>BNJU01000220.1_pt1 | contig 118413 bp, 124 predicted proteins | sample 8539281 | NCBI WGS metagenome assembly BNJU01 (sample SAMD00202456, study PRJDB9452) | human saliva metagenome | isolation source: human saliva | place: Japan
TCCGTGTCTCCGTGTGACATTTCCTCAGAAACCCTAACCTAAAGTGGCAAAATTTATCACTCCAAAAATCCTGAAGACCCAAAAATAAAGCTTAATAGATAGCTGGTCTAAGAGCAGAGAAATAAATTAAAACGATTCTTCTTTATATTAATAGGTGGGATTTGATCGTTTCCTGCCACTCATCAAATGACTTTGTAGATAATTCTTCTTGTTAGCACGTTTTTCTAATATCTTTTATTTTCTTAAACTAATGTCGTATACTTTTGTCTACTTATTTACATATTCAAATGTGTCCTTTTTACAATCACATTCCATTCTCTTTCATCTAAATATCTGCTCAATCCTTTTTGTAGCCTACAAACTACGAGAAATTTATAATTATAAGTGTTTTTATGTACTTTTTGTTTGAGATAGAAATTAATAATACATTTTATGATTTAAAGTATAATTTTAATCGAAAAAAGATTGCTTCTTTTATAAATAATATTTATATTTTGCACCAGATATGTTATAGAACGAATAACCTGTAAGAGTATTTACTGGGACAGTAGATATTTAGTGGGGATAGGCATATATTTTGGCAAGCCTAAAAAGAAAGAAACTTTTATCTACAACTCCTCTTAAGTTAGCCCTAAATAGTTTTATTTTTGCATTGAAGGATTCGGCAGCAGCGTTTGTAGATTTGTTAATATAAAAGTTAAGTATGTCTTCGTAATGCTCGTAGAAAGTTGCAGCAATGACATTAAAGGAATGAAAGCCAGCTTCTGCGACATTATTATACCATTTTGCCAATGATAGTCTGGCTACATCTTTGATAGTATTCTTAGCAAAAATCATTCTTAGCGAATGTGATAAACCGTAAGCCTTTCTTAATGTCAGGATATTCTCTGAACAGTATTTTTTTGGCTCTTAGTTTCTGTTCATCAGTCCATTTCTCTGATGATTTGAACAACAGGTACCTACTTCTTACCAGCAGTTCACTACGTGTATCTCCATTTTCAAAAAGTCAGTGGTTGATACGCTATCTTTTTCTAACTTCGCATTCTCTTTCTCGTCATTTGCTTGCTGTAAAGCTGCCCAGCGATACTCTATTCTCATCTGTTGCACGGCATCACTTGCAAGTTTCTGTATATGAAAAGCGATCAATCACTCGTTTAGCTTTTTGGAAAACAATGCCTTACAATCTTACGCATACTATCGGACAAGTCCAAGGTGACCTCTTCTACGGCTTCCTGTCTTTTCATCTATCTTATCCAATACCTGCAGACATCCAAGGATTTGGTTCCAGCAACAATGGCTACAAGACATCCTTGCTTGCCGTGTTTGTCCCTATTAGTGATAATCGTATAGAGTTCACCATTGGACAAGGATGTCTCTGTCTATTGCTATATTCTTACCAATATTATCCTCAAAGAGAAGCTCACTTTGAGCATGAGACAACTGATTCCAGGACCTGTAACCACTTAATGTTTCTTGTATTGTTTCTCAAAAACTACGTCCATTGATATGATAGAATTCCTCAAGCGTACGGCAGGTCACTGGGGATGTCTCCATACGTTTCTTTTTAAAAAAAGCTCCGAACTCTTTGGAATAACGAGTGCCGGAGGCTGTAATATCTATCTGCAAGGGAAGAGAGAAACTCTTGCCTGTACGCGTATCTAACCAACGACGACGGCGAAGAACAAGAATAACTTTATGGTCACGAATAGGGAAGTCGGTAACCTCAACAGCGTCCATAAAGCCTTTAGACTCAAAATGAAGGTCATCGGAAAGTTCTTTTCTCCATCTTCTCATCAAGATAAATACGTAACAATGAAGTATCAGACTCTATCTTAACAATAGAGAAATAATGTAATACATCACTGGGTAAAACGAATTCGGCTAACTGATATAAATATTTTTCTTCCATGATACAAAGGAAAGAAAAATATATTAATTAAGAAAATTTCCCACCTTTTTTTCTACTGAGCCGTATTTACTCATCATTCGTCTAAAAACTCTTCAAATAAGAGTTAGATACCATAGAGATAAGTGTTGCATCTGATATTTGGTCACTAATAAATATGTATATATGAAGCAGGTTTACTATTTTTATTTTTCTTAGTGCTACTGGCGTTTCTCGTCAGTAAACGTAAAGGCTGACACGCCCTGTTAAAAATCAATATTGATGACGTTAATAGAGTTACCGTGAAGGTTAATTATGTCCCTGTGGCTGACCTTGTCAATGGTACAAACACGGTTAACGTACCGCAATATGCCTCTTTAAGCATAGAGGCTAAGGAAGGTTACTACCTTAAGGATGTTACAAAACAAGATAAAGACGGAGCAGTTATAGCCCAAAACATTTCAAATCTCACGTCTTGCAATATCTATCTATCAGATGCTGACAAGAATATACTCATTAAGGTTAAAAGTGGAGTCTTAGCTGATGTTCGCACTGGTTCATGCTCTGTAAAGGTCGATAATGCCTCAAAAGTGAGGGTATCTCGCTATGAGTCACACACGTCAGTAGCGTTGCAAAATGGTAAAAACACGGTTAAATGGATTCCTAATACCGAGAAAACGCTTGTAATTACCAATGCTAATTATGGTGATGCCCCTATATATAAGGTGACCCTCGACGGTAACGACGTAGCTTCTTCAGGCGGTCAATACTTTGTAACATTGACTGATGGCTGCGTTGTAGATATCAAAGCCGATTATCCGGACGTATCTTATCCAGTGAAGTTCAACTTTACTGACGAGAAAGCAAAGGGTGTTATCTCAAAGGTAATGGCTGATGGTGTGGAAGTTAAGAACTACAATGATGCCGATTTTAAGCTGAAAGCAGGAACAAAATTGTCATTAACTTTCGACCAAAACAACTATGCCTTAGATGCTTTTAAGGTCAATGGAACTGCCGTTACGATATATGGTAACTACGAATGTTACGTGAAAGACAATCTTGTCTTTGATGTTCAGGCACATAAATATGCTACTGTAAAGGCTGTATTGACTGTTGATAACGCAGCAAATATCACCGCTTATGAGGGACAAAGCTATAATAATAAGGTGATAACGCTACAGAATGGCAGTAATAATATTGAGTTAGGCGAGAAGAACAACCTTATCCAAATAAAGCCAAACAGCGGTTGTAAGATTGAGTCAATCAAGGCAAACGGTACTCCTGTAACCGCCAATTACGAAGGAGCATACGAGATAAGATTAACCGATGGTATGACGATTGAGGTTACGACATCAGCCATTGTACGCGACCAGAAGGCAACGGTTTTCATTGACGACATCAGCCTTGCGAACTATGGATTCAACTTCTATCGCTCTGACCACTCAACGGTAAAGATGCAGACAGGTGAAAACACCGTCATGTTCTCAGCCGACGACCATCACTTCATGCTTGGTGCATACGGCAATGACTTGAGTAAGATGGTGGTTAAACTCAATGGAATGAAACTTAACCCACCTTATCCTGGCGGCACAAGCTTTGAGTTTGATTTGAATAATGGCGACCGTTTGGAGGTCCTTCTCAAGGGCGAAACAGATGGCATTGATGCCATAGAGTCAGTAAAGCAAGGTAAGGCTGTAGTCTATCGTCTTGATGGAAAGCGCATAGAAGGCACACAACTGCCTAATGGAGTATATATTATTAACGGTAAAAAAGTTATAGTTAACAAGCGATGAGAAAAATTCTACTCACTGTATTTTGTTTATGTTCGGTAGGATTAGCTTACGGTCAGTCGAAGATTGACCTACAAAGTCAGTTGGAACTGTTCAAACTCCGTAACACTTCCATTCCTACCTACAACAGTCGAACACGTTCGTTTGAACGTCCAAAGAGTGTACCAGAGAACACAATGGCAATGGTCGAACTGAAGGATCAGAACAGCCGTGCAGACTTAGAGGCACAAGGAGTAAGGGTGCTGCGTGTACGTGGTAATATTGCCATTGTCGTGGCTCCAATAAAAGACATTGAGCGTATTGCAGACTTGAAGTGCGTTCGTCGTATGGAACTCCCACGTCGTGTCTATCAGAAGATGGATGTCGTTCGTAAGGAGATTGGTGTGGATAAGATTCACCAAGGTGTCGACCTTCCACAGGCTTACACTGGTAAAGGCGTTGTAACGGGTATTGTTGACGGTGGTATTGACCCTAACCATATCAACTTCCTTAAGCCAGACGGAAGCACGCGATTTGGTTATATCAGTAAGATTACAGCCAGTCAGTCGAATAAGGATGGTTATCAATTCGATAACTATTACCCTCGTGTCGTACTTGATACCCTGACTAACCGTGATAATGCATACGCTATTGAGGACTTTACGACCGATTCCTACACTACGTTCCATGGTACTCACACTACAGGAATCATGGCGGGTGGATACAAAGGCAATATGACTTATGCTAAGACAAACGATAACGATAGGTCTTATAAAGTGACAGGTCCTAATCCTTTCTATGGTTGTGCGACAGAGTCAGAGCTTGTTGCTTCATGCGGTGATTTGCGTGACCAGTATATTGCATTTGGTGTTGATGATGTTGTACAGTATGCACACTATCAGGAAAGAAGCCTAAGCCATGTGTTATCAACCTTTCGTTAGGTAGTAACATTGGTGTACACGACTCTACAAGTGTAATGAATCGCTTCCTTGCAGAGGAAGGAAAGCACGCTATTATCTGTGTTGCAGCAGGTAATGAGGCTAATATGGCTATCGCATTGAAGAAGAATTTTACCGCTGCAGATGAAACAGTTAAAACCTTCCTCACGCCAATGCAGCCAGATACTTTGCGTTCTGGAAACAAGACCTACTTTAATCTTCGTAACGGACAGATAGCTGCTTATAGTAATGACTCTACTGCGTTCGAGTTACAAATAGTTGTGACTAACACGAAGCGTGGCAATAAAGCTGCTGTTAGAATCCCTCTTCAAAAGAATACAAATGGTCAACCTATTACCTATGCATCAGGTGGTGATGACTATTCAATGTCAGGTGCTATTGTTGACCCAATCTTTGCAAAAGCGTTTGATGGTTACGTTACAGCGGCTTCTGCAGTAGATGCAGAAACAGGTCGTTACTATGCTATGGCACAGATTATGACCAGTGATAACCAGAAAACTAACCAAGACGGCAACTATAAACTGGCGTTGGAAATAAAGAGCAAGAAGCCTGGACAGCGTGTTGAAGTATACAGTGATGCACAGTTTATCTACTTCGATAGTAACAAGCAGGATGGTTTCGTAAGCGGAACACGCAATGGTTCTATCAGTGATATGGCATGTGCTGCAAACATCGTTACTGTTGGTAGCTACAATGTACGCAACCACTGGTCATCTCTCGACGGCTTTGTTTATGGTTACAACAAGCGAGGTGACGAAGATGACTTCCCTGAAGGCGAAGCTTCACGCTTCTCTTCTTTCGGTACATTAGCCGATGGTAGAAACCTTCCACACGTATGTGCTCCGGGCGCATCTATCATCTCTTCTGTCAATACATACGCTGTAGAGAATCCCGACTTAGGCTATGGTGACATGGCATTGCAGGGTAAGTTGGAGAAAGGTGGTAAGAAATACTACTGGCATCAATCACTCGGAACATCCATGGCTACGCCTGTTGTGGCTGGTGCTATTGCCCTCTGGCTTGAAGCAAACCCAAGTTTGACAGTCAAGGACGTAGTCCGTATCATCCAGCAGACCGCTCGTAAGGATAACTTTGTTACTAATACAGGTGACCCTGTACAGTGGGGAGCAGGTAAGTTTGACGCTTACGCTGGCTTGAAGCAGGTACTAAAAGAAAAGGAAACCAATGGTATTAATGGTGTAAGATACGCAGAGAGTCAGGCAGTACCTGTCATTACAATGACTGGCGAACGCTCTTTCTCAGCCTTCCTTGCTGGTGCAAAGCAACTGAACTTACGTGCTTACTCACTCAGCGGACAGTTAGTTCACTCACTCTCAGCACAAGGTGACGAACTCAACGTCAATGCCTCTTCATGGAACAAGGGCGTTTACTTGATTCAAGTAAATGGTGGTAAGGCACAACGTATCGTTATCTATTAAGGCTTGATACATATCGAATAATATTCCCAAAGGATAGGACTAACACTCCTAACCCTTGGGAATACGATAAGTAAACATAAGCTATAAAATCAGAACACAATAATATTTATATTTATATGAAGCACAAATTTACTTTTTTACCATCATTCCTCCTCTTAGTGATGGCAATGTTGTGGAGTTCGCTTGCTGCCCATGCGCAAGACGAAGTTTTGATTCGATTCCACACCAATGTGCCTGAAAAAGGCAAAAGAATACTGGTGTGGCAGCACAGGTTTCTTTTGTGTTGGGCTCTAAATCAGACAAGGCTGATGTCTCTATCGACTATGGTTCTGGTGATACCGAAGTTGAGATTAAGAAAGCTATTGTTGAGAATGATAATGGCGAACAGACCATTAAGGGTACTCTCTGTACAAGTGCTGTGACAGATGCAGGCTGGGTAACGATTTCTGGTAACCCAGACGACCTCTATTTCTTCAATGCTTCTGGTAACGAGATCGACCAGATTCAGTTTAATGACAACTTGAAACTCCAAGTCTTGAACTTAGAGCATAACAACTTAAAGCACTCAATATCGACCGTTTACAGAGTCTGAACATTATCTATTTGCAGGATAATCCTTTCTCTGCTACAACTCCATTGATGATTGGTAGTATGCCTAAGCTTATGGTGTTGGAGGTTCCACAGATAGGACATATCTCTCCAGACTTCACACTGAAGAACTTCCCTAATCTCCGTTCGTTTGATGCTTACCACACTATCAGTCTCAAGACAGCAGATCCAACAGGCTGTCCATATCTGCAGCGTTTGAGCCTTGACATGACAAGTGTTGAAAGTGTAGACCTCTCAAAGAACCCAGAATTACAGATTCTTAACGTGGGTGACTCTCGTGTAAAGACACTTGATCTTAGCCATAACCCTAAGATTACACAGCTCTATATCTCTCACTCTTCAGGAACCGTCAATACTGACGTGAAGTTTGAGACCATTGACGTATCTCATTGTCCTGAACTTTACTACTTCTATTGTGGTGGTAATAACTTAAAGGAACTTGATTTAAGAAGCAATCCAAAGCTCTTACGCTCTCTTGTGATCGTAACCTCTTGAGAAAGCTCGACGTTAGTCAGAACCCTGCACTCTATAGTGTCAACGTACGTTATAACTATATGGATTTTGCTACACTGCCAGAGCCAGGCAACTGGTTTGAGTATTACCACGAGCAAAACCCTATGGAGTTGAACGATACATATAAGGTAGGTGATGTCATCGACCTTAGTAAGCGTGTGCTTCGTGCAAATACAACGACTCAGGCAAGACTCTATCGTGTTCCAAAGGCTGACCCAACAAAGCCAGTAGAGTTAGACGGCAGCTATTACTCATACGAGGCTGGTAAGGTAACATTGAAGAAAGCTCTTGATGAAGAGGTCTTTGTTCAGTTCACTAATAGCCGACTCAGAGACTATCCTATCCGCACAGAGAACTTCCGTGTGAAGACTGTTGCCGAGTTTGGTAAGGACGTGAAGGCTATTCAGCTCGCAAGTCTTGGCGACGCAGGTTCTCCTCTGAAGATGTCTGTTGGTATCCTTGGTGCTACAGCAGCTAATCCTGTAACTGTAAAGGTTGACTTAGGCGATGGTAATACTACCCCATTCGAGATTAAGGATGAGCGCCCAGCTACAGCCAATATCGTGACTACACGCACTGGTGCTGGAGACATTATCGTATATGTCCCACAGGATAAGTACGTAACAAGTCTTGAGTCTGATGGCCAGTACATTGACAACATCGACCTCTCTGCACTCACAGAGCTTCGTACGCTTACATTGAAGAGAGCAGGTCTTACTACTATTGACCTCTCTTACAACAATAAGCTTGAGAAACTCGACCTCTCTCATAATCAGCTAAATCGTGTTGATCTTCGTGGTCCATCATCTTATTTTAATAAGAGTAAGTTGACTGATATCAACATTAGTGATAATCAAGTTGAATCATTGCTCTTCCATAGCATCTATGGCGTAACTAAGCTGAACGTAAGTCATAACAAACTGAATAAGTTGGATCTTAAGGATGCCGATAACTTGCGTATGCTTGATATCTCTAACAATAAGTTCACTCGTCTCCTCCTTAATCACAGCGAACTTATAGAGGATATCAATGTGGCTAACAACGAACTTACCGAGGTGAAGATTCCACCTGTAGCACCAGTTAAGAAGTTGAATGTTAGTGGTAACTACTTCACATTGGCTAATATGCCTAACGACTTCGGTCTGACTCGTGGTAACTTTATCTATGCACCACAGAATGTATTGCAGATTTCAACCTCTTCACCAGGTATCGACCTCTCTGAGCAGTATATAACAAAGGATGGAGCAACAACTAACTTTGTATGGAAGAAGAAAGATGGTACACCATTACAGTTGGGCAAGGACTACACCATCACCAATGGTTCAGCTAAGTTCACCAACCTCGCACTTGACTCAATCTATTGTGAGATGACGCATGCTGCCTACCCTGATTTCGAAGGACAGAACGTCTTCAAGACTACTAATGTTCATCCTATTGCCTTCCCTAAATATGAGTTGGCATCATTTACCACAGTCAACCAGACCGATAGCGTAGTATTGTCTCTTGCAAGCTATGTTCCTGGTAAGTCTGTTTACTTCGAGTGGGGAGGCAATGGTAATGTTACACAGTACACACTTGGAGAAAAAAATATAAGATTTTCCAAGCTAAATCAAAGGCGAACACAAAGGTACGCGTACTCGTTGCTGAGGCTGATGATAAGGTGAAAGTCTTCAGCGTTGCAAACGTTAAGATGACTGATGTAGACCTCACTGGTTTGAAGGAAGCGAAACTCATTTCTATAACTCAAGCTGGACTTACATCTGTTAAGCTCCCTGCAGCACCAAATCTTACTGATTTGAACTTTGATGGTAATGAGTTGACAGACATTGACTTGTCACCGTTCCCAAAACTTTTTGCAGTGTCATTGATTGGTAATAAGATTAAGAACTTCGACTTGTCAAAGGCACCAAACCTTGGTATTGCTTACCTCTCAAGCAACAAGATGAAGGAAATCAAGCTTTGATAACCCTAAACTTGAGAGCCTTGACTTGAGCGATAACGACCTCGAAAGCGTGTCACTCGACAAACTCCCTCAGTTAGAGCAGTTGTGGTTGAACGCTAATAAGCTGACAAAGGTTGACGTATCAAAGAATACCAACCTTAGAGTCCTCAACGTTGTTGGCAACCGTCTGAAGTTCTCTACAATGCCATTGCCAAACAATAACGGCAAACGATTTGATAGATACTCTTACAACCTTCAGGCACCAATCGATGTTAAGTGTGTTAATGGTAAGGTTGACCTCAGCTCTGAAGCTGTTGTTGGCGGTGAGATGACAACCTATCACTGGTTCATCGGTAATGTGACATACAGAGATGGCGAGTTACAAGGTGAGAAGTTAGAGCTCAATGATGAGTACACCGTTGAGAATGGTGTAACTACATTGAAGCTCACTCAGTCTATCACCAACCTTGTTTGTGTGATGTCAAACGATAACTTCCCTAATGCACTTATCCATACAAACTACATCGCATTCACACCTGCAACAGGTATTGATGCTGTTACAGCTGATAAGGATGTTAAGATTCAGTTCTTCGATGGTGCAATTAGCGTTCTTGGCGCACAGAATAGCACAGTTGCTATCTACTCAATCGATGGTAAACTCGTTTACCAAGGTAAGGTTGCTGACGATAGCACACGCATCCTCTCGGTCGTGGTACCTACATCGTACGTGTAGGAAACAAGGCAGCAAAGGTTAGCGTAAAGTAAATTAGTAGTTTATAAATAGTCAATCCCCTTGTTTGTTGTAGAATACTTATTCGGCAACAAACAAGGGGATTCTTTTTATGTAGCTATAAAGCTAATAAAGATCTTTTGCTTTATCAGCGATAAATCGTCTTTTAGCACCTAACACCATTGGTGCTCACCATCAGCACGACGTGTGCTAAGCATCGGCACGTTAGATGATGAGGGTAGGAGAGGGGCTTTATAATCATTAGAATGGACTACATACAGCGTGTTCAGAATAGCAACAAAATAGATTTAGCTGTCTTTAGTATGGGTCTTCAGGATTTTGGAGTGATAAGTTTTGCCACTTGTGTTTAGAGTTTGAAGGAATGTCACACGGAGAAAAGGAGAGGACGGAGGATTATTAAATCAAAGCAATAGAAGTTACGGAGGCACCGTCGGTGCATAGAGCGACGGAGCTTATTTGTCAATTCGATTAGCAATTTATATACAAAGCGTTTATCTCAAAATAGTTATCAAGAATCTGTACGCTATACCTCCATAGCTCTTTGTGCCGTCGGCACCTCCGTAACATTGCATAACCTCCGTCCCCTCCGTGACTCCGTGTGCCTATTATATAAGACTTTTAGTTTATCACTCCATATTTCGGAAGAACCTTTAGCATGAAGATGAAAATAGACAAAAACTTCTTTGGCTGTCTTAATCTCTACTAACCTGAACTCGGGATAAGAAATGTTCAAAAAGTTGGTAATCTCATTATATTTTTTTGTAACTTTATAGTTGAAAATCAATCAATTACAATAAATATAACGATGATTACCAAGGACAAAATTACTGAAATTTTTCTGTATTGCAGATGATTTCTGCAAGGAATTTGAGTTAGAAACTGATAAAATAGGTCTCTCAGAAAAGAGTAAAGGGTGTCATCGCCATCGCAAGTGGCGTATGAGTAAATCTGAAAATCATAACGATTTTAATTTGCTTCCACTTTAATTCTTATCGTAATTTTTGTCACTATTATACCTTTTTCGTAAAAGAGCATTTATCAGATTTATTTCCAAATCAATTGTCTTATAATCGTTTTCTTGAATTAGAAGCAAGAGTCTCTGTTGAGATGATGATGTTCTTGCAGATATGTTGTTTTGGGAGGTGTACTGGTATTAGTTTTATTGACTCAACTTGTATTCCAGTTTGTCATAATAAACGTATTAATCGCAATAAGGTTTTTAGAAATTATGCAACCAGGGGTAAGAGTACAATGGGATGGTATTTTGGATTCAAACTACATCTTATCTGTAATGAAAGAGGTGAGATTCTAAACTTTATGCTCACTAAAGCAAATGTTGATGACCGAGACGAAAATGTATTTAACAGGTTGACAGACAATGTATTTGGTAAACTGTTTGCAGACAAAGGGTACATTTCTCAAGGATTATTTGAGCGATTGTTCAATGATGGAATAAATTTAGTTACTGGCATTAGGAGTAACATGAAAAATAAACTGATGCCACTTTATGATAGACTTCTTCTAAGGAAAAGATCTGTAATAGAGACTATCAATGATGAGCTAAAGAATGTAGCTCAATTAGTGCATTCAAGGCATAGAAGATATTTAATTTCGCAATGAATGTTCTCTCTGCTATTGCAGCCTACAGTTTCTTTTGAGAAGAAGCTCAGCAGTGAACATAGACTTTGCTATAGAGCAACATTCGGGACAACTTACATTATTCTGAAGTAATCTGTTTTTATTATTATCTTTAGGCCCAATCAAAAGATTAAGTCTAAAGAGCAGTTGTACTAAACCAAAACAGAAGAGTGGTATGATACTTATCCCTGAGTTCAGGTTAATAGGTTATTATACTGCAATACCTTTTCATTTTTTTATTTGTCTACATAGAAAAGAATGTCTCATTATTTCATATTCTCGATGCATCAATAACATCTTACGAACAGTTTTTACATAGGTAAATAAGAAAGTAACGTATACAAAAACAGACAAAATGGTTAAAATTCGTCATAAAAAGATTAGATTATATGCCTTTTAATCCTTATCTTTGCACGCAATAAATAATACTTATGGACTGGTTAATTGATATTTTTTCGGCAGAGAAACAGGATACGGTAGCCCATATTATGCTATTGTATTCTATTGTCATTGCCTTGGGTATCTACCTTGGCAAAATTAAAATTGGAGGTATTTCGCTTGGCGTTACCTTTGTGTTGTTTGTAGGGCATTCTTGCTGGTCACATTAAATTTACAGGACCTATCCCCCGTATTGACCTTTTGTACAAGACTTTGATTGATTCTTTTTCGTCTTTATGATTGGTTTGCAAGTCGGACCGGGCTTCTTTGAAAGTTTCGGTAAAGGTGGTCTGAAGTTGAACATTCTTTCGACGGTGGCAATTCTGCTCAACGTCCTTGTGATGTTTGCTTGTTACTACATTTTCTTTGACACGCAGGACAAGACAAATCTTCCTATGATGGTCGGAACGCTCTATGGTGCTGTGACGAACACTCCTGGTCTTGGTGCTGCGAATGAAGCACTCCACAGTGTCTTCAAGAATGGCATGAACTTCGACATCGCTTCCTGGTTACGCTTGTGCTTATCCTTTGGGTGTGGTAGGTATCATCGGTGCAACGATCGCTATCCGTTATATCTGTAAGGTAAACCTTCAAGAGGAGAATGAAAAGCTAAATGAGGAAGAAGTCTGAGAATCCTCATGCAAAGCCTTTACACAATGTATTTGAAGGTACAGAATGCGTATATCGCAGGCCGTAAGCTCGAAGAAATATCAGAATTCCTTAATCGTGACTTCGTTTGTACACGTCTTATGCACGAAGGGGTATTGTCTGTTCCCTACCTTAGATAATATTTTTGAGTTAGGCGATGAGATTCTCGTTGTCAGTGCAGAGGCTGACGCAGCTGCTATCCGTGCTTTCATCGGTCCGGAGATTGAAGTAGACTGGCACGAGGAAGACCAGCCACAACAGTTGGTTAGCCGTCGTATTGTTATCACCAATAGTAAGATTAACGGAAAGACTTTGGGCGATATTCATTTTCCGTTCAGTATATGGCGTGAACGTAACACGTATCAGCCGTCAGGGTATGGACCTCTTTGCGGGTCGCAATCACCGTTTTATTGTGGGTGACCGTATCATGGTTGTTGGTCCAGAAGAGAACGTAAACCGCGTTGCTTCTATGATGGGTAATTCTGAAAAGCGCCTTAACGCACCAAATATTGCAACCATCTTCGTTGGTATCATCGTTGGTATCATCTTCGGTACGTTGCCAATTGCGATTCCTCACATGCCTGTGCCAATGAAACTCGGGCTTGCAGGTGGTCCGTTGGTTATCGCTATTCTTATTGGTCGTTTTGGTTATCGAATGGGACTTGTGACCTATACTACAACGTCAGCGAATATGATGCTCCGTGAGATTGGTTTGGCACTCTTCTTGGCTTCTGTAGGTATCAAGGCAGGAGCAACCTTCTGGGACACCGTAGTACAGGGTGACGGATTGAAGTATGTGTACACAGGTTTTCTCATAACGATTATTCCAATCCTTATTGTCGGTACTATTGCTCGTTTGAAGTATAAGTTCAATTACTTCACAATTATGGGTATGCTTGCCGGAACCTATACCGACCCACCAGCCTTGGCTTATGCTAACTCTATCTGTGCAGGTGAGGCTCCAGCTGTAGGTTACTCAACAGTTTATCCGCTCAGTATGTTCCTTCGAATCTTCTTGGCGCAGGTAATTGTACTCTTCTTCTGCCAGATTTAGGAAAGAATAAGTTTAAAACGAAAAATATTTAGGGTGTATCAAATTTCTGATGCACCCTATTTTTTTATTCTCCTAAATGTGTGAGAGAATGTTTTTACTCTAAATAAAAAGCCCCTCAGCAGTCTGTTTTTCTTACACCAAAGTTTCTCCTTAATCATCTGAATTTTTCTTTACATCATTTCGTTGTTTATTTGCCCCAAATGGCTCTAAAACCTCTTTTTGAATAGCCTTTGTAACTTCCTTTAATATCAATCTATTGCAAAACAGCTTTTTAAAAGGTGCTTAGTAAGGTTTCAAAAGGGCGTTAGTTAGCCCTCAAAAGGGCATCTTTTACAAGCCAATTGGGCGTTAATTGCAAGCTGATTTATGCCCTTCTCAATTGAATATTAGATTTTTTCTTTACATTATATTATTGTTCTATGGCATCCGTGATAGGAGAGTAGGGATTGAGCGGTAACTCATGATGCTATTACTTTGTTCCAGATTATTTTTGTTATTTGGTCTTTGTATACTTTTGTTACCTTGTCTTTTTATCTTATTTTTATTCTGTCTCCCTAATCTCTTGTCTTCCTTTAAATCTGCAATTTTGTTCATTTACACGCCCATTTACATGTAAACAAAACTTATCAACATGTAAACAAAATCCTATTTTTCTTTTTATAACTAATACCTTGTTTGGATGTTCACTTGTCAACTTGTCAAGTAAAAACCTGTTTACTTGTCAACTAAACACTCTTCTGTTTATAATTATAAGTGTTTTTATGTACTCTTTTGTTGAAATCAGTAAGTATTCAATTAAATTTTAAAAGAAAATGTAATTTTACTCGAAAAAAATGCTTGCAACTTATATAAATAATATTTAAATTTGCATTCCATGAAAGTAATACCTTAATTCCGTAGCATAAATTTTTGAAGAACTCCAAGTGTCTGAGAAATAAAGTTCTCAAAACACTTGGATATGTCAGAAATTTCACCTATCTTGGTGCTGCAAACATAACAAGTAAGCAAAAACTGACATGACAAAGGTAGCAATTAAAAACGAGAATATCACTTCTTTCGGTGGGATTTATCACATTATGGACGTTTTTCTCAAAGTTGGGCTTTGAAAAACTTACCGAATCAGTATTGGGCAAACGTGGACGTAGTGGCAAAGCATTCAGCCATGGAAGTATTTTTCGGCTCTCTCTTCAGCTACCTTTGTGGTGGAGAATGCCTTGAGGACATCAATGCGCTTATTGGACAGTTCAAGCAGAGACCCTAATACGCTATTACCCAGTGCCGACACTGTGGGGCGCGGACTAAAGGAGCTTGCCGAGAAAAAAATATTGTCTATAAGAGCGAGACCTCCGACAAGTCGTATAGTTTCAATACGGCAGAAAAGTTGAATACCTTACTTTTTACGAATGATACGGAGGATGGGGCTTATAAAGGTGGGTAGCCATGTTGACTTGGACTTTGACCACCAGTTTATTCCGGCCCACAAGTTCGATGCAAAAGTATTCTTACAAGCAGGATCATGGTTATTTCCCAGGATGGGCTCCCATTGGGGGAATCATAGTCGGAGGTGAGAACCGTGATGGGAATACCAATGTAAAATTCCATCAGGAGGATACGCTCCGTCGCACTATGGACCGTGTGACCTCTGAACTTGGTGTGGTGATAGAGCGTTTCCGTGCTGACTGCGGGTCGTTCTCAAAAGGAAATCATCCAAACCGTAGAGCAGCGCTGCAAACACGTTCTATATACGTGCTACCAACTGTGGCAGTCGCTATGAGAACTTCCGACAGTTAAAAGAATGGAAGAGCGTTGAGCTTGGCTATGAGAAATGCGATGTCACATCCATCAATATGGACAACTTAATAGAAGGAAGGTCATACAGGCTTGTCGTACAGCGTAGTCCCTTTGAAAGACAAGGATGGCAAGCAACAGACGGATATGTTCTGAGTAATATACACATACCGCTGTATCCTCACCAATAACTGGACATCTACTGAGAAAGACATCATTACATTTTTATAATGAGCGTGGAGCAAGCGAAAAAGAACTTCGACATACAGAACAATGATTTCGGCTAGGGCACATCTGCCCTTTTTCCTTTATGGCTGAGAACATGGTTTTCATGATGGTTACCGCCATGCTGAAGAACTTCTATCTCTATCTCGTCCGTCATATCAGCGAAAAAGGTCAAGCCGTTGAAAAAGACAAGCAGGCTGAAAGCCTTTATCCTACATTTTGTCAGCGTGCCAGCAAAATGGGTGCGAACTGGAAGACAGAACGTTCTGAACCTATATACAAATAAAACCTACTACGCTGAAATCTTCATAGAATAAACTGTATTTCTTTTGTAGTTATCATACTTCCCCATTGGTTTGGGTGGGGGATTTTATGCCTATGCAAGAACCAAGAACTCCGGAAAATTCCCAAATCAATGGATAAAGCCCAAAATGTCACTTCAATATAAAAAAGTACCTCACAAGGAATAATGTTGCGGAATTGAGGGAAGAAGTCTATCATAAAGTGGCATCAGTTTATTTTTCATGTTACTCCTAATGCCAGTAACTAAATTTATTCCATCATTGAACAATCGCTCAAATAATCCTTGAGAAATGTACCCTTTGTCTGCAAACAATTTACCAAATACATTGTCTGTCAACCTGTTAAATATATTTTCGTCTCGGTCATCAATATTTGCTTTAGTAAGCATAAAGTTTAGAATCTCACCTCTTTCATTACAGATAAGATGTAGTTTGAATCCAAAATACCATCCCATTGTACTCTTACCCCTTGTTGCATAATTTCTAAAAACCTTATTGCGACAAATACGTTTATTATGGCAAACTGGAATACAAGTTGAGTCAATAAAACTAATACCAGTACACCTCCCAAAACAACATATTTGCAGGAACATCATCATCTCTACAGAGACTCTTGCCTCTAATTCAAGAAAACGATTATAAGACAATTGATTTGGAAATAAATCTGCTAAATGCTCTTTTACGAAGAAGGTATAATAGTGACGGAAATTACGATAGGAATTAAAGTGGAAGCAAATTAAAATCGTTATGATTTCAGACTTACTCATACGCCACCTGCGATGGCGATGACATCCTTTATTCTTTTTCTGAGAGACCTATTTTTATCAGTTTCTAACTCAAATTCTTTGCAAAAAGTCATCTGCAATACAGAAAATTTCAGTAATTTTGTCCTTGGTAATCATTGTTATGTTTATTGTAATTGATTGATTTTTCAACTATAAAGTTACAAAAAAATATAATGAGATTACCAACTTTTTTGCAGACTTTTCTTATCCCGAGTTCAGGTTAATACATTACTTCCTTTAATGTTATGCAGCAATTTGGCATATTAGAAGAATAACTTTGCGAATGATTCAACCATAATATGAAATGATGAAATATAAAACCACATACACGCTCTTATTATTCTCGGTTATTGTAATAGGGTGGATATTACTTTCAAAAGGAAAGTGTGCTATGGAGCATACTGACCACAAAGTGAAAGACAATACTGTTTTACGCTCTGACAGCCCTGACCTAATATGCGATGAAGATAGTTTATATCCAACTGTAACGATAGGAAAGAACGAGGATAGATCTGTTTATACCTTTTTACTATAAAAGAAACAAGTTGTATAGAAAGACTAATTGTACGAGAGAAATTCTGTCTGTACTGCTTATTAAGAATGATAACGGAGATATAGTATAGCCGTATTCTATCCTATTTGGCACGTTATCAGAAGATGGGCAGAGCATATTCATCGTTATTGACACAGGTAATTGTGGGCGTGGTGGAGCTTTCGATGGTCAAGAATTGTATAAAATAAATATTCAAACATTACAATCAAAAATGTCTTGTAGAGGCAAATGAAATAAGCATATATGCAAAAAGGCTTTCGTGTAAGAAAGTTATCATTAAAGCGCGAGGAGCGATTGTACTGCAAATGATGAATATGCAGAGTCGTTTATATATTATAATATGAATGGAGAAAAACTTTCTAAATAGAAATACGCAATATGAAAAAGAAGTTTATGTATAAGGAATGTAGAGGTTGTTCCTGATAATGAAGTCAAGAATCTCAACCTTTATGCAGCCAAGTTTCTCGCACAGAGAATAGAGGGATTGATAGAGGTTGAGCGACATTGTACCTCCACTATACCAAGTACATTAAGGGGAGAAGATGCTCATACCAAATGGCTTGCTTTTTTTAAGACAAATGGCAAACTCGTTTAGCAAGCTCTCCATACCTCGTGCTTTTTGAAACATTAAAAGGAAACCGAAAGCGATGAGATAAAAATATGGATTGAAATTATTTGCAGATAATTATCAACATCTTTGTAATTAACTATGAACAGTACAAAAGATACATTTAGCTGGGAATATTCATTCCCAATAGAAGAAAGTCGTGAACATAGAAAACGAATTTGCCAAATGGCTACTACCACGTTTACAACTATTTACAGAACAAACAATGTTGCTCCCTCCTGCAACATCGCCCAAAGTATTAAGAGATAAGTTTGGCAACGAACACGCCCATAAGCTATGGATAAAAATATTTAAAAAGAGATGCTTTTTGCTTTTATCTACTATGCAGAAGATTATAAGTATTTGAAATATCCAAAATATGATGCAGTGATAGAAAGGCGCATCAGCCGTGGCATACACTTGTTTGCAAAAATTCTTTCAACACCTATGTATTGATGAATAAATCAGAATAATCCCTTTAAATTATCATAGATTTAAGGGGGCTATTTTTACATCTTCCTGCTCTATCATTTCTATTTGAATATAGAAGTCATCAATGTAAATAAGGTCTTGTATAGCCAATTCACAATAAGAAAAGAGGTTGTGAAAGATATTAACGAGGTGGAGAGGCTGACTCCATTCACGGTCAAGATGCTCGTTCCAGCTATCATTTTCGTCTTCCATACCAAGATAATCCATAAGAGAAGGATAGTTAAGTCCTTCATCACCCAAGTTGAAACTTAAAGTCCACCCAATGCCACCTTCTAAACAACAATTATCAGTCATAAGTGCTTCCCACACTTTTCGTGCGTGTTCCGATTGGTCTGGATAGCGAGCTGGAAGATCGTTTTTAAGGTAAATATTACCGCTCACATAGCAGTCGGCATTGAGAGGAAACACCATATTCATACGTTTTTGCGTGTCTTGCATTCTGCTATATAATTGTTTTGCAGCCTGCATCAGCCTGTCATTCAATGCTGAGAGTAAAACTACATTTTCTCTATTGTACTCAAACTGGCGGAGTAAATGTATCCATCTGTCAGTTCTCAAATCCTCCAAGGCGATGGTACTCTTACTATCATTCATTTCAGCGCAACGAAAGAGTTGTTTTTCTATTTGATAAAGAGTGTCTTTTTTATTCATAATAATCGAAGTATAAACATTAATATACAGCAAAGGTAGCTATGAGCTTATGCCAAATAAATGCAGAGTATAAACAAAATCTTCCTTTATGCTTATTTTTGGCATAAGTGTAGATGTAACTTTGCATCAATGTAGAAAAATTTGTGTATATTTGTGGCAAAATAGAAATTTATATATGGCTGCTAATAATTTGGGACGTTACGTTTGGTTGCTTGATACGATTAGGCGACACAAGCGATTGACTTTTGAAGAAATCAATAGACTATGGGTTTGTAGTGGTTTAAGTTATGGAGAAGGCGACGAAATTCCCCTGCGCACATTCCATAACCACAGAAAAGCTATATCCGCTATATTCGATGTCTATATAGTCATTCCTGTAAAAACTATATTTCAGCATAAAGCCTGTACTGACAAGCTCTATGCTGATTCTTTTTATAAGGTACCAAAAGAACTCTCATAGCTCTTTTGAAGTTATATGCTGCCGCCGCTAATAATACATTGATAGCATCTCCTTTCACACCTTTATAAAAGTTGCGAGATAATCGATGGTCTGCTTTAAGATGTCCTATGGTTGGCTCTATACCTGCTCGTTTACAAAATAGTTTGTGTTTCTTTCTCTTTTGGTAGTAGCTATCTTTAGCTTTAGGAGTGTCTGGAATGAGTATCTTTGTCTGCCCAATCTGCTTTACACCTCTATACCCTCTATCTCCTGCTAACTTATCAACCTGCTTTCCTGTCATCCTTTGGGTTTGTGCCAACGTCTTTTCGATAGTATGCCCATCATATTCATTCCTAAAAGAACATGCACCAATAATAAGTCCTGACCATGAGCGAAGAATAGATACTTTATTACCAAACTCATATTGCTTATGTTCCTTACCTTTGCTCAGGCAAACCACATCTGGTTCGTGCAGGGAATATACTTTGTTCTTTGACTTTCGATTCTGAGAAAGGACTCTATAATATAGCTCAAACATCTTCTCATATCCTTTCTTTCCCTCAAGATTACGCTCTAATTCTCTTACTAATCTTCCTGCTATGGTCCTTAGTTGCCTATCTGCCTTAAGAGCTTTCTTACGATTCTTGGGATGATTACGAAAACGTTGGGAACGGTAAATCCCTTTCAACGTACGCGTATAACTCTGTCGTAGAGGAAGACACTTGTCATGAACTATCTTCAGAACGTTTTTGATTATCTTTTTATGCAACTTCGCATCTGTAGGATAGGTTATATTCTTCTCCTGCACGGTAGAATCAATGAAAGCCGTATCAAAATGATCTTCGTCATCATGGTCGGTATTAACACGGATGCTCTCTGCTAATATTAACTCCATACCTTCCTCACCTATACGATTTCTGAAGTGAACTAACTCGGAAGCGTCGCAGGGTTGTTTGGGCATAAATTCAAGTCCACCACAAAAATATTGATAGTAAGCATTCTCACTCCATTGAGAAACCACCATTTCATCTGAAACATTACGCAAATGTTTTAAGATTAAAAGACCACACATCAGGCGAATAGGATGAGCGGGGCGACCGTTAGTACTGCAATACAATGGAGAAAAAAAGCTTTTTCAAAACACTCCCCAATTAATCTTATTACTAAGTTGGAAAAAGGGGTGTTGATGACTAAGCATGTCCTCTAAAGAAGAGAACATAGAGAGCTGTTTGGATGTACGTTTAAGCATAAATATCTGCAAGATTTATAATGTAAAGGTACAAAAACTTGCAGATATAAGCAAATAATTTGCAGTATAATATACTGTGAATCAGAGGAATATTAGGCTTTTAAGGGTGGACTATATAGAATGCGATAACAAAGATGGTTATCGCTATTATATTGATGCGCCTGAAAAACTGAAAAGTGATAGTTTACGCTCTTGGCTGATTGATAGTTACAGTGTGCTTAACCAAGTGCAAGCTGATAAAAAGCTGGAAGGGCGAATACTTTTCGAGGATATTCCTTCGGGACATGAATGGCTAACCAGTATCATGCAGGCTATGCGAGAAGAAAAGGTGCTTTACATCACTTATCAAGGATTTGGTAAACCTATAGAGAATAGTTTTGAGATAGAGCCTTATTATCTGAAAGTGATTAACCGTAGATGGTATGTGCTGGCTCGTAGTCCTTATTACTCTGAACGCAACCAAAGGCAAAACAAAGAGGATGGTGGCAACCCCCTGCTGACGACTATCGACTTTATGCCCTCGATAGAGTGCTTGATATGGCGCTAACCGACAAGCACTTTAAGATGAAGAAAAGTTTCGATATTGAGGAATATTTTGAGGGTTGTTATGGCATTATAGCCAACAAGAATATCCCCATTGAAAGGATAGTACTTAAAGCATGGAAACCTCATTGCTGCTATTTGGAAAGTCTACCCCTACATCATTCTCAACGCATCATAGCACAAGATGATGAATCCATCACTTTTGAGTTGAATGTGCATCCTACGTTCGATTTCTATCAAGCACTTTTAGCGCAAACAGATATGGCAGAAGTGTTAGAACCTGAAAGTGTGCGACAGGAGATGAAGCTGATTTACAGAAAAATATGTTATACCATTATAAGAAATAAAAATGAACAATATAAACTTTATAGCTATCGACTTTGAAACCGCTACAGCCAAACGTTCATCTATCTGTGAAGCAGGTATATGTGTGGTAAAAGGAGGAAAGGTGGTTGAAACCAAGTCGTGGTTGGTGCGTCCCGAAGATAACAGGTATAGCTATTGGAATATACAGATACATGGCATACGTCCTCAAGACACAGCCTATGCACCTACATTTCCAAAGGTATGGGAGGAAATAACAACGTATCTCAGGGATTGTCCAGTACTAGTAGCCCACAATGCAGCCTTTGATATGAGCTGTATTCGCCATACCTTACAACTACACCATCTACCCTGTCCTGACATTGATTATTACTGTTCGCTCCGTGCTGCCCGACACATCTATGATTTCGGTTGTAATACGCTCGACTATCTTTGCGACCATTTTTCTATATCGTATGGTACACACCACCGTGCTGGCGATGATGCCGAAATGTGTGCTCGGCTATTTTTGCAAGAGATAAAAGATGGCAATTTTGTAGATGTTAGCGATTTGAACTTTTGTACTGGAAAGTTATAATATACTTTGACAAATTGGCTCTTACTTTCAAAAAGTTGGATTTATATACTTTATAAACAGAAGTAAATATATTATAAGAATCTTAGGAAAGATTAGCAAAAAAACACCCTAACAGGCTATGCTTAGTTAGGTGTTTTTATTGTTATACCTTGTAATATTCTTCCAGTAACTTTTCTAAATCTGATACTTTGTATAGTATCTTCCCAGCAAACTGCGTGTAGGGTATAATCCCTTTGTCCCGATAATCCTGCAACGTGCGAGGACTGATATACAAACGTTCGCATACCTCCTTACCTGTGAGAAAATGCTCTCCACCAAACAGAGGTTTATGTGTTTCTGCCACTTCCTTAATTCTCCTGCTCACACTATTGATAGCGGACAGCACCACCTGCATATCGTCCGTATCCATATTCAAATCTCTTACTGATTCCATTTTTTCTTTGTTTATTTATTGTTCTTGGTTTTCTCCGATTTTGTCTGTAACAACCGCTCCACGTCTTCACGCTTGTAATAGCACTTGTGCCCGATTTGTGTAAACGGAAGCACGCCCGTGTCACGATAATGCAGCAAGGTGCGCTTGCTGATGTTAAGCAGCTGGCAGACATCTCCATTGTGCAGCCAGTCGGTATGCTTGCACTTCTCTCCAAATACTTTGTGGCAGCAGTTGGCAAGACTTAATATCTCGTCCCTTAGTTTCTGCCAGTTCTGGTCTGTAATTATCAAATATCCCATACTTCTATTGTTTTGTTTGTTGTTACTTTTTGCTTATGTTGCAGCCTTTTGCGCTCCAGCACGATGCAAAAGTAGGGATAGTTTCCTTATGCTCAAAGCACTAAGGAACAGCAGGGAAAACAAAGGAAATACGATGAATTTCTCTTCCTTATTCCTTGTCGTTATCAACGCTGACACGCCCACTTTTCTTCTTTCACAGCCAATAGCTATAAAGATACAACCTGCCATTTGGCACAATCCTTCTATCTTATTCTAAGATTTCAGAGAACATTTAGATAAGCTCTTAATTTTTTTACTTATATCTTTTTTTGTGGATTGTTTTATGGTTTGATAGGTATGTAGTTTTATCTTTTCCGCTCATAGCCATTCCTTTACTTATAGCCCACTACCCAAATGTGCAGAATACTGCATTTGAGCGTGGTTTGTTATAAAGCCAATCAAGGTTTTGTATTTGTATCATCTTCGCTTCCCCTTTGATTTCTCCATTTAATCCACTAAAAACTAAGATGTTTGATGATTTTCCACGAGGAATTTTATAGCAAGTCTATGCAACATTATGCAAGCACACCGAGAATGCTTGGCAGTCAGAATTATCCTCCTTAACTTCACTTTCATAAACCATTTTAGGATGATTATGAAGAAGTACGCAAACAATAGCAATATACACTCAGAAGATAAGCCGAAGCAGAGTAGGCAAACTTCCAAAAACAAGGAGATAGAAAGCTACCTCTCCACCCATTATGACTTCAGGTTCAACACCGTACTTGGCAGAACAGAGTTTTCTCCCAAGTATGCCAACTTGTATAGCAAGGTCAGCCGTTATGACATCAATACCTTTCGCAGGGAACTTGATAGCGAGGAAGGTATCATTACTTCCGCTGATAATCTTTATTCCATCGTCGAGAGCAGCTTTTCGCCACGTATCAATCCCATACAGGACTATTTCAGGGCTTTGCCAACGGTTGATGCTTCAGAAGTGCAGCACAAGATAGAGATAGGTCAATGCACAATCGCCAACCTTGCATCGTGCGTTACCGTCCGTAACTCCGAAAAATGGCTACCATACCTTATCAAATGGCTCATTGCAGTGGTTGCCAACGCTATGGATGACCGTGAATGTCGTAACCATACCTGCCTTGTATTGACAGGCGAACAAGGAAAGTTCAAGACCACCTTTCTTGATTTGCTTTGTCCGCCTGCGCTTAAAGGTTACAGCTACACAGGTAAGATATATCCGCAGGAGAAAGATACACTCACCTATATCGGACAAAACCTTATCGTAAACATTGACGACCAACTCAAAGTCCTCAACAAACGTGATGAGAACGAACTGAAGAACCTCATTACCTGTCCGATGGTCAAATACCGTATGCCCTACGACAAGTATGTAGAGGAACATCCCCACTTGGCAAGCTTCGTGGCATCGGTAAACGGCAACGACTTTCTTACAGACCCCACGGGAAGCAGACGGTTCCTGCCCTTTGAAGTGCTTTCCATAGATATTGAGAGAGCAAAAGCTATCTCGATGGACAATGTATATGCGGAAGCCAAAGCCCTGTTAAAGTCAGGTTTTCGCTATTGGTTTGATGATGATGAGATTGCCGAACTATACAGAGAGAGTGAGGACTTTCAAGTACAAACTGCAGAGATGGAGCTTTTGTTGCGTTGTTTTGAAAAGCCAACGGAGGATGAAAGTTATTCGTTAATGACCACTACGGAGATACTCACCTATTTGGGTATTTATACTTACCAACCACTTGTTGCAGAAGTCGTATGGGCGAAGTCCTTGAAGAAAAGCAGGATACATAAAGGTGAGCAAACGAAGAAACGGTGGTAGTCCCATCTATGTCTACAAGATTAGGAAAATCTTGCCATGTCCGCTCCTTCAAACTTGTAGTAGCCAAATGTAGTAGAATGTGTAGTATTGTCTTATACTACAAAGTAATACTGATTATCAATTACTTATCACAAAATAGTATGTAGTAAGAAGAAAGATGAAAAAGTTTGGAGGGGGAAAACTTTGGAAAAGGTAAAACCATAAAACAGACAAACATAAATAATTATCATTCAACCCATTAATGTATCAAAACAATGAAAGAAGAAGATTTATCACTTTATCAAGCGATACCCCATTGTGGAGTATCTCGAAAGGAAAGGTATCAAACCTGTCCGCAAAACACCTACCTATGTCATGTACCGTTCACCGCTCAGGGAGGAAACGCATCCGAGTTTCAAAGTGGACACGAAAAGAACCTTTGGATAGATTATGGCGAAGGTAGGGGCGGGAAGATAATCGACCTCTGTATGCGTATGGAGGGATGCACGCTATCTGAAGCCATCCGTCGTTTGGGGCAGAACGCTCCCGATAATGGCACATATAATTTTCTTAATGACTTCGTGCCAAATAATTCCCAACCTGTGATGGCTGTAAATGGAGCAAGGAGACTGATAGAAATATCAGACACCCTGCCACCACATTTACAGGATTATCTTACAAAGGTGCGTTGCATCAACTTGGAAAAGGCTACGCCTTTCCTCAAATGTGTCAGCTATGAGGTAAGAGGCAGGCCCTATCAAGCCATTAGCTTTGCCAATCTCTCTAGCGGCTATGAGCTTCGGGACGATAAGACGTTCAAGGGAACGATAGCCCCGAAAGACATTACTCCGATATTCACGGATAGAACGGAGCCAGTATGTATCTTTGAAGGCTTCATGGACTTCCTCTCCTTCCTTTCGATGAAAGAAGAGATTACCAACCACTGCCTTGTGATGAACTCCGTGAGCAACGTGGCAAGGACTATCCGTTATTTGAATGACCGACACCTTACCCATATCCGTGCCTTCCTTGACAATGACGAAGCAGGACGGAGGACTGTTCAAGATTTCATAAAGGCAGGCTTCCATGTTGAGGATATGAACATACATTACAAAGACTTCAAGGATCTCAACGAATATCATGTCAGCCGTGTCCGTGAGCAGCAGAAACAGAAAGCGCAGAGACAGACACACATATCAGTTACAGGACAAAACAAGAAATCAAAATAAGTCAAACTTAAAATGAAATAGAAATGGAAAAGGAAACTATGATGAGCGACAAAGACCTTTCATGGTTCTTGGGTGTGGAAGATGAAACAGAGAACGAATCTACTTCACAAGAAGCGACTGTGGTTTCTGAAAGAGAAAAACCAACAAACAAGCAGGACACAGAGAATACCATGCACCTCGAGCCTGCACGAAATGCTGAGAACGTAACCATTCAGAAACGTATCAGTGCCAAGATGAGAAAGAAAACACTCAGAGCCTACAAGCGAGCCTATCTTGTGCCGACCAAGTTAAACAATCGTAAGGCTGTCTATCTGAGTAGGGAGACACAGGAGCGTGCCGACTTTATTGTGCGTAGATTAGGCGACAGGGGCAGCAACCTTTCAAGCTTCGTTGAGAACATCGTTCGTCAGCATCTGGAGGAATATGGTGAGGACATAAAGAAATGGAGAAGACTGTAAGCCGCAAGAAAAGGTAGACGGTTTTCTGGAAAAAGGTCTACCCTTTCTTCAAAATAGGTCTACCTTTTCGAGCAAATAGGTCTACCTTTTTTGCTAAAAGGGTCTACCTTTTCTTCTTCGACTTAGTTCTCTATGAGAATGCCACGAATACAGTTCGTCATAGAATGCACGGCACTCACTTTTCGACTGTAAAACGCCTTGTACGTAAACGTTTCATTAGCTGACATTGCAAGACGTCAGTTTGTACCCACAAACTGCACCCAGCTCCCCTCGTTAGATTGTCGGGGAGATAAGACCGTAATCACTCCGTTCTCATCGGTCAGTATTCAAGAATTAAGAGACAATGAATCATCTATAATGATTAACTTTCAAAGAAACTTATATGAACAGATATAATAAAAAGATTGCCCGATGGCAGCAACAGAATAAGGAAGAGCAGAAGATGAATAAGACAGAATTCATCAAGGTAAGATGCACCTTAGAGGAAAAGCAGCGTATCAAGTTAAAGGCGGAAAGTGCGGGGCGTAAGTTCTCCGATTACTGCCGTGAGATACTCCTTAACGGAGAGGTGGCAGCCGTTCCCAAGATGACCGCCAATGAAAGGGGAGCCATTGCCATTCTCCAGCATACTGGAAGGTTCTATGGGCAGATTTCCAATCTCATCAAGGTTAAGGATGAAAGGTGGGTACATATCACAAAGAACCTTTCCCTATGTGCAAAAGAGGCATTTAAGCGATTTTACGACCCCCATTTTCGTGTGGATGATGAGATATATAAGGTCTTAAATATGACAAGAGATGATAGGAAAGTGTAAGGCAATAGCGCACGGCAGCAATGCGCTGGAGTATATTTTTCGGGAGGGCAAGCTTGGCAATCAGCTTTGTCTTTCACAATCTTTGCAGCAGGGAACCGAAGGCTATCTACGAGGAAATGAAAGTGGTCAGCGACTATAACAGCCGTTGCAGGAACAAGTTCCTCCGCATTGAAATCGGTATCGCACCAGAAGACGAGAAAAGACTGCCTGTATCCGAGCTTATGGGAATAGCCCATTTGTTTGCCAAGCGAATGGGACTTGACAACCACCAATGGGTGGCGGTAACACATAAGGACACTGATAATAGACACATTCACATCATTGCCAACCGTATCAGTCTGGACGGAGAGGTCTATGATACCACCTTTGTGAGCAACAAGGCAGCAAAAGTGGCGGAGGAAATAAGCAGAGAGAAAAACTTGACTATCGCAAAGGAGGTCAAGGCGGAAAGGAAGCATCAGAAAGCAAAAAGCCAATCCTACGAGAGAGCAAACAAAGAAAGAGATGCAACAAATCTGTTATGCCTTGTTGGATAAATATAAAGGCGGTGGCATATCAGGGCATTCTATGTTCCTTTATGAATTGAGCAAAAACGGCATTATTATAGAGCGTATGAAGAACAAGCAGGGCAATGTCTATGGTTTAAAGTTTTCATACGCAGGGCAATCCTTCAAGGCTTCCGAAATCGGCAGGGAATTCGGCTACCGTTCCTTGCAGAAGAACTTTGAAACAACCAACATGGAAGAGCCAAGGAAACCACATCTAACAGTACAAGAGCCGATAGAAAAGAAAGAACAACCTGATACAGGTTATCAACTCGTACCTCCAAGCCGTTCCTCTATCTCACGAGACAATGACACTCCACGAGCGCAAAACTCCATTGGTGCAGTGGCAGACACCATCGTTAGCGCAGCCGATGAACTAATGGAAGGGTTGGGCGATTTGATTACACCAACCGCACAGGGCGATGATTATACCGAAGCAGCGTGGCAGCGCAAATTGAGAAGCCAAGCCAACAGAAAGAAAAAACGTGGAAGAGGATTATAACTCATGCCTAAAAAAATGCAGAAAGAAGAATATCTCATCAAGAATGCTTGTTATTCGGTAACAAAGTATTATCTTTGCAAACAGAATAACAAGCGTTCTTTGTTAGGCAGAAAACAGCGAAGCCAAGTAGCTCGCTCGTTTCCAAATCGTTACCAGTTTAGTTTATGCAATAAGTTAACTCTCTTATTTTCAAATAGTTGCATTTTGGAGATTATCTTGGCTTGCAAAAGATGCCCTTTACGCCCCTTACTAACGCCCTTTTGGAGTCCAATTAAGCACCTTTTTGGTATCACCTTTGTAACTAACTGAATTCCTGACTGTTGCAGACCTCTTCCTCACACGTGTTTCCCGCCTTTATTTTTCGCCTTTTTACTCGAGTTTATGTAAATAATTTTCAAATTCGCTTTGGTGGAATTAAGCAATGTAGATGAGATGATTATATCTGAATATATTAAGGATGGAATTATTGTATCAGTAATAATTATGGAATATTTTGTTTTTATTCGTGTTCCTTTTTGAAATTTATATAGTCCACCCTTAAAAGCCTAATATTCCTCTGATTCACAGTATATTATACTGCAAATTATTTGCTTATATCTGCAAGTTTTTGTACCTTTACATTATAAATCTTGCAGATATTTATGCTTAAACGTACATCCAAACAGCTCTCTATGTTCTCTTCTTTAGAGGACATGCTTAGTCATCAACACCCCTTTTCCAACTTAGTAATAAGATTAATTGGGAGTGTTTTGAAAAAGCTTTTTCTCCATTGTATTGCAATACTAATGGTCGCCCAGCTCATCCTATTCGCTTGATGTGTGGTCTTTTAATCTTAAAACATTTGCGTAATGTTTCAGATGAAATGGTGGTTTCTCAATGGAGTGAGAATGCTTACTATCAATATTTTTGTGGTGGTCTTGAATTTATGCCCAAACAACCCTGTGACGACTCCTGAGTTAGTTCACTTCAGAAATCGTATAGGTGAGGAAGGTATGGAGTTAATATTAGCAGAGAGCATCCGTGTTAATACCGACCATGATGACGAGGATCATTTTGATACGGCTTTCATTGATTCTACCGTGCAGGAGAAGAATATAACCTACCCAACAGATGCGAAGTTGCATAAAAAGATAATCAAAAACGTTCTGAAGATAGTTCATGACAAGTGTCTTCCTCTACGACAGAGTTACACGCGTACGTTGAAAGGGATTTACCGTTCCCAACGTTTTCGTAATCATCCCAAGAATCGTAAGAAAGCTCTTAAGGCAGATAGGCAACTAAGGACCATAGCAGGAAGATTAGTAAGAGAATTAGAGCGTAATCTTGAGGGAAAGAAAGGATATGAGAAGATGTTTGAGCTATATTATAGAGTTCTTTCTCAGAATCGAAAGTCAAAGAACAAAGTATATTCCCCTGCACGAACCAGATGTGGTTTGCCTGAGCAAAGGTAAGGAACATAAGCAATATGAGTTTGGTAATAAAGTATCTATTCTTCGCTCATGGTCAGGACTTATTATTGGTGCATGTTCTTTTAGGAATGAATATGATGGGCATACTATCGAAAAAGACGTTGGAACAAACCCAAAGGATGACAGGAAAGCAGGTTGATAAGTTAGCAGGAGATAGAGGGTATAGAGGTGTAAAAGCAGATTGGGCAGACAAAGATACTCATTCCAGACACTCCTAAAGCTAAAGACAGCTACTACCAAAAAGAGAAAGAAACACAAACTATTTTTGTAAACGAGCTGGTATAGAGCCAACCATAGGACATCTTAAAAGCAGACCACCGATTATCTCGCAACTTTTTATAAAGGTGTGAAAGGAGATGCTATCAATGTATTATTAGCGGCAGCATATAACTTCAAAAAGAGCTATAAGAGTTCTTTTTGGACCTTATAAAAGAATCAGCATAGAGCTTGGCAGTACAGGCTTTTATGCTGAAATATAGTTTTTCAAGGGATGACTATATAGTATGAATGAGAAATGATATAGATTGCAAAAACAGATGAGTTATGAATAAATGATACATAGATAGTAAAATATTGATATATTTCTTTTTTTCTTGGACCTAAGTAGTGTTTTTTTGCATATATTATTTTTATCTTTGCCCTGTTGAACATTTCAACTGGGAATTGGTCGTTACAAACCATAATGATAAGTAGGGCATTTAACCGATATATTTGGTTTCTAAATACGTTACCATAACCGATGACAAAAAGAATATCAGTAATTAACAAAAAAACAAAAAAACATGAGAGCTATTACAGACGAACATTTACGAGCTTATCAAGAAGGAGGTTGCCTACAGAAATTATTCTATGTTATCAAGAAAGACCCTGAACTTTCCTTTGAAATCAGAATGAAAAATGAAGTTATGATATATCATCATAAAGACAGAATCTTAACGATACATTTCAGTAAAAAGGTAAGCCTTCTATTGACATCTTGTCTGAAAAAGTATTATAAGAATGCTACGCCATCTTCTGTCTCATTTAAGTATGATGACTTGGAAGAAACATTAAAGCAAACGGATCAATTAAGAAGATATTTTAAAGAGGCTAAACGTCTGGTAGATACTTACAAATCTGGTCTGGAGTTTGAAGTTCAGCAGAATATTGCTTTTGGGAAACCATAGCTTTAACAATAGATTTGTTGTTGTGGATATGGAATGGCAACTTCCTCAAGCAGATATCAAGAAAGAAGAACGAATAAGTAGGACACGAATTGACCTTGTTGTGGTTGATACGCAGAAAAATGATAAGGGAGAGAATGATATTTATCTTGGTGAACTAAAGGTGGGAATGGATGCAATAGGAGGCAAGTCTGGGATAAAAGACCATATAGAAAAGACTAATAAATTAATTTGTTGTCCCAAGGCTTGTGCTGTTCTTCGGGAGGATGTGGGAAGCATTATTCGTCAGAAAGGAGCATTGGGATTGTTTGAAGGGGATTATACAGGACTGAACTTGTCTGATACGCCTCGTATGATGATAATCCTTGCATATCGGGGGAACGAGGAAAAGAATGCTCTGGAGGAACAAGAAAAGATTGCAAAAGATAAAGCAAGAGAGCTGAGAATGGCAGAACCTTTATTTGTTTGGCGTGATGCACTAATTACTTTAGAAGTGTGATGGAGATAAAAATACATAGAGGACTTGACCAGATAGGAGGCTGTATAACCGAGATATGGACAGATTCTTCCAGAGTATTCATAGACTTTGGGCAGAATCTGCCGGGTAATGGAAAGCCAACAACTCCTGAAGAAGACGCTCTTATGGTTGCTGATATTGTCGAGAATAATGAGAAAGAACATCAGGCGGTTTTCTATACGCATGCTCACGAAGACCATGTAGGACTGTTCCGTTATATCCCGCTTGAACAGTATATTGGAGAAGGGAGTAAGGAACTCCTGCTTATCAAATATAATACACTTCTGGAAGGGTACGAGTTGGCAAAAAGTGCGAACCATCAGCTGCAGATATCCGATAGGGAAGCAGAACAACCGGAAGAGAGCTATCGCACAACAAAGACTCTCATAGACAAGCTGGAAACTTTTAGGACTTGGAAACGTACAGTTCCTAAGGAGTGTCCAGTTCCTATAACGGTAGGCGATATTAGGGTTACACCTTTCTTCACCTGCCATAGCATTTATGATGCTCATATGTTTCTTGTTGAGGCTGATGGGAAACGTATTTGGCATACTGGCGATTATCGGCAGCATGGCTATATGGGTAAAGCTTTATTTCCTATGCTGAGAAGATATGCTACTAACATTGATGTGCTGATTACAGAAGGTACGATGCTTAAAAGGAAAGACAAATGTATCCATGAATGTGAAGTGTCAAGGAAGATGGAAAGTGTGATACAAGCTTTCAAATATGTATTTATCCTTGCTTCTGCTACGGATATAGAACGGTTAGCAAGTATAAAGATGGCAGCTAAGAACACACAAAAACCTTTGTGTATCTTGTCCTTGTTTATGAAGAGGACGATGGAACTCTTTACAGAGAGGGAGTCCAGCCTATCACGTGGCTTGTTCTCCTTTGCACCTCTGTTTTATACTGATAAACTGTATGGTAAGCTGAAACGCAGAGGACTTCACGATCGTTGTTGGAACGTCACAGGCAGATAAGGTTAAGAAACTTCTTGATAAACTTCCACAAGAAGAGACGTTGCTCATATACTCATCTTGGGATGGATACTACAAGAATGCGGAACAGGTAAAGGCAAATTCAAAGTATAAGGAGCTTCGTGAAATGTTCCATAATGTCGTGGATATCCATACATCAGGACATGCGGATAAAGCTACGATAAGGAAAGTTATAGAAACGGTCCGTCCAAAGGAAGTTATCTGTATTCATAAGGAAGCTGGCGTATCGTTCTAAGAGTAGTGTGACAGCATTGAATTAATCTGTTTCCATATTACAAAAATAATTACGAATCGATAATGAGAATCCTTCAAATCTCTGATACACACAATCGGCATCAACTGTTGACCGATATGCCTGCAGCCGATGTTCTTGTCCATTGCGGTGACTTCACTGATATGGGTACGGAAGCGGAAGTGCTCGACTTTCTGAATTGGTTTATATTACTGCCTTATCCACAAAAGATATTCATTGTTGGCAACCATGACCTTTGCTTGTGGGAAGCAGATGGGATAGAAGACTTGCCTGATAATGTTCACTTCCTTCAAGATAGAGGTTGTGAGATTGATGGTGTAAAGTTCTTTGGCTTAGGTTATAATCATCCTGAGAGTTTGATACCCGATGGTATAGACGTTCTTGTAACTCATGAGCCTCCTATAATGATATTGGATGAAAGTAACAATACGCATTGGGGGAATTCATATCTTCGTAATCGGGTACTGAAAACTAAACCTAAATATCATTTGTTTGGTCATGCTCATGATGCTTATGGGATTGAGAAACATGAGGACATAGTGTTTTCAAACGGCTCTTCGCTTGGTGACTATTATGAGGTTTGCCATAGTCCTCGTTTAATTACATTGTGATGACATGCTTTTTATAGTATGGTTAATTCGTTTCTCCATATAAAGTGTTATCTTTGTGGACGGGTGTCATATAGATTAAAGTTACCAAAGAAAGTGTTATAGAATGGAGAAGAAGGTTTATTTTGCAGGTTCTATCCGTGGCGGTAGGGAGGATGCGGCTGTGTATAAGCGCATTATAGATTATATCAATGCGACGGATACGGTACTGACGGAGCATATCGGATTAGGAAATTTGAGCGTAACGACACGTACGAAAAAGGATGATGTACATATATATGAGCGTGATACAGAGTGGCTTAGGTCATCCGATGTGCTGATAGCAGAATGTACGAACCCCTCTCATGGCGTTGGTTATGAATTAGCATACGCTGAGGCTCGTAATATCCCTGTCCATATCTTCTATGACAAGCGCAAAGCCAATATCTCCGCTATGCTGAATGGCAACGCCTATTTTAAGGTTTATCCTTATGAGAACGAAGCGGAGATATATCCCGTTCTTGATAAAATCTTAGGAAATAAGTAGGGCGATTTAATTGAGAAAAATCAATATTCGAGGTTGACAGTATGCTCTTATTCTTGTCAAGATAGGGACGAACACGATTGCTTTTTTTCAGTTATAAAGCAAAGTGGGTAGTTAGCATCACACTTCTTGGACAGAGCTGGTAGAGGTGTAGCTTTCGGAAAGATTGCTGTTAGAACGATAGATAAAGGTTTTTTGTATTGAAGACATTATCGACGTTCAAGACGAGATTGTATCTTCTTTTTTTGTTTTTAAAGGTGATACTAATATTCATAAAGGTGTAATCCTTTTTATCCGTAAAACCACTATTATGCGTGTATTGTAGGTTGGTGTTAAGTATCAGTCTGTCTGGGATAAAAGCTATGGAGAGCGCAGCCTCATTGCTAAAATTGCGAATAATATTTATGTAGTTACCCGACTTTGATTGAGAGATTGCCCATCGACAGTTCTCTGTCAGTCGGATGTTCTTGATAAGATTAAAGGCAAGGTTGCCAGAGACGAAGAAACTATTATATTGATAGTCGGTGATGACTGACTGGCGCAGTATCTTGCTTGTGTTAGTCGAATAATCAGCTGTTGCTCCGATACTCATGTCGTGCCAAGCAATCTCCTTTCGTACATTTGCCGTCATAGAGAAGCTGCTTTGGTGGTTCGGAGCATATTCAGCTTGCAATAGTGTATGTGCATTCTGGTCGATTGTTGTACCATAAATCATGTCACTCCATGAGCGACTAACCGCCCAGAGAGATAGGCAAAGAACTGATGAGGGATATTCTTGTAGTGTATCTTCCCATGTATAGTTGCCGATTTGTTTTCCGATAGATTCACCTTGTAGCGGTTCATCGTCCTATAGTTGCTCATCAAATAAGCAGTGAACAGACTTCTCCAACTCGTAGGAAACATCCCATAACTCCCTCCTGCAGAAAGCGTCCAATTGTCTGTTGCTTTCCAAAGCATTGTAAAAGATGGCGAGAAGAGTAGGGTTGTGCGCTTTCCTTTCGTCGTCTCGTTAGCTATTGGTTCGTTATCCACCTTTGTGTAGTTGAGCGATAAAGGCAGGTTGAACGATAGACGGAACGTGTTTTTGACATATTGTAGGTTGGCTCCAATGTTGCTTTTCATCTGCAAGTAGCCCATGTCTCCGCTCGTCGCCATTGTCACAGCTGTATCGTTTAATAAACTTTTTAGTCCCACATATTCTATATTCAGTTCTGCGGAAGGCGCAAGGGTCCAGTTGTGTTTTCGGATGTTTCTTATTAAAGTAAGGCTGTTGTAACTTCCCATGTTTGAGAGTCTCACATCTTGTCTTACCTGCATATCCCCTTCAATGGCGAGTGCTTGTGGATTTGTCTGTATAAAGTTGGTTGTCTTCAGCTTAAAACCTCCACCATTGGTTGTACGCTGAATCCATTCTGTATGATTGTTCAGTCCTAAGTTTCTGTTAAAGGCATGTTGCAGAATACGTGCATTGTTTGACAAAGTTAGTCCATTGTCGTCACTCCAGTTTCCTGCTAAGTCAAGTGTGTTTTTAAGATAAGTCTTACTGCCGTTGTTCTCAAAATGCAACTGCATTGTGGGCAGCGTTCGTCGTATTACGGGCAGAAATATCTTCTGTCATCATACGAGTACTTGCATCGGGGAGCAGATAAGTGGTTTGCGAATAGCTACTTTGCCGTTGGATATCGTGCCTGTAGGTAATGTTATACTTTATTTCCGCCGTCTCACTTAGTTTGTTGAGATTACTGAAACATAGGTTATGCTGATTGTTACGTAGACTCTTACCTATAGGAGACGACCCCGGAAAGATGACGGATGTTAGGCGAGAGGCTCCGATATTACTCCCACCATAGTATGATTTAAACCAATCAACACTTGAGCCATTATTATCTGTTTCGTAATAGAAAACGTGCTGTTGTCTTTGCGCGAAGTACATAAGGGCAGCATTGACCTCTCTCAAAAAACCGTTAGAATCGAAGCCTACACCTAAGTCTATGGTCTTTAGCCATCTGCCCTTTGCTTTCTTCTTTAGCCTTAAGTTGATAGCTGCCGATTCAGGTGGTATCTGATCCTGCAATGCCTTGATGTGTTCATGGTTTTCCATCACCTGTACCGTACTGACATCCTCTGCCTTAATGCCATTCGTGGCGATGCTATATTTGCCCGCAAACATATCCATGTTCTCAATGTAGAAATGGTTGATAGGTACACCTTGATACTTCACCATGCCACCTTCTAACGTGATACCTGGCAGCTGTTTGAGGATATCACCGATGGTTCTGTCCTGTTCCTTCATATAGGCAGAGACCAAGTAGTTCAGTGTGTCCCTACTTCCCCATAGCTTTCTTGCCTTTATCTCCACTTCTTTCAGTGTGATACTCTCGTAGGTGGTGGTGAAGTTAACGGTCTGACTCGTTGGCGTTATGCGCTTCACCTGCCGTTTAATATTGAATCCTGTCAGGCTTAAAAGAAGGTTGTCATTTGTTCGTGGATAGCTGATAGCGTATCTGCCGTCTTCATTGGTCACACTACTGGCAAGAATGGAAGAATCCTTTTCTTGTATGATTGTAAGAATACAGCCATCCATAGGTTGATGTTTATTATCAACCACACGCCCAGTAATAGTCAGAGAGTCTCTCTGACTATTCTGAGCCTTACTGTTTATAGACAATAAGCCGATAAACGATAGTAAGATAAGTATGCGTCTTATCATTCTCGTTCCAAAGAATTGTCGAATGTGAAGAGCTTTAGTTTTACAACTTGTCCACTGAAATTAGTCGCAGTGAAGTTGTAGCCATAGCTCTCAAGGTAGCCTGCAGGATCTTTCAGCAATAGTTTCTCTTGTTTTCGTGTGTTCTCACGAGAAGTCTTTACATAGTTTCTGTCAAGGAAATAGATAGGGGTTACTGTCTTAGGTTTTTCTATGCCAGTAACCGTCCAGTGATAATCCCCTTCTTCGGTTTCAGCCTCCATAACCAAGCCAGGCAGTCCTGTAAACTTCCACGGACCATAGGAAAGCTGGAATCTTGGTAGTGAACCATACCTTATAATTTCTTCCACGATAAGAACAGGTTGCAGCTGTACAATCGTAGTCTAAAAGCGTTTTATGCTCGGTTGTAAGTTTCCATTGCATCTTCGGAGTAGCCTCTTGATAAAGGTAAGAGCCAGCTCCGTCCATATTGTAAATTACTGTTGTCTTTCCCTTTGGATAGCCAATAAAGGTTTCACCAACATTAGCCACGAGTTTCATAGATGCTCTTGAGCCTCGCTTTCCATTACGTAGAAAGGCTTTAGCCATTCTTAGGTCAGCATTATGTTCACTCTCCACAAAACTCTGGCAAACCTTACGTCCGATGTAAGTATATACTTTCTCAAAGTCAGGATTATTCTGTCCTGATAGGTCATATTTAACGGTTAGGTCATAAGAAACAATCAGCTGCGTTGTGTCGATTGCTGTATGCTTAAAAACATCTAATTCCGTCTTCTCCTGTGCATTTGCTGATACCGACAAGGTTAGCGCAATGAGTAGTAGTTTAATCTTCAAATTCATAGTTATATTATCTATTAGGTAAATTAAAAGCGAGTACAAACGTACGAAATCTTTTTGTAAAAAAAGCAAGTGAATGTCCCCTTAAGTTTAAATTATTTTTGGTTCTTCTGCTAAATGTGTGGACGCTTTTCGTATTGCTTTAGTGAAAGAACCAAAGTTACTCGCTAAACAAAAAACATTGCTAAGATTGTCAACTATCTATCCTATTCTCATCCTCTGACATTGATAATTATTTCTTTTTATACTTCGAAAATATGCAGACAAGGCTTTGAAAAATCATTACATAATTTCAAAGAAAACATCTATAACTAACGGTAAAAACATATATATGAATCGAGTTTGTAACAATAAGGAATCAATTAGTTATAAAGTGATAAAGTAAAAGGCGCTTAATTGGACTTCAAAAGGGCGTTAGTAAGGCTCTTAAAGGCACCTTTTGCAAGTTAATTAGGCATCTTTTTAGAAGCTCAAAAAGAGCATGTATTGGGTTTTGAACTGCATGAAAATAACTTACAAACTTTACATAATAAAGGAATACGTTGTTTGTTGAATACAGATAGATGATGCACCTAATTACATTTATCATGTAGTTTATCCACCTTTGTAAAACCATCTATTTAAGGCTAATCATACCGTGTATAGGGATTAATCTTATTCCATTAAGAACTTACGCATTTAACGGAAGAACCTTAAATAAACTCGTTCGCTGCGTGATGCAGCTGACTATCATCCGATTAATTTTACTCGGTAATTTAAATTTCATTTTCCTACCTCCATTTAAGAAGTGATTTTTGGTTTGGGGGTAGTTTTTTCTTTTATGTACGGTTATTGTTGTTAGTGTATAAGAATCTAAGACGCAGTACAGATTATATTTAGAGATATATCCGTCCCCTTAAACCTTTTCAAAGGCGGAACACGATTCTAATAATAAATTTCCTGTCACTTCTGTCACTCTGAATGAAGATGTAACAGATTAATTTACAGGAGTTTCTGTCTTAATGTTAAAATGACAGCAAACAGAAATAAAAGTATTGTTAGATTTAGGTCTGTTATTCTCTTATGCTGTGAGCGTAATAGTGTAAGGCTCCTTCCGCCTATCAGTTGTAATAAGAATGTGAAAACCAAGATGTAAATTTGGGAGTTGTCATAGGAAAACGTTATATTTGCAGAAAATAAGCTGCACTCGGCAAATTGAAAGCAAGCTTTCTTTGCTCTCGTTTGCATTATTTTTGCAGAAAAATATAAACAGGAGGTATAATTATGGCAGGTACAATGACAAACATCGAGAATAATACGATACGTATGTATTGGAACGCATTGCGTTCAATGAGTAAGAACATTCGGTTGGGCTTAGCTGTGAAACTTACCAACTCTGTACTTGAGGAAGAATGTATGGAAATGTCTGATGAAGCCTATACAGAAGAAATGCTTAATAAGTTTTTTGGGAAGTGGGAAGGAAACGAAACTGCTGACGAACTGATGGGTATTATCAAGCAGAATTCGAGTTCAAGTGAACCAATTAGCTTTGAAGGCGTATGAAAAGTAAGAGCCAACATGGTCAGGTTTTGCTTGATAGCAATGTTCTAATTCATCTCTTACGTAAGAATGAAAGTGTACGGCAACACATCTTGGAAACAGGGTGGCGCAACTGTTGTGTGTCTGAGATTTCTATTGTCGAGTTACTTTATGGAGCAGAATGTAGTGCATATCCAGAAAAGAACCGTACTCTTTTGAAAGACTTGCTCAACCAACTTGAGATAATCCCTTTCTCTGTTTGTATCGAAGAGTTCTGTCGTCAGAAAGCTGTATTGCGAAGAAAGGGACAAATGATAGAAGATAATGACCTTTATATTGCCTCTACGGCACTTACGTTGGGGATTCCAGTGGCAACAGAGAATGTAAAACACCTTGCACGTATAGAAGGATTGGAAGTGCAGAACTGGGTTAAACGATAATTACGACTATTTTCTTAGTAAGTTTGTTTGATTAAATATATTCTTAACATTACTTGTTAAGAAGTGTTTTTCCTATTTAATGAATGGTAAAAACTTACCTTTTGTTGAAGTAAAAAGCTAACTTTGCTTGTACTTATAATGTATAGACATTTATAAAAACTAAAAGCATAAAACTATATTTACAATGAAAAGTTTAAAAGATATTCTGCCTTGGGAGGACCGTCCAGAAGGATGCAAGGATGTGATGTGGCGTTATTCAAAGAACCCAATCATCGATCGTTATCATATTCCAACATCAAACAGTATCTTCAACAGTGCTGTTGTTCCTTTTGAAGACGGCTTCGCTGGAGTGTTCCGTTGCGATAACAAGGCGGTACAGATGAACATCTTTGCTGGTTTCAGTAAGGATGGTGTGAACTGGGAAATCAATCACGAGCCTATTAAGTTTGAGGCTGGTAACACTGAAATGATTGAGTCAGAGTATAAGTATGACCCACGTGTTACATGGATTGAGGATCGTTATTGGATTACTTGGTGTAACGGTTATCACGGACCAACAATCGGTATTGCTTACACCTTTCGACTTCAAGAAGTTCTATCAGTGTGAGAATGCTTTCTTGCCATTCAACCGTAACGGCGTCCTCTTCCCAGAGAAGATCAATGGAAAGTATGCGATGTTGAGTCGTCCAAGCGACAATGGTCACACTCCTTTCGGTGACATCTACATCAGCTTCAGCCCTGACATGAAGTACTGGGGCGAGCATCGTTGCGTAATGAAGGTAACTCCTTTCCCAGAGAGTGCATGGCAGTGTACGAAGATTGGTGCAGGTTCGGTTCCTTTCTTGACAGACGAAGGTTGGTTGCTCTTCTATCACGGTGTAATCACTACTTGTAACGGTTTCCGTTATTCAATGGGTGCAGCTATCCTTGATAAGGACAATCCAGAGAAGGTTCTCTATCGTACTCGTCCTTATCTTCTTGCACCAAATGCACCTTACGAGTTGCAGGGTGACGTGCCAAACGTTGTCTTCCCATGTGCAGCTTTGCAGGATGGCGAGCGCGTAGCGGTTTACTATGGTGCAGCTGATACCGTCGTTGGTATGGCATTTGGCTATATTAAGGACATCGTAGAGTTCACAAAGAACAATAGTATATTATAAGGTGTTAAGTGTTGGGTGTTGGGTGTTGATGATTTGTTAGGTGATAGGTGTTGGGTGTTGAGTGTTGATGAATTGCTTAGAAGTAAATAATGATAGCTTCATCACAATTCATCACCACCCACCACTCACCACCTAACACCCATCACCACCTAACACCCACTACCTATCACCTACTATTCATCATCACCTAACACCTATCACCTAACACCCAAATGAATCGTAAATTCCTATTAGTACTACTTCTTTCCTTGTCTTTCCTCTCGCTGAAGGCGACTGGTAAGGGTGGGGAAGAGCCTGTTGACCTTGTCAATCCTTTTATCGGAACATCTAATTTCGGTACTACCAATCCGGGAGCAGTATGCCCTAACGGATTGATGTCAGTCGTACCATTCAATGTAATGGGTTCCGATTTGAATAAATATGACAAGGATGCACGCTGGTGGTCAACTCCTTACGAATATCATAACGTCTTTTTCACGGGGTATTCTCACGTCAATCTAAGCGGTGTGGGCTGTCCAGAAGTAGGCTCATTGTTGCTTATGCCTACGACAGGAAAGCTGAATGTAGACTATAAGGAGTACGGAAGTACATACGATAAAGGAGGTTGCACACCCCGGTTATTATTCTAATTATCTGAAAAAGTATAATGTGAAGACAGAGGTAACAGCTACTCCTCGCAGTTCTGTTGCACGTTTCACATTCCCGAAAGGAGAAAGTCATATCTTGTTGAACCTCGGTGAAGGACTCACAAATGAGTCTGGTGCCATGGTGAAGAAGGTGAGCGACACAGAGTATGAGGGTATGAAGTTGCAGGGTACATTCTGTTATAACCCTCAGGCTGTATTCCCAATTTACTTCGTGATGCGTGTCAGCAAGAAGCCTACAGAGGCTGGCTATTGGAAGAAGCAGCGTCCGATGACAGGCGTAGAGGCTGAGTGGGATGTCGACAATGGCAAGTATAAGCTCTATAAGACCTATAACAAGGAACTCTCTGGCGATGATATCGGTGTATGGATGAACTTCAATACTGAGGCTGACGAGCAAGTAGAGGTGCAGATGGGTGTGTCATTCGTAAGTATGGCAAACGCTCGTGAGAACCTTGATGCCGAACAGCGTGGAAAGAACTTCGACGCTATTCGTGCTGAGGCGCGTGCTAAGTGGAATGATGATCTCTCTCGTATCCTCGTTGAGGGTGGTACAAAGACAGAGCGCACCATCTTCTATACAGCTCTTTATCACGTCCTTATCCACCCAAATATCCTGCAGGATGTCAACGGACAGTACCCTGCCATGGAGGGTGATGAGATTCGAACGGTGAAGGAGGGCACCGTTATACGGTCTTCTCGTTGTGGGATACCTATCGCAATGTGCATCAGTTGCTTACGTTGGTTTATCCAAATCGTCAGCGCGATATGATTCGTTCGATGATTGGGATGTACGAGGAGCATGGTTGGATGCCAAAGTGGGAACTCTTCAGTCGTGAAACCTACACGATGGAAGGTGACCCAGCTATCCCTGTTATCACTGATTCTTGGTTGAAAGGTCTGCGTGGTTACGATATCAATAAGGCTTACGAGGCGTTCCGCAAGTCGGCTTTGACAAAGGGAAGCGAGAACCCGCTGCGCCCAGATAATGACGAATACATGGAGAAGGGGTATGTTGCTTTGCACGAACAGTTCGATAACTCCGTCTCTCATGCCCTCGAATACTACATTGCCGACAATGCCCTTTCACGCTTGGCTATGGCATTGGGTAAGAAAGATGATGCTCGTCTGTTCCACAATCGTGCTTTGGGTTATCGCCATTACTTCAGTAAGGAGTTTGGCTTGTTGCGCCCATTGATGCCCGACGGCACCTTCTATAAACCTTTCGATCCAAAGCAGGGAGAGAACTTCGAACCATCTCCGGGCTTCCACGAAGGTAATGCTTGGAACTATACTTTCTATGTTCCGCATGACGTTATGGGACTTGCAAAACTCATGGGAGGACAGAAAAACTTTGTAAACAAGCTCCAGAGCGTGTTCGACAAGGGTTATTATGACCCTGCCAATGAGCCTGATATCGCTTATCCTTACCTCTTCTCTTATTTCAAGGGCGACGAGTGGCGTACACAGGTACAGACGCGCAGACTCTTGAAGGAGTATTTCAAGAATGCACCAGAGGGCATCCCGGGTAATGATGATACTGGAACAATGTCGGCTTGGGCTGTGTTCAATATGATAGGTTTCTATCCTGACTGTCCGGGCGATCCATCTTATACGCTCACTTCGCCAGTCTTTGACAAGGTGACTATCCGTTTGGATAAGGCACAGTGGGGCAGAGATAACCTCTTGATTGAGACTGTTCGTCCAAATGCTGAGGCTGTTATCATTAAGAAGATAGAATTAGGTGGTAAGCCATTGAACCGCTATCGCATTACGAATGACGAACTCTTGAAGGGTGGCGTATTGAAGTTCTATCTAAAGTAAACGACTACTACCCATCAAACCTCCCACGCTTCCGACGGTCTTTTAATGTCTTATTACATTATATATAATGATAAAAACAGACATTGTTTGCCGTCTTCTATCCTTGTCCGAACGCTTTCGGACAAGTTGTATGGAGCCTTAACACAAGTTGTGCGGAGCCTTAGCACATTTGGTGCGGAGGCTTAATACGAAACAAAGAAAGGTGGCAGTTTGGAAGGCAGTCTACTATCAGAAAGGTCTTTGAATGACCACAGATGAGAATACAGACAGCCGACAGCCATCGAAGAAAGAGACATAAAGTAAAAACAAATAATAAAGAAATAAAACCGAAATTTATACTCACGTTATGAGAAAAAAAGTTCTTTTTGAGTGCAGTTTTTCCTGTTGTTTGCAGCAGCTGTTTCTATGCCTGTTGCAGCTCAGAACATCATTCCCACAACCTGAGAATATCAGTCTTTTGAAGGGTCAATTCAAAGCTGAATATAGGGTACGAAGATTGTGACCAATCTTACAGGTAGTGACTTCAAGGTGTTGAATCAGTACACTTCTGAGGTGCTGAAGCATCCATTAGCATACGCAAAGAATCCTTCTCAACAAGGCGTTTTTCCGCTTGATTTGCAAGGGAACAGCCCAGCAGGCAGCGCAGGCAATGGACAGCGTACGTCTGCAGGGCTATGAGTTGGAGGTGACACCAAAGGGTATCACCATTCAGGCACTGACCCCAACGGGCTTGTTCTATGGTCTGCAAACCCTTCGCCAGCTCGAAAAGGATGGTCAGATTGCTTGTGTAAAGGTGAAGGATGCCCCTCGTTTCGCTTATCGTGGTTTGATGATTGACTGCTCAAGACACTTCTGGTCGAAAGATGAAATCAAGAAACAGCTCGATGCGATGGCGTACTTTCAAAGCTCGACCGCTTTCACTGGCACCTCACTGATGGTGGTGGATGGCGCATGGAGGTGAAGAAATATCCACGCCTAACAGAGGAGACTGCCTATAGAACAGAATCTGACTGGACGAAGTGGTGGAACGGAAAGAACCGCCAGTATTCGCCTGATCCACGCCGCCTCGTATGTTGGAAGGGAATGAATATACATGGTGGCTATTACACGCAGGAAGATATCAAGGACATCGTACGCTATGCAGCTGCGCGCACATTGAGGTAATCCCAGAGATTGAGATGCCTGGGTCATAGTGATGAGGTTGTCTATGCCTACCCAGAGTTGTCATGTACAGGCAAACCCTTATACACAGTCAGACCTCTGTGTAGGGTAAGGAAGCCACCTATACCTTCATGGAGAACGTGTTGAAAGAAGTGATGCAACTCTTCCCTTCTAAAGTATATCCACATCGGAGGAGATGAGGCAGAACGCCGCACATGGAAGACTTGTCCCTGATTGTCAGCAGGTGATGAAGGAGCATCACTTAAAAGGATGTAGCCGAGTTACAGAGCCATTTCACCCATCGTATGGAAGAATTCTTGAACCGATAATGGCCGTAAAACTCCTCGGTTGGGATGAGATTATGGAAGGTACGTTGGCTCCCCTAACGCAGCTGTGATGTCATGGCGTGGAACAGAAGCAGGTATTGAGGCTGCAACAAGTAAGCATCATGTGGTGATGGCACCACAAGCAGTTCTATTATCTGAATATGTATCAGGACAATCCCCGATGGAACAGCCAAAGGCACAGGGCGGATATACTCGTTTGAGAAGACTTACAACTATGAGCCAATCCCAGCAGAGTACAAAGGAAGCAATCTTTGAGAAATATATGGATGGTGTTCAGGCGTGTGTATGGACCGAGTTCATCGCTGAGCCGACCATTTAGAGTATATGCTCTATCCCTCGTTTGCTTGCTTTAGCAGAGACAGGTTGGACAAAGAACGCACAGGCTACGACAACTTCCGTCAAGAGAGCAGTCGTAAATGTTGAACGTCTGAAGCGTGCTGGGCTATAATGCTTTGACCTCTCGAAAAGGAGAAAGGGCTCACGCATGGAAAGCCGTCAGTCGTGACAGCATGAGGCATTGGGTAAGCCTGTCACTTACTTAGGACGTTATGCGAGAAGTATCGTGCCGAAGGCGACAGCACACTGACCAATGGTTTGCGTGGCGACTGGGGCTATCTTGAGGGTCGTTGGCAGGGCTTTTCATCGACAGTACTGGTGTGGATGTAGTAGTTGATATGGGTAAGGTTACGGACATACGTGACGTTCGTGTTGACTTTATGCACCTCTATGAGTCGGTTATCTATACGCCAGAAACAATCGAGTTGATGGTGTCAGAGGATGGTAAGGACTTCAAGACGATTGACACAGTACGACCAGGTATTAAGGCTTCAGAGGACTATCTCGTCTATCCTTACAAGTGGAAAGGAGATGTCAAAGGTCGTTATGTGCGTGTGAAAGGCACTCCCTCGCGAGAAAGGCGCATGGATTTTTTTACAGACGAAATCATCGTCAATCAGAAAGTAAATGAATACTTGATGAGCCGTTGAATGACGGCTCTGTCAAGACATATAAGACAAGAAGATTAAAACAATTCAGTATATGAAAAAAAGGTTCTTAACTTTAATGGCGTTTGCTGCAACCAGTCTTTTCGCTCTTGCGCAGGACTATACGCAGTATGTTGACCCATTTATTGGAACAGGCGGACACGGACATGTGTTCCTTGGAGCTAATGTTCCATTCGGTAACATTCAGGCTGGTCCTACACAGAAGAAGCAGGGCTGGGACTGGTGTTCTGGTTATCATTACAGCGATTCAACAGTTATCGGATTCGGACAGATGCACCTTAGCGGTACGGGTATTGGTGACTTGGGTGATGTATCACTCCTCCCTACTACCAATCCAGCACAGCGTGAGGTGAAGTTTGCCCATCGTGCCGAGCATGTAACCCCAGGTTACTACTCTGTAATGTTGGCTTCTGGTGTTCGTGTAGAGTTGACTGCGACTCAGCGTGTAGCCTTCCATCGTTACGCTTTTCCTGCTGATGCAACAAAGGGTTACGTTATTTTGAACCTCTCACAGGGTATCGGATGGGACAAGATGACCTCTTGCAGTTTCAAGCAGGAGTCGGCTAAGACCGTCAGTGGCTACCGTATGTCACAAGGATGGGCTAAAGACCAGCGCGTTTACTTTGTGGCAGAGTTCTCACAGCCTGTTAAGTTGGAGTCAAACGAGCGTGATACGATTGGTGTCTTTGCTTTCGACAATGCTGAGCAGCCACTTCTCGTGAAGGTAGGTATCTCTGCAGTGAGTGTTGAGAACGCTCGATTGAATATGCAGAAAGAACTTCCTGGTTGGGACTTCCGCAATGCTGTTGCTCAGGCAAAGGATGAGTGGAACCGTGAGTTGAGTAAGATTGCAATCAAGACACAGGACGAGAGTGCAAGAAAGATATTCTATACAGCAATGTATCACTCAATGATTGCACCTTCTGTCTTCAATGATGTAAACGGCGAATACCGTGGTGCAGATGGTAAGACACATAAGGGTGACTTCACAGATTACACCACCTTCTCGCTTTGGGACACCTATCGTGCAGCGCATCCATTGATGACGATTATCCATCCAGAGAAGCAACGCGACATCGCACAGACGATGCTTCATATCTTTAAGGAGCAGGGTAAGTTGCCAGTATGGCACCTTGTGGGTAACGAAACCGACTGTATGATTGGCAACCCAGGCGTTCCTGCGCTCGTTGATATCGCACTGAAAGGCTTTGATGTAGATAAGAATGCAGTCTTTGAGGCTGCTAAGGCTTCTGCTATGCTTGATGAACGTGGTATGGGATTGTTGAAGAAGTATGGTTATATTCCTTGTGATCTCGACCCAGAGCATGAAACAGTAGCAAAGGGATTGGAGTATGCTTTGGCTGATGCATGTATTGCAAAACTCGCCAAGGAATTGGGTAAGACCGCTGATTATAAGTATTTCTCAAAGCGCAGTCAGTCGTATCGTGACTTCTACTTCGATAAGAAGACGAAGTTTATGCGTGGTGTAACATCTGATCGTAAGTTCCGTGAACCATTCGATCCATTCAGTACTGTTCACCGTCAGGACGACTATGCTGAGGGTAACGCATGGCAGTATGTATGGTTGGTTCCACACGATGTGCATGGTCTTGTTTCTGCCTTCGGTGGTGAGAAGCCATTTGTTTCAAAACTCGACTCCCTTTTCATCGTTAGTGGTGATATGGGAGCAGAGGCTTCACCAGACATCACTGGTCTGATTGGTCAGTACGCTCACGGTAATGAGCCAAGCCATCATATCCTCTATATGTACAACTATGTGGGTCAGCCTTGGAAGGCAGCGGATAAGATTCGCTATGTACTCAAGAACTTATACCACGACGACTTCGATGGTTTGAGTGGTAACGAGGATGTGGGTCAGATGTCTGCATGGTACATTCTTTCCGCTCTTGGCATGTATCAGGTTGAGCCTGCAGGTGGCAAGTATATCTTTCGGTACACCGCTCTTCGATGAGGCTACGGTGAACGTTGGAGATGGTAAGACCTTCCGTGTTGTGGCACATAACAACAGCGATAAGAATATTTATATTCAGAGTGCTAAGTTGAATGGCAAGCCTTATACCCGTTCTTACATTGACTTCAAGGACATCAAACGTGGTGGAACACTTGAGTTTGTAATGGGTAGCAAGCCTTCTCAGTTTGGTGTTAAGCCTGCTGATAGACCCTAAAAGTTTTTGGAATTAAGGAGTTAGGGAGTTGAAGGGAGTTAAGACAAATGTATTGTTGGACTATATTAATAAAAAACATTACGTTGATATTGAAGTCATCAGATTTTTATCCATATAACATTTGTCTTAACTCCCTTCAACTCCTTAACTCCTTCACTCCTAATAGTGCATCAATCTTTAATACTAATAAACAGCTATGACGAATTTTAATGATGTTGTATCACAGTTCCGTATTGAGGGAACTGTTGAGAGTGTAAGTCCAATTGGTAATGGACTGATCAATGAAACACTGCGTGTAAAAACTGTAGATGCTAATACGCCTGATTATATCTTACAGCGTATTAACAACGCCATATTCACCGATGTAGACCTGTTGCAGCATAATATCGAACTTGTAACTGACCATATCCGCCACAAGTTGATGGAGAAAGGTGAGACAGATATCGAACGTAAGTGTCTGCGTTTCGTACAGGCTAAGGACGGTAAGACCTACTACAAGGATGCTGACAACCTCTACTGGCGTGTGAGTGTCTTCATTCCTAACGCTGTTACAAAAGAGGAAGTAAACCCAGAGAGTGCTTTCTGCTGTGGTGAAACCTTCGGTAACTTCCAGAATATGTTGGTTGATTTGAAGGAACCATTGGGAGAAACCATCCCAGACTTCCACAATATGGAACTTCGTCTGCGCCAGTTGCGTGAGGCTGTAAGTGCTGATAAGGCTGGTAGAGTGGCTTCTGTGAAGGATATGATTGCTGAGTTAGAGAGCTATGCAGACGAGATGTGCCTTGCTGAACGCCTCTATCGTGAGGGCGCATTGCCTAAGCGTATCTGCCACTGTGATACAAAGGTGAACAATATGATGTTTGATAAGGATGGTAAGGTGCTCTGTGTTATCGACCTCGATACCGTAATGCCAAGCTTTATCTTCTCTGATTATGGTGACTTCTTGCGTACTGGTGCTAACCACGTGGCTGAGGATAGCGATAATTACGATGCTGTCGGACTGAAAGAAGATGTCTTCTGCTCATTCACAGAAGGCTATCTCAGCACTGCAGGCAACTTCCTTACCCCTGTTGAGACAAGTCATCTTCCTTACGCTGTAGCACTGTTCCCATACATGCAGTGCGTTCGTTTCTTGACAGATTACATCAACGGAGACGTTTATTTCAAGGTGAAATACCCAGAGCATAACCTCGTTCGCTCACGTAATCAGCTCTTGCTCTATCGTGACGTACGTCGTCATGATCAGATGATGGCTGACTTTGTGAAGAAAACATTGAAACAATGAAACAATTAAAGGTAAAACGTTTGGAGTGTCAGCAGGTTAAGGCTGCTGATATTCCTGCTCTTTTCAAGGATAATGGTGTGTCTTACAATAAGATAGACACAGTAGACTGGGCAGCAGAATTCCCTTATTGTCCACAGGTTGAGTTTGCTATTGCTCATAAAGGCGATGCCATTCTGTTGCATTATCGAGTTGAAGAAGACAGCGTGCGTGCTGAGACTGGCACCGACTTAGGTCCAGTTTGGCAAGACTCATGCTGTGAGTTCTTCTGCAGCCCTGATGAAGAAGGCGGTTATTATAACCTTGAAAGCAACTGTATCGGTACGATATTGCTGTGCAATGGACAGGGACGAGAGAATCGTACTCATGCTCCAGCAGCCGCCTTAGAGCAGATTGATCGTTGGGCATCTTTGGGTCGTGACCCCTTCGCGATGAGAGAGGGACGACAGGCATGGGAACTCGCACTCGTTGTTCCTGTTAGTTCTTACTTCCGTCACACGTTAGAGAATCTCTCAGGAAAGACGATAAGAGCCAATTTCTATAAGTGTGGTGACAAGACATCGCAACCTCATTTCCTCTCTTGGAATCCCATTGCCTTACCTTCACCCGACTTCCATTGTCCTGCTTTCTTTGGTGAATTGAACTTTGAGTAATCGATAAAAGAAATAAAATGTAGTAAGTTTTAGGGGTATGAAAAAGTCCCTATCACTTACTACATTTTTTTCTTTTATATACCCGAAGGAATTGTTTTTTTCCGTTAAATGTATGATATATTTCGTATAGCTTTTAACGGAAGAAGCGAGGTTACTCATTAAATAAAGACATGACTAAGACGCTCATCTTCCTATTTTTATTATTATCCTCCGACACAGAAAACCTTTTTTTCATTTTGATACTTTCAAAAATCGCAGATAGGGTTCTGAAAAAAATCATTACATTATTTCAAGTAAAACCATCTATAAATAAGGGGAAAGCATGCGTAAAAAGTGAGGTTCATAACCTGCAGGAAAGTCAATTAGTTTATAAAGTAGTAAAGTAAAAGGTGCTTAATTGCACTTCAAAAAGGGCGTTAGTAAGAGTCTTAAAGGGCACCTTTTAGCAAGTCAATTAAGCGTCTTTTAGAAGCCAAAAAGAGCATGTATTGGTTTTGAATAATATAAAAAAATAGTTTACAAATGCCAGAAATATGGGAATAAAGGATATTGTCTTTTTGAAAGCTAAATAAAATGACGCTTACGTTTACTTTCGGTTAAGACTTTAATTATTGTGACGTTTTCAACTCTTGCGCTACGCAAGAAATACTTGCGTCACGAAAAAAATAATTTTTTTGGTTTACTTGGAAATGACAAACTTATTCCTTACCTTTGCAAAAGTAGTATATATCAACTACATCAATAACTTAGCTTGAGTTGCTTTTTTTAGCAGTTACAATATATTACAATTATGGGAACAGACGCATAACTACATACCTTTTTATATACCGATAATCATACATGAAATTGTGGGATTTTTTTAAGGACATATATATCAAGTACATGTTCTTTCCTTGCATCACTTTGTTCTATACTTAGTATAATATTAATGCTTGTGAGCAATGAGACTTATACGCTTATTGCTTTAATTGTCTTATGCCTTGGGTTTATAATTTTAATATATGGAATCCTCAGAGGTATAAATAAATCGTTTTAGATAATTCTTCAGAAGACTATCGTCGCATCTCCTCCTTCTGTATCTTTCAGTCACATGATGGGGTAAAATCTACATTTGAATCTTTTCGAATGATACAATGTAAGCGTTTGTTTCTTACTGACATACCCTATAATTTCAAATGGACAGGAAGTATTCGCCCAAAGTTGTCATCTACATCGCAAATCATAGAAGACTTTGTCTTTCATGATGATGAAAAGAAATGGGATGAAGCAAAGATAAAGTTCAAACATCCCCTTAAATACAATGAGAGTACAGTTATTCATATAAAGACTGAGAATGATGATCCTGACCATAAGGCACAGCCGTGGATTAGCTGTAAGTTAGACTCTCCTATAGATATGATGACTTTCCGCGTTCTGTTATCATACAAAGATGCAAACTTTAATAAGCCAGCAATACTTGAATACAAGGATCTGAATACGCAGATAGATGGTGACTATAAAGCCTTAGAAAGTGTTCCTTTTGATAAGGGAAACAAAATGTATTCTTATTGTTGTGCTAATCCGCAGCCTGGTCGTATATACAGACTAAGATGGGAGAGGTAAAGAATCATATTAGTAATCAAGGATATTAGAATAGATTCTGATTATTTGTAGGATTTCAAGCTAAAAGTTGTAATCCTCTGAAGATTGAAAAAGACCATTCTTGTCCTCAATATTGAGTACATAGAATGGTCTTTTTCTTATTGGATTATTTCAAATTATATAATCATTAGAATGATTATTACAATTTGTTGTGTCCCTTTTCTTTTTCCAATAACCAAGCTTTTCGGGCTGTTCCTCCTGCATATCCTCCCATTTCTCCATTGCTTGCCACAACTCTATGGCAGGGGATGATGACCATTAAAGGATTGTGGTGATTGGCATTACCCACAGCACGGGCGGCTTTTTCTCTACCTATCTGCCTTGCTAATCCTGCGTAAGAAAGCGTTTCTCCGTATGGGATTTGCTGTAAACCTTCCCATGCGAGTAGCTGAAAGGAAGTGCCATTTAATCGCATGGGGAGGTTAAAAGTCTTGCGCTTATGAGTGAAATATTCCGTTAATTGACGACAAGCCTCAGTCAGTAACACGCTGTTTTGCTCCTTATCTTCCGTCCACTTCGCTACCTTTTGTTCGTCAATCGTATCTTCCCATTGGCAATAAACGATAGCATCTTCTTCCTCGGCAAGTATTAAGTTGCCGAGGGGTGAGGGGTAACGATAGAAGTACATGGATTTATTCTTCTACAACCTCAGCGTCTTCAATATTATCTGTAACCAACTTGTCGCCCTGTCACAACCTTAGCTTCTTCAGCCTTCTCGTAAGATTTGCGGACAAGATACATGCGGATAATCAAGATGAATTCTAAGACGCCATAGTACATAAATGCCCATCCGAGAACTAATAATGGGAGTTGTGCAGTCTCTATTGGCTTACTAATCAACAGAATGGCTATCGCCAAGATGACTGTTGGGAAGAGCCACATATAGACCGGAACACGAGCGTACTGACGTGAACGAGCGAGGTTCATAAACTGACCGACAGCACCGAGAATCAGTAATGCTGCAAGGATATAAACCACCCATGTGATGAACGTGTTGGGCATGACGGCAAGGATGATACCCAAAGGCAATACTGCCGACACCCGCAATAGGGAAGGAAGGTGACTTGAGATTTTTCTTCTTCTGCTCTCCTTCTTGCTGTTCAGCCTTCGCTGTTTTTCTTTGCTACTTTCTCCTTTTCAAAATAGTAAGCGATGCAAGAAACCAATCCAGAGAGTAGGAAGAGTATACCCACGGTGATGGTCATCCACGTCATAGTTTCCTCACGATATCTTACGAGGAGGAAACCTGTCACTAATACGATAATAGCCCTTATGGCTGATATTTGAAGTACTTTCATGGATGCAAAAATACAAAATAATCTCTATTCCAACGTTTTACTCCTTGATTTTTTATTATTTTTGCAATAAGAAATGATGAAGTTATGACATTATTATATCTTGTAAGGCATGGTGAGACGGTGGATAACGCCAATCATATTATGCAAGGACAAACACCGGGAGAACTGAATGAGCAGGGTATCAAGCAGGCTGAAGATCTTGCAGAACGTTTGAAAGATGAACCGATAGATGCCTTTGTTTCAAGTGATTTGCAGCGTAGTATTCATACCTGCGAACTGATTGCTGCCCCTCATGGGAAGGCTGTTACGACGACTCCCTTGCTTCGTGAACGTGACTGGGGTTCGTTTACTGGGAAGTATATCCCTAATTTAGCGAATCTGAAGGACCCCTCTTTATGGCCAGATGACATCGAAAGCTTAGATGCTTTGAAGGCTCGTGCCGAGGATTTCCTTACATGGTTGAAGGAAGAATATCCCGAAAAGAAAGTGCTTGCCGTAGGACATGGTATCATCAATAAAGCCATTCAAAGCGTTTACTTTGTTAAGCCGATGAATGAGCTGAAGCCAATGAGCAATGCCGAGGTTAGGATGCTTGAGCTAAACAAGTTAAGGCTTATTAGCCCTATAACCCTAATTAGCCTTATTGCGCCCAATAGTAAAAAGCGAAGAGGAGCCTCACTCACGTGAAACTCCTCCCCTTCAAATAAATAACTCTCAGTGTTACATCTCTAAGTTAGAATGAATGTAGTCTTTCTCATTGGTTTGCTAACTGCTAAACAATCTTTATTACCTTAACTCATCTAATCTGTTTATCTTTTTAAAACCTTAGTGCTTAGTATTTAAACCTGATTGAATCAACGTCTATTTATTATATCTTAATGTCGTTATCTATGTCCACCAAATGAGCTACTTCCGTTTGAAATGCTTCCCACCACCTGAGCGGCTTTCCGCCAAATGTTGCGCCACCACCACCGAAGCTGTTGCTTGGTGCATCGAATGAGCGACTTGGCTCATAGCTCTTGTTGCGCCACCATAGTTCCTACTTCCACCGAAAGTTACCACCATAGTTAGGTTGAGTAACCGTTGTTCGTGTTGAACTCTCTCGTGGAGCGTAGTACTGATAATTACGTGGTCCATCAAAGTTTCCGCGTTGCTGATTGCCGAAGCTGCGTGGGCGGTCGTTCTGATAAGTAGGACCATTGTTATAATAGTAGTTTCCTCCTCTATTGTAATCGCCACGTATGTAGCAATCTCTCATACCATATCGGCTGTTATAATCTCTGCCGTAGAAGATTTCTCTTCCGTTATACCAACTTCTTCCGCCATTCATTCGCCAGCTATGAGCTCCGTTGTAAACGTTATAGAACGATGGTCGTCCGAAGTAATAATAGTCGCGGCGTGGATAGCGAGCATAAATGCCAAATCTCCAGTAGCCTGCGTCCCATCTCAGTGGGCGGTAGAAATATGCTGCTTCAACGTATGCACGATATTGCCAATCATAGAGGATATAGCTCAAATCTACGTTTCGATGTGACCAATACATTCCATAGAGGTCGTCTACCGTGTTGACATTCATGAGGTAATCCAAGTTTATTTCGTAGGCTGCCTCATATTGTGCCTCTGTCAGATTCAGCTCGTAAGCCATCTTATCTGTTAGAAAGAGTGCTTGTACTCGAGCCTGCTCATAACTCATTGCGCTTGTTGATGCGCCGATAACTATGAGCGATGCGATGAGGGTTAGTACTATCCTTCTCATAATCGTTACCTTTTTAAGTTCTTATTTAAGTTTCGGAGTACTTCGAAAAGTATTTCCTAACTTTCATGATGCAAAGGAACGAAGAAAAAAAGACATGTGAAAAGGATTTCCCCTATACAGTGGGGGATTTTCCCTAAACTTGTGTTTGACACGATATAAAGCCCTAAAATCTCACCTTATTTATATACAGTTAGTTTTAGTTTTAAGTTGCTGTCACTTTTAACAATTCGTGTAATCATCTGAAAACTAAATGATTACATACTGAAAAAGAGATGATAGGAATGACAGGAAAATAAGTTTTGATGGATTCTTTTAGTTCTCATTGTTTTTTTGCAGGTGTAAGTTCATAGTTGAACAAATCAAGGAGTTGATTTACTTTATCCATCTTTAGTGTTTGCTTGCCTTGCTCCAAATTGCGAACAAAGCATAAACCTACTCCAGACTTCATCGCAAGGTCTTCTTGCGTGAGGCCATATTCCTTACGCAAAGCCTTTACAACCATCGATAGTTTTTGTTCTTTCCATATAAATTATATTACTTCGGATGTAAAGTTACAAGTTTTTCTTTTAAATTATATCATATCTAATATAAAAAAAATACGATTTATTTGTGTTTTTATATGCGTTCGACTATAAAATGTGACGTAAAACATTGGGAATACAAACTCAATAAACAGCTATTCAGACGATGAGGAGGGGATAATGGATAGTGTCATCTTGCTGGGTAATGTTTTGGGATGTAAGCTGTTTTGTCCGAATTTTTCACATGTTGATTTTATAAAAGACCACCAACGGCTTGCAAAAGATGCCCTTTTGGTTTGCAAAAGGTGCCCTTTTGAGGTCTTATTAACGCCCTTTTGAAGTTCAATTAAGCACCTTTTGAGGTGGCGTTTCGTAATTTCTTTATAGCGAGAGGGTTACAAAGGTAGATATATATACCTTTCTCTGGGTCTTTTTCGGCATAAAAGCACGAAATAATGTAAAGGAAATTCATATGTAACAAAACGTCCTCAACAATCTGAAAGCAGATAGTTGGGGACGTTATTATGGATCTTCATTTTTTTCTGTATGACATTACGTCAGAGACCTAAGTTTAGGTGGATTGTTATCACGCTAAATCCCTGAAGACCCAAAAGGATTTTTAGCAAGACTTGAGGAGTGTGTTCCCTCTTATTTAATCGTACTGTACAAAGGAACGAACCTTATACTTTAACCATGAATAATTCGTAGGAGTTCCTACAAAGCTAGGCTTTGGTTCGAATCGACTACCACCATTATGTTCGGTGCTTGTCCAATATGTATCCTCATCCGCGTTACCAACGAAAGAAACGCCACCAACGGCAGTAAATGCTGATTCGAATAGATAACTATACCAATCATAGCCACGGTTTAACATCCCAATATCACACACTCTATCAGCAAAACCCAGCAAATCATAAGCATGAAAATAGTCTCTTTGAGAAGGTAAGAACCACTTCTTTGTTGCTAAAGTACCAGTTAAGACTGCTGTTGGGAGGAATGTTGCAGCTGCTTTAAAGGCTGGGAAGTTATCACTCTCACCTCTTACTTTATCTGCAGCAAGCACATCCGCTCCTGCATAAGAAGCATTCCATGTCTCGTCATAACCGCTGGTTGAGAACTCTCTATAGTACCTACTTGCAGAGCTAACACCAATCCCTCCAACATCACTAATAGGATGACTGCTTCGATACACATAGTCATATAATGTCTCAGCAAGCTTATACTTTGTTCCATTACCAGCCTCTTCTATAGCTGCAGCAAGATGGTTTACAGGGTCAACAACGACTCCGACAGGTGTCTTTCCAGGGTTCTTATGTAGCAAGCCTGTTGTTCCGTCGCTGAAAAGATAGGTGAAGTAAGGCTTGATCTTGACGGCTATTGTATAGGTCCCATTGGCTTCTAAGACCTTACCAGCACTCACAAGGCTATTGATAGAACCCTCCATATTCTTCCAAAAGATTTGTCCTTCGCTGATATCCATCTTCAAGTTCTTTGCGTCAGTACCTGGTAGAAGATAATGGAAAGGGGCTGTTGAGGTGTAGGAAAAGTTCTTTCCATACCCTGATGCAGTATATCTTGCCTCTGTACTATTCGGAGAATTATTCTCAGATGCAGCCAATGCAGCTGTAGAGAGGGTTATGTAAACACCTGTAACAGGATTGTATGACACCTTATTAGGTATGTTTGTCGAGTTTGAAAGGAACTTAGCTTTAAAGTCTTTTACCGTATGCTTCTGTGCTTGAATCTGTGTTCTGACACGTACACCAGCATGTTTAGAGATAATCTTTACTGTTTCTTGCGCCCAAGTAGTACCTGTTGTGACTGTTTGTCGTCCAATGCGTGCAGTCGCAGCTTTATCCAAACTTACCTCAAGAGACTCTCCATTTGCAACGACATCATCGTTGAAACAAACAAAAGTGTAAGTCTTTCCACGCATTAAAAATAGCTGGTTAGACGTGCCCGCATCAGGAGTAAAGGTTGAACCATTCATTCTTCCCTTTAGTTCTCCTACTCTCGTCGACCCTTCATAGAATCGAATTGTATAGTGCGTATTGCCTGTTATGGCACGTGTTGCAGGTTCTTTACTTGATTGATCAGGGACAAGTTCGGTAGAAGCACCGCAGTCGTTAAAATCAACAACAGACTTTTGATTATCGCTGTTACTACTTACAGCACGTGAAGCAGGGGCTAGATTATCATAGCCTGACTCGATGATCTCAATTCCAACTTTTGCTTTTTGATTACTCGCAGCATCATTTTCTACATTGTTATTACAGCCTACTAACAAGGCTATCACTGCACCAAAACCAATCTTTGTAATTGTACTCTTTAAATTGTATAACATCTTTTTTTAAGTCTTATCAATGGTTTATTCAAATCCGTGTTCATCGTCTCCTCCGATGTTTTCATTCAGATTCCAATCTTCTTCACTAGAGTTATTTGCATCAGGAGTTATTGGTTTACTATGACATATCATGCCCTCATACTCATAATAAATCCGCTCTACTCTCGGCGGTAAATAAGTTTTCTTCATACTCATAAATGGTTTAATTATATTTGTTAAATAGTTTTATGCTTATATTAGGGAATAACATATAAATTGTGTGCAAAGGTATTAACAAATCCTTATTTACCCCCAGTTTGGTTAAATAATTATAATTAAGCGTAAAGACTTACTTTCGTGAAGTAGGGAGATTAATTCACAACTCTCTTAATTAGGGTGTGGAATACTAGTCTGTCTTTTGCAATTCAATAAATTATCCTGCTATTTTTATATAAGTGTCCACTAAAAGCTGATAGATGGCTTTATATGCCTTTGTTGATTTGCAATATAGGTATATTTAGATAGTGGAGACTTATTTTTTTATTTTTAAATGGTATCCGTTACTAAATATTATTTTTACGGATGAGCGTTAGCTGAATATTTAAAGAAAATGAACTAGATGATTGCAACGAGTTAGATTGGAACTTGTTACCATACATCTATAATAATTATACAGGCTTAGTAAACAGCTATTCAGACGATGACGAGGGGATAATGGATAGTGTCGTCTTGCTTGGTAATGTTAGGGGTGTAATCAGTTTTTGTCCGAATTTTTTTCACATGTTGTTTTTATAAAGACCACCAAACGGCTTTTGAAAAAGATGCTCTTTTGGCTTGCAAAAAGGTGCTCTTTTGAAGTCTTATTAACGCCCTTTTTAGAGTCCAATTAAGCACCTTTTAAAATCTTTCTTTGCAACTATTTGATTACAAATAACTTACGTAGACGCTAAAGCGATGCGTTTTTAAGCCTTTTCCTTGCCTTTCCTTCGAATATTTTGTCAATATATTTCTTTATCTTTTCAGGTTAAATCTCACACAGAGACACGGAGTTAACGGAGGTTTTATGTAAGGATGTGTAGCCCACGAAGGGGTGTTAATGTTGAATAGATAGCAGAGGAATGTTTTTATTCACTTTTCTATTTGAATTCAAACAAGTTGCGTTTACTTGCTGAAGGATTAAGTTTGCTGGTCATCTTTTTTTTATTATCTTTGTAGCTGGTATTAACTTTATAATGATGAAGAAGTTATTTTCAACCTTGGTTGTCCTTTTGATGACATCAACGATGCAGGCTCAGTATCAAGAGCCGGTACGTCGTGACACGTCAAAGTTGCAGCCATTAAAAGGCTTAGAATATAAGGTAGAAATGCAGGGGAGCCTATCAAAGGGCAAGACTCCACTCTGGCTCAATGCCAATAAATATGGACTCAGTTCGCTGGAGACGGCGAACGGCTATCTGCGTGGGGGCATAGAACGCCCATTGAGCACGGATGAAGGACAGAAGTTCGGCTTAGGCTATGGATTAGATGTTGTCGTTCCTATCAATTATACAAGTAAGGCTGTTATCCAGCAGGCATATGTGGAAGGGCGATGGTTACATGGAACACTGACCATTGGAGCCAAGGAACAGCCGATGAAACTGAAGAACAATGAACTCAGTTCGGGCTCACAGACATTGGGCATCAATGCTCGTCCTATTCCGCAGGTGCGTTTGGCATTGCCAGACTATTGGACACTACCCTTTGCAAATGGCTGGTTGCACCTCAAAGGACACGTTGCTTACGGAATGATGACCGACCAAAATTGGCAACATGATTTCACGGCTAAGCAATCGAAATATACCGACCGCGCACTCTTCCACTCTAAGGCAGGCTATCTGAAGGTGGGTAATGACGAGGTGTTCTGTCCGTGGTCGTTAGAGATGGGGTTAGAGATGGTTAGTATCTTTGGCGGTACCTCTTATCTTCCTGATGGTCATGGTGCAATGAGAACCATAGAGAATGGGAAAGGGCTGCACGCTTATTGGAACGCTTTTCTCCCCGGTGGTGCCGACAATGGTGAGACAACTTATCAGAATGTGCAGGGCGACCAGTTGGGCAGTTGGGTGATGCGTTTCAACTATGATGGTGACTGGCACGGCTTTTCACTCTATGCCGATAAGTTCTTTGAGGACCATTCTGCCATGCTCCAGCTTGACTATGACGGTTATGGTGAGGGCAGCGAATGGCAAGAGAAGAAGCAACGTCGCTACTTGATTTATGATTTCAAAGACTGGCTCTTAGGTTTTGAATATCGTTATAAGCCTGATAATTGGTTGAATAATTTTGTCGTTGAATATCTTTATTCAAAGTATCAGAGCGGTCCGATTTACCATGATCATACCATAACGATAGCCGATCATATCGGAGGCAAGGACAACTACTATAACCATTATATTCTCCCCGGTTTCCAACATTGGGGACAAGGCATTGGTAATCCACTTTATCGTTCGCCAATTTATAATGAAGATGGGACTATCTACTTTAAGGACAACCGTTTCGTGGGTTTCCATGTAGGTTTGGGAGGTCATCCTTCAGAGTATTTCAAGTGGCGTTTCCTCGGCACATGGCAGGAGGGATTGGGGACCTACGAACAGCCTTACACGAAGAAACGGCACAACGTGAGTCTGATGGGAGAGGCAACTTACACACTGCAAGGACAGAAACTTCCGATGTGGATGAGAGGTGTTGATGTTCGAATGGGTGTCGGAGCCGATTTTGGTTCAGTACTCGGTGGCAACAACTATGGTATGCAGTTGACCCTTACGAAGCGTGGTTTGTTAGGAAAGAAATAGCCTTTTTATTGTGTAAACAGAACGAAATAGAATATGAAAAGAATAAAGATATTATCCTTTGTCTTGCCTCTGCTGACACTCCTCTTCTCCTCTTGTACGTTGGAAACGGACAATGATGCAGGCAGAATGGAGGGAATGTGGCATCTTGTGAAGATAGAATCAATGACATCCGCTGCGAATGAAGACTTGAGTGAGCAGGTAATCTTCTGGTCTTTTCAAGCTAAGCTCTTGCAGATGGAGGATAAGACAGGACAGCATTATAGCTATCTCTATCGTTTCCGAATTGATAATAACCAACTTACGTTGACTTCTCCTTATCAGTTTGACCGTGAGAATGGCGACCGACCAGTAACCGCTTATGAAGCTACATTAGGCTTATATGGTATTAAAAGTCTTACCCCAGTGTTCCGAATTGAGAAGATAGACAGACGAACGATGATATTGAATGATGGGGCGGTAAGGCTCTACTTTGATAAATTCTAAATGGTAGTCGCCGACAGAATATTGTCGATGTCATGTGAATCATTAGTTTCTAGGATTCTTATCTTGATATTCATGGCAGGCTTTGTCCCTCTATAAGCAATGTGTTGATGCTTAACACATGATGTGCGGAGGCTTAGCACCATTGGTGCGGGGCGTAAGCACATAACAAAGTGATACGGTGTGAAAGCTATGCAGAAGGGTAGTTTTTGTTTAAGATATTGTTTTAAGTCATTATGGCTACAAAATAATAAAAGGCAGGTGTAAGCCTGCCTTTTGTGTATATATTAATAACGCTTCTTTGCTTTTTAGTCTCTTACCTTCTTACTTCCTCTTTATTCTGTGAAAGGAAGTCCGCCCTTTCTTCTTATAAAGACATCGAGGGTATATTGGAAGGCGATATAGATAATAATATCAATCGCAATAATCCATGTCACAAGAAGTTGATTGAAGAGAGAAAGGTTGATGATGATAAAGATAAGCGACAGTGCAATGATGCTTATCAAAGCCTGATGCTGTGTCATTCCTGCACGCATTAGCTTATGGTGGATATGGTTTTTATCCGCTCTGAGATCGGTTTGCGGTGAAGAATTCGAACGATGATAACTCTGAATACATCAAAGGTTGGTACGAGGAGTAAGGTTACAGAAAGGAGAGTTGCACCCTTCTGATAAGGCATGACATATGGGTTATACATGCAGAACTTAATCAGTAGTACGCCAAGGATGTAACCAAGTGTCAGACTACCAGAGTCACCCATGAATATCTTTTGGTTCTTTTCCTGTTTTCCCCATATGTTATGGTAAAGGAAAGGAATCAATACACCCATCAATCCAGCAATAAGGATGCAATAGACCCATATCTTTTCGCGTTGGAAAATAAAGAAAAGACCCGATAAAGCGATGAGCGTAAGGCTCGCAGAGAGGCCGTCAATACCATCTATCAAGTTGATAGCATTCATGATAAATACCAGTACACCAACGGTTAACACCGCCCCTACGAGTGGCGGGATCTCATAGATACCTAAGAAACCATAGAGGTTATTGATGTAAAGATAGGACATCGGAAGCAGACTTGCCACAATGATCTGCATGAGAAGTTTCTTCTTTGCCCGTACGCCAAAGATGTCATCGAGTACGCCTGTTATATAGATAACGGTGATACCCACGCCAAAGAAGATGCTCCATGGGCTGACCCCAATCTTATTGCCTTTGCTTGTATAAATCCACGCCAATAGTGCTACGACCGTAGCAATCAGCATACTGGGCATAAACGATACACCCCCTAAGCGAGGAACAACATTCTTGTGTATTTTTCTGGCATCTGGTGTGTCATATAATTTTCTCTTTTTACAAAACGAAAGAATCTGTGGAATCATAATGAATCCACAAACAGCACTCATGGCAAATGCAAAAAGACTGATTAAAGTATATATCGACATTTTGTTTGTACTCTTGTGCTTAATAAAACTCAATAATTGTAATTATATTGTATTCGGGTGTCATAAAAAGTATAATTATTATCTGATGATAATCGTTTTTTTGCGAAATCTTCTCACTATGAATGGTTATTTGTTATTTTTCTTTTTGTAAATTTGTAGCTAAAGAATATGAATAGAGTCGTTGTTTGCTTTATAGGCATTAATCGATTTTATTTAAGTATTTTTTTGTTAAATAATCCTTGAGACCGACGTATGGAACGTATTGACATATCAGTTTTAATGGCTGTCTATAAGAAAGATAATCCAGCTTTCCTTCGTGAAAGTTTAGAGAGTATCTTTTCTCAGACTGTGGAGGCTGCTGAGGTCGTTTTGTTAGAGGATGGACCTTTGACGGATGCTTTGTATGATGTTATAAAGTCTTATGAGTCGAGATATTCAACCTTGAAAGTGGTGTCATATCCCGAAAATAGGGGATTGGGCAAGACCTTAAATGATGGCTTACTGCTTTGTAAATATGATCTTGTGGCACGTATGGATGCTGACGATATCTGTAAACCTAATAGGTTAGAGGTGGAGTATAATTGGCTAAAGGCACATGAGGACTATGACGTGATAGGCTCTTGGGTGGATGAATTTACAGGCGATAAGACGCGGGTAAAGTCGATAAGAAAGGTTCCTGAAACGTATGATGAGATAAAGGACTATGCGAGGTATAGATGTCCTATAAACCATCCGACAGCTATGTATAGAAAGGCAGCAGTGTTAGCAGTAGGTGGTTATCTCACAGAATATTTCCCTGAAGATTATTTCCTTTGGTTGCGAATGCTAAAGAATGGGAGTAAGTTTTATAATATTCAGGAGTCTTTGTTGTGGTTCCGTTATTCGGAGGAGACTGTGGCAAGAAGAGGTGGCTGGGCTTATGCTTGTGATGAGGTGCGTATCTTGGTACGGATGCTGAAGATGGGCTACATACCTTTCCATGTTTTTTGCCAAAGTGTTGTAATCCGTTTTACCACTCGTGTTATGCCTTTACCTATCCGTCAGCGGTTGTATAATCTGATAAGAAAAACATAGCTTTGCAGGGTTGAATAAGCTAAGAAAATATCATACTTATCTACAAAGAGATGATACAATAAAATAGCGAACATTACGTTTCTATTCTTATATCGTAGTTAATTATTAAAGATAAATACAGAATTAAATATAGTTTCAATGGAAGACAATAAGAAAGAGAATGTTGCAGTAGTTTCCTTTCTCAAAAAACTTAAGCATGACTTGTTACGATACGTTATCGTATTTGTTGTTGCTTTGGTAGGATCAATCTTAGTGATTCTACCTGTCCCACGCTATTATAAGTGCGATATATCACTTGCTCCAGAGATGGATAATACCGAGAACGGAGGTAAGTTGAGTTCCATTGCGTCTTCCTTTGGTGTGGATCTTGGTGATGTTGCTTCTGCCAATGCCTTGCAGCCAAGTCTTTATCCAGACCTGATGAAGTCTAATGAGTTTGTGAAGAGTCTGCTACAGATTCCTGTAGAGACAAAGATGGTTCGGTAAAAACCAATTACTACGATTATCTTTATAATCATCAGAAAGAGTCGCCATATGCTAAAGCGATTGGATGGATTGGAAAGAAGTTTAGCGATAAAGACAGTCTTACAAGCAAAACAGACTCTATTAATCCGTTTATGCTTAATAAAAAGCAGGACGAAATCTTCACGAGTATAAAGAATAGTATTGCATGTGACATTGATATTAAGACTGGATTGATAACGATTTCAGTTGAAGATCAAGATCCATTGATTAGTGCTACGATTGCTGATTCGGTACGAGCAAAACTGCAGGACTTCATCACTAACTATAAAACAAACAAGATGAAGAATGACGTGAAGTATTATACAAAACTGGTTGCAGAGGCAAAGAAGAAGTATGAGGACGCACGTCAGAAGTATGCAACCTTCTCTGATGCCAACCAAGATGTTATCTTGCAAGAGCTTCAGTCACAACGGGATGACTTGGAGAATGATATGCAGTTGAAGTTTAATGCTTATAGTGCGTTGAGTACACAGCTACAAAATGCACAGGCAAAGTTGCAAGAGCATACCCCTTCTTTTACAATAGTTCAGAGTGCATCTGTACCTGTCAAGCCTGCTGGACCAAAGCGAATGGCATTTGTTTTCATTGTTGTCTTCCTGAGTATGATGGTTACATTCGTTATTTGTAACTTCTCGTTATTGTTTGGTGGAGCAAAGGGCGAATAGTTGATGATTAGAGTTAAGGATATCATAACGCGTATAAACTCATCTTCTATATCACGAAGAATGGGGCAAGGACTGGTGTGGTCGTTCACTGGAACGGCTTTAGCAAAGTTCCTTACCTTACTCGTTGGTATCATCTGTGCCCATATTTTGCAGAAAGAAGCATACGGAGAGTTCTCTATGGTGCGCTCTACGATTAATATGTTTATTGTGCTTGGCTCTGCAGGATTAGGTGTTACGTCAACTAAGTATATAGCAGAATACAGGGAGAAGCAGGCTGATAAGATTCCTGCTGTCTATGCAGCGACAAACTACTTTGGACTTTTAATGGCTATCATAACGGCAATCCTGATACTGTTAGGCGCACCGTTCATTGCTAATAACATCCTTCACCATCCAAGTATCGTATTACCTGTAAGGGTAGGAGCAGTCTTATTGTTCTTTTCTATCATCAATGGTGTACAGAATGGAGCCTTGATGGGCTTTGAAAACTTCAAGGCAATCGCTATCAATACATTGTTGGGAAGTGTCTTAGAATCGGTTTTAACGATTCTTGGCGCATATTATTTTGGCGTCAACGGAGCTATTCTTGGTTTCGGAATGGGATTCATCTTGATATTTGTTACGAATCATCTTTCTATCAATAAGAACTTTTCAGCTATTCATATAAAGAAGTTAAGCATAAAGAAACTTCATCTAAAGGACTTCTCTATCTTATATACCTATAGCCTTCCAGCAGCTTTATCGGCATTGCTTATCACCCCTTCATTCTGGTTAATACGCTCAATACTTGTGCGAGCAGAGGGCTTTCAGGAACTTGCAGTCTTCGAAGCGGCTGACCAGTGGAAAGTTATTATCTTGTTTGTTCCCACAGCCTTTAGCCAGATAGTCCTGCCAATCCTATCCAGTTTACATAAGGAAAGACCTCCTTTGTATCTACTTTGAAGTATAATATGCTGATAGTAGGTGTTACGGCACTGTTACTATCTATCGGAGTGATGCTCTTTGGTGGTTTTATCATGAGACTATACGGTGCAACTTATGACAATTCCGTACCTGTACAGATACTTGCTATCTCAACAATCTTCTCTGCTTTGGCTAATGTTCTTGAGATGGCAGTATACAGTCTTGGTAAGATGTGGCAATGTTTTGCCATTAATATCGTCTGGGCATTGCTGATGGTAGGATGCTCTTACTATCTTTGTATGAGAGGCGAAGGGGCTAATGGTTTGTCAATGGCAGTATTAATCTCATACGTTGTGTCCTTCCTTATGTTCTTGGTGTACACAATTATCGTTGTTAGAAAGGAGGTAAAGTGATGTCAGAGAAGGTTCGTTATATCTTATTTGCACTCTTTCTTTTCCTTACACAGATATTAGGTACGGGCGTTGTTCCTATGGGATTGTTTGCCCTTTCACTGTTAATGATATTCTCACCTACCACCTTTCTTCGTAGTCTGAGATACACTCCAATCTTCTTTTTGTTCATCTGTCTCTCCTTGGGAGTCGGTTTTTATTTTGCGTTATGCAATGGTCTGAAACCTTGGAATATAGCTTATTGGGGACAATTCTATTTCCTTTGTATTCTCCTCTTGGGTGTTAAGGATAAGAGGTCGTGCTTGGAAGCGTTGTGCATCTTCGTTTTTATCATCTTTATTCTTGACTTTGGAACGAATCTCTTGTTCCTTGTCGGTGTGAATGTACCTTGGACAGAACTACCGCCTGTACGTCCTGGAGAGGCACTTGCACGTTTCCCAGGCTTTAAGGGTAATGCCTTATATTCAGGAAGTATCACCTTTGTGAGTGCTTGTTATATGCTCAACCAGAAGAAGGTGAATAAACTTGTCTTCTACATAGGACTTGCCTCAATGGTGGGTAACCTCATCTTGTCAGGTTCGTATCGCTATCTTATCATCGGTGCGGTCGTTGCAACGATGTATTATCTGCGTCTGTATAGAAGTAAGATCATGATGGTTGGAATGTATGTTTCGAGTATTGTCATTGTGTTTATGGCAACACTTGTCACGATGTTCTCTAATCTAAGCAACTTCTATCGTGCGTTTATTTGGTTCCACTTCTTAAAAGAGATAGCAAAAGACCCATGGATAGGACATGGCTTCTTCAATATCCATTTGGACGAAAACCAAGACTTTAGTACACCTTCTCATTTGATAGCCAATGGCGTGACGGAGTCTTGTATCTTGACACTTGGTTATAGTTTTGGTGTCATCGTCTTGTTATTCTTCCTCGTAAGTATTGTCAAAACATTGTTGAGATATAAGGCATACCGACGTTATTCAGTAGAGTTAGGACTGTTTATCGGTTTAACTTTGGACCTCTTTTGGGGTGGAAGCTTCGATAATACCTATACCTTTGCATTATTGTTATTGAGTTGGTATGTAATCAATGAAACAGCTTGTAAAAAAGAATTGAATGAAGACATTCACGATAGTAATACCGACGTATAATAATCTCGACCTTTTTAAGAGTGCGTACAGTTCTGTCTGTAAGCAGGATTTTAAGGACTATGAGATTGTTGTAGTAGATGATTCTGACGATTCGTCTATAGCGGATTACGTGTCTTCGCTTAATAATCCCATTCTTATTTATCGACATCATATGCCCTCAGCAGGCGCAGTGAATAACTGGAATCATGGTTTACAGTTAGCAAGTGGTAAGTATGTTATTGTATTACACCATGATGAGGCTTTCGAAGAAGGCAATTATCTGACTTCTCTAAACGTAGAATTCCAAAAGGGATATGACGTACTTGTAAGTCGTGTAAAGGTTTTTAATGGTGGAATATTAAAGCCAAATATGTTCTCAGAGGCTGTGATGAAAGGCTTTATAGGCTGCCCTTCCCTTCTTTTCCTTTGTAATGGCATTGGTCCTTGTTCCTGTATTGCTTTTAAGCGAGCGCATATTACAGACTTTGACAACCGCCTTAACTGGCTTGTTGACGTTGATTGGTATTACCGTCTACTGAAAGGGAAGCGCAGAAAGTTCTTAGATTATCTTCATATCAACTCTTTTAACGACCATGAGGATAAAATTACAAATCAGATAGATGTGAAGCAATCGGAGGTGAAAGACATAGCTATTCTCAACGTAAAGTATAAGTATCATCTTCTATTAAGATGTTGCTTATTCATCAATAAAATGGTTATGCTCTATGATTTAAAGGGTATAATAAAGAAACTCATCGGCAAATGAAGATAGTAAAGATATTAGGTGGCTTGGGCAATCAGATGTTCCAATATGCTTTATACCTCTCCTTGCAGGAGTCTTTTCCCAAGGAGCGTGTGGCACTCGACCTTTTCCAGTTTCCACGGCTACCATCTGCATAATGGTTTCGAACTGGAGAACATCTTTTCGGTAACAGCTCAAAAGGCTTCAGCTGCTGACATTATGCGCATTGCCTATTACTATCCTAATTATCTTTTATGGCGTATTGGCAAACGCCTACTCCCACGTCGTAGGGGAATGTGTTTGGAAAGTTCTACACTTCGCTTTGATGAAACGGTGTTGACGAGAGAAGGAAACAGATACTTCGATGGCTATTGGCAGGATGAAAGATACTTTGCCGCATATAGTGAGAAGGTGTTGAAAGCCTTTACTTTTCCTGCTTTTAAGCGTGCTGAAAACCTATCTTTGTTAGAAAAATTAGATGAGAACAGCGTTGCTTTACATGTAAGGCGAGGCGACTATATTGGGAATAATCTTTATCAAGGAATCTGCGACCTCGACTATTATCGCACTGCCATTGAGAAGATGTGCGCTCATGTTACACCCTCACTATTTTGTATTTTTAGTAATGATATTGCATGGTGTCAGCAGCATCTTCAGCCGTATCTGAAAGCTCCAGTAGTCTATGTGACATGGAATACAGGTGTAGAGAGTTATCGAGATATGCAGTTGATGTCGTGTTGTGCGCATAATATCATCGCAAATTCTTCCTTTTCGTGGTGGGGTGCATGGCTCAATCAGAATCGTGAAAAGGTGGTTATTGCACCTAAGAAATGGTTGAATATGGAAGAATGTCATTTCACTTTGCCAGCATCATGGATTAAAATCTAATTCCTTTTACTTGCTGTCTGATACAAATAAAATGGCATATCTCTTCTGCTAAAAACTCTTTTTAGACTATGAGAATGGGTAGTGACAAAACAGCTTTTCTCCAACCACCAATTCATTCTCTTTTTAGTACTCATATTGTGAGGCTATAGTGCTCCGCACCAATGGTGCGGAGCATGAACACGATATGTGCGGGGCACCAACACGAGTTTAAAAGATGGCATAAAACGATTTTATACAGGTGATATTCATCGTGTGGCATTGATAAAAAAGAAGTTAGGTCAGTACGAATTGCATTGACCTAACTTCTTTTTTATTTACTCCAAAACACTGTCTACAGTCTTGTTGACAGAGATAATTCCTTACTTCATCAAGTTTCGCAATTGTCGCAATGACGGCTGCGATGCTGGCAGCACTTGAACCGACGCTGAGGGTTTCTGCAAGGCTCATCTTGCTTTGTATCTTTGTTGGGACAATGATTTCGCAGCCTGGACGTACCTTGGCATTATGGCCTACCTTCGCTAACATACCGTTCATGTAGAGAATATAGGTGTTGCTCTTCTTCGCATCACTGGCGAAACCGCCTGCCTGATCGATATAATAAGCAACGCTCTTGCCCTCAACATAACCGACAGAGTTAGGGAACATAACCGCACCATTAATCTTAACGGTTCCATTATATTGTGGAATGACGATGCGATCGCCCTCACGAAGGACGATGTCAGCATCACTTCCTGGATTAGCTATCGCCTTATCTAACTCGATACCAACTGGGTATACGTCAGGAACTTTGAACTTTTCTTCTACTTTCTTGTTGTTCTGCTCTATCGCTTGAAGCACACCTGCATCCTTTGTTCTGATAGCTAAGTCCATCATGTTCTTACGTTGCTGGTCTAATTGCATCTTATAAGCGTTCTCCATTCGTATGCGTTCGGATGGAGTAGGGCGACGCTCTAAGCGTGCACCTTTGATATATCCGAGTTCTGTTGCACCACCTGCAGCCTTATAAATGTCGCTTAGGCGCATTTTTCTTGATGTTAGTGTGTAGTTTCCTGCAAATACAACCTCACCTTCAATACTAACATTCTGCTGATTGGTTGTACCCGGACTCTTACGTACATACACCTCATCATAAGGCTCAAGAACGAAACCTGGTGCACCATCGATGACAAAGCCGTCACGTAGAGAGAAGGAGTAGGTGCGGGCGATGATAGAGTCTGGCGTCAGTGCTTGTGGGTTTGTGATACGACGAGACACATCTACTCTCACCGTTGAGGCACTCTGTTTCAGACCTCCAGCTTGTAGGATGAAGTCTTCTAACGACTCATTATCAGCATATTGATAGATACCCGGATAGAGAACTTCACCATGAATGGTTATGGTTCGTTGCTCCTGTGCATCCGTACGTGTAGGAATGAAGAGTACATCTTCATTTTGTATAGGGATGTCAGCCACACGACCTGTAAGGATTCCGTCCACATCTACCGAGATAACCTCTAATGTGCGGTCAGCCTTTTTGCGGTGTAAAACGGCGTGTGGAGCAAATGCCACCTCTGTCAATCCGTCTGCTGCTTCAATCAATCCACGTACACTATTGATGCGTCCACCAACCTCATACATACCCGGACGGAACACGGATCCCTTGATCTCAACCATGTTTTCGTATCTTGGAATAACCGAGTCAACACTGATTGAGTCCTCGTCAGCCACGCGGAAGTTGCGCATGTCAAACTCATTTACATTGAAGATAGAATACTGGCGACCCGTCTTTCTGCGTACACGTACCGAACGTGTATAGGCGTCACCAGCAAATCCACCCGCATAACCGATGAGTGTTCCAAGGCTTTCGCCGCGTTTCATCTCATAGAACATTGGGCGTTTCACCTTACCGCTAATCTGTGCAAGCATCTCGTAAGGACCAACAACGATGACGTCGTTATCAGCCAATCGTACGTTACCACTCAGATGACCGCGACGAAGGAAGTCGTATACGTCAACCGTAGTGATGAGTGTTCCTCCTCTATATACCTTGATATTACGCAGTGTTCCTAAGTCACCGATACCGCCAGCCATGTAAAGTGCGTTGAAGACAGTGGCAAAAGCCGATAGTGTATAGGTTCCTGGGGTCTTCACTTCACCCACAACATTTACCATGATGGTATGGGTCTGACCCACAGAGAGGCGTATGTTCGAACTACTAAAACGTTTACCAATCTTCTCACGGATGCGGTTGTTCGCCTGATCTACAGTCAAACCACTCACCTGAACAGGGACCGAAAACCCTCCAAGGTGACGTAACCATCAGGGGCAACCGTTGTCTGGTAAGACTTTCTGTGAAGCACCATATACATCGATAAACACGGCATCACCGGGGCCAATACGGTAGTTGCGAGGCAGTGCCATATTCATGTTTGGTTCAAAAGAAAGACTCTTATTATTAAAGATGTCACGTCCCCAAACCTTCTTTCGGTTACGACTCAGCTGCTTCAGTAGGTTTTCATACATCGCAGCAGTGTCCTGTAGCATCAATCATTCATCTCAGCCTGCATCTTCAGGTACTCACCATCGTTCTCATCGTAGGTGTTTGTCCACGAACGATTAGCCGAGATACGCCCCTCAGAGTATCTGTTTATCTCCTGCTCGTTATTGTTGTAATCATCGAGTGTTGCATCAGCGATTTGTCGTTTACTCTTTCCCGGGGCAGAAGTAGGACTTGTTTGTCCGTTATTTGTACGACTACGATCCGTTGTCGTACCCTCTTTTTGCGGCTCCAAAAGCAGCATTTCCCTTCTGCATCTTCTCGTATATGTTTCTCACACGGCGTATCTGCGAGATGTCTACACCACTCTGCATGAGCTTGGTGACAATCTGCGCCTGTGGAGTACCTTTCTTATGTTCCTTCTGCACGAAATCCATTACCTGCGTATCCGTCATAGACGACTGTGCAAAACCGTTCAAAGAACATAATGCGAGTAATACAAATAGAATATATTTCTTCATCTTTCTGTTTAGAATTTCTTTCCAGTAACAATTTTTAGAACCGTCTTAATGACAATGGTAAAGTCCAACCACAAGGTGCGATGTTCCAAGTAATGGATGTCCATCTCCATTCGTCGGAGCATTTTCTCCATTGTATCGGTATAACCATTGTAGAGTGTTGCCTCTGAAGTAAGTCCCGGTCGCATCTGATAGATGAGCTGATAGCGATCGGTCTGTTCGATAATCTTGTCGATAAAATACTTACGTTCAGGACGCGGACCCACGAACGACATGTCGCCTCTGAGCACATTCCATAGTTGTGGCAGTTCGTCTAAGTGATGTCCACGCAGGAACTGTTCCAATCGAGTAGAGTTCGAACTGTCACATTTTGCAACAAGTTGCGGACCCTCTTCCTCCACAACACTGCTCATTGTACGAAACTTAAAGATAGCAAACGGACGTCCTTTATATCCGATACGTATCTGTCGGAAGATGATCGGTCCATTGCTTTGATAAGTGATAAGAATACTGATGAGGAGAAATAGAGGAGAGCAGATGATGAGTCCGATGAGCGCACCAACAATGTCAAAAGCACGCTTTCAAAACAGCGTTGAAGCTTCCCCATGGCATCATGACTCTCGTTTTCTCTCATTTGGTTATTCGTACTTTGGTCCGTATAGTTATTATAACTCTATTTTTGTTATTTTGTTGCAAAGATACGCTTTTTTATTTATTTATTAATCAAAAATCCTTATCTTTCCACTTCTTAGCCGTATCTTTGCATAGAGAACAGGGTACTATCATGCGTAAAATTATTCACATTGACATGGATGCTTTCTTTGCTTCGGTTGAGCAAAGGGACAATCCAGAACTGAGAGGGAAGCCTATCGCTGTCGGTTTCGATGGTCCACGTGGCGTGGTGTCGACTGCCAGCTACGAGGCTCGTCCCTTTGGCGTTCATTCTGCCATGTCAATGGCGCAGGCGAAAAGGCGTTGTCCGCAACTGATCGTTGTCTCTTCACATTTCGATAGATACAAAGAAGTGTCACGACAGATTCATGCTGTCTTTCATGAATACACCGATTTGGTTGAGCCAATCTCATTGGATGAGGCGTTCCTTGACGTTTCTGAGAATAAAAAAGGAATAGAGCTGGCTGTCGACATAGCGAAAGAAATCAAGCAAAAGATATTCGAGCGCACCTCGCTAACTGCCTCTGCAGGAATAAGCTACAACAAACTGTTGGCTAAGATAGCCTCTGATATGCGCAAGCCAAATGGAATCTTCACGGTACATCCCGACCGTGCGCTTGATTTTATCGGTAAACTCCCCATTGAGAAGCTATGGGGCGTTGGTCCAAAAGACGGCTGAGCGAGATGCACAGTATGGGTGTCTTTACGGGAGAACAACTGCGAGAAATATCGCGAGAACACCTTGTGCAGGTGTTTGGTAAGATGGGTAATGTCTACTATGATTTCTCACGTGGCATTGACAATCGTCCTGTCATCGTTTCCTATGAGCGTAAGTCAGTGGGCTGTGAGCGCACTTTTTCTTGAAGATTTACATATTGAATCGAAGATTATCATCGAACTCTATCACATCACTTTGGAGTTAGTTGAACGAATCAAAGCGAAAGATTTTTAAGGGTCGAACCCTCACACTCAAAACTGAAGTGGGATGCTACAACGCAGATAACACGTAGTCTTACACAGGATAAAATCCTCCGAACGAAAGATGATATCCTTCCTCTTGCCAAGCAATTATTAAAAGATACGGACTATCACAACCGCCCCATCCGCTTGATGGGACTCTCTGTTTCTTCGCCCGAAACGAATGAAAAAAAGAAGGACAAATTCGCCCACAATGGATAGAAGGATTGCTCCCTTTTGAAGAAAAAGACTTTGTTACGTAATCGTCTTGTGATATTTTCTATTTACGATGACGAACTTAACGCCCCTTCTTCCTTCTTTTTAAGTGGGGTAGGGAGACTGCGCACATCGTGTGCTGATGCTCCGCACATCGTGTGCTAAGGCTAAACACCAATGGTGCTAAGCCCTAAACGCAGTGTATATAGCAGTTTCTTGTTGTAGAATCTTATATTAGAGGTTTCTCATTTGTTCGTAAAATTGACCTTATATTATTGCTTAAAAACATTTCCAAATATGGAAGAAAATTATTAATTTTTGCACAAGATAAATCCGTGTTTGACTATTAGGGATGTCGTTTATCCCTTTGTCCTCACTAATCAATGTTTTTAAGAAGTAGTAGTATATGCAATATAATGTAACTTGTAATAAATGTAATCGCTCATTTATGATTACGGCTGATGGCAATGACAAAATGCCGTGCAATTGTCCTTATTGCGGACAGCAATTACTTGTCAACTTACCTACGTTGGCAAGCCCTGTTACTCCTACTGTGCAGCAACCTGTTATGAACGAAGATGAGAAGAAGGGTAGTGGTTCTGCATTGAAAATCATCCTAACTATATTGATAGTTCTCATCTTAGGAGGCTTGGCAGTCTTTGGTTACATCTATTGGAACAACCAGAAGGAAGCTGCTCAGCAAGAACTTCAAGCACAACGCAAGGCACAAGCTGACTCTATGATGCAAGTTCGTGCGCAGATAGAGGCGCAAGAAGCTGAGGCACAGCGACAGGATGAAAAGCGAAAGGGTATCTGCAGATTCTTAGAGTCATTCTATAAGAAAGCCGTTCTTACGGAGGATGCGGATGCAGACTTCTACAGTCGTTACCTCACAGACTACTGTCATCGAATGGTCTTTGGCGCGCAAGGCTCTTATGACTATGATGCTGATGAAGCGACTGTGTGGTGGGGTGCCTTTGGAAATACGGCTACAGAGCCAGACTTTAACCAACTTCAACGCAACCTAAAGGTTGATGCTATTGATGATAATTGGTATAAAGTGAGACTGTCGCAAGATGGTGAAACGGAATATCGTCAGGTGAAGGTGCTGTCGCAAGATGGGCATATTCTCATAGACGACGTAAGATAATAACAGACGAAAGGAGGTTTAAATGCAATTTCAGATAGCCTGTAAACATTGTCATCGTCCCTTTGTAATAGAGTCGGAGGGTGGTAATACGCTAAGATGTAATTGCCCCTATTGTGGTGAGAGTATGACGGTTGCAACCCCGCAGATGGGTGCGCCAAGTGGTAGTGCTGCTGAGACAACTGCCACTGTGAACCATGTACAAGTGGACAGGGATAACACGCAAGGACAAGTCAGACCTGCGATGGAGAAAAAAACATCGAAGGGCGGACTGGGAAAGAAAGTAACCATCATCTTTGTTGGCTTCTTGTTGTTCGTTATTCTCATGTCATCACTCTTATATATTATTTTTCTCAGCAATGTCAAATTAAACAATAACACACTCAATTTTATGAAACAGACAAAGATAGTATGTTCTATTAGCGACCGTCGCTGTGATGTTGACTTCCTAGAAAGCTTTTTCTTCTCAGGTATGAATGTCGTTCGTATGAATACGGCACATGCAAGTCCTGAAGGTATTAGGAGATTATTCGCAATACACGTGCTGTGTCTCAGCATGTAGCTTTGCTGATTGATACCAAGGGACCAGAGGTGAGAACCACTGCAGTGGATGAGCCTATTCATTATAAGGTGGGCGACATGGTTAAGATTTTCGGTCGTCCTGATGTTGATTCAACAAAGGATATTGTCAATGTTTCTTACCCTGACTTTGCTCGTGATGTGAAGGTTGGCGACCACGTTCTCTTTGATGACGGTGCATTGGATATGTTGATCGTTGAGAGTGCAGGTCCAATGTTAGTCGCACAGGTGCAGAATGAAGGTGATCTTGGCTCACGCAAGAGTGTGAATGTACCTGGTGAACATATTGAACTTCCTGCCTTAACAGAGAAGGATAAGGCTAATATTTTGTTGGCAATAGAGGAGGATATCGACTTTATCGCTCACTCTTTTGTTCGTTCAGCAGCTGATGTTCTTGCTGTTCAGAAGATTCTTGACGAGCATAACTCTGATATTAAGATTATCTCAAAGATTGAGAATCAGGAGGGTGTAGACAATATCGACGAGATTATCGATGCTTCATACGGTATTATGATTGCACGTGGTGACTTGGGTATTGAGGTGCCTATCGAGCAGATTCCTGGTATTCAGCGTAGCATTATCAATAAGTGTATCTTGAAGAAGAAGCCTGTTATCGTGGCTACTCAGATGTTACACACGATGATTAACAATCCTCGTCCTACGCGTGCTGAGGTTACTGACATTGCGAATGCTATCTATAGCCACACCGATGCGTTGATGTTGAGTGGTGAGACAGCAAGCGGTAAGTACCCAGTTGAGGCAGTGCAGACAATGGCTCGTATTGCTGAAGCTGCGGAGCAGGATGCACATAAGCGTGGACATGTAACTGTTCCGATGGTCAACCAGAATGATCAGCGTGAGTTCTTGTCAAGAAGTGCTATCGAAGCTACTGAACAGTTGGGTGTAAAGGGTATTATCACCGATAGCGAGACAGGTCAGACTGCTCGTAATCTTGCTGCTTTCCGTGGTCCACACCCAGTGTTGGCTATTTGCTACAAGGATAAGGTACAGCGTTGGTTGAACCTTAGCTACGGTGTTATTGCAGTTTATCAGCATCGTTATAAGTCAAATGAGGAGATGTTTACAGCTGCCTTGCGTATGCTTCGTCAGAAGGGTTACATTGAGTTAGAGGATAAGATTGCTTATCTTTCTGGTACGTTTGGCGTAGGTGGTGGCACTACCTTCCTTGAGATTAACAAGGTGGGTGATGTCTTTGCACGCAAGTATCGCTTCCATCTCCCTGAAGAAGTGGACATGGGTGAGGAAGAGGAATAACCCTGTTTCCTCACAGCGTGAATGTCACATGAAGTGAAATTGAAGGAGTGGGGGCTATTTAAGCCAAACCGCTTAGTAGACTACAATACGCATTATTTGCTACTATGTGCGGTATGGTCTCCCAACTTCTATCATCTTCTTATTGGCATTTATCTCGCTTTTTAGCTTGACGTAGTCTGCTACATCTTTGTTATTGAGACAAATAAGGTTCCTCCGAGATATGGAGTGATAAGCTAAAGCTATCATATAATACGGCACACAGAGCAATTCTAAGTTTACAGTCAGAAACTTAGAGTTGCTCTATTTTTTTATCTCTTAAACTGAAATTGATCTATTGTGGTCTAATAAACGAGTGGGATTAAAAGTGCTAAACGTAAAAGACAAACGCTATTGATTCAAACTGCGGATGAATCCTCTTTTGTCCGAATTTTTTTCACATACTGATTTTTTTAAAAGGAGCACCAAATGGCTTGCAAATAACGCCCTAATTTGGCTTGCAATAGGTGCCCTTTTTGAAGTCTTACTAACGCCCTTTTGGAGTCCAATTAAGCACCTTTTGAAACCCCTACTTTGCAACTACTTGATAACAAAAGAGTTACAGAAGCGTTAAGATTAACTCGCTTTTTAAGCTATTTCCTCACCTTTTCTTTAGAAGTTTTTGTCAAATATATTTCTTTACTTTTTGAGGGATAAATATCACACAGAGGAACGGAGTTGACGGAGGTTTTTAGTCTACCTTGATATAAACTGATATGCCTGTTGTAAGGGCAAATAACATGCGCAATAATAAAATAAGAGAGGGGTTAGGAGCTAATGAATAATATGAATGAATGTAGCTTCGTGTTGGTTTCTTTCAGCAGAGTTGGCATGAATGACGATAAAAAGAAAGGTGTCCAGAAACCTCTGAACACCTTAATTGTTTATCTTTTGTTTGTTTTATTCAATCAGACAATGCTATGATTAGCCCTGTTGAACAGGAATCTTCTTAACACGACGCTCGTGTCTACCACCCTCAAAGCTTGCTTTGAAGAACGCATCGAGAATCTTTTCTGCTGTCTTATTATCGATAAATCTGCCAGGAAGTACAGCAACATTTGCATCATTATGTTGACGAGTCAACTCTGCAACGTCCTTGTTCCATACCAAACCTGCGCGTACACCTTGGTGCTTGTTAAGTGCAATTGCCATACCCTCACCGCTACCACAGATAGCAATACCAGGATAAACTTCACCACTCTCAATGGCTTCAGCCAATGGGTGAGCATAGTCAGGATAGTCGCAACTTAAATCGCTATTACAGCCAAAGTCCTTATATGCATACTTGTGCTCTTCCAAATACTGGATAACGAACTGCTTTAATGGATAGCCCGCGTGGTCGCAGGCAACTCCTACTGTCTTAATTTCCATAAGCTGTTTAGGTTTTTATGAGCCTCCGCCTTCGGTGATGAACTTAGAGACTCAGGTTAAACGTTTATGCTAAAAATGCTTTTACTTGGTTATATACATTCTCTGGAGTGAAGCCTAACTTCTCATCCAAGACTGTGTAAGGTGCTGAGAAACCGAAGCTGTTAAGGCCGAATACCTTTCCATTGGCACCAACTAAGCCCTCGATCGTCACTGGCAAACCTGCTGTTAGACCGAAGATCTTAGCGTCTCTTGGCAGAATCTGCTCCTGATACTCTTACTCTGACGGCGGAAGAGACCCTCTGATGGTACGCTTACGACACGTACCTTCACTCCGTCCTTACGCAACAACTCAGCTCCAGCAACGCAGGTAGAAACCTCAGATCCACTTGCAACGAGGATAACATCAAACTGCTCGTCAGAACCTGTTACGATGTATGCACCCTTACGAGTCTGCTGATAGTCTGTTCCCTCTGGTAGACTCTTCACGTTCTGACGTGAGAAGATGAGTGCTGTTGGCGTATCCATGTTCTCCATAGCCATCTGCCAGCAAACGGTTGCAGCATCACTATCGGCAGGACGAAGCACACGAACAGAGTCTTGTCCAGCGTGATTTTGCAACTTCTCCATCAATCGAATCTGTGCTTCTTGCTCTACTGGCTCGTGTGTAGGACCATCCTCACCAACGCGGAAAGCGTCATGACTCCATACAAACTTAACTGGAGTCTTCATGAGAGCAGCCATACGAATAGCTGGTTTCATATAGTCTGAGAACACGAAGAAGGTTCCCATAGCAGTGATGACACCACCATGAAGCATCATACCGATACACATACAAGCCATTGCCAACTCGCTAACACCAGCCTGGAAGAAGGCTCCACTGAAGTCATCACGTGTGAGCGCGTGTGTCTTGTTAAGGAATCCATCTGTCTTATCAGAGTTGCTGAGGTCGGCTGATGATACGATCATGTTAGGAACTTGCTCTGCAATAACACCGAGACAAGCTGCAGAACCGTTACGTGTAGGGTGTCGCGCTTCTGTACAAGTCCACTCCAGTCAATCTTTGGAGCCTTGCCAGAGAACCACTCACGCATCTGTGCTGCCTTTTCAGGGTTCTCTTTCTCCCATTGTGCTTCAGCTGCATGACGTTCAGCAACAATCTTTCTGAGTTCTGCTGCACGGTCATCATAAAGCTTCTGAACCTCTGGGAAAATCTTGAATGGGTCTTCTAAGTCACCACCAAGATTCTTTACTGTATTTCTATAGGCATCACCACCCAATGGTGCGCCATGTGTTTTAATGCTGTTTTCGTAGCTACTACCGTCAGCCTGCAATGCTCCTTTCGCCATAACAGTCCTACCAATGATAAGCGTAGGGCGGCTTTCTTCCTTATTAGCAGCTACAAGTGCTTCACGGATAGCGTCTGGATCATTGCCATCAATCTCCAACACATTCCATCCCCAAGCACGATATTTCATGCCAGTATCTTCGTCCATAACCGCTCCACATTCAGTAGAAAGCTGAATGTTATTAGCGTCATAGAACATAATAAGATTGTTGAGTCCTAAGTTTCCTGCCAATCGTCCTACCTCTGCACTAATACCTTCTTGGACACCACCGTCAGAGATAAAGGCATAAATCTTGTGTTGCATCATGGTATGACCAAGTCGTGCTTCAAGGAATTTCTCAGCAACTGCTGCACCGGCAGCGTAGGCATGGCCTTGTCCAAGTGGACCAGAAGAGTTCTCTATGCCATGTGCGATATCCCTCTCTGGATGACCTGGTGTGATTGAACCCCACTGGCGGAATTGCTTTATATCGTCAATTGTGAACTTTCTCTGGAGTGTTAACGCTGCATAGAGCATTGGTGACATGTGACCTGGGTCGAGATAGAATCGGTCACGTCCAGTCCACTCAGGCTGATCTGGGTCAAAGACGAGAAATTCAGAGAAGAGAACGTTGATAAAGTCGGCACCGCCCATAGCGCCACCAGGGTGTCCTGATTTAGCTTTCAACCATTGACACTGCGAGAATTCTGATGTTATCCGCTGCTTGGTCCATCAAATGCTTGTCATTCATAAATAGATAGGATTTTTGAAATTATAATGCAAATATAAAGATAAATATGGAGACATCAAAATAATAAACTTACTATTTTCCCCAAAATATTCAAAAATGCCTAAAGCTTAGTATTTGCTTTGCTCCGATTGGTTGATGAGTGGTTGTTTTATGACTGTTTTATCGAAATTTATCATCCTTTTGCAGTAGCTTGTTTCAGCGTTGAAGGATGTCATCATTGTTACCTTTTATAGTGGTGCTAAGGCTTCGCACATAGTGTGCGGAGGCTTCGCACAACTGGTGCGGGGCGTTAATACGGATCATCTTGTGGGTAATCAGGTATACGGTCAGGCGTAAGAGAGGCAGCAAAGGATGGATAAGAACACGATAAAAGGGTATATCAGAATGTTTGTCAGTGACCTTTTAACATTCGATATACCCTTTTTATGTGTTATCTTAGCTAAACGCTTCTATCGTTAGCCTTCCTATGAAGGATTATAGAGAGGCATCTGAATAGGCTTGTTTGTTGATGCGATACAATGCTGCACCACGCTTGCTGGTTATCTTATCAATATACTTTGTCTTCTCAATGAAGTCGATTTGCTTGATACGCTTACGGAAGTTGCGTTTGTCAATCTCAACACCCATAATCGCTTCGTGGACATTCTGAAGCTGTGTGAGTGTGAAGAGTTCTGGGAGAAGATTGAAACCGAGTGGGTCTTTATTGATGAGTTTGCGGAGTTGGCTCAATGCTATCTGTACCATTTCGATGTGGTCACCAAATAGCTCTGGTAATTTGTTGATGTCAACCCACTGTAGGTCGTTCTCTTCCAACAATTTATTATCGTAGTCAGACACATTGATGAGGGCACAATAAGCGATTGAGATAACGCGATCACCGGGGTCACGGTCGGTTTCACCGAAGGCTCCTACCTGACGCATATAGATGTCATTGATGCCCGTGCATTGGAAAGAACTCTGTTGGCAGCCTCTTTCAAGCTCTCGTCTTCTCTAACGAATCCGCCGTAGAGAGATAGTTTTCCGCTGTACGGTTCAACCTTACGCTTACCAACGAGTAACTGTAGCTTCTTGTTTTCGAACCCGAGTACGATGCAGTCGACCGAAACTAATAGTTTGGGTTCTCCTTTGTAGTATTTATTCATGTTGTAGGTTTTGATATGAGATGTAAACTTGTAAATATCTCTTGGTTAGGTAGTAATATCTTTTTTGTTGTGTATTGGGATTTAAAGGTCTTCATCCGTTGGATTACTCCATGTGTTAATGGCGCTTATTTTTAGCTAAGGGCTGAACTTCTTATGTTGAATCCAGCCCTTATACTAATTAAATATCGATGAAAATGACACCTCGTTAGATGCCATTATGCTCTTAGCAAACCTTGTGAGAACCTTCACTGATAACCACAGGATAGACTTCTGGGGCATGACCATACTTGGCTGTGAACTTCTCTGTTACGTCAGCAATGAACTTGTCATACAACTCATCCTTAACGAGGTTGATGGTACAACCACCAAAGCCACCACCCATGATGCGTGAACCAGTTACGCCATTCTCCTTAGCAACGTCGTTGAGGAAGTCGAGTTCTTCGCAGCTTACCTCATATTCCTTGCTAAGTCCGTGATGTGTTTCATACATCTTCTGACCAACGGTCTCATAGTCACCAGCAACAAGTGCGTCACAAACAGCGAGTACGCGCTCCTTCTCACCGAGAACGAAGTGTGCACGCTGGTAGTCTTCAGCACTAACCTTGTCCTTAACAGCCTCTAACTCGTCCCAATTAGCATCACGCAATGTCTCATACTTCTTCTCTGGGAACTGCTTAGCGATAGCTGCAACAACGTTCTCACAGCTTCTGCGACGATCGTTATATGGGCTACCAACAAGTTCGTGCTTAACCTTTGAGTTGACAAGAACGAGCTTATAACCCTGTGGATTGAATGGGAAATACTCGAATTCACGGCTGCGGCAGTCAAGGCGCATCAGCTTACCTCCTGACCGAAGACGCTTGCAAACTGGTCCATGATACCACAGTTCACACCGATATACTTGTGTTCTGTAGCCTGACCAGCGAGTGCGATGTCCCACTTTGATATCTTATTATCAGCAAACAAGTCGTTCAATGCGCATCCGAAACAACTCTCCATAGCAGCAGATGAACTCATACCTGCACCGAGAGGAACGTCACCAGCAAAGGCAATGTTGAAACCCTTTACGTCAACACCAAGTGCTTTGAACTCCTGTATCATACCATAAATGAAGCGTGCCCATGTAGCGCGTGGACCCTCTGGGTCGTCAACTTTGAACTCTACACGGTCCTTGAGGTCGATAGAATAGCACATAACAGTGTTTGTGCCATTAGGACGAACCTCTGCCATAATACCCTTGTCTACTGCACCTGGGAATACGAAACCACCATTATAATCAGTGTGTTCGCCAATAAGGTTAATACGTCCTGGTGAGAAATAAATGTTTCCAGTCTGGCCGTCGAAATGCTTAATAAAACGGCTTCTTACGAATTCTATGTCCATGTTAGTAATGTTTTGAATGATTGTTAGGGTTTTATGTATATATCTCTTTATAATGGCAAGTGTAATGCCTGCCATTATAAAGATGTATGTTTTAAGCCTTCTTTGAAGGATGTGAGCCTACTAATGCGTAGAAGAGCATGTAAGCCAACATACCAACGATGAGCCAGTAGCTCTGGATGTCGCCTACCTTTGTTGCCATAAGGTTCTGAATCAATGGCATTACACCACCACCAACAACCATAGTCATGAAGAGACCAGAAGCTGTCGCTGTGTATTTACCAAGGCCTTCGGTAGCGAGGTTGAAGATAACACCCCCCACATAACTGATGTACAGATACCACAAAGGATGATGAACAATACCTTTGTTGGAACCTCTACTTGGTCGAGTGTGCTCTCTGCAAGGTTAGGAATTGAAAGGCTCATCTTTACATCCTCTGGCATGAAGATAGCCACGAGCAAGAGGAGGAGGGCTACTGCTGAGGTTACGGTCAACTGCATACGAGATGATACCTTACCGCTGATGAAGGCACTAACGAAGCGACCTACGAGCATCAACATCCAATAAACACCTGCAATCAAACCTGCTGTTGCTGCACTACCAAGTACACCGCCCTTTGCAACTGGCTCACTGAGGTAGAACAAGAGCTGACCAGGAATACCAACCTCAACACCTACGTAGAAGAAGATAGCAATGATACCGAGCAACAACTGACGATAACGCAAAGCCTCCTTGACACCACCAACGACGTCTGTCTTCTCTGTTTCTGGCTCTGTCAACTGTGTAAACCAAACGATAACGAATGAAGCTGCAAAGATAACTAACGCAATCAACAACAATGGAGTTACTGCCTTGAGTGATGTTTCCTTTGTAATCTCACCAATCATAGAACCTGCGAGCATTGGAGTAAGCGTTGCTGCGAGTGAGTTCAACGAACCACCTGTCTGAATCAGCTGGTTACCACGGTTACCACCACCGCCAAGAAGATTCAACATTGGGTTTACAACGGTGTTCAAGATACAAACGCAGAAACCACAAACGAAGGCTCCGAGCAAGTAAACTACGTATGTACTGATTTCGTTTCCGTCCATTGTACTTGAGAAATACTGGATGCCAATACCGAAGAAACCAAGTGCTAAAGCAACAAGAGCAGTCTTCTTATATCCGTATTTTGTAATCATCATACCTGCAGGAATACCCATGAAAAGGTAAGCTGCAAAGTTCATCATGTTACCCATCATACCAGCCCACTCATAGTGCTGCTTCCAAATTGTACCAAATGGTGCCGCCATATTGGTTACGAAAGAGATCATCGCAAATAGGAACATCATGGTGATAATAGCCACCAAGGTTCCTTTCTTGTTAGTTTGATTTTCCATTTTGATATTTCATTTTTTATTTATTATTTCCTTTTTAGATGCTTATTTCTCTACACCGAACTTATAAATCGTTCTCTGTGTGTACTCCTTACATGGCTCTAAGATGACTGAAGGGAAATAAGGATGGTTTGGACTATCTGGGAAATGCTGTGCCTCAAAGCAGATAGCACTGCGACGTGGGAAGGTTGCACCATGCTGTCCCTTATATCCGTCAGCCCAGTTATGGGTGTAAACCTGCACGCCAGGCTCGGTTGTATAGACCTCCATCGTTCTTCCACTCTTTGGTTCTTTAATGCGTGCAGCGAATGATAGCTCGCCTTCTTCCTTCTTATTCAGTACGAAACAGTGGTCGTAACCTGCGCCATTCTTAATCTGTTCGTGGTCAGCGTCGATATCCTGACCTACTGCCTTTGGCTCACGGAAGTCGAATGGAGTACCAGCTACCTTCAAAATCTCACCTGTTGGGATGGATGTTTCGTCAATAGGAAGATAGAAGTCTGCGTTTATCTGGCATTCTAAGTCGTCAATTGTTGGTGTAGGATTAGCAATACCTGCCAAAGAGAAGAATCCATGACTGGTAAGATTGATAATCGTTTTCTTGTTTGTCTTTGCAGAATACTTGATAATGAGTTCGTCGTTATCAGAGAATGAATAGGCTACCCAGACTTCAACTTCACCTGTATAGCCTTCCTCTCCATAAGAAGAAATGTACTTCAAAACAACGGCGTGGTCGTTAACTTGTACAGCATCCCATACCTTTGCGTTAAAGCCCTCCTTACCTCCATGCAGAGAGTTAGGACCATTATTAATAGCAAGTTTATACTCCTTTCCGTTCAACTGGAAACGACCTTTAGCAATACGGTTGCCATAACGGCCAATAAGTGTTGAAAGATAAGGCTCTGGTGAGGCGATAACCTCTTGTATATTGTCATGTCCTTGAATGACATTTGCTAATTTACCTTCTTTGTCAGGAACCATAATAGCAACAATCGCACCACCGTAATTAGTGACTGCAACCTCATTGCCCTTGGCATTTCTGAGTACATAAAGATCGGTTTTCTTACCGCCTATTGTCGTCTGGAAGTCTTCTTTTTTCAGTCCACACGCGTAGTGTGTCTCTTCGGTATTTACCATGATGTTCTGTTTTTAGTTACTGTTTCAAGACCTGCAAAGTAAATAAAAATAAACGATAACTGCAAACTTAACTTTGAAAATAATAGGGTATGGTGTGTTAAAAACAATTAACATAACGGCTATTTAATCCAAATCGACCATTATGATTTTATGGAGATTTAATCTCTTATGATCGATTTGGATTAAAAATGTCTTTATTCTTTAAGACTAATCTAAGTCTTTTAAACGAAGATAATACTTCTTTTTATAAGGATTCGTATGCAAATATTTGATTAAATAACCTCTACGTATCCTTTATTTCTTAGCGGGACAAGCCTTAAGCAAAGGATAGTTTGACGTCTCCTGAAACTTTGTTAGCTTATTATACATGTGTTCTAAATCGTCTAATTTCTTTTGCTGAAGCATTTCTTTGGCAAAAGGTGTTATCGGACTGTTAGGATATGTCTTTATAAATCGTTCCCATTCTTTCTTCACATCATTGTCTAAATGTACGTCATCGTAAGATATAGGGGTGTTATCAACACCGAACAGATAAACTGATTGAAGGAATTTATAATCCTCCTGTAATCTACAGATTAATTCTTTCTGCGTTGGATTAGCCTTTACGTAAGCCTCGTATCGTGCAATTAGATTTCCCAACTCTCGCCAAGAGATTATCAATACAGCATCTGGGGCAATGTTCTCACTGTCCTTCAATAGGTGCCAAAAGTCTTGGTAGTATTTCGGTAAGAGCTTGACATACTTAGTATAGAACTTGGCTGGAAGTGCAAGTTCTACTATTCCCTCTCCCAAATCTTCTATATCTATGCCGTACTTCTTATAATATTGTTCCTTCTGTATTATGGAATCATGTGGCTCTTTCTCATTACCTTCATCATCCATCCTAAATTCGTAATAGTGGTCAAGAAAATAGCTTTCATGCTCGTTGATTTTAAGTAACTCTTTTTCCACTTGTGTATTAAAAATCATCAAAGATTCTACAACGCTCCTCTGGTGTTGCAGCTTCAATTGTAAGGTCAATAACTTGCTCATGAAGTTTAATGCGTTTCAGAGGGTCAGTAGTCTTTGCAAGAACCTGTTTTATGCTGTCGATATTAGCTGTTTGTTTTATACTGTCAGCCTTTGTTTCCTGCTTTATGCTGTCAATATTTTGTATGTCTTTATCTGTTTGCTTAGAGGGATTGTTTTGACAAGCTGTCAATAGTGCAATTCAGATAAGAGTAAATAAAGAAATCGTTTCATAAGATGATAAATAAGAGTTTTAATAATGATTCTATTTTGTTCTCATAACTTTATTATGATTCGCAAAGATAGATAAAAAGGGAGGAAGTTCCAAATATTTGTGTTTTATTTCTTTTCGTACGATCTCTGTACGATGATGCTCTCCTTTCTAAGGATGTGTACGCTCATAGATACTCCGTTTTAGCTTTTTCATAACTTTTTATCTAAGCTTTCTTTAATGAATAGTATAATTTACGGTGGATACATAGCGCACAAATAAGGGTCTTCTGGATTTTGAAGTGATAAGGTTTGCTACTTAAGGTTAGGTTTCTGAGAAAATGTCACACGGAGAAAAGGAGAGGACGGAGGATTATTAAAACAAAGCAATGGAAGTCACGGAGGTGCCGACGGCACAAAGAGCGACGGAGCTTGTTTGCCAATTCTATTAGCAATTTATATACAAAGCGTTTACCTCAAAATAGTTATCAAGAATCTGTATGCTACACCTCCGTCGTTCTTTGTGCCGTCGGCACCTCCGTGACATTGCGTTTCCTCCGTCCCCTCCGTGACTCTGTGTGCCTATTATATAAGACTTTTTGTTTATCACTCCATATTCGGAAGAACTATAAATAAGCGTTATTTCTGTATGAAATATTATTACAAAACAATGCGTTTGATGTCTTACTTTTAGGTTAAATGGTGTTTTCGACCAATCTTGTAACTATCAAGTAATCAGGTAGTTGGGAAATGGCGGTGTAAAAGGTGCTTAATTGGACTTCAAAAGGGCGTTAGTTAGACCTCAAAAGGGCACCTTTTGCAAGCCAATTAAGCCTTAATTCAAGCGCAATTAAGCACCAATAAAATTTCGGGTTGTGATTTTTCTTTACAATATGGGTGCGAACTTAGTTTCTTTCTTGGTTCTTCCGAGATATGGAGTGATTAACTAAAGCTCTTATGTAATAAGTCACACAGAGTTACGGAGGGGACGGAGTCATAAACTATAAGCAGAGGTACGAATGGCACAACGAGGGACAGAGGTGTAGTGTACAACTTACTGATAACTCTTGGGATAAACGTTTTACATATAAATTGCTAATAGAATTGGCAAACTATCTCGGTTACTCCACGCACCGACGATGCCTCCGTGGCTCCCATTGCTTTGTATTTAATAATCCTCCGTCCCCTCCGTGACTCTGTGTGATACTTCGTCAGAGTCCTAAATTTAGGCTGCCCTCCTTATCTCTCTAAACTTCTGAAGCGTAATCATAAAGGTAAATACCATGTGCATTGTGAGGCAACAAGGTTTACGCCTTACTTCATTCTTGCCACATACCTATCATATAATGGTTTGAAAATAGGGGGAACGGGGCGCGTTCTATATAGCTCTGTAAGAAAATCCTTAGCAGTGTCACTGTTGCTATAATCCCCTTTTTGAGTGAGCAGTTCTTTAAGTATTTGGTAGCTCCAAGGGGCAGGGTAGGCACAAAGAAGTTGGAGGACCTCATCAGCATCATAGTATTCTTGTTTGATAGTAGCTTGACAAGCAGCCTTAGCATACCACTCGAAGGCAGGGTCGTTCCAATTACTGATGGCTCTACATGCCTCATAGGAGCATATACCATTTTCCTTTAGAAGGGCTTTCAACAACTTGTTGATACGCTGTCGGTCATTGGGATTCTTGTATTGAGCGAGGAGAGGGAGGATAGCATAATTCCCTTTGTCGGCTTCTTCGATGACTGTGGCATAATAAATCTTGTGGGGTTTGAAGTCCATGAGTAATCCATTCTCAAAGCCCTTGTTCTTCATATAATCGAAGAAGACGAGGCTGTCAAGGGAGAAACGCAGCTGGTTGGATAGCTTAAGTTCGTAGCTGTCGTACCTATAGACAGAGATAGCAATGCGGTTGTAAGGTTCTTCAAACCTGCTACAGCCAGACATCAACTCTACGTATGTCGTATCTTTCAATGCCTGCTTCAATACATCAATTACTTGATTGTCAGCTTTCTTCAGTAGAATTCTGTATGCCCAGAGCCTTGTTATGCGTGAAGTATCGGTATTAGCAATCTCCGCTAACTGTTCTGCAGTTGTGTGACGGCTGAGCTGATCGGCATAATCTAATTGCTCTGACCGCCTCCCTGCTGCACCGATACCCCTCGAAAGTGCCATATACTGGCAGTGGTGGAAGGAATCGAGTGCCACCATAGCACTATCAGATAACCTGTCTGAAAACTTTGTGCAAGAGCCATAGCCACTGCCTAAAACTATCAGTGTGAGGACTGATATGACAAGATAAATACGTTGTTTAAGCACTAAGTAGTTCATTATTATATCTTTTTCTTGTTTTATTCATTTAGTGTATAGCCGAGTCGGGCGTTAAGGCGGTGGGCAAGTTGTTCTATCTTCTTCCTCCTTTCAGAATCTATTCCGTTGTCGCGAAGCTGTTCGATGACACGGACAGGGGAAATGGTGTCGGTGAGCCATGGATCTCCCACTATCCTTGTAGGGCAATAGAAAGCGATGACATTCAATGAATCATAAACCTTGATAGAGTCGGGACTGCCGTAACTATAGAATGATATTCTCTTTTCTGTTAGTCCATTAACTTTATAAACACCTATCAAGTCGCTGTTAAAGAAGTCGTACTCTCGTCTTACGAGGTAATCACCATCTTTACAGAAGCAGGTGGAGGGGAGAAAAATGTCGCCTCCAATGACTTGAAGAAAAATAGCAATTAACCACAGAACAATGCCTATCAGCGCACTATAGAGGCGTATCACCAACTTCCTTTTGCTTTTTCGTGCAGCAATCATCAGTGCAATCGGTGACAGAAGAGCAGTCCAAATTGGTATGTAACTCAGTCCCCAACGCAGGTGTACGTCTTCGGGCAGTAGGATATAAATCAGTCCACAGAGGAATATTGCACCAAGGTGTAGCCCCATTGCAAGCGATAGTTCTTTGCGTTGAACAAAGTCTTTTATCCTATTCCATTGCGGTTTGCATATTGTTAAAGTTAGTTATGGGACAAATTTACGTTTTTCTACATTAATAAGCAAGTATTTGTTATGTTTTTTGTGGTTCTCACGATCTATTTTTTCTCATCCTCTGAAATAGAAGACCCTTTTCTCATACTCCTTCGAAGAGGTGGATAACGCTTTGAAAAATCATTACATAAATTCAAGTAAAACCTCTATAAATAAGGATAAAAACACATATAAAAAGTGTGTTTGTAACCAACAGGAAATCAATTAGTTATAAAGTAGTATTAGAAAAGGTGCCCAATTAGACTTCAAAAGGGCGTTAGTAAGGGGCTTAAAGGGCACCTCTTGCAAGTCAATTAGGCATCTTTTAGAAGCCAAAAGAGCATGTATTGGTTTTGAGTTGTATGAAAATAGTTTACAAATATCAATATGTGGAAATCAGTTGTTTGCAGAAGACGGATAGGTTTAGTATCTATTTGCATTTTATCTTGTAGTTTATCCTCCTTTGTAAGACCAAGTCATTTTAGATATTAATACCCTACAAGCGTATAAATCTTTACCCTATCTCTACTCTATGAATTTAACAGACGAACCCCTCTTGTTTATAAAGTGATTGCAGAATAACTACTAAGTAGTTTTTGTGTTAACTATGTTTAAAATCGCAAAAAATAAATAGGTTGTGGAGAAATACCTGCTGTTTTTTTCGTAATTTTACCCCCAAAATTCATTTAAGGCATGAGTAACAACTCACTTACATGCCGCATAATTGGAAATAGATGAAGCAAAAGACAACGATAAAACTTATCTATGCGTGGACACTTCTTTTTGTGTTCACTTCTATGCTTTTGCTCAAAGATTTCCACTATCATAACACTTCTTATCACGGTCCAGACAAGGCTTCTGTAAGCCATAATGCTTCGTTGAAGCAGGTTTGTAGCACTTGTGACTTCACAATGCACGAGTCTGTCGAAGCTAAAGCAACAGTTTTCCAGCCTGTTGTAGCGATAAGTTGGGTCCCCAAACGTATATTTACAGAACAAACTGTCTATCAGGTTGTTGTCTCAATCAATAGCCATTCGCCTCCGACAGTGGGCTAATCATCACCTTATTTATATGGGATAGGTGCGCACTAAGGTGTGCATACATGCCCGTATGACAAACTTTTTGTAGGTTCTTTGCCCATTTGTTGAGGCGAAAGAGCCGTCTATTGACATTTAATATTTAGTCTATGATGCTTAAATCAGAATCAGGCAAGCATCAGTGGGCAGGTGTTTATTCGCATTGCTGTGTTGGTCTATGCCATTAGTAGCACAGAATGAGAATACCACTAAGCCTACTCATGATTCCATTTGCCTAAGTGAAGTTGTGGTTTCTACTCGTCGCCAGATGATGAGTGTAAACCAAATAGGCAGTCAAATCAATCAAACCGCCATTACAAATGCTATGGGACGCTCCTTGGGTTCATTGCTTGAGGGAGTCAGTGGTATAAGTTCTATCCAGACAGGAACAATTGTTTCAAAGCCTGTGATACATGGAATGTATGGCAATCGCATACTCTTGGTGAGCAATGGTGCACGTCTGACGGGGCAGCAATGGGGTGCAGATCATGCCCCAGAGGTAGATAAAAACAGTTATAGTAACATCGAAGTAGTGAAAGGAGCAGATGCTGTAAGATATGGTTCTGAGGCTCTTGGCGGTATTGTTCTTATGCAACCTTCCCCCCTTACCTTACGACGTCAGTGGTCTTCATGGTATGGTTGCGGGACTTTATGGCACCAATGGCAGACGCTTTGGAGTCTCAGGTTATGTTGAAAATAGCTTTAAGTGGCATGGCGACTGGGCATGGCGTTTACATCTGAATACCGAGAATGGAGGCGACAGAAGTACGGCTCATTACCTGCTAAACAATACCGGAATGCGTGAAAACGACCTATCCCTCGCCTTAGGTTATAGGCGTGGAGCGTGGCGATTAGAGACAGGTTATAGTCTGTTTGCACAGAAATTAGGTGTTATGCAGAGTGCACAGATGGGTAACGAACAGCTGTTACAAGAGCGTATCCGCCTCGGTCAGCCTGTCGACTTCACACCTTTCAGTCGGCATATAGACTATCCTTTTCAGCAGATAACTCATCATAATGTCTATTTCAAGGCGTTTTTTGATCACGAAAAGATAGGACATTTCGCTTTTCAATCAACCTTCCAGCAGGACAATCGACGCGAAAACCGCATCCGACGTCTGAACCATTCGGACATTCCTACCGTCAGTTTGCACTTGAATTCGTTGCAGAACTCACTCGTATGGAACAAGGGTTATCAGCATTGGAAGAGTGAAGCAGGAGCGCAACTGCTGATAACTGATAACACGAACGAGCGTGGAACGGGTGTTGTTCCTATCATTCCGAATTACACGGAGGTAGCTTTCGGACTCTATGCGCTGCAGAAATACACTGCCGATCGATGGGGAATGGAGGCTGGAGTGCGCTTCGATGGACAGCAAACGAAGGCTGACGGCTATGATTGGACAGGACGAAGATATGGCGGAAAGCGTGACTTTGCGAACTTTACTTACAGTCTTGGCGGTCATTACCACATCAATAAACAACTGAAACTGACCTCCCATTTCGGTGTGGCTTGGCGTGCCCCACACGTCTATGAACTGTATAGTAATGGCAATGAACTTAGTTCTGGTATCTTTGTGAAAGGTGATTCAACCCTCCTTTCAGAGCAGAGTTACAAGTGGATTAGCTCTTTGAAGTATACAAGTAAGTACTTTGATGTTCAGCTCGATGGCTACCTTCAGTGGATTAATAACTACATCTTCGACCAGCCAACGGGGCGAAATATCACGGTCATATCGGGTGCTTATCCTGTATTCCAGTACAGACAGACACGTGCTTTCTTCCAAGGTGTCGACTTAGATGCCCACGTTCGACCCGTATCGTCGCTCGACTATCATCTTGTTACGGCAATGATTTGGGCACGTGAGATGCCTTCTCACGCCTATCTACCTTATATTCCGAGCTTCCGTCTGACCCATTCGCTGACGTGGTCGCTGCCTTTCTTCAAGGCATTCTCACCTAAGTTAGGACTCACTCATCGCTTTGTGGCTAAGCAAACACGCTTCAATCCTGCCACAGACCTCATCGCCAACAGTCCTGAAGCCTATCATCTCATGGGCTTTGATGTTAGCTTCTCGGTGCCAATGCGTGAGGGACAGTCGCTTCGAGTAGGACTGATGGGCGACAATATCCTTAATCGTGAGTACAAGGAATACACTAACCGCAGCCGCTACTATGCCCATGATATGGGGCGTGATGTGCGCTGTATGATTACATGGAACTTCTAATTAAAAAATAAAAAATGATGAAAACAAAAAGATTTATAAATGGTCTTGCGCTTGCTTTCAGTGCAGTAATGACCATGCTGTTCGTGGGTTGTAACCCAGAACAGCCTGAGAATGAGAAAGAAAACAAACTACATGAAGACCCTGTTCGGGCTGTCTTTACACTGCAGGAAGGAACACTCGACAATGCTTCTGCCTTCGACAATACGCCAAAGATGGCTAACTTCAAAGCCGCTTCAGTACCTGCTCAAGTGATAGAGTGGGAGACAACGGCTGGTCAAGGCTGGCATGTGACGAGTGCAACGAAGTCGTTCAACGTAAAGAATAGCGTGGACAATCCTTCTGTCGTTTACCTTTTGAAGATGGAGTATTATAATGCAAAGGGTGAAATGATGAACAGTCAGTTCTATAACCTTGGTCAGGACAAGATTCATCAGCACTTCTTCTCAATGTTCAAGCAGGTGATGTATGAAGGACAGATGAGCTCTGTGCGTGTCACAAACAAAGCAGAACTGCCTTACGACTACCGCTATATCGACGAGTTGAACGGCACTTTCATTGGTGATACGAACCCTATGGGCTTCCAAGGTCTTATCAAGTTTGTGAAGCCGGGACGTGAGTTTACCCTCTCTGTCGACCTGCTCCACGCTGCAGGAAGTAAGTTTGGTGACGACGGAAAGGCCTCTCCTTTCTACAATCCAGCTGGAAAGTTGCTTAGCACTGGGCTTTGGGATATCAACGTTAAACTGCCTATCGTCATCGATGGGCAGTCTAATGAACAGAGTGAACTCGACCCTTCGCTTATCAATCCTGCAAAGGCTGTCATTGAAATCTATAATGGTCACCTCCATGGTCCACATGCTTTTCATCAGAACCCAACACCAAAAGAATTGAAGTATATCGGTTGTAACTATAAAGCTGACCCTATACTTTTGCAGAATGGTAAGTGGGTGGCTGATCCACAGAATGGTAAGTCAGTGAACCTCATGGGTAGCAGTCAGGACCATTATGTGTCAGCTTTGTCATCCACTATTACGACAAGGCAGGAAATGAAATTACCTCTCAAATCGTCAATAATGGCGAAGACAGCCACTATCAGCACTTCTTTATGGTAGACGATATTCGCCCTTCTTATGGCGGAAAGAAGGAGGCAACCGATGTTAACTCTACTGAATTCTTCGATTATGTCTACTGTGATACGGACCCATGGAATAAGACTAACAAGTTTGATGGTGCTAAATTCACTGGTCAGTCGAACCCTATCGGACACAAAGGCTACTTTAAGTTCTTGCGTACGCATAAGCAGTTTAACCTCGAAATTCGCCTGATGCGCGCTCGTAACTCTAAGTTGACAAATGGCAAAGCAAGTTCTTTCTGTGCACCAACTGCCCGTCAGTTGAAGGAGGAAGCGTGGCTGCCAACCATCGTCGTACCGATGAATATCTATATGGACAGCGATGAGCGCGAACTGGATGAAAAGGTTTACGATACTGATTACGATAAGTTAAGCGACAATGCAAAGGATTATTCAGAGAGCAACTTGATGTCAATTCGTTCGCTGATGGATGCCTTTGGAATAACCGATATCAAGACTGCTGTCCTCGATTTCTGGTGGAATTTCCACGGAGATAGCAAGCACAGCGATGCTGGTTTCTGGTTCTAATCGCAAGAATTAAAGACTTATTCCTTCCTCTCTTGATACTGGGAGAGGAGGAAATAATATGGGAGACAGAAAGTATTTACGCGCTTTCTGCCTTCTGTATTTCTGTATTATTGTAAAAACCTTTCACATCCTCGATTTAAAAACATCACTTTTTGCCTTTGAAAAGACGCCCTTTTGGCTTGCAAAAGATGCCCTTTAAGCCCCTTACTAACGCCCTTTTGAACCCTTACTAACGCTCTTTTGAAAATCGCTTTTGCAACTATCTGAACACGAGATAGTTATAACGATGTTTAAAATACTTGTTTTTAGTCTTTTATTCCACCTTTTTTCTCGCTATTTTGTAATAATATTTCATAACGTTGTGCGGATGAATTTTCTCACAGAGGGCACAGATTTACAGTGATATGATTTTGTTTCCTAACAGCTTTTATTTTCTTATCGGCATCTTGTCTGTCTTTGTAACTTGACGTAGCCCGCTACGTCTGCGCCTAAAAGACAAATAATCTGCTCAATGATAAAACAAAATATGTTTAGGCTCTAATAATAGATTTGGGTTAAAATACCTATTAGTAAGTATTGACAAGATGGAAATCTTCACCTATCTTTGCAGCAAAAATCGACAGAATGGAGAAACGATTAGTATGCCATAGAACGTCAAGTGGAAGAAAGCGTATTGCAGGTTGAATGCAATACGCTTTTTTTTATGAACAAAACAAGACATTGTCCGTTAATAATGCTATTATGAAAACATTAAAAGAAGATGTGCGGAGTAGGATTGTCATGGCCGCCCGCAGTGAGTTTGTTAAGTGTGGTTATAGGAAGACATCGATGCGTACAATCTCGGCTAAGTCTGGTGTTGTGCTGGGGAATATATACAACTATTTAAGACAAAGGACGATATCTTCTGTGTTGTCCTTCGTCCGCTGCTCTCTGTGATAGGCGAGTGTATGGCGGAGCACAGCAAGGGTGAGCACGAGGAAAAGCGTCTTGACTTCTCTCGACAACGGCAGAAGGAATTCCTATCGAGTATGCTTCGCATTATCTTCTTATATAAGGAGGAGTTGAGGCTACTGCTCTTTGAGTCGCAGGGCACCTCCTTAGAGAATTTCCGTGAGACCTTTATCGACGAACAGGTGGCGATAAGTAGGACTTACATGGAGCAGGTGGAGACGAGTGTGTCGCCCCTCTTCTTTCGTATCAGCGCCTCTACATGGCTGACAATCATCGGTGAGATTGTGTCGAGACCCGACCTTCAGCAAGAGGAGGTGAGGCAGGCTCTGACCGAATATATACGCTACAACACGGCAGGGTGGCAGGAACTCATAAAACAATAAGTAGGTATGAAGAGATTAATCCTTATCATAATCGTGTGTCTGTGCCCTCTGCTCGTGGCAGCCCAACGGCTGTTAAGGGGTAAGATAGTGGAGAAGGAAACGTCGACTCCTATCTGTGGAGCATGCATAGCAGTCAAGGGAACGAAGCAGAAGACTCTCTCTGACAAGGCTGGCGACTATCAGCTGACGGTTCCCACAGCGGGTGCTTACACGATAGAGGTGTCGGCTGTAGGCTACAAACGGCTGAGGGAGGTCGTTGCGGCGGGTGGTGATGTGACAAGAGACTACTATCTTGAACCCTCATCGATCTCGTTGCGTGAGGTTGTCGTGCGGAGTTCGGCACAGAGTGCAGAGATAAACCAGATACGACAAAGCCCTATGGCCGTGACAGTTGTGGATGGTGCGAAACTGAGAGGACGGTCGAGTAGCATTGAGGAGATACTGACGAGGACATCAGGAATTAAGGTTCGGAAGGCAGGTGGACTGGGTAGTGCATCGCGCATCTCGGTTCATGGCTTAGAAGGGGAAGCGTGTGGCGGTATATATCGATGGATTTCCACTGAATAGTCCCGACGGTTCGTTCGATATTAACGACATCCCGATAGACGTCATCAAGTATATCGAGGTGTATAAAGGAATTGTTCCTGCAGAGTATGGGGGGGACGGTTTAGGAGGTGCCATCAACATCGTCACACGAGAAGACGAGTGCGACTTGGTGGGCTTCACACAGGAGTTGGCATCCTTTGGGACGGTGAAGACACTCGTAAGTGGACAAAAGCTCTTTAGCCGACCGGGGATATTATTTAACGTGGCATTCTTTAAGAATAAGTCGAAAAACGACTATATGATGTCGTGGCCAGTGTTCGAGACCAATCTGCCTGCGTCGGCATATAGAAAGGTGAGACGTAGGAACGACTATTATGAAGCCAATTTCTATCATGTTGGGTTAGGGTTTAGGAAACTTTACTTTGATAAGTTCGACTTAGAATGTGCCTTTTATCAGAACAAGAAGGGGATACAGTCACTTAATTTCGACGCTCGTCATGCCTATACAAAAGGGATAAATATCATGCCAAACCTCGTGTTGGAGAAACAAGACTTCCTCGTTAAAGGACTGGATATGAAGTACACTATCGTCACACCTATCATCCGCTCGAATATGACAGACACCGCCACTACGAGGAGACAATGGGACGGAACAGTCACACAAGCCGTAGGAGAGACGGACGACAATCTTTTTAACGAGTCGCATGATCGGCAGTTTGAGGTGAGGAGTAAGTTTAACTTGAAATATACACGGGGTCGGCACACGCTTAATCTCAATGACCAATACGCCTACTCGGCTTATACTCCTAAGGACGAACGCATGAAAGGCTATCTTGGCTTTGACCCCAGTGCCTATCCAAGTAGGATGACTGCTAACAACATTGGGCTCAGTCATCTGTTTGTCTCGGCTAATCATCGGTTTCAAAACGCATTGACACTCAGCATCTACTACCTTAACTCGAGGATTTACAGAACCAGTGACGCGCTGGCGAAAGGGCAGGCAACTGACGAGTTAGCACCAAAGCAGACCCGTGTGGAACGGGCGTATTATGGCTTCAGTGAGGGCTTCAGCTATGAACTGTGGAAGGATGTGCGGGCGAAGCTGTCGTTCTCGCATAACGTGAGGATACCCGATACGGGCGAACTCTTTGGTAATGGGGTAAGCATCAAACCGTCGGTGAACCTGCAGCCAGAGGTGGGGAATAATCTGAACCTTGGTTTCATCGTCGATAGAAGAGGACTGTGCGGACTCGTGAGGGTGCAGTGGGAGACGAATTTCTACTATATGATGATGAAGAACATGATAAGACTCTTCCCTGCTGACACACGTTCTATCTATACGAACTTAGGGAAGACAAGGACCATTGGAATGGACACTGACGTGAAGGTGGACGTCACACGCAATGTCTATCTCTACTTTAATCTCACCTTACAGGATATCCGAGACAGGCAAAGATGGTTTAATGACGAACAAGGAACGAGCAACCCTACCTATAATAAGCACGTCCCTAACATCCCTGCCTTTTACTATAACTATGGCATGGAGTACCATGCAGAGGGCTTGATAGGGCGCCGAGAGCTGTCGAGAGTATATATCGACGTGTCGCATGTGGGCGAGTTTGACTGGGGGTGGCAGATGAGTTCGCTTGCAGAGGAGCGTAGGAAATGGCGTATCCCATCCAATGATGTCTTCACGATAGGCCTCCAACAGTCTTTATGGCATAATAATATGTCACTGAGCCTTGAGTTAGAAAACGTCTTCAACAAGGAGAACTACATGGAATTTAAGATGCCTCTGCCCGGAAGAACATTAAAGGCAAAACTACGCTTCAACCTGTTCAGAGACAAACTGGCAGGTGGGGCAATGAGCTTATAATTTATTGGTGTCCGATAAAAACTGATTGAAAGTTCTACAAGCCTTTGTTTATCGGCAATACAGGTACATTTAACCAGTGGGGGCTTACTTTTTGTTTCAAATAGTAACCGTTACTCAAAACTATTATTTGAATGAAATTTAGCCGAATATTCAGAGAAAAACACCCCAAATGATACTTTTATAAGCATTCTTTATTACAACAAATTGGAGAGGAAAGTTTTACCGGACACCAATACTTATAATTATTAACTTCTTTAATCAAAACACAATGAAACATTATTTCTTAACCGCAGCTATCATGCTGCTCACGACCGTCGGACTACTATCTTGCGACAAAGACTCACCTGACACACCGCCTGCACCGGCCAAGGCGGAGATGGGTTTCGTCCATAGTGTTAACATTGGAGACAATACATACGTAAGTGTTTTCAAAGACATGAACGTTGGCTCGCTCAATACCGATAATGCGCTGGTGATGCCGAAGGGTGCTTTCCTTCGTATATAAGGGGAAAGTGTATATAACCGACACCGAGCACATCTATAAATATGCCCAGAAAGAGGGAAAGTTAGTGCAGGAGGGGGAATACTATCCTACTTCCAAGTGGGGCTGCAGCAATGTACATCACCTTTGCTTCCGACCATAAGGCATACGTTTCTTGTCATGGGTTAGGAAAGGTGATCATCATCGACCCTACCGCAATGGAGAAGGTTGGAGAGATTGACTTGGCGGAGTATTCCTTGGGGAAAGCCGCTGGTGACAATAATCCTGAGCCTGCCGCATCTATCATAAGAGACGGAATACTCTACGTGGCGCTTAGTCAGATGAAGTCTACCTACACCTGTGAGGCGGGTGCTTACGTGGCTTTGATTGACACAAAGACCGATAAGCCAATCAAAGTCGTCAGTGATCCTCGTGTCTCAATGGCCTCTGGTGAGTCGCCAGCTGGCGACCCTTTCATCGATGAGAAGGGTGATATCTACTTTTACTGTGTAGCGATGTTCGGCTATCAACCGGGTGTCAAGGAGGGATTTCTGCGTATTAAGAAAGGAGAAACAGACTTTGATAAATCCTACTGCTTCACCCTTGCGGATGTTAACTTAGTGGGTGTCAAAGGTAATAAGACGTCGTATGCGTACATGAAGGTGTATGGCGGCAACGGAAAGGTGTATGCTTACCTGAACATTCCAGGTGCTGCAAGCAATCCACCAGACTATGTTCACGATAAATGCTTCCAACCTTTCGAGATTAATCTCTACAATAAGAGCTGTACAAAGTTAGACCTCTCTGCCACAACTGGGTGGGCTGCAACCCTCTGTAAGTCGGGTAATGACATCATCTTCGGTATGTCCACCGACCAAGGCATGGGCTATTCTGTCTATCATCCATCCGCTGCCACCTACGAGATTCTCAAGGTAAAAACCGCTGGTGCACCATATGCAGTGCATGAGTTGAGGTAGTTTGTGTACATATCGAATCCACAGAAAGAGTAGTAGTCCCTTCCCTTGAGGGTGTATCAAAATTGATATACCCTCAAGGGAAGGGACTGCTTGGTGGTTGCTGGTGGCTCTTTGTGTGATTGGGGGGAGATATTCCTTCTTCCCCTTTTCTGATTTAACCCAAATCGGTTGTTAGGAAACAATACCATAGTAATAAGAACGATATATATAGTGGTTTAATGACCGATTTGTGTTTAATTCCATTTTTTTTCTTATCAACTTTGCTTTTGTGCCATTTATTTGTTATCTTTGCGCTTAGATTTAAATAAAAAGGAGTTCTAAGACTATATATGGGCAAAATAAAGACAATAGGTATTCTGACCTCTGGCGGTGACGCCCCTGGAATGAACGCAGCAATACGTGCTGTGACCAGAGCCGGCATCTATAATGGTTTTGAAATCAAAGGTGTCTATCGTGGTTATGAGGGATTGATTACGGATGACATTAAGCCTTTTACCACTGAGAATGTTAGCGGTATTATCGGTCAGGGCGGTACGATTCTCAAGACGGCACGCTCAAAAGGTTTTAAAACGATGGAAGGACGTCAGCAGGCATACGATAACCTTGTCAAGGAGGGTATTGATGCGCTGGTTGTCATTGGTGGTAATGGCTCGTTGACGGGTGCGATGATGTTTGCACAGGAGTTTGATTTCTGTTGCATCGGTCTGCCAGGTACGATAGATAATGACCTCTATGGTACGGACAGCACCATCGGTTATGACACGACGATGAACACAATTATGGAGTGTGTCGACCGTATTCGTGATACCGCTCAGAGCCATGAACGCATCTTCTTTGTAGAGGTGATGGGACGTGATGCTGGTTTTTCTTGCACAGAACTCGGCTATTGCCAGCGGTGCAGAGGCAGCGATTATTCCAGAAGACTCTACTAACGTCGACCAGTTGGGTCGCTTCATGGAACGTGGTATTCGTAAGTCTAAGAGAAGTTGTATCGTCATTGTCTCTGAGAGCCCTAAGTGTGGAGCGATGTATTATGCTGACCGTGTACGCAAGGAGTTCCCCTGACTATGACGTACGTGTGTCAATTCTTGGTCACTTGCAGCGTGGTGGTCGTCCTTCAGCACGCGACCGTATCCTTGCAAGTAGTACGGGTGTTGGTGCTATTGAGGCCATTATGCAGGGACAACGTAATATTATGGTAGGTGTAAGAAACAATGAGGTGGTTTATGTTCCATTGTCTGAGGCAATCCGTTCAGATAAGCCTTTCGACAAGAAACTTATTAAGGTTCTCGACGAGTTGAGCATCTAAGAGGGGGCTTCCCACCTTATTTATATATAGAGGAAATAATAATAAAAAACAACAAAGATATTTATGTCACAGATTAATGGGCGCATCTCCCAGATTATCGGTCCAGTTATCGATGTCTACTTTGATACCAAGGGAGAGAATCCTGAGAAGGTTCTGCCAAAGATTCATGATGCCCTACGCGTAAAACGTGCGAATGGGCAGGATTTGATTATCGAGGTACAGCAGCATATTGGTGAAGACACCGTGCGCTGTGTGGCTATGGATAATACGGATGGTCTGCAGCGTAACCTTGAGGTTGTGCCAACAGGCAGTCCTATCGTTATGCCAGCTGGTGACCAGATTAAGGGTCGTATGATGAACGTTATCGGTCAGCCTATCGACGGTATGGAGGCACTGAGTATGGAAGGTGCTTATCCTATCCACCGCGAGGCGCCAAAGTTTGAAGACCTCTCTACGCATAAGGAGATGCTTCAGACCGGTATTAAGGTCATCGACTTACTTGAGCCTTATATGAAGGGTGGTAAGATTGGTCTTTTTGGTGGTGCCGGGTGTAGGTAAGACGGTGCTTATCATGGAGTTGATTAACAACATCGCTAAGGGTCACAATGGTTACTCTGTATTTGCCGGTGTAGGTGAACGTACACGTGAGGGTAACGACTTGATTCGCGATATGTTGGAGTCAGGTGTTATCCGTTATGGTGAGAAGTTCCGCAAGGCAATGGATGAAGGCAAGTGGGACCTTTCGCTTGTTGATCAGGAAGAATTGCAGAAGTCGCAGGCAACACTTGTCTATGGACAGATGAATGAGCCACCAGGGGCACGTGCATCAGTGGCACTCTCTGGTCTGACCGTTGCTGAGGAGTTCCGCGATCACGGAGGTAAGAATGGTGAGGCAGCAGATATCATGTTCTTCATCGATAATATCTTCCGTTTCACGCAGGCTGGTTCTGAGGTATCAGCGTTGTTGGGTCGTATGCCATCAGCCGTAGGTTATCAGCCTACTTTGGCAAGTGAGATGGGTACGATGCAGGAGCGTATTACTTCTACAAAGCATGGTTCAATTACTTCAGTACAGGCGGTTTACGTGCCTGCTGATGACTTGACTGACCCTGCTCCAGCTACTACCTTTACCCACTTGGATGCAACGACAGAGTTGAGCCGTAAGATTACTGAGCTTGGTATCTATCCTGCGGTAGACCCATTGGGTAGTACCTCACGTATTCTTGACCCACTGATTGTTGGTAAGGACCACTATGAGTGTGCGCAAAGAGTAAAGCAGTTGCTTCAGCACTATAATGAATTGCAGGATATCATTGCCATCTTGGGTATGGACGAGTTGTCAGACGAGGATAAGTTGGTTGTGAACCGCGCTCGTCGTGTACAGCGTTTCCTCTCTCAGCCATTTACTGTTGCTGAGCAGTTCACTGGTGTTAAGGGTGTTATGGTACCAATCGAGGAAACCATCAAGGGCTTCAACGCTATATTGAATGGTGAGGTTGACGACCTCCCAGAGCAGGCGTTCTTGAACGTTGGTACAATAGAGGATGTCAAGGAGAAGGCTAAGCGTCTTTTGGAGGCTACTAAGTAATCATCTTCTTGCACAAACTGAATAATAATTGAATTGTCTATGTTGACACTTAGAATAGTTTCTCCCGAAAGGATTGTCTTTACAGGCGAGGTGGATAGTGTGCTGGTTCCTGGTACAGTGGGACCATTTGAGATTCTCAATAATCACGCGCCTATCATCTCTACACTCGTTGAAGGCAAGGTAGCTTACAGCGTAAAAGGTGATACTAAGGAACTTCATATCGTTGGCGGATTCGTTGAGGTGAAGAAGAACTTGGTCAGTCTTTGCGTAGAAATCTAAAAGATATAACCGACAGACAGCTGAATACGGATGATGGATGTTAACAAAGTGTATAAGAAGTACTATAAGAATAACTTGTGGATTATCGCAGGTCTTTATCTTATTGGCTTACTCGTTGTGCAGCTAGCGCAGCAAACGGCTTATATCAATTTGCTGACTATCAGTGCTGTTTACTCACTTATCACCTCTTCCATCTATGGAGGAGCATGGAAAGCGATAGCCAGTCAGTCGCCCACGGTTATGAATAACTTCTATCTTGCGGGCTCTGGTTTTCGTATGCTGTTGGCATTCTTGACTGTTGTTGTTTATGCAATGGTGGTGAAAGAACGCGCAATGGTAATCGGCTTTGTCGTTATCTTTATGATATTCTATCTTGTGCTGTTGGCATTCGATACCGTCTATTTTTACAAAGTGGAAAAGAACAATAAAATTAATAATTAACGAATGAAATATCTCAAGCATCTGATTTGTATGGTGATGATGCTCTTCCTGCTTCTGCCTGGTGCTGCCGCATCAGAGAGTAAAGGGGAGGGTGTTAACCTGCAGGAGATATTGTGGGGACATATTAAGGACTCATACGAGTGGCATGTAACCAATATCGGGGATAAGCCAATCATCATCAACCTGCCAGTCATTGTGAAGACATCAAATGGATGGTACACGGGTTGTGCTGAGGACTTTGCTGAAGAGCCGTTAGAAGAAGGTCCACATGCGGGCTATCGTCCTTGTAAAAACAACCCAGACCTATTCATTGCAACGAAGGGAAACTACGAACGTCGTATCGTTGAGTTGCAGAAGGACGGCACAGAAGTGCGCCCTCTCGACCTCTCTATCACGAAGTCGGTGTGTGTACTCTTCATTGATGCCATCATTCTCTTGCTGTGTATCTTGATTCCAGCACGCTGGTGTCGTCGCCATAAGGTTACCGATAAGGCACCAAAAGGCTTCACTGGTCTGATGCATATGTTTGTGATGTATGTCTATGATGAGGTTATTAAACCGACATTAGGTAAGGACTCAGAGAAGTATGCACCTTATCTTCTGACGTGTTTCTTCTTCATCTTCGTGGCTAATGTCATGGGTATTGTGCCATTCCCACCAGGAGGTGGTAACCTTACGGGTAATATAACCATCACTTTCTTCTTGGCTATTTGTACGTTCTTGGTGACCAACTTCTCAGGAACAAAGCATTATTGGAAAGATATCTTTTGGCCAGACGTACCCGCATGGTTGAAAGTTCCAGTACCTTTGATGCCTGTGATAGAAATCTTTGGTATCTTCACAAAACCTTTCGCATTGATGGTACGTCTTTTTGCCAATATGATGGCAGGACATGCTATTGCGTTGGCTTTAACCTGTATCATCTTCATCATGGCAACGATGGGTGTTGTCCTAAGTTCTTCCATGACGATTGTGAGTGTGGGTATGAGTATCTTCATGATGCTTTTTGGAGATTTTTGGTTAGCTTTTATTCAAGCTTTGGTATTCACGATGTTGAGTGCTGTGTTTATCTCTTTGGCACGTGTTCATGAGGCAGAAGGATAAGAAGGAGTGAAGGAGAAAAACGCTTCTCATCTCCCTATTAATAGATAAGAAATAAAAAAATAATTAATAATTAAAAAGAAAGAAACTATGTTGACATCATTGTTATTAGCAGCAGAAACTGCAAAGTTAGGCGCCGCTATCGGTGCAGGTATCGCAGCCGTAGGCGCAGGTCTTGGTATTGGTCGTATCGGTGGTCAGGCTATGGACGCTATGGCTCGCCAGCCAGAGAAGATCGGTGAGCTTCGTTCTGCTATGATTATTGCAGCCGCATTGGTTGAGGGTGTTGCCTTCTTCGCTGCAATTATCGCTCTCCTCTGTGTATTCTAAACTACTCAGAGAATTATTAAACAAATTGGTAAGAAAAAGTAATTTAGCAGCTTATGTCATTATTATTGCCAGATAGTGGCTTACTCTTTTGGATGACTCTCGTCTTCTTAGTGGTCTTCTTCATCTTATGGAAGTGGGGATTCCCTTCTATCATCAAGATGGTGAACGAGCGCAAAGAGTACATTGACGAGAGTCTTGCAAAGGCAGAAGAAGCCAACTTGAGGCTTGCCAACATTCAGAAACAAGGTGAGGAGCTGCTTATGGAGGCACGTGAGAAACAGGCGCAAATCCTTAGAGAGGCGTCTGAGACACGTGACACCATAGTCGGACAGGCACAGGAGAAGGCACGTGATGAGAGTGCTCGTATCCTTTCTGAAGCCAAGGCAGAGATTGAAAGTCAGAAGCAGGCTGCCATCCGCGACATCCGTTCGCAGGTTGCAGAGCTTTCTGTGCAGATTGCTGAGAAGATTCTGCATAAGGAACTGTCTGGTTCAGCCGAGCAAACTCAGCTTATCAACAGCTTATTGGATGAAGTTGCTTCTTCTAACGGAACAGAAAGTAAATAATCGCTTATGAATACAGGTGTAATATCGGTTCGCTATGCTCGTGCGCTGTTGAAGGCTGCCTGTGAGCAAGGTATCGAAGACAAGGTGTATGCTATTATGCAAACACTTGCCCAGAGTTACCTTCAGGTGCCCGAACTCCGCATGACGATTGAAAGCCCGATGCTTCCGAAGGACAAGAAGCGCAAGCTATTGGAAGTAGCCTGTGGCGACGACTGTCCTGAGCTTGTTGGTAACTTCCTTTCCCTTGTCTTGAAGGGAGATAGAGAGGAGTTGCTACAGCTTATGGCGAATGACTATGTCACTCTGTATCGTAAGCAGAAGAACATCATTCGCGGAAAGGTCATCACAGCCTCGCCTGTCTCTTCCCAGACGGAAGACAAGATGAAAGCACTGGTACAATCCAGAGCACAGGGAACCGTTGAGTTCAACACTGAGGTTGACCCTTCACTCATAGGTGGCTTTATTCTTGAGTACGATACTTACAGAATGGACGCCAGCGTGAAGAGCAAACTGAATGCTATCCTCACACAATTAAAAAGTAATTAGATTAATAACATGTCAGATAAAATTAAACCAAGTGAGGTGTCTGAGATTCTTTTGAAAGAACTTCAAGGCATCAACTCTGAGGAGAAGTTTGATGAAGTCGGTAGCGTACTGACCGTCAGCGACGGTGTAGCACGTGTCTATGGTCTTCGCAATGCTGAAGCCAACGAGTTGCTTGAATTTGAGAATGGCACCATGGCTATTGTCATGAACTTGGAGGAAGACAATGTAGGTTGTGTCCTTCTTGGTCCTACTGAAGGTATCAAGGAAGGACAGAGCGTGAGCGTACACACCGTATTGCCTCTATCCGTGTCAATGACAACTTCTTGGGACGTGTAGTCAATCCGCTTGGAGAGGCTATCGATGGTAAGGGTGAAATCGACTTGACTGACTCTTTCGAAATGCCATTGGACCGTAAGGCGCCAGGTGTTATCTATCGTCAGCCAGTGAAGGAACCACTCCAGACGGGTCTGAAGGCTGTTGACTCAATGATTCCTATCGGTCGTGGTCAGCGTGAGCTTATCATTGGTGACCGCCAGACAGGTAAGACAGCCATTGCCGTTGATGCTATCATCAATCAGAAGAGCTTCTACGAGCAGGGTAATCCTGTTTATTGTATCTATGTTGCCATCGGTCAGAAAGCTTCTACCGTTGCTACATTGGTGCAGAACCTCAAGGAGCGTGGCGCATTACCTTATACAATTATCGTAAGTGCTACGGCGGCTGATCCTGCTGCTATGCAGTATTATGCTCCATTTGCCGGTGCTGCCATTGGTGAGTACTTCCGCGATCGTGGCTACTCAGCCCTCGTTATCTACGATGACTTGTCAAAGCAGGCTGTTGCCTATCGTGAGGTATCATTGATTCTCCGTCGTCCTTCAGGTCGTGAGGCTTACCCTGGTGACGTCTTCTATCTTCACTCTCGTTTGCTTGAGCGTGCTGCACGTATCAATAACCAGCAGGAGATTGCAGAGAAGATGAACGACCTCCCAGAGTGTATGAAGGGTCATGTACGTGGTGGTGGTTCACTCACCGCACTGCCTATCATTGAGACGCAGGCAGGTGACGTGTCAGCCTATATTCCTACTAACGTGATTTCCATTACTGACGGTCAGATTTATCTTGAGTCCGACCTCTTCAATCAGGGCTTCCGTCCAGCTATTAACGTAGGTATTTCCGTATCTCGTGTAGGTGGTTCAGCACAGGTTAAGAGTATGAAGAAGGTAGCTGGTACGTTGAAGATTGATATGGCACAGTATCGTGAGTTGGAGGCATTCTCTAAGTTCTCATCAGATATGGACAAGGTCACAGCGATGACCCTCGACCGTGGACGTAAGAACAACCAGTTACTTATCCAGCCACAGATGCGGTCCAATGCCTGTGGGTGAGCAGATTGCAATCCTCTACTGCGGTGTACACGGCTTGATGCGCGACGTACCTGTTGAGCAGGTTCGCCAGTGTCAGGACCAGTTCCTTGAGACCATGCGCACTACTCATGCCGACGTCATCAGCGATTTGGCTGCTGGTAACCTCGAAGACACTTCTATCAAGGTAATCGAAGAAGTCATGGGCAATATTGCGGACAATATAAATAAAGACAATACAGAATGGCATCCTTAAAAGGAAATCAAGACTCGTATAGCCAGTGTTCAGAGTACTCGTAAGATTACGAGTGCGATGAAGATGGTTGCGTCGAGTAAGTTACACCATGCCCAGAATGCCATCGAGTATGCTTCCATACGCGGCTATGCTCGAACACATTCTTAAGGCTTTCCTTGTCTCTACGCCCGATACGGATACTCCGTTCGACGAGCAGAGACCAGTGAAACGTGTTGCCTTACTCGTGTTCTCCTCAAACAGTTCTCTCTGTGGTGGATTCAATGCGAATGTCATCAAGCTGATGCAGCATACGATAGACGAATATCATGCGCAGGGCTTGACCGACAAGGATATCGTCATCTATCCTGTAGGACGAAAGGTGTATGAAGCAGCAAATAAGCGTGGGTATACCTGTGTATATCCTTATCCGTTGCTTGCTGATAAACCAAATTTTGAGGAGTGTCGCAGTATTGCCATGGAGTTAAGCCAGAAATGGTTGAAGGGCGAGTTTGATAAGGTGGAGATTATCTACCATCATTTCAAGAGTGCAGGAAGCCAGATTCTCCAACGTAAGAATTTCCTTCCAATTGACCTTGAGGAAGAAGTCAATGCCGACTCTACGCGCGATCTTTCATCAAATATCGCAACGAAGGCTGCACAGGAATATCTCAAGAGGAAAGGACAGTCTGGAACACAGAAGTCTAATAATGAGGCTGTTGTTCCTCTGAATGATAACTTCATCATTGAGCCAGACCTGCGCACAGTCTTGAAAGCATTGGTACCGAAACTGCTGAATAACATGGTTTACACTGCCCTTTTAGACAGTAATGCCTCTGAACATGCAGCACGAATGGTTGCCATGCAGACCGCAACAGATAATGCTGACGACCTGCTTCGTGGACTCAATTTGCAGTATAACAAGTCGCGTCAGGCAGCCATTACGTCTGAGTTGCTCGATATTGTTGGCGGTACGGTAAATAACTAACTTCCTGCTTCCCCTCGGGGGAGCCAGTGAAAAGAATCTAATAGACAGGGATAAGCTCTTTGCTTGTCCCTGTTTTTTTTGATTAATTGGGCTAATTAGGCTAATTAGCCTAATAATTAATTAGCCTTATTAGTCCAATAAGCCTAATAGTTAATTAGCCCAATTAGCCTTATTAGCCCAATAGTTAACCTATTACGGTAATCACGCCCCTCCCTTTGGGGGAGGGGATGGGGGAGGGGCCGCTTCCCTTTTGTCCTAACTTTTCATCCCTTTTTTTCCCTATTTCATGCCCAATTGGCTTCTAAAAGACGCCCAATAGGCTTGCAAAAGGTGCTCTTTAAGGCTTCAATAGACGCCCTTTTAGAGGCTTAAAGAGCACCTATTGAAATGCTGTTTTGTAATAACTTGATAAACAGATTGTTGTAAAGATGCTTGAAGGATGAATTTTTCTTTCTTTTAAAGTGAAATAGTCTGTTGATTTTGTAATGTTTTTTCGAAATCTATTGCGTGCTTTAAGATAAGTTGTTGAGTCTTTTTAATAATGGAATTTACGCAGAACTATCTTTGACCTTTCTTCTATGATTTACCATGCGAAGCTAATATAGCGTTTAGCTAATGCGTGTTTACTCTATATTGTTATCTCCAAAGTAATAATTTGACAAGTATGGATTAGGTAGTAACCTTGTAAGAAGTTTTATACGCTTGTGGTATAAGGGGAAGTAATCTTGTTTTCGTTTGGATTTTTAGGTAAAATTTCTTACCTTTGTGTTAGACATTAAATTTAAAGCTTATGGGCATTATAGCATCACTTATTATTGGAGCCATTGCAGGATGGTTAGGTGGACTTATCTATAAAGGTAGCGGTTTAGGACTTTTTGGAAATATCATTATTGGTATTCTTGGAGGTGGCGTAGGATCTTGGCTTTTAGGAAGTGTGCTTCATATTTCACTTGGTGACGGGTGGATAGGTTCTATCATCACAGGTGCTATAGGTGCTGTTGTGGTTTTATTCTTATTAAATATTGTGTTTGGAAAGAAAAAATAAGGACACAAAAGTGGGTGTTTTAACCCAAATAAGTCGTTAGAGCTTACATATATATTGTTTTATCATTGAGTAGATGTTTTTGCTTTGTAGCGCAGGCGTAGCAGCAGACTATGATAAGTTATAAAGACAGACAAGGAACTGATAAGAAAATAAAAAGATAGTAGGAACACTACTATAGTTAAATAATTAATAAAAAGTAAAGCCCCGAAATGTCATACATTTTTGGGGCTTTACTCTTATGTTTTCTCTCTACTATCTCTTTCCGTTAGCAGTCCATATTTTGCCATCTTTAGTGTATAGAATATTCAATGATGAAGCATTGATTCTAATTATTTTTACGCCTTCTTTCAAGTCGATATTTACTAAAGTGTGGTCACCTTCCTTCTTAAAGGTTACGCCTTTAAGGTCAGGAATTCCATCTGAAAATCTAAAATAGTAGCTACCAGCTGCTTTAATGACGGTTATAGAACCATTATCGGCACTTTTCTTTATTTTATTCACCTGAATAAGTGATTCTTCCTTTGTATGTTCCTACAAAGATGTCATTGTCTGCAGGGTCATCTGTCTTGCTACAAGAGATTGAAGTAAGAGCTACTATGAATAAACAAATCAAAGTAGCTAAACTGAAGATTCTTTTCATAAATAATTTGATTTTAAGGGTTACTAATCAGCTAAGTTATTTCTTAACTTTTTCTTTCAATGATGCTAATTTCTTTTCTAATAGCTTAACAAGGTCTTCAGGTTTCTTGTCTGAATCTGATAAAAGATTGTCAACCTTTTTCTTCTAAAGTGCCTTTTAACTCCATTGATTTATCACGCATTTTTTCTTGTAAAACTATCTATTTGGTCTTTTTAGTTCATCAACTTTATCACCTATAGAATTCTTTTTTTACATAAGGTTTTATCCTTGTCAAGTACAAAAAGTACACCTATACCTGCAAACTGTTCCAGCTGCTACTCCTAATAAAATGCTTCCAATTTTCGACATAGTCTTAGATATGTTTTAATTAGTTTAAAAAAATATGCTGTCGTTGTAAATATAACAAATAAATTTGATATAAGCAATATTTATTTGAGAATTGTGTAGTAATTTTTATAAAGAATAACATTTTTCCATGGTTGTTGTGATAATATTTTATATATTAATAAAAAAATCACTATCAGCGCCTTTTTTAAAAAAACAATGTTTACTTGATAGCAATACAATTTTTTTACAAAAAAAGTCAAGTCTATATAACTATCTTCTACATTCAAATTTAGTGTTTTTTTGTTTATGTATGTAAGTATAAAAAGAAGTACCAAACCCGTGATGGCTTGGTACTTCTTACTATTATATTGTACTATTATTATGGTAAAATAATTAGTTCAAGGCTGTCAGATTTGACTTTCACTTTCAGCCAGTCATAAAGCTGTTTTCTGTTGTCTTTGGCAAGCGTCTTGTTTGTTTTGACTATAGCCACGATATGATTTTTTATTGAAGCAGAATCAACGAAAGACTCAGATGCTTTTGAAAGTATGATACTCTTTGCTGAGGGGCATACGACTTTAAGTTCTTCTCGCATGTCGTTAGCAAGTACTGGATAACGTGTATAAGAAGTTAGTTCCTTCTTTAGCACATCGTTGTTATATGCAAGTTCTTGCCATTCAGCCGTATTTTTTTCTCCTACCATCAACTGACCTTTATTCTTGTGCTGTAGGAGTAATAAGCTATCGGAGTTAGATCCTTGTATCACCTTTAGTGCGTAGCCATCAAGCTGATAATTAGCCATCGTTTTTTGTGCTTTAGCTATCGAATCAGTTGATATCGGATTGCCCACCGCTACCACATGGAGGGTTTTGGTTTTTAGGTCGTATTGGTGTGAGAGAATGTTTGTTCCGCTATAATTAAGTTCCTTTGTAACGAAATTCTCTATGTTATTTTCAAATACACTTTGCTTAATGATGTTCCATGTCATGTAGCTTGCAGGGATAATTGTGATAATGATAATGCTGACGATGTAAAGATTTACTCGTCTCATTTTTTCACGATTGATAAACTGCTTTCTATGAAAATGCAGAAAGCGTACACCAAGACAGGTTGTAAAAGCAATGAAAACAGTATTGATGAAATAAAGGTAAAATGCCCCAAAGAAGTAGGATGTGTTTTGTACGGCCAGTCCATAACCTGCTGTACAAAGTGGTGGCATTAAGGCTGTGGCAATGGCAACACCCGGCACCACGTTGTTTCTTCCTTTTTGTTGACATAGCTAAGAATCCAGCAGCACCACCAAAAAGAGCTATCAATACGTCATAAAGGGTAGGCGATGTGCGTGCTAAGAGTTCGGATTGAGCATCCGTGATAGGGTGAAAGTGTAAAGTAGATTGTTGCAGTAATAACGCTAATGAATGTACTTACCAAATAGTTTTTTTATGGATCTGTTTGAACAAGTCCAAGTCAGCAATTCAAGAGCTAATCCCATACCGATGATTGGTCCCATCAGTGGAGAGATGAGCATAGCACCAATAATTACTGCTGTTGAATTGACATTTTAAGCCTAAGGATGCAATAAATACGGCAAAGATAAGTATCCAAAGATTAGAACCTTGAAAGTTGATGCCATTAGTTATTTGTTTAATAACATATTTTTTTCTCCGTCTTTGTCACGTAAGACATTGAAATAACGCTAATTATCTGCCATAAAGTTTGATTGTTATTTTTCCTGCATTCCGTTTTTTTGCAAAGATACTAAATTTAATGGAAAGTTTCAAGCAGTTTCTTGATTAACTATTAGGGAGTGGGCTGGTGTTTGTGAGCGTACATTCTTTTCGTTTCACATAAGAACAAGATTGGTAAAGTTAAGGCTCCGTTGTAGTGTACAGCCGATATACAATTACGATAGTCCTATATATGAATAGGTGTTCTGGTCAACAAAGAGCTAAGAGAATAAAAAAGAGTACCAAGAAAACTTGATACTCTTTTTATTTATGTTAGATTTTAGTGTGCAAATTACTTGCCACCCTCCATCTTCTTCTTCAAGTCAGCGAGAACACCGAGGTCGCCGAGAGATGTACCTGCTGCAACGTTGTTGATAGCAGCTGCATCATTCTTTGGCTTGCTCTGAGCTGCTGGACGCTGGCGACGTGGCTCTTCCTTAACCTCCTCGAATGTACGAGAGTGAGAAAGGATGATACGCTTAGTGTCCTTAACGAACTCGATTACCATGAATGGGAGAACCTCACCAAGCTGTGCCTGTGTGCCGTCCTGCTTAACAAGGTGTTTTGGAGTAGCGAAGCCCTCACCACCCTCGTTGAGAGTGATAACAGCACCCTTGTCCATAGACTCGGTAATCTTACCCTCGTGGATTGAACCTGGAGTGTGGGATTGCCTCGTACTCATCCCAAGGATTAGACTCGAGCTGCTTGTGACCGAGGCTCAAGCGACGATTCTCCTTATCGATTTCGAGAACAACAACCTCAATCTCAGAACCCTGTGAAGTGAACTCAGATGGGTGCTTAACCTTCTTAGTCCAAGAGAGGTCGCTGATGTGGATAAGACCGTCAACACCTTCCTCGAGCTCTACGAAGATACCGAAGTTAGTGAAGTTGCGAACCTTTGCAGTGTGCTTAGAGCCTACTGGATACTTAACCTCGATAGCCTCCCATGGGTCTTCCTTGAGCTGCTTGATACCGAGAGACATCTTACGCTCGTCGCGGTCGAGTGTGAGGATAACTGCCTCAACCTCGTCACCAACCTTCATGAACTCCTGTGCAGAACGCAAGTGCTGGCTCCAGCTCATCTCTGAAACGTGGATCAATCCCTCTACGCCTGGCTGAATCTCTACGAATGCACCGTAGTCAGCCATAACAACTACCTTACCCTTAACGTGGTCGCCAACCTTGAGGTTAGGATCCAAAGAATCCCAAGGGTGCTGAGTGAGCTGCTTGAGACCGAGAGCGATACGCTTCTTCTCCTCATCGAAGTCGAGGATAACAACGTTAATCTTCTGGTCGAGAGCAACAACCTCATGTGGATCGCTTACGCGGCCCCAAGAGAGGTCAGTGATATGTACGAGTCCGTCAACACCACCGAGGTCAACGAATACACCGTAAGATGTGATGTTCTTAACAGTACCCTCGAGGATCTGACCCTTCTCAAGGTGAGAGATAATCTCCTTACGCTGTGCCTCGAGCTCAGCCTCGATGAGTGCCTTGTGTGAAACGACTACGTTACGGAACTCCTGATTGATCTTAACAACCTTGAACTCCATTGTCTTACCAACGAATACGTCGTAGTCGCGTATAGGGTGAACGTCAATCTGGCTGCCTGGAAGGAATGCCTCGATACCGAATACGTCAACAATCATACCACCCTTAGTGCGGCTCTTGATGTAACCCTGGATAACCTCGTCGTTCTCCAGTGCCTTGTTGATATTCTCCCAGCTCTTCTGGAGGCGAGCCTTCTTGTGAGAAAGAACGAGCTGACCGCGCTTGTCCTCCTGGTTCTCAACATAAACCTCTACCTTGTCACCAGCCTTGAGCTCTGGGTTGTAACGGAATTCAGAAGCAGGGATGATACCATCGCTCTTGTAGCCGATGTTAACAACTACTTCCTTCTTGTCAACTGAAATAACAGTACCTTCAACTACCTGGTGCTCCTGGATCTTGTTAAGAGTTTCGTCATAAGCCTTAGTAAGATCGTTCTTACTTGCCTCAGCGTGTGCGCCGTTCTCGAACTCATCCCAGTTGAAGTCAGCTAAAGGCTGTACATTCTGGACGTCTTTGAAATTTGTCATAAAGTGTTTAAAAAAATAATTTAATTAATAAAGTTCGACTTTATATTATCTGTAATATGGGCGTAGTTCGCCCAAATCGGGTGCAAAGTTACGAATAATATTCTGTATATTAGTGCTTTTGCTTCTGTTTTTTTGTTTTTTTCTTTCTACTTCCGAAAATATCACTCAATCTGTTGAAGTCTTTCTTCAGAATCAAACCTATACCCTGAGTTGTCAGAGAGTTACGTGTGAAGTAACGGTCGTTGGTTTGGTTATAGACACGGAAGGCTACGTTACCGCTTGGGAAGAGGAGGTAACGGATGTCGAAGTCGCCTATGAAGGATGATTTATCCTTGGCTACATTGTCTCGATAACCAAACTGTCCGTTGAAGAGCAGACGGTTGTTAAGCATGCTTCCTGAGAGTAGTCCTTCGTATTCTGCATTGTCGAAACCTTCATTACCTGTCGCAATATTGGCACCGAAGTTCCAGTTGTTATCCTTCACAACATTGGACAATACGGTGTTGATTTGTTGTGAAATTGTACCAGAGAGTAGACTCTGCATAGCAAGAGATGCACGACTTGGCGATTCACTGTCTCGTGCTGGATTGTTATTCTTGCTCTGTGGGTAAAAGCGTCCGACTGCTAAAAGGTAGAGTACTTGCTGGTTAAGCTCTTGCTCAGAGTTGAGGATAGAGCGTATCATCTGTTGTGCATCAGGCGAGAGCGTTGGGAGGTCGAGACCGAAAGAGACAGTCGGTGCACCTGGTGTTCCTTCGATGTTCAGCAAGCAGTTAACCTTTGTGTTATTGGATGTGAAGGACTTACCCATTCCAAGGTCGCCCAAAGGAACAGAATTGATGATATAGTTAGCTTTTAGATTCAACGCAGCATTGAACGGATCGCCACCGAAGGCAATCGTTGAACCCGGCTGGAAGATAAATTGCTTCTTGATAATATTCTGAATCGTGAGGTTATACTGTCCGTAGTCTACGTTATAGTTTCCAAAGAGTTGGAAGGCTCCCTTATTATAATAGGACGCACGAATCATACCCGAACCATTCAGACGGATATTGTCGCCAGTGGCATCATCAAGTAAGACGCCAAGCGTAAGATTCGGATTTGAATGTACGAGGAAGTTGATGTGTAGGGTCGCTCGGTATGTCTCTGAATTTGACGACATCCGATGCCTTCTTAGGAGCTGGTTTTGCTGCAAAACTGAGTGTGTCTGCAGCCTCAGGGATTAAAACTCCAGTGCTATCCTTTGATACGTTAATCCAACGAATGAAGTTACTTGTACTTGCATCATTGGTTGAAGAGGCATCATAAGTTATATAGGTGTTCTTTTCCGGTTCCATATCAATGTTCATTGTTGTTGAACCCGGTTCACCTTTTATATTACATTTACCCGTTCCATATACCACACCCCAGAACGAGTCTTTCCCTTGTTTCTTAGGGAAGTTATAAGCCAAGAGGTTTCGTGCGAGGATATTGATGTCGAAAGTGAGGTGGCTAAGATTCTTGTGATGTAATCCACCTGTAACGATACCGATATGTCCTTGTGGGTCAGTAATAGTGTCGTTTCCAAAGATAATTTCGTTTGGAATGATGCGAACACGTGCATCGCGCATCTTATAGGTAACACCTGTTGGCTTTACATATACGCTTCCATGCACTTGCATGTCACCTTCAAGATTGATGGCACTAAGGGGTCCGACGACTTTACACCAGCCGTTTCCTTGCACTTGAATCTTGTCCATGAAAGAGCCACAGAAGCTCTTTAGGAAGTAGAGATGTGTGTTATTGGCAAAGATAGGAAGGTTGATATAGCTTTTCTTAATATCTACATAGCCTTGGATGTCTGTTCGTGTGCCATCACCAGGGTCAGCATAGGCGTCGATATTAATCTTACCTTCTTTGTCATTATAGTTTGCCTCCGCAAAGAGCGTACCCATATCTCCATCTTCAAATTTGAAGTCTTGCACCTCAAGTTTCGCTTGCATCTGTGGATGATGGAAGAACGATTTGATAGAAGCTGTACCAGAAGCCGTACCAGCAAACTTAACGCTTTGGAAGTCAACAAGGTTAAGAATATATGGAACGTTGACATCCTTGAATCTTACAAGGATGGAATCGCTTTGATTTCCAGATGTCTGACCATTAGCAATGATATGCTGGTCGTGGTTGGAAAGCTCAAAGTGGTCGATGGTCAGATTGTTCCGATGATAAGAGATATCGGAAGGTTGCACTTGTAACGCAATGGAATCAAAGTTGATTTCTGATGGGTTGAGGTGCAAGCGAGTCTCTAAGTCTCCATGACGACGAGAGAAAGAGGCAATGCTGTTGATATTTCCGTATATAGGAGAAAGTCCCGGTATGCGGAAAGAAATGTTGGAATTAACCGTATTGTTTGCAATCAATCCCTGTGCGTTGATAAGGACATGTGGTCCGGCTTCTCCCTTTCGTTCACCAGAAATAGTAGTCTGCAAGCCTTGTGGCTCACTCTTAATGTTCAAGATAAGATTCTTAATCTGCTGTCCAGAGTAGGTTACATCGGGCGCATTGACGTGTAAGTCAATTTCGTTCTGGCGTTCTCTTACAAGTCCTGCGAGCCTTATAGCATGTGAAGAAACAATATTAGTATTCAGCAGACTATTGATAAACTTTGTACCATTTAGGCGCAAAGTGAAGGCGTAGTTTGCCTTGCCAATTCCCATGTTAAAGCGTGGAGTTGGTGAGAAAAGACTTGGGATATAATGTCCTAAGATACGTCTTATGCTTTGTGGCAATTGATTATAATCATACTGTCCAGCAAGGTGTAGCTCACCAAAGTCAGTCTCTGCGTCAAGTGACTTACCTAAGAGTCCGTTGTTTGTCTTGATACTTACCTGGTTAAGGATAATGTTCTGACCTTCCCCAATCATAGCAAAGTTGCTGACATCGAGGTTTCCTATGATATCATTCAAGCTCGCACCCTGTCCTTTAATCTTAGAAGTAAAGGAGATTGTTCTGTTACCCAATGCCTCTGTTAGCTGAAGTTTGTGTAAGTTGACGGCATCAGCAATGATTGAGATATCGGTAGACAGTTTTCCTTTGTGTTGCATGAAAGCCATTATGTTGGCAGCTTTTCCGTCGATATTCAGCTTTCCATTAGGGTCGTTTATCGCTGCCTTACCTGTGAAAATATCGTTTTTATAGATTCCGTCAAGGTGAATATTCTTATAGGTATAGCCCTTATAATAGAAGGAGTAAACGTCACCCTTTGCGGCAATATAGGATAGGTCGGTGTTGCCTTCCACCTTGATATTCGTGCTTAACCTACCAAAGTCGTTGTTGTCAAGTACTTTCGCAAGATTCAATTCGGTAGTACTAACCGTTCCTTGGATGTTCTTTCCGTGAATATTAGTAGCCAACTGAACGTTACCAGCATCTGTGTTTAGCAGTCCCTTTGCTGTATATTTCCCCATGTTATGGGCGAAAGTACCACGATAGTAGATACTACCAATGTTACTCAATGGTTTAGGGAGGGGCTTATGTGTAACCTTGGTGATGGATTGAAGGGTGTTTTTGCTAACCTTCAGTGGGCTGAAAGTGAAGTCCCAAATAGGACTCTTTTTGGATGTTTTTTTACCCATCCTTTCGCCTTAATTTGAGTCGAAAGAGTCTGGTCAGAGACGTTAAGATGTTTTACCAATACAGATTGACTTGTACGCTTCTGCATCAAGCTGTAGCTGTATAACTGGTCGTCAATGGCTTTTAAATCAGGGTAGGATAGGGGCAAAGTCAGGAAGGCTTTATTGCAGCTTTGAAGTCCTTGATGGTGTAGCGTAAAGTGTTGAGATCCAACTTCTTGTTATTGAATGTGTAGGTTGTAAGTAACTCCTTTAGCGCAATCTTACTGTTAGTTCCATCGAAGATAAAGTCACGTAATGAGGCTTGCTGTTGATTAGCTTTTAGTTCAAAAGCCAACTGCTTCACCTCTAAGCCTGATGCTTCTTTGAAAGCCAATGCCCTAAGATCAGCCCACATACTCGTGTCATCCAACTTGTTAAGAATGAGGTAAGACGAGATGTCACTTACGTTGATATGGTTCAGATTCAGTCTGTTAGGCGTGGTAGGTGCATCTAAACAATCGTATTTAATGTTGCCATGTCGAATCACAAGACTATTAATGGACAAGTGTAAAAAGGTGTGTGACTTGTTGTATCCTTAGAAGCCAATGAATCCAATACAAATTGGAAGTTAGGTTTGGCATCCTTACTCGTTTTGTATAGTTCTGCCCGTAAACCAAAAAGCTGTGCAGAGGAAATATTAATCTCACCTGTACGTAAGAGATGCCAGATATCGACCCTTGCTCCTACTCGTGATGCCGATAACATCTTCTTGTGACTTTGGTCATAGATGAGAATATCGTCTAACACGAAGCGATTGATAAAGCCTAAATCAATACGTCCTACGTGCACTTCTGTACCCAATTTATTGCCCGCTACGTCGCTTACTTTTTGGGCAAGGAAACCCTGTACTGCTGGTATGTGCAGCAGTACGATAGTGGTTATGTAAAGACCCGCTATGGTCCATATAACCCATCGTATAATTGTTCTAAGTTTCTTCAATGCGTCTACAAAACTACAAAAAACCATTTTATACTGAAATTATTATATCTAAATGTGCCAAATCTGCTGCTAGAAAAAGTGCTCACATTTTGCAGAAAAATAAGCTACGCTCGGCAAATAGAAAGTCACCCTTTCTTTGCTCTCGCTTGCATTATTTTTGGCAGAAAATAAGCTACGCTCGAGCAAACAAAGATTGTTTACCTTATGTTTTGTGAAGCTTATTTAGGGTTGAAAATATTAAGATGAAATAATATAAAAATCGCTTTATCATTGTTATGGCA
>BNJU01001415.1_pt1 | contig 118396 bp, 199 predicted proteins | sample 8539281 | NCBI WGS metagenome assembly BNJU01 (sample SAMD00202456, study PRJDB9452) | human saliva metagenome | isolation source: human saliva | place: Japan
TTGTTCCGTTATCGAGAATGTCCGCTAGAATTCGGGTAACGCAAACCAAAAGGTCAAACAATCATCTTCTGCCACACCGTAATGCGACATACGAGCTGAATATAAAGAATGACGGGTTCGTCACTTCCATCAATCACCAATTCACCCATATCGTCAAAAATACGAATCGGCTGATTCGGTTTTAAAATTCGGTGGATGAGATCACACCATTTGCCTAACTGCCAACGACGGTGACCATAGCCTTTGCACCAAGAACACATCATATTCGTCATAATGCTTACGCAACGGAAACCGCCTTTAGGTGCGCCATAAGACACTCATAATATCGTCAAAAGGCGTTGCCGGACGCCAAATTGCGTCCAGAGCTGACCGAGGTTCAGTACTCCATTGTTCTAAATTTTGGACAAGCACCGACCATTTATCGGGTACATCCGCAAAATCTTCTTTCGGATAACGGACTTAAATACGCACATTATCATCATCTGAAAGGTTTTCACTAAAACGCGCGCTCACATCTTTCGCCTTGGCAGCTAACTCGATCGATATCGTCAGACTCAATTGACCCACAATTTCAGGCTGCCATTACGAATAATCATGTTTTTCTGCCAATAATCACGCATCTAGGTAATGCCATCAGGCAGACAATATTGGCTGAAAGTGCGGTCATTTTTACTCCTTTTCCTGTTTTTCTTGTTGGTTTTTCTGTGCGGCTTTGGCTTGCTCTGCTGCACGTTTTAGGACGAATTTCTTTAGGATCTGTACTGGACGGTAAAATCAATACGATCGCCGTCTTTTAATTGATCGTTTGCTTTTGCTGGACGGGAATAAACTCGCTTTATTTTTCACGCAAATCGATCTCGGTAAATTGCTGCAAAATGCCCACTGTAAACAGCCGTTTGAATCATATCGTGCCTTCATCTACGCTGAAGGATTTTCAAATAATAGCGATCCGGCAAGGCATAGCGATTTCAATATTAATTTGGTTCATGTCTTATTCTGTCTTGATGAGTTTTCCGTTATTATAGCGGAAAAAGTGCAGTCAATATTAACGATAAAACAGGAAACACATCATGAATTGGGTATTTTTGCCATCGGTTCAGCCTTTTTCGCTGGACTTACCGCTATTTTAGGCAAATTAGGGTTGAAGGCATTAACAGCAACCTTGCGACTTTTTATCCGTACGATTATGGTTTTACTCGTTAGCAGGTATCATGTAGCGCACGTAACGAATGGCAACTCGTCACAACATATTACCGCAAAACCGTTTACCTTTAATTCTTTCTGTGTTGCTACGGGGCCTATCTTTGGCTTTTGTTATTATTCGTGCCTTGCAAATGGCACCCGCCTCTTGGGTTGCGCCCATTGATAAACTCAGTGTCGTGATTGCCATTATTTTAGGTGGTACTTTAGGCGAACCCTGAGTATGAAATTAGTCATGGAAGTCTATTAATTCTCCTCAGGCGTTTTAGTCTTAGCCTTATAGATTGAGAAGTAGCCTTTTTCGCTCAGTACCGCCACTATTTTTATTCAAAGCAGAAAACTATGTTCGAAAATTAAACTCATCGTGAGGGCTGGGAAGCCCTGGCGATAAATATGCGAAACCCGCCACAATGCAGGTGAATGGCTAATTGAGCGTTTGGCCTCGTCGCTTTAATGTTTCGCTTAATGCAGAAAAATAAATTAACTTCGGTTATGTAGGAAAAACGACACGATTAACGGCAAAGAAGTCCGTTTTTAGTGCCAACGACGTTTATGAATTTAGCGGAAAAAGCGGTGGGTGCACTTGCTACTTTTTATCGCATCAAACCAGAAGAAATTTTGAGTGCTACACGATGAATTAGACTTACCATCGGGCACAGTAAAATTAAAACAAGGTGGCGGACATGGCGGACACAATGGTTTAAAAAGATATCGTGCTCAGCTTGGTAACAGCAACAATTTCTATCGTTTACGCATTGGTATTGGTCATCCCGGACACCGTGATTTAGTTTCGGGTTTTGTGCTGTAACAAACCTTCGCCTCGCAGAAAGAGAAGCTCTCGATAAAGCGTTAGATGAAGCTACCGATTGCATCGAATTGCTTTTTCAAAAGAAGGCATGGTGAAAGCCACCAATCGCTAAACAGTTTTAAATTTAACTCAAAGTAGCGCGGTGAAAAACACTATAAATTTTAACCGCACTTACGCTCACAATAAGGAAAACATCATAGGGATTTAAATGTGGTCGTTGGTTTTGCCAAACGTCGGCAAATCTACCCTTTTTAATGCATTAACCAAAGCCGGTATCGAGCGGCAACTATCCGTTTTACTCATCGAGGCAAATACCGATGCGTGGTGCCAATGCCGGATCCGCGTTTGAGACGCCTTAGCGGAGAATTGTCAAACCTGAACGTGTATTGCCCACCACCATGGAATTTGTGGATATCGCGAGCTGTGGCCGGCGCGAGTAAAAGGCGAAGGTTTGGGTAATAAATTCCTCGCCAACATCCGCGAAACGGACGCCATTGGCCATGTCGTACGTTGTTTTTGGCATCGATGACATCGTGCACGTTGCAGGTAAAATCGATCCATTAAGCGATATCGAAAACCATCAATACCGAGTAGCCCTTGCTGACTTGAGACGGCTGTGAACGTGCCATCCAACGTTTACAAAAACGTGCTAAAAGGTGGCGATAGACGCAAAATTTGAGCTTTTCTGTGATGGAAAAATCCCTTCCTGTACTTTCTGAAGCAGGCATGATTCGTTCTGTTGAGTTAGATAAAAGATGAGTCATTAGCAATTAAAAGCTGCAACTCCTTACATTAAAACCAACCATGTACATTGCGAACGTAAATGAAGACGGTTTTGAAAATAACCCATATTTAGATCAAAGTGCGTGAGTTTGCAGAAAAGAAGGCTCTGTTGTGGTGCCTGTATGCGCGGCGATTGAAGCAGAAATTGCTGAGCTTGATGACGATGAAAAATCGAATTCTTACAAGATCTTGGTATTGAAGAACCGCTTAAACCGTGTAATTCGTGCAGGTTAGTCGCGTATTAAATCTTTCAAACCTACTTCACTGCGGGCGTGAAAGAAGTACGCATGGACAGTTTCTGTTGGTGCAACCGCCCCAAAGCGGCCGCTGTAATCCACACAGACTTTGAAAAAGCTTCATCCGTGCAGAAGTGATTACGACGATGACTTCATCCAATTCAAAGGTGAAAACGGTGCAAAAGAAGCAGGTAAATGGCGCTTTAGAAGGTAAGTGACTCACATCGTCCAAGATGGTGATGTCATGACTTCCGCTTTTAACGTATAAAACACTTCAGACCGCATGATTATGCGGTCTTTTTGTATTTATAAAAAGGAAAAACAATGTCGGATAAATTAAATCAACTCATCGAATTGTTAAAAACTAGATTGATGATCTTATCTTTCGTGGTGCAAGTGAAGACAGGGTTTTCGCCAAGTGTTTGCTGGCCAGAATCGTGGCACAATCGCTTTCTGCCGCGATGCAAGTTGCCCCCAGTGGAGCGCGTACCATTCTTGCCATGCTTACTTTTTAGCACACGGCGACAGTCAACACCCGATTATTTATGATGTGGAAACTTTACGTGAAGGGCTGCAACTTCTCTGCATTACGCGTGTAAAAGCCATTCAACATAAAATGTGATTTGTCACGTCACCGCCTCATTTCAGTGACCCGAAGGCTTTGACCAGCAATCCGCTATGCCGCAAGTGCTGGCCCCTGAACAATGCATTGATGAACACGAAATCATGTTAAAAGTGGCACAGACTTTCCAGAAAGCTTGAGTGAAAAATTTGCCCAAGAACGACCATTTCATATTCATAGCCGATATTTGAACAATCCATTTGATGGTCGAGAACGCCACCAGAACAATATGCTTGGTTTAAAAACCAATGGAGAAGCAACCAGCTAGATTTACAGACGCAACAATGTCTCTTGGCCTATTTTTCTGATTTTCACTGTATTTTGACCGCACTTCACCCACATGGGAAAGGCTTTTTACAGAAAGGGGATAAAGTAGCTACAATCGACCATAGTATTTGGTTCCACCGTCCTTTCAATTTAAATAATTGGCACTACATGCCATTGAAAAGTAACAATGCTTTTGCGGGACGAGGTTTGTAAGAGGACAAGTTTTGCTGCCGATGGCACGTGTAATAGCCACCACACAGCAAGAAGGGTTAATTCGTTATCAGAATAACCGCACGTTAAAACCAGTGCAGATCAGCTTCGTAAACCGATATCTTCGAAAGTTGGGTTTCTGCGCCTTGTTTGGCTAATTCATCACAAATTTCATTTTCACGATGGCCTGAATGGCCTTTTCACCCACTGCCAATCAATGTTATGGGTTTGAATCGCCTGATCTAACGCAATCCATAAATCCTGATTTTTACCGCTTTGCCCGTGCTGGCTTTCCAATTGTTTTTCTTCCAATTGTAAATCCATTGCGTGATACCATTTTCATAGCATTGGCTATCGCTATAAAGCGTCACATGACAAGGCTCTGTTACTGTGAGGCCCTCGATCACTGCCTCGTAATTCCATGCGATTATTGGTGGTTTTAAAATACCCTTTTGAAATATGTTTTTCGATGCTGTTTATAGCGCAGGACAATCCCTATTCCCCCAGCGCCCCGGATTGCCTAGGGCAAGAGCCATCCGTAAAAATTTCAATCTGTTTTTGCACAACTAATTTCGAGCTTGTGTAAAATAGACGGTGTATTTTAAAAGGAAAACAAACAGGTAGAACAATGATAAATCCGGATCGCCAGATTGTACTGAGTGCTGACCACCGGTATTGAACCAAATTGGTCGCATTACGAAAGGGCACCGTTATTGAAATTGGCGCGGTGGAAATGATCAACCGTAAATACACGGGCAATAATTTTCACATTTATATTAAGCCGGATCGTTTGATCCCTGATGCCATTAAAACGTTCACGGTATTACGGATGAAAATGCTGCAGATCAAAACCGATTTCAAAACGATTGCACAAGATTTTATTGAATACATTCGTGGTGCTGGAACACTGATTCACAACGCCCCCTTCGACGTGGGCTTTGCGGACTATGAATTCCGTAAACCTCGGGTTAGATATCAAAACGAACGATATTTGCCTTGTTACCGATACGTTGCAAATGGCACGCCAAATGTATCCCGAAAACGGAATAGCTTAGATGCGTGTGTGATCGTTTAGTATTGATAACAGCAAACGAACACTCCACGGGGCCTTTACTGGATGCGGAGATTTTGGCCGACGTTTATTTATCCATGACGGGCGGTCAAACCAGTCTATTTGATGAAGATCATGCGGATAGTCCAATTATCCAAGCTGGTACCAATATGCAAGATCGTCAAAGTGCGGCCGAATTTTTCGCAAAATTTAAAAAGTGTTACAACCCACCGATGATGAACTCCAAGCCCATTTAGATTTCATTAAATTGGTCAATAGCGACGGCAAATGTTTTTGGTCGATTCGTACGGGGTGAGGAAACCTCACATTAATCGGTTATCTATTAATCAGATAAACATAAAAAGAGATTGACGGTTTTAACGTTCATCATTATTATACCCAGCACTTAGCGGAGTGGTAGTTCAGCTGGTTAGAATACCCGCCTGTCACGCAGGGGGTCGCGGGTTCGAGTCCCGTCCATTCCGCCAATTTAAAAACTTGTCTTAATATACTCACGGGTAGTAGTTCAGCTGGTTAGAATACCCTGCCTGTCACGCAGGGGGTCGCGGGTTCGAGTCCCGTCCATTCCGCCAATTAAGCCGAGATAATGAAGCACCAGAAGGTGCTTTTTATGCCCGAATTTTCACCTGCCAGTCAACATTCGCTATAATTAACCGAAATTTACACTTTACAGAGATATTTTTATGACAACTCCTGTCGTTGCCTTTAGTGGGTCGCCCAAACGTAGGCAACCACCCTATTCAACCGTTTAACTCGTACTCGTGATGCGCTTGTCGCAGACTTCCCTGTTTAACCCGAGATCGTAAATACGGCCATGCCAATATTTCTGGCTATGATTTTATTGTGATCGATACCGGCGGTATTGATGGCACAGAAGAAGGCGTTGAAGAAAAAAATGGCGGAACAATCCTTATTAGCGATTGAAGAAGCCGATGTCGTGCTTTTCTTAGTGGATGCGCGTGCAGGTTTAACGGCTGCAGACATTGGTATTGCCAATTACTTACGTCAACGCACTAATAAAACAACCGTTGTTGTCGCAAATCAAAACTGACGGTATTGATGCAGACTCACACTGTGCGGAATTTTATCAATTAGGCTTAGGTGAAAATTGAACAAATTGCGGCATCACAAGGTCGTGGCGTGACTCAATTAATGGAACAAGTACTTGCCCTTTAGCGGAAAAATTACAAGAAAACGAAGCGGAAAATGACCCGCACTTCGATGAAGAAGAAAAAGATGAATGGGATCACGAATTTGACTTCGATTCAGAAGAAGATACTTCATTGATTGATGAAGCATTAGACGAAGAGCTTGAAGAAGAACAAGATAAAAATATCAAAATTGCGATTGTAGGCCGTCCAAACGTTGGTAAATCGACATTAACCAATCGTATTTTAGGTGAAGATCGTGGTGGTTTACGACATGCCCGCACAACACGTGACAGTATCTACATTCCAATGGAACGCGATGGGCAACAATACACCTTGATTGATACAGCGGGTGTGCGTAAACGTGGTAAAGTGCATTTAGCCGTTGAGAAATTCTCTGTTATTAAAACGTTACAAGCGATTCAAGATGCAAACGTAGTATTACTCACAATTGATGCGCGTGAAAATATTTCAGACCAAGATCTCTCTACTCTGGCTTTATCTTAAATTCAGGGCGCTCGCTCGTGATCGTCGTGAATAAATGGGATAAAGCTTAGATCAAGATGTGAAAGATCGCGTCAAATCCGAATTAGATCGCCGTCTTGATTTCATCGACTTTGCTCGTGTGCATTTTATTTCTGCCTTACACGGCAGTGGCGTGAGGGAATCTTTTTGATTCGATTAAAGAAGCTTATGCTTGTGCGACGCAAAATGACGACTTCCCTTCTCACCCGCATTTTACAAATGGCAACGGGTGAGCATCAACCACCAATGATTGGCGGTCGTCGTATTAAATTAAAATATGCTCACCCTGTGGTTATAACCCACCAATTATCGTGGTGCATGGTAACCAAATGGATAAATTACCAGATTCATACAAACGTTATTTATCTAATTATTATCGTAAGAGTTTGAAAATTATTGGTTCACCAATTCGCTTTGCTATTCAAGAAGGTTCAAACCCATTCGCGGGTAGAAAAATAAACTCACACCAAACCAATTACGTAAACGTAAACGCTTGATGAAGTTTATCAAAAAGCGAAACGCTAATCTCAATAACAAAAGAGCGGTCAAAATCACTGTGAATTTTGACCGCTCTTTTTATTGAAAAATAAATTATTCGTCTATAACGACTTTGCCAATATAGCCTAGATTACGATAACGTTGAGCATAATCAATACCATAGCCGACAACAAATTCATCCGGAATAGAAAAACCAATCCATTCAACTGGTACTTCTACTTCTCGGCGAGAAGGTTTATCTAACAAGGTACAAATCGCTGAAGCTTGCAGGATCGCGTAAATTTAAAATGCTGCGTACTTTTTCGAGGGTATAACCCGTATCGATAATGTCCTCAACAATCAGTACATGTTCATTACGAATATCCCCTCGAGATCTTTTCGAAATTTTAACATCGTGATTACTTGTCATTCAGCGCCATAGCTTGATGTGGTCATAACCCACTTCTACCGGTAATTTTAATTCACGCACGAGATCGGCCATGAACATAAATGAACCACGTAAAAGCCCAACAACAATCAGTTTATCAATGGCTTGTTGTTGATAAAAATGCGTATTTCTGCGCCAAGTTCAGCTATGCGACTACGAACATCCGCTTCTGAAATTAAAATATCAACGTGGTGTTTTTTCATGGTCTTTCCTTTTAATTTAATCGTTTGCGTATTCTACAATAAAAAAAGGCTGAGTTTAAACCTTCAGCCTTTTTAACCTAACGAATTTACTTTCTACTCTACCTGTTGGAGCAATCTGCAATCGCTGCTAAACAGATGTGCGTATAGTAGCAGAAAGAAATTACATGTCAATAAGAATTATTATCATTTTTAAAAATTATTAATTTCCTGAAATTTTCATCTTATCTAACAAGATTGAACCGGTTTGGATATTGGAACGATGTTCAATATCATCTGTTACTGCTACAATATTTTTAACATATCCTGCAATTGACCAGCGATAGTAAGTTTCAGCAACTGGATATTGGATCTCGCCATTCTCCACCCAGAAACCCGCCGCACCACGAGAATAATCCCCCGTCACAATATTTACGCCTTGCCCCATGACATCTGTCACCAATAAACCGGTGCCCATTTGGCGTAAAAGTGCGGTCAATCCACCCTGTTAAATTTGGTTTCACGAGCCAGTTGTGAATACCACCTGCATGACCGGTACTTTGCATGCCCATTTTTCTACCGCTGTAACTGGTGAGCAAATAGGTTTGCAATACGCCATCTTGAATAATTTCAAGATCCTGTGTGCGAACCCTTCGCTATCAAAAGGCGTGGAGGCTAAACGTTTTAACAAAATGCGGACGCTCACTAATTTGGAACCAATCTGGCAACACTTGCTTTCCAAGATGATCGAGCAAGAAACTGGATTTACGATATAAGCTGCCGCCACTAATCGCCCCCTGTTAAATGAGAGATTAATCCTGTTGCCACATCATTTAAGAAAATCACCGGCACTTCACGTGTCGTTAATTTTTGTGGATTTTAAACGCGCAATCACTTTTTTTGCACAATTCAGCCCTACCCAATCCGCTGAAGAAAGCGCATCAAACTCACGTGAAACCGTATATTCATAGTCATTTTCAAGTTGATCTAGCTCGCCACCAATCACCGAACAAGATAAAGAATAGCGGCTAGATAAGTAACTTTGTAGCATGCCGTGTGTATGCCATAAACACGCACACCCGTATGAGAATTAAAGCTTGCGCCATTACTATTCACAATTTTAGCATCGTATTCCAACGCTGATTTTTCAGCTTCTAAAGCTAATTTTGTAGCCTGTTCGACATCGACACTTGCCCCATGATAAAGCGCTAAATCGGGCGCTTCAAAAGCCATTAGTTCTTTATCGGCTAGCCCTGTGCAATCATCTGGTGAGGTATATTTTGCAATACGAGTGCTGCTTCAACCGTATTTTTAATCGCTTCTTCACTTAAGTCTGAGGTAGAAGCATTGCCTTTTTGTTGGCCTAAATAAACAGAAATGCCTAATGCCCCATCGTTAGTAAATTCAACATTTTCAATCTCTTGCAGACGGGTTGAAACCGATAAACCACTCACTTTTGTCACACCGACTTCAGCGGTGGCTCCCGCTTTCTGCGCAGTTTCAATCGCAAAACTGACTGCATCACGCAATGTTTGCTCTTGAGATTTTAAAAGTGCGGTTAAATTTTCTGCTGTTTTCATGATGATAATCCTATTAAAAATTTGCGCCATTTTATCTTATTTTGAAAGTTTATGCTAAAATGCACCAAATTTTTCATAAGGTAATAGAATGGCAAAACGTAAGAAAAAAGAAGCCTTTGATTGGGAAGATGAAGACCAAGAAGAGATTATTTGGGTAAGTAAAAGTGAAATCAAACGCGACGCTGAGGATTTAAAACAGCTCGGCGAGAAATTGGTGAACTTAACCAAAGCAAATCTGACTAAGGTTCCACTAGACGATAGCTTGAAAGATGCCATTGAATTAGCGCAACGCCTGCAAAAAGAGGACGTCGTCGCCAATTACAATATATCGGTAAGCTCTTACGCTCAATTGATGCAGAGCCTATTCGTGAAGCTTTAGAAAAAATTGAAAACAAACATAATCAGCAGCAAGCGATGTTGCATAAATTGGAAATCTTACGTGATGAGTTGGTTGCGAAAGGTGATGTGGCACTGACTGATTTGTTAAATGAGCATCCTTCTGCAGATCGCCAACACTTACGTAATTTGGTTCGTGCTGCACAAAAAGAAAAGGAACAAAATAAGCCGTCAAAAAGCTTATCGCGAGATTTATCAGATCTTAAAAAACACTCATTTTAGAAGACTAAAATACGGCTATTTTTTGACCGCACTTTGTGTCAAAAAGTGCTATGATTAGTTACCCTTTTAAGAAGGAAAAACGTTATTTATGAATATTCGTTGAATATTATTTTTAGGTGTCATCGCTCTCGCTTTATTAGGCTGGTATTACTCGCTTAATCAAGATCATAGCGATTTACAAAAGCCTCATTAAAAAGCCTGATAGCCCAGAATACATTGGTAATAAAATGGAAAACGACCGTATTCTCGCCTGAAGGTAAAAACAATATCTCGCGATTTCCGACAAAGTGGAATATTACACACAAGACGGTCATACGGATTTTATTTCGCCGTTAGTCTATCTTTTTGATGTCTCTTTGGGACAATAAAGATAAAGAAGCGAAAACCGATAAAAATTCAATTAGAAAAACAAAATTGGAAACTTAGCGCACAAAAGGCAAAATTAACGAAAAGATCAAATGCTCTATCTTGAAGGTAGTGTGGTTGCGAGAGTCTTGATCCTTTATCTCGCCTACAACGTGTTGAGACTGAGCCGCAGTGATTAATTTAAAAACACAAGACATTACTTCCGATACACAAGTAAAATTAACGGATTAAACTTTAACTCTAGCGGATTGAAGCTCGTCGGAAATTTACGTCAACAAGTTGCAACTCTAAAGGAACAGGTAAAAACATATTATGAAATCAACAAACAATAAAAATTCTGCTTTTTAACAGCGTTAATGATGACTTCTTTATCTGCTTTTTGCGTTAAAAAAGACGATACCAATAAACCGATTAATATTGTCTCAGATAATCAATCTTTAGATATGGAAAACAGCGTCGTAACCTTTACGGATAACGTTGTGATTACGCAAGGTTCCATTTTGATTAAAGCCAATAAAGTGGTGATTACTCGCCCACCAGAAAATTCAGGTAAAAAGAAACTGTTGAGGCATTTTGGCAGCCCCTGTTACCTTCCACCAACAACTTGATGACGGTAAACCGGTTGATGGTAGAGCGAATAAATGTTCACTACGATTTAGGCACTAGATTCTTAACATTGACCGGTAAATGCTGAATTAAAACAATTAGATAGCAAAATTAACGGTGAAACTCATCACTTATGATGTGAAAAACAGCAGTTAAAAAGCCAATGGTAATGGAAAATCACGTGCAAACCGTCTTAATTCCGACCCAATTACAACAAAAAAAGGTAAAAATAACAGATGTCTGTATTACAAGCTGAATTCCTCGCAAAAAGCTATAAAAAGCCGAAAAGTGGTTTCTGATGTGAGTTTAACCGTAAAGCTCAATGAAATTGTTGGCCTACTTGGTCCAAATGGTGCAGGTAAAACCACTACTTTTCTACATGGTCGTCGGTTTAGTGCGTCACGATCAGGGAAAAATCACCATTGATGGCGATGATATTAGCGTATTACCTATGCATGAACGTGCTCGTCGAGGAATTAGCTGTTTACCTCAAGAAGCCTCTATTTTTCCGTCGTTTAACGGTGTATGAAAATCTTATGGCGGTATTAGAAATTCGTAAAGATCTCACTGCAGAACAACGCAGAGAGAGCGGATGAGTTAATTGATGAGTTCAATATTAGGCCATATTCGTGATAGCCTGGGACAATCGCTTTCTGGTGGTGAACGTCGTCGAGTAGAAATTGCGCGCGCCTTAGCTGCAAATCCAAAATTTATTTTATTAGATGAACCTTTTTGCCGGGTGTTGACCCAATTTCGGTGACGGATATTAAGAAAATCATCACAGATCTCCGTAATCGTGGCTTTAGGTGTGTTAATTACCGACCATAACGTACGCGAAACCCTTGATGTTTGTGAACGAGCTTATATTGTTGGCGAAGGGAAAATTATCGCGACCGGCACACCGGAAGAAGTCATGAATGATGAGCACGTTAAACGTGTCTATTTAGGCGAACAATTTAAACTATAACCTATGAAATTTACGACATTGCTCTCCCCTGATGATATTCGTCAGGGGGTTGCTTTTTCTAGCAAGAAACGATTATTTGAATCTATTGCCGCTTTCGTTGTGGAAAAAAACTTCACTGCGAAAAATGGTGAACAGGCTTGTTTTGAATGTTTATTTGAACGAGAAAAATTAGGTAATTCAGGATTAGGCAATGGTGTCGCCATGCCTAAAGCCAAGTTACCTGCTACGGTCTCAGATAAGATCCTAACGGTATTTATGCAATTAGAAACGCCTGTCGAATATGATGCGGCTGATAATAAACCCGTGGATATCGTTTTTGCAGTACTCGTCCCCGAAAATCACTGCCAAGAATATATTCCTGTTCTGGCAGAACTCAACGAAAAATTAACTGATAAAAACTTAATTAAACAACTTCGTTCAGCACAAAGTACGGATGAAATTTGGCAAATTTTTGAATGTGCTGATCATTCAGAGGAATCTGAGGACGACACAAATTTAGATAATATTGAACCTCAAGAGGTATAACCTAACCAACTAACCATAAGGAATCACGCAGATGGAAATTATTATTATCAGCGGTCGCTCAGGCGCAGGAAAATCTGTCGCATTACGAGCTTTGGAAGATATGGGCTATTATTGCGTGGATAATCTTCCTCTTGATTTACTTCCTCAACTCACCAATATTCTCGCCAAAACTCAAACGGCTGTTGCCATCAGCCTCGATATTCGAAATCTTCCTCATTCAAGTACTGATTTAGACAAGATTCTGACAGATATTCAAGCCACTTATTCCGTCAAAATCATCTTTCTGGACAGCGATCGTAGTACACTTATTCGTCGTTACAGCGATTCACGTCGTCTTCATCCACTTTCAGCACAAGATCTCCCACTTGAATCAGCGATTGATTTAGAATATCAGCAACTTGAGCCTTTAATTCAACATGCTAATTTTATTATTGATACCGCACCACTTTCTACCCATTCATTATCTGAACGGTTAAGAGAAGTTTTACGTGGTAATACGGATAAAGAACTTAAAATCGTGGTTGAATCATTTGGCTTTAAATATGGTATTCCGCTTGATGCCGATTATGTCTTTGATGTGCGTTTTCTACCTAACCCACACTGGAATCCAGAACTGCGCCCAATGACGGGGCTTGATGAGCCTGTTGCGCAATTTTTACTTGCGCATGATGAAGTGAATAATTTTATCTACCAAACGCGTAATTACATTGAAACGTGGTTACCGATGTTAGAACAAAATAATCGAAGCTATTTAACCATTGCCATTGGTTGTACGGGTGGTAAACATCGTTCTGTTTATATTGCTCAACAAATTGGAGAATATTTCCAAGCAAAAGGCAAGAATGTGAAAATTCAGCATAAATCCTTGGAAAAAGAATAAAAAGAATTAATCAAACCATAAAAACGCAGCGACTTGCTGCGTTTTTCGATAAACCACTATATTGCTCAAAAATCTCTGCAAATGTGTAATTAACGTTTCTTTTTCCAGCCACGGTTTCATGCTGCCAAACTTGTAATAGCACATCTGGTGTAAATAATCGTGAGCCTGCTCAGCTAAACGGTAAATAGCTAATATGCCAGGCTCTCGACCGATTTTTTACCTTCTGATGACTGATAAATGGCAGAAAGCAAAAATCAAAGTGCGGTAGATTTTTCAGTAAGAAATTCACTAAGTTCAAAAGAAATAACCACCCTTTTCATATTCCCCAAAGGTTCAAGTTGTAAAGATTGACCTTGAGACAAAAGATCAGGATCAAAAAAATATCGATTTCTGTTCCCCAATGATGACGACTGCCACCTGGAAGCGCTGACCAACGTAAAATAGCTTGTGCTTTTTTGCCAATCATCTAATAACGCTAAATCTAATAGATTTCCTCATCATCATGAACCTTGCGTTCACCGTTAAATTTACCGTTCCAAATGAGTTGTTGACGTTCAAAATCACGAAAGCTACTCGCGGGTTGCAAATTAAACCCATTTTTGACCGCACTTTGTTGCAATCCTTGAAACGCTTTCATTGCCTCTGCTTGCAAAAATGATTCGAAGAATGAGGTGTAGGCAAATTGATCAAATGTTCACGAGATTTGCCGGTTAACATTTCTGGCGTTAATTTCATCTTACTTGTCCAATAAATTTACTAACATTTGATGATAAATTTGACCGCACTTGGCAAGATCATCAACGTTTACACATTCATTCACTTTATGAATCGTTGCATTAAGCGGTCCAAATTCCACAACTTCAGCGCCCATCAATGCAATAAAACGCCCATCAGAGGTACCGCCACCTGTTTCTGCTTGTGGTGTAATACCGGTTGTTTGTCAATTGCCGTCGTTAATGCATCTAATAATTTTACCGGTTTCGTTAAAAAAATGGTTTACCCTGATAAATTCCAATCAATACGGTATTTCAAAGCCATGCTTTTCGAGCATTTCTGCCACTTTCTGCTTAATGCTCTCGTCTGTAACTTCCGTACAATAACGTAAATTGAATTGCACATAAAGCTCACCAGGAATGACATTATTACTCCCTGTGCCTGCATGAATATTTGCAATTTGCAAACTGGTCGGCGGGGAAAAATTCGTTACCGTTATCCCATTGATAGGTGGTTAATTCCTGCAAGAAAGGCGCTGCTTTGTGAATTGGGTTTTCCGCTAAATGAGGATAAGCCACATGACCTTGAATACCTTGAATGTAGAGATTACCTGTAATCGAACCCTCGACGGCCATTTTTGACTACATCACCCTAATGTTTTTCGAGCTAGACGGCTCGCCCTACCATGCAATAAGTAATTTTTCTCACCGCGCGCCATTAACGTTTCGACAACACGTACCGTGCCATCTTTCGCGGCAGCTCTTCGTCAGAAGTAATCAACAAAGCAATCGTTCCCTTATGATTCGGATTGGCTTTCACATATTCTTCCGCCGCCACAATCATTGCTGCCAATGAGCCTTTCATATCTGCCGCACCACGACCATAAAGCATATCATCCACAATTTCGGCAGAAAACGGCGGATAAGTCCATTGCGTTTCATCTCCCGTCGGCACCACATCGGTATGCCCTGCAAAGGCGATGACCGGCTCACCAATACCATGCTTCGCCCATAAATTTAACGTATCGTTGAAAAGGCATCCATTCAATTTGAAAGCCGAGTTTTTCCAAACGCTCCGCAATTAGTTGCTGACAGCCCTCATCATTTGGGCTAATAGAGGGCGACGAATTAATGCTTGTGCAAGCTCAATAGTTTTTGTTTCATAATATTCAGTGACGACTAAAGTGCGGTCTAATTTAACAAAATTTTCCTTCAATTTAAATCTGTTCAAATAAAAAAACGGACAACCTCGTTATCCGTTTTTATTAGTTATAAAGAATCCTAGAATTGAACTTTGCAAACGTAACCAATATTGACGTGCTGGCTCGTTCACTCGAACAGTTTGAAGCCCCGCTGAAGGATCTGCGCCTTTACTTACAAATTCTGCATAGGATTTATTAAATAAGTTATCAATTCCGCCCCTGCAAAGTGGCATATTTATTAATTTTTCCACCCTGTATTAAAGGATAAGGTTCCAAAGCCTGCTGAAGCACCGATGTCCTGCCCAATAATGTTGCCTTGTCCTGTTGCATAGCGTTTTTGTGCCGAAACCACTCGCCATAATACTCCCGCGCTCAAGGTTTCATTATCCCAAGTTAATGAGTTTTTCCATTCTAATGGTGGTGTTTGAGCAAGTGGACGGTCGTCCGTGCGATTTTTACCATAGGTATAAGCCAGACTACTACCGATTTCCCAGTGACGTGCAAATTTCCATTTGCCTTCAATTTCGCCGCCTAATCGAGTTGCCTTGATATTACGAGCCGAGACATCTTTACCTACTCGTTCTAACATAATGAAATCGTGGACATCACTACCAAATAGCGACACAGAAAAATCAAAAGGTGTCATTCTTCCACATCAATCCCGTATCAATTTGACGGTTTTGCTCTTTATCTAAAACTTGGCTTGCACGGCGTTCCCAATAATCTGGCGCTCGCTCTGCAATCCCTACACCGGCATAATATTTAATGCCATTGATTTCTTCTTCCCAACGGAAGAAACCTGAATGTAAACCATACGTATGGTGTTTATTTGGGTGATTTGCCATTAAAGTGTCGTATTCAGCTTTCACTTCATCATAACGATAACCAGAAATAAACTTACGACTATCACTTGCCGTCCAGGCCCCCTCAACAAATCCGCCCCATTGAGTAAAGTTTTGCTGTGGTTGATAAGGCTTGTGTCTATACCCCTCACCATTCATTTCCATACGTGAAAAGGTGTTTATCACGCATATAATCAATGCCTGTTTGCAAATTAATATCCGGCCAATCAAAGGTTGCTTTCAAATGCCCTGTATTGGTTTCACGTTTTGGATTCATTGCTTTTTAACTTGATTTCCCATCATCTTTTAAATAACGCATACTATAAGTATCCATCACGTGATCAATCTTGCTTTGACCGTAACGTAATTCAAGTTCAGTGAACCACGGTGTAATATTGCGTTGTACAAATCGACACATTCCAGGCATCACGATCAAACTTACTCCCATCCATCATTCGATCCGCATAAGCCGCTTCGCCTCGACTACGTTCATAGGTTCCGGTCAATAAGGTGTTTTCTGTCGGTGTGAAACCAAGCTGTAACATTTGATTACGGCGCTCAAAAGAGGAATGAACTCGATTGCCATCGCCATCTTTGTAATTCCCCGCCTCATTGTGTGACATACTCGTACGTAAATAACCATATTTGCCACCCGCCATCGCATCGAAATAAGCATCTCTACGTTTGTTTCCGCCAAGCGTTACACTGCCGTTTAAATAGGTATTTTGAGTATCAAATTCAGGCTCTTTACGCACAAAACGAACTGCGCCAGCCACCAAGCCAGAACCTTCAGTTACAGTTTGGGGACCTTTGGTCACTACAACTTCATCATAAGCTGATGGGAAAATATAAGCTGTTGGCGGATCCATTCGGTTGCTACACCCACCATAAATGAATTGGTCGTCTGCTTGAATATTCAAGCGAGAACCACCTAACCCGCGAAATAACGGATCGCCAGAACTCCCACCTTTACGAATCACGCTCATATTTGCCACAGATTGCAATAAATCTGCACCATCACCAGCAGGTAAAGGTTGAAGTGTTGTTTTAGGATTAAGTTTGACTGAATTGCTATTCGTCTGGGTAACACCTGTTACCACAATGGGATCAATAATGTTACAGACTGCATATCCTCAGCAAAAGCATTAGATATAAAAATGAAAGGGAAGGAGGGCAAAATAAGATTTGTTATGCATAATCAATCCCTTGTTTTGGCACTTGAGTCATAAAAACCACAATTCAACCACATAAAATCTTTCAAACAAATAAAGCAAACCGTTATGAAACATTTATCACATCAATGATTGAGATTGCAACAATACTATAATGAATCTTATTCTTATTAAGTGCAAAAGGCAAGGTTAAAAGATTATATTTACTATGTATTTATGACAAAACACTCTAGTGACAACACCAATTAAACTATCCCCAAAATAGATAGAATCCTCCTACTTTAATACTACTTAAATGCTGCAATATATTCTTTTTTCGTTGAAGCTAATCAATGCCTTACCATATTGCAAAATAATCGGGCGTTTGATTAACGTTGGATTTTTCAGCTAATACGGAAAGTGCGGTGGATTTTGAGTGTATTTTTCACATTTTCATCAAGATTACGCCAAGTTGTGCTACGTTTATTGACTAAATTGTCCCAACCAAATTGTGCTTCTGCTTGTTGTAAAAATTGAGTATCTAATCCATCAACTCGGTAATCATGTAATTTATGTTCAATATTATGTTCAGTTAACCATTTTCAATGCTTTTTCACTGTATCACAGTTTTTAATACCATAAACAATAATCATATTCTCACCTCTAAAAATAAAAATCCCCGATTTCATTTTAGAGCGAGGATTCTAACTGCTACATAGATTAATCACAAATAGATTAACCCGATACAAATTTTTACATCCAAAAGAAAAAGTGCGGTGAAAATCAACCGCACTTTCAAAAAGGGAAATTAGAATTCGTAACCTACGCCCACTTTAGCGCCATAGTTATTCACTTTAGTATCGTCAAAGCTACCTAAACGATTATATTCTAAAACCACCGTTTGCATACACTTTTGTCTGCTAATTTATATTTAGCACCCGCAACTACACCATAACCCACTTTGGTTTCAGAAGAACTTTTGTAACGTTGTTCGCTCGGTCTTCAAATTTGAAACGGTTAGCTGCAAGACGAGCACCAACACTAAGGTTCAATTTGAGAGTTGGTATCGAAGTCATAGAATACTGTCGCACCTAAACCTTGAACTTTAGTACCTTGGAAATTACCGTGATGAGTATAATCACCAGCTACACGTACATTACCTAATTTGTAACCCACAGCAACACGCGGCTCAATTTTGGTTTTGCTTGAACCACCATTGCTTAATTTAGTTTTTGAAAGACCTAGATCGCCTTCCGCATATAAACCAGCATTTGCAGTTGAAGCAACTGCTAATGCACCGACAACGATAGCTAATAATAATTTTTCATTGGATAACCCCTGTTATTTGATTGAAAAACGTTAGGAATATATCACAGCACGCATTAATTTTCACCATGAAAAACCAATTTTTCCCTGACATTTTCGACATAAATAGGCAATTTTATCGCGTTGAATGCGATTATGTCGACGAATCGTTAAATAATGGGTCTGGCATTCGCATTGATAAGCAAACATTTTACCCTTGTACACTTTCCACATCAAATTGGTGACAAGTATCGGCGGGGATATTAAATAACTGTGTCATCACTGCTTGCCATTCCCGTCCATGCGGTTTCACCCGACCAAATACTTGATACACAATAAGGTGGGCTAATTCGTGTGGAACCACCTGGCGAATAAATTCATCTGAGTTCTCGAGTAGCAAAGTGCGGTTAAATTTAATCTCATTTTTCTGCAAGTATGCAACGCCAGCCTTTACTCCTCGCAAGTCATAACTGATTATCGGAATAGGAAATTTCCGGTGAAAGCGATTTTTCAGCGAGTTGTAATGTTTCTGCAAGTTTGTTCTGTACCTGCATTTTTAAATGCCGAAACTGAGTTTGAGATGACATCATCATGTTAAGTAAACAAAAATCGCTAATTTAGCGGTTTTTATCATACACATTTATTTACTTATTTAAGACCGGCTGCTGCTCGCAATTCTTCTGCACGATCCACTTTTCCCATGGGAATTGTTCACGACCGAAGTGTCCATACGCGGCAGTTTGGCGATAAATTGGTTGAATTAAATTTAACATTTTAATTAAACCATAAGGACGTAAATCAAAGAATTCACGCACTAACTAACTAATACTTCGTTTGATACTTTTTCCTGTACCAAAGGTTTCCACCATGATAGAGGTTGGCTCAGCCACGCCAATTGCATAAGAAAGTTGAATTTCACAACGATCTGCAAGGGCCTGCTGCAACAATATTTTTGCCACATAACGTGCGGCATAAGCGGCTGAACGGTCTACTTTTTGATGGATCTTTGCCGAGAATGCACCTCCACCATGACGAGCCGCACCACCGTATGTATCGACAATGATTTTTACGACCCGTTAAACCGCAGTCGCCCATTGGACCACCAATCACAAAACGACCGGTTGGGTTAATGAAAATATTTTGTTTGTTGAGATAACCATTCACTTGGCAAAATTGGTTTGATGATTTCTTCCATCACCCTTCATAAATTTCTTTTTGTGATACCTCTTCACTATGTTGTGTAGAAAGTACCACGCATCCACACCTACGATTTTGTTATCTTCGTATTTTAAGGTCACTTGGCTTTTTCGCATCTGGGCGTAACCACGCTAGTTTTCCACTTTTACGCACTTCCGCTTGTTTTCTCCATTAAACGATGTGCATAAGTAATCGCAGCAGGCATCAAGACTTCGGTTTCATTTGTTGCATAACCAAACATAATCCCTTGGTCACCCGCACCTTGATCAATGGATTCTCACGATCCACGCCCTAGATTAATATCCGATGACTGTTTTGCCAATCGCATTTAATACCGCACAAGAATTGCCATCAAACCCCATATCTGAATGTTTATAGCCAATATCACAAATCACTTGGCGAGTAAGGTTTTCAATATCAACCCATGCAGAGTGGTAATTTCACCACCGACTAACGCCATCCCTGTTTTTACATAGGTTTCGCAAGCCACTCGTGCTTTTAGGATCTTGTTTTTAAAAATTTCATCAAGTACCGCATCAGAAATTTGATCGGCAATCTTATCTGGATGTCCTTCTGAAACTGATTCAGAAGTAAATAAATAGCTAGACATAAGTTCTCTTCTTTTGGATGTATTGACGTATAGACGGCTATAATACGCTTTTTTTGACTAATAAGCAAGCATTCCTATCAAGTATTTTTGAAATATGACAAGAAGAATCTAAGCTTTCCGACAGAATTCAGCTCATTAATCACATTAAATGGGAGACAAACACCCATTTATTTTACCTGATTTTATTTAACTAAATCCAACATCTCTTGTGCATTTGCTAAAAGCAAGATCCGTAATTTCACTGCCACCGAGTAATCTTGCAAGAGCAGGAACGCGTTCTTCTTGAGAAAGTGCGGTCATTTTTAGTTTCTGTTTTATCATCAACGGTAAATTTCTCAACATTAAATTGATGATGTCCGTGACATGCTACTTGTGGTAAATGGGTCACACAAAGCACTTGGCATTTATCGCCTAATTGACGTAACAACTTACCAACCACGCTTGCTGTTTTACCGCTAATCCCAACATCAACCTCATCAAAGATTAACGTTGGAATCGCCGATTGATCTGATGTTAAGACTTGAATCGCTAATGAAATACGAGACAATTCACCACCTGATGCCACTTTTGCTAGCGGTTGTGCCTGTTGTCCTAAATTACTGCGTAAAGTAAAGACGATATTATCTGCCCCATTTGCTGCAACTTTAGTTAAATCCGAATTCACTTCAATGAAAAACTCGGCATTTTCCATTGCAAGCCCTTTGATAGAATCTGTAACCTGTTGTGCTAATTTCTCTGCAGCTTGGCAACGGCTTTCGTGTAATTGTTTTGCCGTATGTTGCATTTTCTCAAAGGCTGCTTTTTCTTCCAGAATCAGACGTTCTTCACTTTCTGAAAAATCTAAAAAGTGCGGTCAATTCTGCTTTTTAATTTTTTGATGCCACTCCACCAACTCTTCAGGTTTCACATTGTGCTTGCGAGCGAGTTGTAAAGCTTGACCTAAACGTTGCTCAATCTCTTGTAATAACATCGGATCTTGCTCAATATGAGATGCAAGATGTTGGACTTCACTTGTCGCCTCTTGCACTTGGATAAGTGCATCATTCAACATGGTTTGAACGGAAACATATCGAGGATCTAACTCACTTAATTCATCAATATACTGTGTCGCACGATAAAGCATAGAATCGATACTCACGGTCTCATTTTCACTGAGTAGCTGTAAGGCTGATTGTGATAACTGTGTCAGCTGTTCGCTATTTGATAGACGACGTTGATCCTCTTCTAATTCTAAATATTCATTTGGACGAAGCGCAAACTCATCCAACTCTTCTACCTGATACTGTAAAAGTTGTTTCTTCGCTTCATTTTCGGCAACTTTTTGTTGGAAATTTTTAACTTGCGTTTGAAGATTTTTCCAGACTCGATAATCTTCTCGCATTTGTGCGAGTAAATCATTGTGATGCGCAAATGTATCCACCAACTGAAGCTGATAATCATTTTTCAATAATAATTGTGAAGCGTGCTGCCCATTAATATGAATAAGATATTGTCCTATTTCTTTTAATTGAGAAGCCGATACGGGCGTGCTATTGATAAAGGCTTTAGAACGCCCATCTGCATTAATGACACGACGTAGAATACAATCGGAGGGATTATCAGGATCTTGCAATTCTTGCTCTTGCAACCATTGATAAGCGGGGTTAGTTGGTTCAATAAAAAATGTGGCGCAAATTTCAGCTCTTTCCTGCCCTTCTCGAACCATAGAAGTTTCAATACGCTGCCCCAAGCATAATCCCAACGCATCAATAGCAATAGATTTTCCTGCACCGGTTTCCCCCGTGATCACAGACATTCCTTTCGCCAATTCAATCTCTAATTGACGAACAATTGCAAAATTATTGATGGTAAGTTGGGTTAGCATAAAAAATCTCCTTAACTGTATATCCATATATTACAACTGATATAATATACAGTAAAGAGATTTTTTAATCTTTAGATTAGAAATTTTTAAGCCAGCCTAATTTCGTGCTTAATACATTGTAATAATTGTAATTTTTCAGGTGTAATAGGCGAAGTTTATGCGGACTTTTTTCAATATGAACGATATCATCTGGGCAAAAACCGAGTGCAATTTGACTATCACAGCCTAATTCCAACTGTGAAGTGTTATGTTCTGCAAAGCGAATTGAAATTTTACTGTCTCCATCAATTACTAATGGTCGAGAAGAAAGCGTGTGCGGGAACATCGGCACAAGGGCAATCGCATTTAAATTTGGCGTTAAAATCGGGCCGCCTGCGGAAAGCGAATAAGCCGTTGAACCCGTTGGAGTGGAAACAATCAAGCCGTCTGAACGCTGAGAAAACGCGAATTTATCGTTGATATAAACATGGAAATCAATCATGTGCGCAATTTTAGCGGGGTGAATCACCGCCTCGTTTACTGCATTACCACTAGAAATAATTTCACCATTGCGTTCAATTTTAGCTTCCAATAAAAAAACGCTCTTCGACAAAAACTCGCCGCGTTCCAAACAAGCTTCAAGCTGTGCATAAGCATTTTTCGGATCGATATCGGTCAAAAAGCCCAAGTTACCTCGGTTAATACCAATCATTGGAATATGATATTTAGCCAAAATGCGAGCACGCCCTAGCATATTGCCATCACCACCGATAACAATCACAAGTTGTGCTTGCTCACCGATTTGTTCAACTGTCGCTAAAACCTCTTCGGGTAAACCAAATTTTTCACCGACTTCTTTTTCCACTAAAACTTGATACCCTCGCTCTTTCAGCCATTGATACAAGTTTTTATGCATTTGCAAATTAATATCGCGACGTGGTTTTCCCATCAAGGCGATGGTTTTAAATGATTTGACTAATTCATCCATAACTATGATTGCTCCCAAGTGCAAACTCACCGATTTCTGACCGCACTTGAATTTAAAATTTTAGCCATTATATTACATAGCAATTCAGTTTTGCTAAAAATAGCACTAATTTTTGATAAATGGAGAAAAAGATGTCAGAACAAGCACAAAACTTAAATGAAAATGAAGAACTTGTTGAAGAAGTTCAACAGAAACCACTTCAACAGAAGAGCCGTTAGAAGAAGCGATCGCTCGTGTACAAGAGCTTGAAGAACAATTAAAAGCACAAGTAGAAGAAACCTCTAAAAAGAACAAGATTTATTGCTTCGCACTCGTGCAGAAATTGACAATATGCGTCGTCATAGCGAACAAGATGATTGAAAAAGCGCATAAATTTGTACTAGAAAAATTTCTTTCAAAAGACATTTTAAATACCATTGATAACTTAGAGCGAGCGCTACAACGCCTGCTAATAAGAAAGATGAAAACATCAAAGCCCTATTCGCTGGTGTTGAGCTGACTTTTAAAAGAGTTACTCTCAACGGTTTCTGCGCTTTGGTGTCGAACCTGTTGGTGCGATGGGTGAAACCTTTAATCCAGATCTTCACCAAAGCCATTTCTATGCAACCAGCTGAAGGGTTTGAAAACAACCAAATCACCACCGTTTTACAAAAGGCTATACCTTAAATGGTCGTGTGATTCGCCCAGCAATGGTAATGGTTGCAGCTTAATTTCTTTTCTATGACTTAAAGAGCGGACGATTTTTCGTCCGTTTTTATTGCTAAAAACTTGATTCAGATCAAAGTTTATTAAAAAAATAATTTGAGAATAATTCTCAACAAAAACGCTCTTGCTTTCCAGATTTATCAAGGTTTTCAACTCAATTTCAACCATCAAAAATACGAAAATAACACTACATATTGTGTGTTGATCTATTAAATAAAACTACATATAGTGCTTTCGATTATTTTTCATAGCTACCTTACAGGAGTCATAAAATGAACGCTTTCTTCGTGATTAAGCGTGATGGTTCACGAATTTGGTTTGACCTACAACGTATTACTAATGCAATCAAAAAAGCAGCAAGTGCGTCAATATTGTTGATGAAATTTATATCCATGATCTGAGCCAGCAGATTAATACTGAAATTTTTAGTCATTATCAGCATGAAATTGATATCAACCAGATTCAAAAAATTGTTGAAAATCACTTAATGACAAGCAGTATCCACAAATTGCACGTGCTTATATTGAATATCGTCACGATCGCGACCTGGCACGTGAAAAACGCAGCCAATTAACCAAAGAAATTGAAGGACTGATTGAGCAAAGCAACGTGGAATTGCTTAATGAAAACGCAAATAAAAGATGCGAAAGTTATTCCCCTACCCAACGTGATTTACTAGCTGGTATTGTGGCAAAACATTATGCCAAACGTCATATTCTGCCAAGAGATGTTGTTGAAGCCCATGAAAAAGGGGAAATCCACTATCACGACTTAGATTACGCGCCATTTTTCCCAATGTTTAACTGCATGCTCGTTGATCTCAAAAGGCATGCTTTCACATGGTTTTTAAAATGGGTAATGCTGAAATTGAGCCGCCTAAATCTATCGGTACAGCAACAGCGGTTACCGCACAAATTATTGCTCAAGTTGCTAGCCATATTTATGGCGGTACAACCATTAATCGTATTGATGAAGTACTTGCACCTTATGTTCAACTCAGCTTTGAAAAACATCTGAAAAATGCCGCCCAATGGCAAATTCCGGATGCTGAAGGTTATGCGAAAGCGCTAATTGAAAAAGAATGTTTTGATGCGTTTCCAATCCCTTGAATATGAAGTCAATACGCTCCATACATCAAATGGTCAAACGCCATTTGTTACCTTTTGGTTTTGGCTTAGGTACAAGTTGGCAAGAACGGTTTAATTCAGCAATCGATTTTGAAAAACCGTATTCGTGGCTTGGGTAAAAATCATAAAACGCCCGGTCTTCCCTAAACTGGTCTTTACCATTAAAAAAGGCGTGAACCAAAACGAACAAGATCCGAACTATGACATTAAAAACTGGCATTAGAATGCGCTTCAAAAACGCATGTATCCAGATATTTTAAACTATGATCAAGTGGTTAAAGTCACTGGCTCATTCAAAGCCCCAATGGGTTGTCGTAGCTTCTTGGGTGCTTATGAAGAAAACGGTCATGAAGTGCATGATGGTCGCAATAATTTAGGCGTGGTAAGTCTGAATCTGCCTCGCATTGCTCTGGAAGCACAAGGAAATGAAGAAAAATTCTACCGCACTTTTAGATGAACGCTTAGCCCTCGCGAAGAAAGCCTTACTTACCCGTATTGCGCTTAGAAAATACCAAAGCTCGTGTCGCGCCAATTCTCTATATGGAAGGCGCTTGCGGCGTTCGACTTAAAAGCCGATGATAATGTTGCGGATATTTTCAAAAATGGACGAGCATCAATTTCTTTAGGCTATATTGGCATTCATGAAACCATCAATGCACTGTATAAAAAGGACATATTTTTGACGATGAACAACTACGTGAAAAAGGTATTGGGATTGTGCGTCGTTTAAGCGAAGCGGTAAAACAATGGCAGAAAGAAACCGGCTATGCATTTAGCCTTTATTCCACACCAAGTGAAAACTTGTGCGATCGCTTCTGTCGTTTAGATACCAAACAATTTGGTGTCATTGAAGGCGTTACCGATAAAGGCTACTACACTAATAGCTATCACCTAGATGTAGAGAAAAAAAGTCAATCCATATGATAAATTAGACTTTTGAAATGCCTTATCCTGAACTAGCAAGTGGCGGCTTTATCTGTTATGGTGAATATCCTAACATTCAACATAACCTCAAAGCACTCGAAGATGTGTGGGATTATAGCTACGATCGCGTGCCTTATTACGGCACCAACACGCCAATTGATGAATGTTACGAATGTGGCTTCACGGGAGAGTTTAATTGCACAAGTAAAAGGCTTTTGTTTGTCCTAAATGTGGTAATCATGACAGTGCAAAAGTCTCCGTAACCCGACGTGTTTGTGGTTATCTCGGCAGTCCTGATGCTCGTCCATTCAATGCGGGCAAACAGGGAAGAAGTAAAACGTCGAGTGAAAACACCTATAATGCCGCAACATTGATTATGATAAAATAGCTCATCAAAAAGTGAGCTATTTTTATTTCAATAAATAAGGAAGTACCATGCCAACACTTACACAAATCACGCAATCCATTATGCAAGATCGATAATCAATCATTCACGGCAAAAGGAATTGAACCGCTTTTTGCGGCACCAACGACAGCTCGTATTAATATTGTCGGACAAGCCCCGGAATTAAAGCCCAAGAAAGTCGTTTATATTGGAATGATAAAAGTGGTGATCGCCTGCGAGAATGGCTGAGCGTGGATCGTGATACCTTTTCATCACTCGGGTATGTTTGCTGTCATCCGATGGATTTTTATTACCCAGGGAAAGGCAAAATCTGGCGATTTACCGCCACGCAAAGGCTTTTCGCAGAAAAAAATGGCATGCACCGATTTCGCTAACTTTGCCCAACATAGCACTCACCATTCTTATCGGGACAATATGCACAAAATATTATTTACCAGAAAAACAGCTTTAATGTGACTGAAACGGTTCACCATTTTTCGTGATTTTTCTCCCTCACTTTCTCCCGCTCGTTCATCCCTCACCACGCAATCAAATTTGGCTCAAGAAAATCCATGGTTTGAACAAGAGATCGTGCCAACATTACAAAAAGCAAGTGAAAGCGATTTTATCTCGTTAATTTATCTCGCTAAATTGATATTTCAACTATGAAGTGCGGTCAAAAAGCATCTAGTTTTTGACTGCACTTTTTCTTTTACTATAATCAATTTTTAGTATGTATTATTTCCTGATTGAGCATCTCTATGATAGAATCGCCAAACTCTTAAAATATACAGGGAAAAATACATGCAACAAAACCCCCTATCACAGACTCGTAATCTAAAGTTTGGAATAAAAAAATACGATTATATTCCTTGCCGATATGGGTCTCTTTTTTTATTTTATTAAATATTCTACCTTTTTGAACCGGCAGCGAATAAAGGTTTAGCATTTATCGGCATTCTGTGGCAATTTTTGTGGCTAACCGAAGCAGTAAATGTCACCATCACGGCGTTATTCGTTCCAATTTTGTCAGTATTACTCAGGATTGGTAAATAGTCGCGAAGCGCCTCGTAGCCTTTTGCAGATCCAACTATCTTCTTATTCTTCGGTGGTTTTGCACTTGCAACGGCATTAAATGTGCAAAAGATCGACCAAATGATTTCTAATAAAATCATGCAGTTAGCGAGAGGTCGTTTATCTGTTGCCGTACTCTATTTATTCATCGCTACCGCATTTTTATCTGTGTGGATGAGTAATACTGCTACTGCTGCAATGATGATTCCTCTTTCAATGACCATTTTGAGTCAATTAGATCAGAAGGAAGAACATAATACTTATGTTTTCGTACTTTTTAGGGATTGCTTATAGTGCCACCATTGGCGGAATGGGAACCCTTGTGGGTAGCCCGCCAAATGCCATCGCTGCCTCTCAGCTTCATTTAGGTTTTTGCTGACTGGTTAATGTATGGCACGCCAGTGATGTTAATTTTATTCCCGCTTATTATTGGTTGGTTATACCTTGTTTTTTTAAACCGAAACTCGGTCTTCGTTTTTGATGCTGAATTTGCCAAAAATTCACATGACGAAAAAACGTATCTTTAACCTTAACTATCTTTGTAACTGTGGCGATTCTTTTGGATTTTTGGTGGTTACATCAATCCCTATCCTTTCTCAATTATTAGGTTTGCCAAAACCCAATTGGCAGTTTTTGACAGTATGGTTGCACTCTCCGCAGCAATTGTTATTTGTGTAACGGGATCGCAAGTTGGAAAGAAAGTACAAGAAAATACAGAATGGGGACGTGTTATTCCTCTTTCGGTGGCGGTTTAACCTTAAGCTCAGTATTGACTCAATCTGGCGCAAGCAAAATCATGGCGGATGGTATTGTCTTCATCATTGAAGGAGGTCACTACTATGTAATGGCATTAATTGTTGCAGCCTTTTATTGTCTGCTTGACTGAATTTACGTCAAACACAGCAAGTGCGGCCTTTACTCGTTCCCAATCTTTATTTCGATCGCACAAGCACTGAATATGCCACCGCTTGGTTTTGCGATGATTATTGGTTTAGGGTGCATCTTGTGCCTTTATGATGCCAGTTGGTACACCGCCGAATGCAATTGTGTACTCCACAGGCTTTTGTTAAACAATCCGAAATGATCCGCGTTGGTAAATTTATTGATTTAACCTGTATGCTAATTATCGGAACAATTGCTTATCTATTCTGGATGTAATCTTTAAAATCGAAACAAGTGCGGTTGAAAATCACGTAATTTTTAACCGCACTTTTTATTTTCCTTACGCAAACGTTTGCGGCAGATAAAAATTAACGTATAATTCGCACAATCTACTTAAGGGAACCTAATGAATAACAATCTACTTTATACCGTGGAAGATAAGCCACCTTTCGGATTGAGTCTACTCCTTGCGGCACAACATTTTACTTGCCGCACTAGGGGAATTATTGCCGTACCATTGGTCATTGGTAACGTCTTAAAATTACCTACCGAGGATACCATTACACTAGTAAATGCTGCACTCTTGATTTCTGGTGTAGTCACGGTTATCCAATGTAAAGGCTTAGGACCTGTGGGCATTCGTTTGCCAAGTGTGATGGGAACCAGTTTTACTTTTGTTGCCGCTGCACTTGCCATTGGTTTTAGCGAATATGGCATCGCCGGTATTTTAGGTTCTTCTCTCATTGGTTCCTTTAGTGATGATTATCGGCAGTTTCTTCATGCCCCTATATTCGCAAATTGTTCCCCACCACTTGTGACGGGGACTGTTGTCATGATGATCGGCTTAAGCCTGATTCCAGTTGCGGTTGACTGGTTTGCTGGTGGTCAACATGGTGATGCGAATTGTGCGACGCCAGAAAATTTAATGATGGCGAGCTTTGTATTAGTCATCGTAGTCGCACTCGTGCAATGGGGCAAAGGGATTTTCTCCGCCGCAGCTATCGTTATTGGCATGATGACAGGCTATCTCGTTTGTTTAGCCATGGGCTGGGTAAAGCTTTGAAGGCGTAAAACAAGCACAAACTTTCGCGATTCCACAACCACTACACTTTGGCTTAGCCTTCCCAATTTCAGGCATTATCGGCATGTCCATTGCGTATTTAGTCACGATTGTTGAATCAAGCGGTAACTTCTTAGCGCTAGGTAATGCAACCAAAACAGAAATCACCGGCAAACATTTACGCGGTGGCGTTTTAGCCGATGGTTTAGGATCAGCCTTAGCTGCCATTATGTCCACCACACCATTCTCTTCATTCTCACAAAACATTGGTGTCATTTCTCTAACAGGCGTGGCTAGCCGTCACGTGGTTGCGCTAACCGGTGTACTTCTAGCGCTAGCGGGTTTATTCCCTGTATTCGGTGCATTAATTGTATCAATTCCATTACCAGTATTAGGCGGTGCAGGCTTAATGATGTTCGCGATGATTATCGCCGCGGGTATCCAAATGTTGGATAAAAGTCGCACGTAGCAAAACGCAATGGTTTTAATCATCGCCATTTCCATTGGCTGTGGCTTAGCAGTGACGACCCGTCCTGAATTGCTTGATAAATTACCGCACTTTTTTTCAAAAGGGAGTGCTCGGTTCAGGCATTACCGTAGGCTCATTACTTGCCTTTAATTCTTAACCTCGTGCTTCCAGAAGATAAAGTGGAAGAAACAAAAGAATAAAAATAGATAGCGAATAAGGGCAGATTAACACTGCCCTTTTCTTTTTCCTGTAAAACATTTCTAAAACTGACTGCACTTTTGTTAAAATCAGGCATCATTTTCCCATTTATCAAAGGAATAAAAATGGCAGATTTACCTTTTTAGTTGAACTCAACGAACAAAATCTTACTGAAACGTTGCAACGTTCTGTTGAAACCCCGCTTGTCATTAACTTTTTATGCACCAAGCCATAAAGAATCAGCTGATTTTGCAAAAGTTCTACGACGCGTTGCAGAACAAAACCAAGGACAATTTATCCTCGGCTTAGTCAATTGTGAAACGGATCAAATGATTGCTGCACAATTTCGTATTCAAGCGTTGCCTACAACTTATCTTTTTAAAGAGGCACAAGCATTAGATGCGTTCCACTGTGCATTAGATGAAACCAGCTTATTACAACGTTTAAACGCCATTTTTGCCAAAAGAAGAAGATTTAAAATTCCAAAAAGCCTTGGATTTTTTTACAAGTGGAAGATTACGACTCAGCCCTTCCATTACTGAAAGACGCTCGGGAGCTTTCAGATAAGAAAAACAGCGATGTCGCATTACTTTATGCAGAAACCTATATTGCCATGAAAAAAACGGAGCCTGCTGCAGATATTTTAGCGCAAATTCCGATTCAGGATCGCGACAGCCGTTGGCATGGCTTACAAGCGCAGATTGAGCTTTTAATTAAAGCGGCAGATACGCCAGAAATTCAGCAATTACAAGCGGATTATGCGAAAAATCCAACGCCCTGAAATTGCGTTGAAATTAGCAGTTCAGCTACATCAAGCCAATCGAAACGAAGAAGCATTGGACTTATTATTTAGCATTCTTAGACAAGATCTTTCAGCTGAAAATGGTGAAGTAAAACAGCAGTTTTATCTATTTTATCAGCCATTGGTAATGCGGATCCTATCACCAATAAATATCGCCGATTGTTGTATTCATTGCTTTACTAATACGATCAACTATATGCATGAAGGCTTTATAATGAACAAACTCCCAAAAAGCCTCATGCTTTTATTTTATAAACAAAAGGATTCTTTATGTCAGACGTTAAACACAGCAAATTATTAATTTTAGGTTCGGGCCCTGCGGGTTATACCGCGGCTATTTATGCCGCACGTGCAAACTTAAAACCTGTTTTAGTGACCGGTCTTCAACAAGGTGGGCAACTTACTACCACGGATGAAATTGAAAACTGGCGGGTGATTTTGAAATGACAACTGGCCCAGGTTTTAATGCAACGTATGTTGCAACACGCTGAAAAATTTGAAACCGAAATCGTGTTTGATCATATTAACAAAGTCGATTTATCTTCTCGCCCATTCAAACTTTATGGTGATATGCAAACCTTCACATGTGATGCATTAATCATCGCAACAGGGGCATCAGCACGTTATATCGGATTAGAATCTGAAACCGCTTATAAAGGCCGTGGCGTTTCAGCTTGCGCAACCTGTGATGGTTTCTTCTATCGTAATAAACCGGTTGCCGTTGTTGGTGGCGGAAATACTGCTGTTGAAGAAGCACTTTACTTAGCTAATATTGCGTCTGAAGTACATTTAATTCACCGTCGTGATAGTTTCCGTGCAGAAAAAATCTTAATCGATCGCTTATACAAAAAAGTCGAAGAAGGCAAAATCGTGCTTCATACTGACCGCACTTTGAATGAAGTGTTAGGTGATAACATGGTCGTAACTGGTGTACGTTTAGAAAAACGTGAAAACCGGCGAAAAAGAAGATGTGAAATTAGACGGTTTATTTATTGCCATCGGTCATGCACCAAATACTGAAATCTTCCAAGGTCAGCTTGAACTTAACAATGGTTATATCGTGGTTAAATCAGGTCTTGAAGGCAATGCAACAGCAACCTCTGTAGAAGGCGTATTTGCTGCGGGTGATGTGATGGATCACAACTATCGCCAAGCCATTACTTCAGCGGGTACAGGCTGTATGGCTGCATTAGATGCTGAACGTTATTTAGATGCACAAGAATAAGTGCGCTAAATTCTCATGTAAGGTGCGTAAAACAAGGTTTCACGCACTATTATTTTTCAAAAGGTAGATTTTTTAATCCTCCAGCCAACCTATCCTATCCTAGGATAAACTAAAAACAATGGATAAACTTCGCCAAAAATATTTACAAAAATGGCTTCGTGCGCAACAACAACCTGTTAAAAATTAATGCGCACCAATATTGCCCTTGCCACACTTTCTTCCTTCATTCTTGTGGCTCAAACCTATTTTCTTGCGACATTGCTCGACAAGCTGATTATGCAAAATGTCGATCGCGCTGAACTGGTTCCCTATTTTTATTGCATTAATCATGACTTTTTGCTTTGCGTGCGGTCATTTTATGGCTACGCGAAAAAATTGGCTTTAAAGCAGGTCGATTACTGCGCAGTCATATGCGTCAAAAGATCTTAGACAAAATCCACCAAGTGGGGCCGGCCACCATCAATAATAAACCAGCTGGTAGCTGGGCAAGTATCATGCTTGAACAAGTGGAAAATCTGCATAACTTCTATGCGCGTTTCTTACCACAACAAAGTTTGTCTGCCATTGTACCAATGGTGATTTTAATTGCCGTATTCCCGCTCAACTGGGTGGCAGGATTGATTTTGATGGTCACTGCACCGCTTGTACCAATTTTTATGATTCTGGTGGGGATTGCAGCAGCAGATAGCAGCCAAAAATATGGCGACCCTTTTCTCGCTTAAGTGCTCAATTCTTGGATCGTTTACGTGGTTTAGAAACCTTGCGTCTTTTTCAACCGCACTTCAGAACAAACTCAACATATTGAAAGCACAACGGAAGACTTCAGTGAAACCACAATGGCTGTGCTTAAAATGGCGTTTCTCTCTTCTGCAGTGTTAGAGTTTTTCACCTCTATTTCCATTGCTTTAATGGCGGTGTATTTTTGGTTTTAGCTATTTAGGCCAAGTCGAATTTTGGTACTTATGGCACCACACTGACCTTATTTACCGGCTTTTCTGCTTAATTCTGGCACCAGAGTTTTATCAACCATTGCGTGATCTCGGGACTTACTACCACGATCGTGCAGCCGGTATTGGTGCTGCTGATGCCATTGTTGATTTCTTAGAGGCAGATTATTTAATTGCACATCAGGGTAATGAACAAATTCCAGCGCAAAGTGCGGTCGACATTCAGGCTGAAAATTTTAGTGGCGCTTTTCTCCACAAGGTCAACCATTAACTAAGCCGCTGTCATTCCATATTCCGAAAAAGCCATATTGCCTTGTTGGTCAAAGTGGTGCAGGAAAAACCTCTTTAATCAATGTATTACTCGGTTTCTTGCCTTATGAAGGCAGCTTAAAAATTAACGGCGTGGAACTGAATCAAAGTCGTTTAAGCGACTGGCGCAAACAAATTGCGTGGGTAGGTCAAAATCCATTACTGCTACAAGGCAGCATCAAAGAAAATCTACTTTTTAGGCGATATTCAAGCAACTGATGAGCAAATTGAGCAAGCCTTGACTTCTGCTCAAGCGAAAGAGTTTACCGACAAATTAGGCTTTAGATAGTGAGATTAAAGATGGTGGAATTGGTGTATCTGTAGGCTAAGCTCAACGCTTAGCTATCGCTCGCGCTTTATTACGCAAAGGCAATTTATTATTACTCGATGAGCCAACAGCTAGCCTCGATGCTCAGTCTGAAAATCTGGTACTTGCAGCCCTTGCAGAAATGAGCCATAACCAAACGACCTTAATGATCACACACCGTATTGAAGATCTGAAAACAATGTGACAATATTTTTGTGATGCAAGAAGGTGAAATTGTTCAACAGGGCATTTCAACCAATTAAAAGATCAAGGCTTCTTTTGCCGAATTATTGGCTCAACGAAAAGAGGATATTCAATAATGCGTGCTTTACTTCCCTTTTTACGTTTATTTAAATTCGCCAAGTTGCCTTTATTTTTTAGGCTTGGTTTTAATGATTACGGGCCTAGCATCCAGTATTGGCTTGCTGACCACATCGGGTTGGTTTTTAGCGGCAACAGCCATTGCGGGTCTTGGCACGTTATTTAATTTCTTCACCCTTCTGCTTCTGTGCGTGGCCTTGCTATTAGCCGCACCTTTTTCCGCTATTTTGAAAAAGTTAGTGACGCACGATGCGACTTTCCGCATTTTGGCTAAATTACGGGTACAAGTTTTTGAGAAGATTATTCCATTAAGTCCTGCAGTGTTAAATCGCTACCGTAACAGCGATTTATTAAACCGCTTAGTGTCTGATGTGGATACGCTCGATAGCCTTTATCTTCGTTTAATTGCACCACTTATTACGGCTATTTTTGTGATTCTAGCCATGTGTATTGGCCTAAGTTTCGTCAATGTACCTTTAGCCTTAGGTCTAGGTGTGAGCCTGCTTTTATTAGTATTCGCCATTCCAACCGTTTTCTACCAACTGGGTAAAAAATTTGGCGACAAACTCGTGCATTCACGCGCACTTTATCGCACGCAATTCTTAGAATTTATCCAAGCACAAGCGGAATTATTGCTCTTTAATGCCGAAGATAAATTGAAAGATAATATGGCTAAAACTGAAGCTAACTGGCAAGCAGACCAGCAAAAAGAAGCAAATTTAAGCGGATTTTCAACCGCCCTTTCACTCTTTTTAAATGGTTTAATTATTGCCGCAATGTTGTGGTTTAGCTCCAAAGCGGAGTTTGGTAACGATGAATATCGCATGGCGTTTATTGCGCTCTTCACTTTTGCAGCCTTAGCCTCATTTGAAATCTTAATGCCATTAGGTTCCGCATTCTTACATATCGGGCAAGTAATTGCATCCGCTGAACGCGTGACAGATATTATCGAGCAGCAACCATTAGTGGCTTTTAATGGCAAAGCGGAGTTCGATCAAAATACCACAACATTAATTGAAGCCAAAAGATCTTTCTTTTCACTTATCCTGAACGTCAAAATCGTGCTTTAGAGAATTTGAATTTAACTATTCAAAAAGGCAAAAAAGTCGCAATTTTAGGTAAAACAGGCAGCGGAAAATCCACGTTATTACAGCTTTTAGTGCGTAATTATGATGCTAATCAAGGAAAAATTATTCCTTGCTGGAAAACCCATTGCTGATTATTCAGAAGACACATTACGCAGCCAATTCTGCTTTTTAACACAACGTGTTCATGTATTTAGCGATACACTTCGTCAAAATCTGCAATTCGCAAGTGCGGTCAATATTTCAGATGAAAAAAATGAGCGAGGTGTTAAATCAAGTTGGTTTAGGCAAATTGTTGGAACAAGAACAAGGCTTAGATATTTGGTTAGGTGATGGTGGCCGTCCACTTTCTGGTGGAGAACAACGTCGTTTGGGCTTAGCACGTATTTTACTCAATGATGCGCCAATTTTATTATTAGATGAGCCAACAGAAGGTTTAGATCGCGAAACTGAACGCCAAATTCTGCGTTTAATTCTTGCCCATGCTGAAAATAAAAACCCTAATTATGGTGACTCACCGCTTAACGGCGATTGAGCAATTTGATGAGCTTTGTGATTGATGAAGCGAAGCTAATTGAAAAAGGCACTTTACGCAGAATTATTGCAATTAGAAAAAGGGTTCTTTAAACAATTAGTGGAGCGTGTGTAAAATAAGGAAGGATAAGTTGGGTGAAATCTTCCCAGCTTATTCTCGGCACACAGAAATTCCGACTTTGGCTGCTTTCTTCCGAACCTGACCGAGTAAACCGGACACCGTTGCGAGAGACCGAGAAGATTTCCATTGATATCGCAATGCGATTAGGTAGGGCTATTATGCAAGAATTGGCCCTGTATTGCAAAGGTTAATTCATCAATTCGGTGAATTTGACGAGAAAATCAACCGCACTTTTAAGGTAAAACCATGAACTATCTCCAATACTACCCTACCGATGTTGTAAATGGCGAAGGTACCCGTTGTACCCTTTTCGTTAGCGGTTGTACGCATGGTTGCCGAGGTTGCTACAACCAAAAGAGCTGGTCTTTTGATAATGGCGTATTATTTGATGAAGCGATGGAACAACAGATCATCAATGATTTAAAAGATACGCGCATTAAACGTCAAGGGCTCACACTTTCCGGTGGGGATCCGATGCATCCTCGTAATGTTGAAGCCTTACTTCCTTTTGTACAGCGTGTAAAAAAAGAATGTCCTGATAAAGATATTTGGGTGTGGACGGGATATAAACTGGATGAACTTGATGATTATCAACGTCAAATGTTGCCTTATATTGACGTGCTCATTGATGGAAAATTTATACAAGAACAGGCTGACCCAAGCTTAGTTTGGCGTGGTTCAGCCAATCAAGTGATTTATCGTTTTAAGGTTTAACCGAATAAGGTTAAGCTATTCTGCCAAGCCGTTTCTTTAATCACTTCAGCATTTTCACTTCTTAAACGGCATAACGCCTCAAAGGTGTGAACAATCAGTTCTGGTCGATTAGGTTGTCCTTGAAAGCCAAACACTGGCATATCTGGTGTATCCGTTTCTAACACCAACGCCTCTAATGGTAACTTCGCAATCGCTTGACGCGTTTTATTCGCACGTTCATAAGTAATCGTGCCCCCTACGCCAATTTTATAGCCTAAATCCACAAATCGTTTTGCTTGATCATAACTTCCAGAAAAACCATGCACCACACCACATTTTGGCAAATTGGCTCGTTTTAAAAAACGGAATAATTGCTCATGGGATTTTCGGCTATGTAAATTGACCGACAGATTGTATTTCTTCGCTAAATAAAGCTGACTTTCCAAAAAGTGCTGTTGCTTTTTGCCATAATTCATCCGTCAATAAATCTGGAATCGCACACTCTAAGCCAATTTCTGCTACGGCTGTACAATTTTGATTACGAACGGATAATGCCGTATCCAATTTCTCTAAATCATGCTCTTGATGTTCTTTGATATAAAGAGGATGCAACCCAAGTCCACAATAAAGATGCTCAGGGAAAAAGTGCGGTCATATTTTTGGATCGTTTTTAAAATCCGACTCTTTTACCGCCACAATCAAGATTTTTTGCACATCAGCTTGCTTAGCATTATCCACGAGCTGAGCTAATGGCTCACCAGTATCATGATGAAGATAATCAAGATGGGTATGTGTATCGAAGAAAGGCATCGCGTTATTTCACTTAAGAAAAAGGTGTGCAGATTGCATATCACACACCGAATTAATTATTCTACAGAAACGGATGTAATCACCACATCTTCTGTCGGAACGTCTTGGTGGAAGCCTTTATTACCGGTTTTTACTTTCTTGATTTTATCAACAACATCCATGCCTTCAACCACTTCACCGAATACGGCATAGCCCCATTCTTGTACAACTTCACGGCCAAACATCTCTTTTTGAACGGTAGTTTAGAAGTCATTATCTGCCACGTTAATGAAGAATTGTGCCGTTGCAGAATGTGGATCAGAGGTACGCGCCATGGCGATTGTGCCACGTTTATTGTTTAAACGATTATTAGCTTCATTTTGGATCGGTGCGTTTGTTGCTTTTTCACGCATTCCGCTTTCCATACCACCGCCTTGGATCATAAATCCATCAATAACACGGTGGAAAATTGTGTTATTATAGAAACCGTTTTTACAATAATTTAAAAAGTTTTCTGCGGTGATTGGCGCTTTATCAAAATCAAGTTTGAATTTTAATATCGCCAAAATTTGTGTGTAATGTAACCATGTTGTTTTCCTCTTGAAAAATTAAGGCATTCATTATTCCACAAATGGCGAGAAAGTGCCACAAGTAGCAGAAAAAAAGTGCGGTCGTTTTACAACCTGTTTTAAGAGAAAAAATATGTTAAAGATTTTTAATACCCTCACTCGAGAAAAAGAAGTGTTCAAACCTATCCATGAAGGAAAAGTGGGTATGTATGTGTGCGGCGTGACCGTTTACGATTTATGCCATATTGGCCACGGCCGTACCTTTGTGTGTTTTGATGTGATTGCTCGCTATTTGCGCTCTTTAGGCTACGATTTGACTTATGTGCGTAATATCACGGATGTGGACGATAAAATCATTAAACGTGCATTAGAAAACAAAGAAACCTGCTGATCAACTTGTAGATCGTATGGTGCAAGAAATGTATAAAGATTTTTGATGCATTAAACGTATTGCGTCCAGATTTTCGAACCTCGTGCGACGCATCATATCCCTGAAATTATTGAGATTGTGGAAAAAAACTGATTGCACGCGGTCATGCTTATGTTGCTGACAATGGCGACGTGATGTTTGATGTGAAAGCTTTTAAGGGAATACGGTAAATTATCACGCCAAGATCTTGACCAATTACAAGCGGGTGCACGTATTGAAATTAATGAAATCAAGAAAAAAATCCAATGGATTTCGTGCTTTGGAAAAATGTCAAAAGAAAACGAACCAAGCTGGCCATCACCATGGGGTGCAGGTCGTCCGAGTTGGCACATTGAATGTTCGGCAATGAACTGCAAACAACTTGGTGAACACTTTTGATATTCACGGTGGCGGTTCTGATCTAATGTTCCCGCACCACGAAAATGAAAATTGCGCAATCTTGTTGTGCTCACGGTGGTCAATATGTGAATTATTGGATCCATTCTGGCATGATCATGGTAGATAAAGAAAAAAATGTCGAAAATCCCTCGGCAACTTCTTCACTATTCGTGATGTATTAAACCACTACAATGCAGAAGCGGTGCGTTATTTCTTACTAACGGCACACTATCGCAGCCAACTCAATTACAGCGAAGAAAACCTCAATTTAGCACAAGGTGCATTAGAACGTTTGTACACCGCTTTACGTGGCACCGATCAAAGTGCGGTCGCTTTTGGCGGTGAAAATTTTGTGGAAGCTTTCCGTGAAGCAATGGACGATGATTTCAATACACCGAACGCTCTTTCTGTCTTATTTGAAATGGCGCGTGAAATCAATAAATTGAAAACTGAAGATGCAGAAAAAGCCAATGCTCTTGCTGCGCGTTTACGTGAGTTAGCGGGTATCTTAGGTTTACTTCAACAAGATCCAGAAAAATTCTTACAAGCTGGCTCTGACGATGATGAAGTCGCAAAAATTGAAGCGCTCATCAAACAACGCAACGAAGCTCGTGCAGCTAAAGATTGGGCTGCTGCGGATGCGGCACGTAATGAACTCAGCGCAATGGGAATTGTGTTAGAAGATGGCGCCAACGGCACGACGTGGCGTAAACAATAATCTCACTTTTGATACAAAAACTGCGGTCAAATTTGACCGCAGTTTTTTCTTTTAAGAAGAAAGCATTACATTTTTCGGGTTTTTCCATTGTTTTTGCTTTTTCTTCATTTCTTTTGCTTTCATTTCTTTTGTTTTCATATCATCAGATTTCATGCCTTCTGATTTCATATTATCCATTTTCATGTCGTGAGATTTCATATCATGAGATTTCATCATCCCATCAGATGCCATTTTGTCGTTTTTGCATTGGCATAGCGTCTTTTGTCATCGGCATGGGATCTTTTGCCATCGACATTTCATTAGATTTCATATCGGTCGCATAAAGACTGGTTGCGAAGAAAAAGTGCAGCAATAGCAGTAAAGGTTGTTTTTGCAGTAATATTTTTCATTTTTGAATCTTCCTTAATTTGTGAATAATTAACGTTGATCGAAAGGTCTTCCCTTTCATTATCATTAGACGAATCAGAACCTATTTTCTTACACATTTTTCAAGGAAAAATATGGAAACTGAAATTTCGATAAAGACTTGGCTCAAATTAGAGAGCAAATGCTGAAATTTGCCACATTACAGGTGAGTAATCCTGTATTAGCTGAAGATTTGGTTCAAGAAAGTTTTTGAGTGCATTTAACAATCTTGAGCACTTTAAAGCGACAAGCCGCATTTAAAGACCTGGGTCTTTGCTATCTTAAAAATAAAATCATTGATTTTTCTTCGCCAGAAAGGCAAATTAGTGCTAGAAACCGAAATTGAAGATGAAGAACAAAACCAATCATTTCTTTGATGAAGGTGGACACTGGAAAAGCTGAACATTCTCCCACTCGATCTCGAACATGAGCGAGAGTGCGGTCTATTCTGAAGAGTTTCTGGCTGATTTTTTTGAAACTTGTAACTTGCCTACCAGCCAAACAAGCCAAGATTTTTTTATGATGAGAGAGTTTTAGAATTATCTTCCGAAGAAATTTGCCAAGAAAAATCAACTAAGCACAAGTAACTTTGCACACGACACTCTATCGTGCCCGCTACAACTTCAAAACTGCTTATCTCATAAACTTTAAGGAGTGACTTTATGAAATGTCGCCAAGCGACTCGCCTCATATCAGATGCTCAAGAACGCCCATTAATGACTAAAGAAAAAAAATTGGGCTCAATTTCATCTTTCCATTTGTACACATTGTCGTAAATTTCAACGAAATTGTGGCACATTGAGAAAAATTAATGAAGGATTTCAAGAGATAAAAAGCGGAAGACAACTTCCGCTTATAGGTCTATTACTTCGCAATTAATGCTGTTACACGTGAAATCACTTCTTTGACTTCATCATCCGTCAATTTACCTTCTTTTCACAAATTGCACTTTGCCGGTTTTATCAAGCAAAATAATCACGCTATCTTTTTCACGCAATCCCCACGCATTTTTAACCGCACTTTTTATCATCTAAAATCACTTGGCTGTGGGCATTTTCTTTTTGCCTTTTTTTCTGCACTACTTTTCACAAACATGCCTGAGCCCACGACGGCATCATCTGCATTAATAATCGTCGTGGTTTGATATTTAGCTTGGTTAAAATGAGCGGCTTTTGATGGCTTCGATCATTGCTTGATTTTTTCTCTTTTGCCGCACTTCTGCCCTGCAATATGCTGAATCACACGGACTTTGCCAGGTAATGCCGTTGAGCTCCATGATTTATAAGCCATATCATTGCCATTTAAAGTAATTTCACCCTTTATCTGAAACCGTTACATTAGCTAAAAAGTTGGTTAGGTTGGATATTGTGAGCGAATGCATTAACTGAGATTAAACTCCCCATCACTGCACTCAAAAGCATAATTTTTCATAAATACCTCATAAATTCCGTGAAATTGCCCATTTTTTTGGCGAATAGTCACTTTTTTGTTATACTCCGTGCGCATTATACTTTGCTTAAATCAGATAAAGAAGGAAAAAGAAATGGATCAAATGCCAGCTTGCCCAAAAATGTAAAAGGCGAATATGTTTATCATGATTCTGTAAATTTTGTTTGCCCCTGATTGTGGTAATGAGTGGAATGGTAACGAAAGCAGTTGAAGCTGATGAAGATCAACTAATTGTTAAAGACAGCAACGGTAACTTTATTAGCTGATGGTGATGATGTGCTTTTAATTAAAGATTTGAAAATTAAAAAGGTTCATCGGAAGTATTGAAGAAAGGCACTAAATTCAAAAACATCCGTCTAGTCAACGGTGATCACAACGTTGATTGTGGCAAAATCATGTTGAAATCAGAGTTCTTGAAAAAAAGCTTAAGAATTCTCAATAAAAGAGCGGTCGATTTTAACGTTGTTTTAAATCGACCGCTCTTTTTTTATTTTCATTATACCTTCGCAGGCTTCACTATTTCACTTGGATAACAACCAAGTACTTTCAGATAATTACTGAATTGCTTAAGCTCTTCCAAGGCAATTTGGGTATCAGGATGATGAATATTTCCCTCAATTTCCAAATAGAACATTTCTTCCCAAGGCTTTGCCATAAATAGGACGAGATTCAAGCTTGGTCATATTAATACCGTGCTTTTTAAACACAAGTAAAGCATCCACCAGAGAACCCGCTTGTTGCGATGTTGTCATTAACAATAAAGTTTTCGTATGAATTTGCGGTGAAACTTCTCGAGCTTGTTTGGCTACCACAATAAAACGAGTAATATTGTTTTCTTGATTCGCAATATTATGTTTTAACACATGTAAGCCGTAAAGCTTGCCACCATCTTCATTACCTAATGCCGCAATATTCGGTTTATTCAAGCTTGACACAATCTGCATTGCATGAGAGCTACTTTCGCAGTACTCGATATGCACACGCTCAAGACTTTGAATAAATTGACTACACTGCTGGATCACCTGTGGATGGCTATAAAGTGTATCAATTTTGCTTAAATCATCCTGCTCATTCACTAAAACACAGTGCTTGATAGGATAAGCCAACTCGCCTACCAAAGATAAGGTGGTATGTTGAAGCAAATCATAAACTTCATTAATTGCACCTGACGTGGTGTTTTCTAAAGGAAGTACGCCATAATCAGCTTCCCACTTTCAACTTTTTCAAAAATTTGAGCAAAGGAATCGCAACTGATTTCAGCAAATTGTTGATGGTAGCGAGCCGCATAATTACGCGCAGCCAAATTAGAGTAAGAACCACGCTTGCCTAAGAAAGCAATATGTAACGTTTCTTCTCGTTGCTCATTGAGTTTTTTCTGCAAATACACTTGTTGTGTTAGCACAGAATCTTCAATGATCTTTTGGAAGACTGACGTAATATATTGCGGTTCAAGCTGATAATTTTGACTTTCAGAAAATTGCACAAGCTCTTGTAAGAGCTGTTGCTCACGCTCTAAATCGCGCAACGCTTTTTTTGCGTGACCTCTTTGCTTCTCACTACATCATATGCCAGCCGGTGACGCTCTGAAAGCAGCTTTAACAAGCTGCGATCAATTTGCGTAATTTGCTGACGAATTTCGGATAAATCTAATGCCATTTCATTCCTTACTTTAAAGGTTACTTCATTATGAGGGATATATTTTTCAGCACTAATAGGTGAATTTTTTTCTCAAAAATTCTTTTTAAAACATCCGCATCAATAAATCCAATGGTTTGCCTTGAATTTTCACATTTTTCAACTTTCTTATCAGCACGATTCACTGTCATGCTGATACCTGAATATTGTGCATAAGCACCAGAATCCACTTCTTTCAATGCGACTACATTTAAATAATCCAGTAGTTCTTTACCTGTTAATTCAAAAATAGCTCACAATATTACCAAATGGATGGATTTTTTAAAAATATCTTTATAAGTCACATCACCTTCTTGGATAGAATCACGAATACCACCTGAGTTCATGATACCAATGTCTGCTTTCGCTTTTTGACGTTGTGCTTCTGCAATTAAGTGACCAAGGTTAGTTTGTTCAAAACGAATAATGGTACGATCACCTTCTAACTTACCGTTTAATTTCCCCACTTTTTGGCTTAATAAAGCATCACCTTTATCTTGGTAAGATTTTAAAAGTTTTTCCATTTCTGGATCTTGTGGAATCTCTTCGGCATAGTTCACATATTCTGTTTTGCCATCTTCTTTTTTCACTTTTTTCTTCAAGTTCACTGGAATTAATTGATAATTCACTAATTTTAATTCACCATTTTTGAACTCAAAGTCAGCTCGACCAACATATTTACCCCATTCAAAGGCCTGCATAATCCAAGTACCATTTTGGAAATCTGGTTTACATGGCTGAGTTGGTTGATAATCTTTAATCCATACACCTTTGTCATCCACACAAATCGGATCATGGCTGTGACCACCGATAATCATATCGAATGCGCCTTTATCTAAATTACGTGCAAGACTCACATCACCAGGCGCATTTGAACCATGTTTCGCATCATAATAATAGCCCATATGTGTTAAAGCGATTTTTACATCCGGCTTAACTTTTTCATTTAGCTCTTTTAATGTGGCTTTTGCTACTGTTGTTGGATCTTCAAACTTCACATTGTGAAGATATTCTGGGTTACCTAATTTTGCAGTATCTTCTGTGGTTAAACCGACCACGGCAATTTTAAGATCTTGTTTATTTAAAATGGTATAAGGCTTAACTAAGGTTTTACCTGTTTTCGTATTAATCACGTTTGCAGATAAGAACGGGAAGCTCGCCCATTTTTCTTGCATATCAAGAATTTGTAGTGGATTATCAAACTCATGATTACCTAATACGGTTGCTTCATAGCCCATTGCATTCATTGCTTTAATGTCAGGTTCTGCTGTTTGCATATCTGACTCAGGTACACCAGTATTAAAATCACCTGCATTTAATAAAACGAGTGAGCCACCTTTTTGCTCGACTTCAGCTTTTACGCGATTAACAATTGTTTTGTGTGCTGGAAAGCCATATTCACCTTTTGCATTCGGCCAAAAATGTCCGTGCGTATCATTGGTGTGCAATATGGTAAATTGATAGGTTTTATCTTGTTCATATGCCATTGCTGCAGAAGTTGCTAGCACAAGAGGAAGCACGGTAAATAATTTTTTCATAATAAAAAACACCTCTATTTTTGACCGCTCTTTACCTTCGCAGAAAACAAAAATAACAGAGCAAGATGGGAAATAAAAAAAGCTATACTCCCGAAAGAAGTATAGCTTTTCAACAAAACATTCTTAGATAAGTACCTGTGCAGGCGCAACATAACCTTGTGGAACTTGTTTCTTATCTTCAAAGGTAACAAATTCCCACGCTTCCTGATCGGCAAGTACAGCACGGAGTAACTTGTTATTTAAACCGTGACCAGATTTATAAGCTTTGAAATCACCGATGATGTTATAGCCACACATATAAAGATCGCCAATCGCATCAAGCATTTTATGACGAACTAATTCATCTCTGAAGCGTAATCCGTCTTCATTTAAGATACGGTAATCATCTAACACGATGGCATTATCTAAGCTACCACCTAACGCAAGACCTTGAGATTGAAGATACTCAATATCTTTCATGAAACCAAAGGTTCTTGCACGACTAATTTGATGTACAAATGCCTGTGCTGAGAAATCCATCACGTAATTACGTACATTTTTACTAATCGCTGGATGATCAAAGTCGATTGTGAAATCTAAACGGAAACCATTGTAAGGTTTAAATTCTGCCCATTTGTCACCGTCTTCTACTCGTACATTTTTCTTAATACGAATAAATTTCTTCGGTGCATTTTGTTCTTCAATACCTGCGTCTAAAAGCAAGTAAATGAATGGGCTTGCACTACCGTCCATGATTGGAATTTCAGGTGCATCAACTTCGATAATGATATTATCGATACCTAAACCAGCTAATGCTGCGTTTAAGTGTTCTACGGTTGAAACACGCACACCTTGTTCATTCACAAGTGCAGTACAAAGCATTGTATCGCGCACTGAATCCGCATTCGCAGGAAAGTCACCGGCGGATTAAGATCGGTACGGCAGTAAATCACGCCAGTATTCGGCATAGCTGGGCGCAACGTTAAGGTTACTTTTTTACCGCTATGTAAGCCTACACCTGTGACTTTAATGCTTTGTTTTAATGTTCTTTGTTTAATCATCTCTTTTACCTTATTGCTTCACAACAAGATTACTTTATAATCTTACTCTCATCACGACCAAATGATGCTGGATTGAAGAAAGTTAGGATTATTTCTTAACTGTTCTAAACGACTTGGATCAAGCGGTTTATTTAAGTTACCGTATTGTGGATTTTTGTTCCTGTACTGGTTCTGGTTGTGGATTATGTCTTAATGCATCTAAACCATGTAAACCAACTGGCGGTTGTGGCTGAATCGTTTCTTGCGCTACAGGTTGTTGAACTGGAGCTTGTTGTACTGTCTGCTTGAGGACGAGCAATCACTACTGGCTCAGCTGCAACAACATCACCTAAACCTGTTGCAACGATTGTTACACGAATCTCATTGCTCATTTCAGGAACTAAACTGGTACCCAACAACGATAGTCGCATCTTCTGATGCAAAAGCTACCTACTGTGTCACCCACCACGTTAAATTCGTCAAAGCCGAGATCCATACCTGAGGTAATATTAACAAGGATACCCTTAGCATTAGAAAGATCGACTTTCTCTAATAAATCATTTTTAATTGCAAGACGTGCTGCTTCTTCTGCACGGCCCGCACCTGGTTCACTTTGAGCTGAACCGAAAACCAATCATTGCTTGGCCCATTTCCGACATAACGGTTCTTACGTCTGCGAAGTCCACGTTGATTAAACCTGGAGACGTAATCATATCTGAGATGCCCATAACAGAGTTACGTAATACGTCATTTAGCAGCAGCAAAAGCATCAATTAACGTTGCATTTTTTCGGGAGAACTTTTTGGATTTGTTGGTTAGGAATAATGATCATTGAATCCACGTATTGTGAAAGATCTTTAATCCCTAATTCAGCAAATTGCATACGTTTTTTGCCTTCAAAGCTAAATGGCTTAGTAACAACAGCAACAGTTAAAATGCCTAATTCTTTCGCAACTTTAGCGACGATTGGTGCGGCACCAGTACCTGTCCACCGCCCATACCGGCTGCGATAAAGACCATGTCTGCACCTTCAAGCATTTTACGGATTTCTTCTTGGTCATCTTCAGCCGCTTTACGACCTACATTTGGGTTTGCGCCTGCACCAAGACCTTTCGTTGTTGCCCCACCAATTTGTACAGTTTGTTGAACTTGGCTTTTTGCGTAATGCTTGCGCATCGGTATTCACCGCATAGAATACGATTTTACCGTGCTCTTCGCTATCAATTGCACTTTCGCCCAAGAAATTACCATTGAACTCTTGTTTGCACCATGTTAGCAACCATGTGGTTAACTGCGTTACCGCCGCCTCCACCGACACCGACAACCTTAATCAGTGCACCTGTTTGCTCTTCAAAATCACCATACTCTGGGTATAACATTTGCTGTTCTCCGTTACTGCTAATACTCTGCTAGCACTTTAATAAAAAGTTAAATTTTTTTCTATTGTAAATGAAAAAGCCCAAAATGATCAAAATTCTGATTTCACTTTATTGAAAATATTTTCTAAGGCCTTTCCAGAATTTTTTACCTAACGCTTCATCGCCATAATTACTATCTACAGGGATCATTATCACTATTTTGATGATGGTATTGTAGTAATCCCACTACGGTTGAATATTGTGGGCGATTCACATAATCTGTTAAGCCCGTAATATTTAATGGACTACCAATACGCACCTGACAACCAAATACACTTGATGCACAATCTTTTAAGTCTTCAATCTGTGCACCACCACCAGTGATTACAACACCCTGCAATTAATTCAAATTTAATATGTTTGGTTTCTAAATCTGCTTTTGAGCTTATCTAATTCGTCCTTAACAACGCCTAATAGTTCAATATATCTTGCTGAAGTGATTAAAGATAAATCACTTTTTGTTAAAGCGCGTGGTGCTCGACCACCAATACTTGCTACTTCAATTTTCTTATCACCATGTAAACGTGCCGGATATAATGCACTCGCATAATTCACTTTAATGCGTTCAGCTTCTGCACGAGAAACGGTACATGCATGAGCAATATCATTCGTTACAATGTTCCCAGCGTAAGGAATAACCTTGCTGAAACGCAACGAGCCATTGGTGTAAACCATCATATTCATGGTACCCTGCACCAAAAATCAACTAAGCAAACACCAAGATCTTTTTCATCTTCAGTTAAAACAGAATGTGTTGCTGCAAAAGCCGGAGAACACGACTTTATCGACTTGTAATCCGCAACGCTCAACTGCTTTTTCAAGTTATTTTGCCAGTCTTGATGACACGCAATTAAGTGTACGTTTGCTTTTTAAACGAACACCTTGTAAACCTAATGGGTTTTTAATATTAACTTGTTTATCCACGGCATATTCTTGCGGGATTATGTGTAATAAAGAAAGACCCTCAGGTAATTTTCACTGAGCTCGCTGTATGTAGAGCATCATCAATTTCATCTTGAGTCACTTCATTTTCAGAAATAGCAACAAAGCCGCTCTCATTCAGGCTTTGAATATGTTCACCTGTAATCGCAAGAGTCACGCTCATAATTTGGCAATCGGCCATTGATTCAGCTGCTTCAATGGCACGTTGGATAGAATTAACAACGGCATCTAAATCAGTAATACTGCCACGATCAATCCCTTTCGATGGACAACTACCTACGCCAAGTACATTTACTACGCCATCAGGAAGCACTTCCCCAACGACAGCAACAACTTTTTGATGTACCAACTTCAAGACCTACAATTACTTTCGGTTCCAACTCTTTTGCCCATTTTCTTATTACACCCAATGAATTATTTTTTATTTCTCTGTCAATCCAACCGCTGCTGATGCAGATGCATAGCGCAAATCTACATAATCAATTCGTTTACCTTCAGGCACTTCAATTTGTGGATAAATCGTTACAAATCGATCTAATTTTGGTTTCCAATCTCCGCGCCCAAGTTTTAATACTATATCATTATCTAGCGTAACTTGCCACGCACCACGATCATCAATTGTCACACCTTTAACCACCAAATTTTTTTCGCCTTTAAAATCAGCAAAAATTTGATTCCAAGCCTCTAAGACCTTTCAAGCTTTTGATAATCTGGGACCACCTAAATAAGGTAAAGCTTTTTTTCTTTTAACTTATCCATCGGCAATTGGAAAACCGTTCCCTCTTTTGTTACGAACTCTGTTTTTGTTCCAAATGGCGACTGGCTGATATTCTGATAACCAGATACTTAAACGATTTGGCCAAAATTTTTACGAACTACCGCACCTTTTTACCCAAGGAATCGTTTCAAGCTGCTCTTGAATTTGCTTAACGTCTTGTCCCCCAGAAGCCCTTGAGAGATCCCATTTTGAGCAAATACATCTTGCACATCTGGATAAGTGGTAAATTCATTTTTGACCCACTAATGCATAGGCAGTAATTTTTTCTATCACCGTCTAAGCTTTCAAGCCAATTTCTGCCAGTTTGAATAAACGAAAATACCCTAGCCCCGCACAAAGTAACACCAAAGCAAGTTTAATCTGCAACATAAAACGGAATTTACCTTCTCCGTTAGATGAACGAGCAAATTGCGTTGGCGGTGTATTTTTGCGCTTAATTACATTCATTACGCACTCAACTCCAAAAATTTTTCACGACGAGTTGTTCAAATGAAATACCGACTGTTGACGCAGATTTAGGGAATAAACTGTGACTTGTCATGCCCGGGTTCGTATTTACTTCGACTAAACGGAAATTACCTTGTGCATCAGTCATCACATCAATGCGGCTCCAACCACGACAACCCACAACGTCATAAGCACGTTTAACTAATTTCGCTAATTCTTGCTCACGTTCAGCTGAAAGGCCAGCAGGGACAAAAATATTGAGTGTTATCTGAAATATATTTCGCATCATAATCATAAAACTCACCTTCTGGCACAATGCGAACAGCAGGCAATACTTCGCCACCTAAAACAGGCACAGTTAATTCATCACCAGCTAACCATTCTTCAATCAAAATGGTGTTATCAAATTTAAGTGCATAATCGACCGCACTTTTTAATTCTTCGACTGCTTTTACTTTCGTTAAACCCACACTTGAACCCTTCAAGAGATGGCTTAACCATCAAAAGGTAAACCCTAATTTTTTTCGACCACTGCTTGTGGGTTTAGTTCGTGAGCGTTTTTCTTTGGTCACGATCTCCATGTCAGCAACAGGTAAACCAAAGGCTTTCCATAACATTTTAGTACGCATTTTATCCATGGTTAATGCTGAAGCCATCACGCCACAACCAGTATAAGGTAAGCCAATTTGTTCTAATAAACCTTGCATGGTGCCATCTTCACCACCGCGACCATGTAAAATGTTAAAGACACGATCAAAACCATCAGCCTTTAAATTCGCGACATTATATTCTTTAGGATCGATACCATGTGCATTATAACCTTGGCTCACTAATGCGTTTAACACGGCTGCGCCAGAATTAAGAGAAACTTCACGTTCAGCTGATGTGCCGCCTAACAACACAGCAATTTTTTCTTGTTTTAAATTCATTGTTTTATCCTGTTTTCTTTTTATTCTTCATCAAAAGTGCGGTTATTTTTCGGTGTATTTATGCTTTCCAACGTTCAGCTAAACCACGAGAAATTTTTGCTTTACACTTCCCGCACCTTGGGCAAGAATTAAATCGCCATCTTGAATAATTTGATCTAACACATCGCCAAGTTGTTCCGTATCAGAAACTAAAATTGGATCGACTTTTCCTAGATTACGAATAGAACGACAAAGTGCTTTACTATCTGCACCGACAATTGGCGCTTCACCTGCCGCATACACGTCTAACATAATCAATGCATCCACTTGGGATAATACTTGCACGAAATTCATCAAATAAATCGCGAGTACGTGAATAACGGTGAGGTTGGAAAATCATCACAATACGTTTATCCCCCCAACCTTCACGTGCCGCTTTTAATTGTTACATCAACTTCTGTTGGGTGATGGCCATAATCATCTACTAAGCGTACTTTACCATTTGGACGAATAAACTCGCCTAATTGGTCGAAACGTCTGCCCGCACCTTGGAAATCAGCAAGTGCTTCTAAAATCGCTTCATTGCCAATGCCTTCTTCTTTTGCTACAGCAAGTGCGGCCGTCGCATTTAACGCATTGTGTTTACCTGGTACATTCAATAATACATTGATGCGTTCACCACTTGGACAAACTACGGTGTAATGACCTTGGAAACCGGTTTGTTCATAATCTTCGATACGATAATCAGCATGTTCACTGAAACCATAGGTTAACACTTGACGTCCAACTTGAGGAACAAGTTCCATTAATACCGCATCATCTGCGCACATCACCGCTAAACCGTAGAATGGCAAGTTATGTAAGAATTTTCACGTAGGTGGTTCATCTTCTCAAAAGTCACCTTCATAGGTATCCATGTGATCTGGCTCTATATTGGTCACCACAGAAACCATCGGTTGTAAGTGTAAGAAAGACGCATCACTTTCATCTGCTTCTGCGATTAAATAACGGCTTGCACCTAAATGTGCATTTTTACCGGCTGATTTAACTAAACCACCATTAACGAAAGTTGGATCCAGTTTCGCTTGAGTATAAATCATCGAAATCATGGCTGTCGTTGTGGTTTTACCATGAGTACCCGCAACTGCAATACCATGACGGAAACGCATAATTTCAGCCAACATTTGTGCTCGCTGAATCACTGGAATACGATTTTTGTTTTGCGGCGATTAATTCAGGGTTATCTTCATGGATCGCGCTTGATACAACAACGACACTTGCCCCTTGCACATTTTTCCGCTTGATGACCAATGAAAATTTTTTTGCGCCAGCTTGAGCAAGACGCTGAGTCACGACACCATCTGCAATATCGGAACCAGAGATATCATAACCTTCATTTAATAAAATTTCGGCAATTCCCACTCATACCGGCACCGCCGATACCAATGAAATGAATTTGTTGAACCCGACGCATCTCAGGGAATAATCTTTCTAATTTCGTCCGAAATATGTTTCATATTATTTCACCTTTATTTTTTTAACCGCACTTTTTAGGTTAAGGGTTTATTTACTATCCCTCAACTTCTCTATTCTTATTTCGCGTTCTCTACAATGACATCAGCTACACGTTTAGCCGCTAATGGGTGCTGACATTTCTTTTGCCTTAATCGCCATCGCTAGCAAAGGTTTCACGATCTGTTTTTTTCTAAGAAATCAACCAACACATCCGCATTTAATTCATTCTGCTGAACAATTTTTTGCTGCACCTACATCGGCAAGATATTTCGCATTTAAATATTGTTGTTGATCTTTATGCTGGAATGGTACAAAAATTGCTGGTGTCCCCACTGCAGCTAATTCACATACTGTTAAAGCACCAGATCGACAAATCACCACATCTGCCCAAGCGTAAGCTTCTGCCATATCATCGATAAACTCTGTAATTTTAACCGAATCTGCGTGTTCACCATAAAGTGCGGTCACGCTTTCAACAGAACCTTTACCCACTTGATGACGCACTTCTAGTTTATCTGCCAAACGCGCTACTACTTGCGGAATAGTTTGATTGAGTACGCGAGCCCCTTAGCTTCCACCCACGACAAGTACTCTCAATTTTCCACTTCTTTCTGAAAAAAACGCGCTTGTGGTGATGGCATTTCAAATAAATCTTGACGAACTGGGTTTCCTACAACTTCGGCATCTTTGAATGCCGTTGGGAAAGCTTGCAATACACGTGTCGCAATTTTAGCCAGCCATTCATTGGTTAAGCCTGCTACGGCATTTTGTTCATGTAAAATAACTGGCACGCCACAAAGTTTTGCAGCGATACCACCAGGGCCTGATACATAACCGCCCATGCCTAATACCGCATTAGGTTGATATTCTTGAATAATTTTACGAGCTTGCAATACTGCTCTTAAAAATAGCAAAAGGGGCACCAAGTAATGCTTTAATGCCTTTACCACGCAACCCTGAAATTTGAATAAAACGAATCGGAATACTATGCTTTTGGTACAAGCTGTGCTTCCATGCGATCTTTTGGTACCCTAACCAGCAAATTTCCCAACCTTCTTTTTGTAAGGTTTGAGCAACAGCGATGGCGGGGAAAAACATGTCCACCAGTACCACCTGCCATAACTAATAATTTTTACTCATAAATATCCCTAATCATCTCTCAAACGTGCTTGACCACCACGTTGTAATCTATTTTCATGGTCAATACGCAATAAAAATTCCTACGGTTGCCGACATAATAATGATACTTGAACCACCGTAACTCACTAATGGAAAAGTTAAACCTTTTGTCGGTAACATCCCTAAGGCCATGCCCAGATTGACGAAACCTTGGAAGAAAAATCCAGAAACTAATACCCTAAAGCAAAAAGCCACGGAAACGCTGTTCTAACATGAGTGATTCACGTCCAATTTTTCATCGCACGGAAAAATCAATAAACCCTAAAGAGAACCACTACCGCCAAAAATACCAATAAAACCAAATTCTTCACCGATAATCGCCATGATAAAGTCAGTATGTGCTTCAGGAAGATAATCAAGTTTTTGAATGGAGTTACCGAGCCCTTCCCCACTAATTTCACCACGACCAAAGGCCATCAAAGAGTTAGTTAACTGGAACCCTGTTCCGTAAGGATCTTTAAACGGTTCTAAGAAACCGGTAAAACGTTTTAAACGATAAGAGGCAGAAAGAACCAACCAAACAAAGAGAAGTATGCCTGTACCCAATTAGCAAAATAAATTGCCAAAAATTTGCCCGACAATAAAAAAAGCATGCCGAAAAGTAATAACGAAAAGTACAACGGTACTCCCTAAGTCAGGTTGGGCTAATAAGAATACACCCTAATACGCCCATCACAATAAAAAGGCTTAGCTGCACTGAAATTTTTTTACCACGTACTTCATCATAACGACGCGTAAAATAGCTCGCGAGGAAACAGGTTAACGCTAACTTGGCAAATTCCGCAGGCTGGAAATTTAAAAATTCCTAAAGAAATCCAACGTTTTGCACCATTAACAGAGTTCCGATACCGAGAACCAGTATTAATAAAACAATAGCTAACAAGAAAAACTTTTGCGTGCCACTTTTCCCATTGAGAAGAAGAAATTTGGAGAGTTAAATAGCAGGTTGCTAACGAAAGCAAAACATACACTGCATCACGTTTAGCAAAAATAGAATGTATCATTAAATACACGTGCACTGTAAGGCATCGAAGCAGAAGTTACCGCTACTAAACCAATCAGCAATAGCACGACAAAAAGCCAAAACAATGCGCGATCGTAGAGTAATCCTTGCGGCGTCACTCTCGCCCATTGTTCATAATTTTGTTTAATTTTATTGATAAATTCCATTACTACCCTAATTTTTAAGCTAATTTTGCTAGACGAGTAAACTCTTCGCCACGTTTCTCAAAAGAGGCAAACTGATCCAAACTTGCGCAAGCAGGAGATAATAACACCATATCGCCTGATTTTAAATGTGGACGTAAAAATGAAATGAGCTTGTTCCATGGTTTCAAACAAATGGCTTTGACTTGAAAGTGCCGCGAGTTGTTTACCATCACGACCAAAAGCAATACGTTGAAATATGAGGTTGGTTGATTAAATCAGCGAGTTCAGAAAAATCTGCACCTTTACCATCACCACCTAATAAAAGGTGTAACGTTCCCTCAACATATAACCCTGCTAATGCCGCAACGGTACTGCCTACATTGGTGGCTTTAGAATCATTAATCCAACGAACACCATTCGCTTGATGCGCTAATTGGAAACGATGATCTAGGCCTTTAAATTGACGAAGTGCGGTACGAATTGCCTCTAAATTTATACCTACTGCTTGCGCTAACGCTGTCGCCGCTAAAAATATTCATGTAATTATGACGACCAACTAAAGGTGGCTTCATCACAAGGTAAAATTACTTCCTCTTTCGCCATTAAGTACTGTTTACCGTTTTTCGGTTTTTCAACCAGTAATCCGCTTGATTTTTCAGCAAAAGACACAACCTTCTTAGCTTGATTTTCACCTTCGCCAAAAGTGAGTTTGTCTTCTAAAGTTCACTACTGCTGTTTCCGCATTGTGGTAAATGCGTAATTTTGCTTGGCGATAATCTTCTAAATCCACATAGCGATCCATGTGATCTTCAGTCACATTAAGCACAGTCGCTGCAGCCGCTTTCAAACTATAAGTGGTTTCAAGTTGGAAACTGGAAAGTTCTAATACATAAAGATCGCAATCTTCATTTAATAATGACAACGCAGGAATACCAATGTTTCCACCCATTCCGACTTTTATTCCAGCCGCTTTTGCCATTTCATAAACTAATGTTGTCACGGTGCTTTTACCGTTAGAGCCGGTAATCCCGACAATTGGCTTCGTTGCTGCTCGGCAGAATAATTCAATATCTCCAATCACTTCTACGCCTGCCGAAAGTGCGGTCTGAATTTCAGGTGTTTTTACCGCGAGCCCTGGGCTAATGACAATAATATCGCTTTCAAGTAACCATTGTTGATTTAGACTACCCGTGTGTAAAGGAACATTTTTAGGTAATTGATTCGCGCCTGCTGGATGTTGGCGTGTATCAATCACACGAATATTAGCTTGTTGAGATTGAAGATATTCAACGCAAGAAAGGCCTGTTTTTCCGAGGCCTATGATGGTAATAGTTTTATTTTGATATAGAGTTGTCATGTTGTTTTTCTTCTCTCGTATTCTGGGATCACGCAGGGTGCAACAAGTGCACCCTACAAAAATTATCTTAGTTTGAGCGTTACAAGCCCCATCAACACCAACATCAAGGATATAATCCAAAACCGAATAATCACTCTTGGTTCTGGCCAGCCTTTTAATTCAAAGTGGTGATGAATTGGTGCCATTCTAAAAATACGTTGTTTTCTTAATTTGTAAGAACCCACTTGCAAAATCACAGACAAGGCTTCAACAACAAATACACCGCCCATAATCACTAATAAGAATTCTTGGCGAACAAGGATGGCAACAACACCAAGTGCGCCACCAAGTGCTAGAGAACCTACATCGCCCATAAAGACTTGAGCCGGATAAGTGTTAAACCATAAGAATCCTAAGCCAGCCCCTACGATTGCAGTACAGAACACCACGACTTCAGAACTATATTTGATATAAGGAATATGTAAGTATTCTGCAAAATTAACGTTACCGGTCGCCCATGCAATCAAAGCAAATGCACCTGCGACTAACGCTGTTGGCATGATTGCAAGACCATCTAAACCGTCGGTTAAGTTTACCGCATTGCCTGTGCCCACAATCACAAAGTAAGACAACACAATATAGAATAGGCCCAATTGCGGCATGATATCTTTGAAGAATGGAATCACTAAACGGGTTGCATCGGTATCATGACCTAACCAATACAACCAAATAATCGCCACTAATGCGACTACTGACATCCAGAAATATTTCCAACGCGCAATTAAACCATCGGTATTTTTTTACGCGTGATTTTACGGAAATCATCCACAAAGCCAATTGCACCGTAGCCAAACAACACAAATAAGCAAATCCAAACATAAGGATTCATTAAGTTAGCCCATAATAACGTACTCACACCGATGGAGAATAAAAATCATCACACCGCCCATAGTTGGGGTGCCTTTTTCGCAAAGTGACTTTTCAGGACCATCATTACGCACTTCTTGGCCCAAATTTTTAAAATTTGGAGGCGTTTGATCACTTTCGGACCCAATCCATAAAGAAATGAAAAGTGCGGTCAATAATGCCAAAATCGCACGTACGGTAATATAGGAAATGGCATTGAATGCCGTTTCATAGCGAACTAAGTATTCAGCAAGCCAAACTAACATAAGCTATCCTTTAATGAATAAATCGTCTCTTCCATTTTCATTGAGCGCGAGCCTTTCGCTAACACGACGACTTTTTGGTTTTCTTGTAATTTCTGTTTAATAATATCTAACGCATAAGCTGTCAATTCAGCTTTATCTGTAAAATGTTTTCCCAAAACAGCTTCAGAAATGACCGCACTTTCCGTTCCGTAAGAAAGCACTAAATCTAATTTAGCTTGTTTAGCGTGCTCACCCACTTGTTGATGGCATTTTAGGCTATCCTCGCCTAATTCTTTCATATCGCCCACGAGTAGAATGCGGAAAGCATCGTAACCTTTTAAAACATCGATCGCGGCTTGTAAAGAATCGACATTCGCATTGTAAGTATCATCTAATAAAAGTAGATTTTCATTCACTTGAATCGGGAATAAGCGTCCTTTTACTTGAGAACGATGTTCAAGACCTGCTTTTACATCAGCAAGACTCGCGCCCACATTCATAGCAAGTGCGGTCGCTGCCAACGCATTTTTTACATTATGCTCACCTAAATAAGGCAAATTAATTTCAATGCGACCTTTTGGTGAAACTAACGTAAAGGTTGAGCCATTAGGTGAATGTTTTACATTTTCAGCTTTGTAATCGCCACCATTAAAAATATTGAATAGCATGCGAACCAATTTCTTTTTGCCACAATTCAATATAATTATGTTCACTGTTAATAATCGCTACGCCATTTTGGGATTAAACCACGATAGATTTCACCTTTCGCACGTGCAACACCTTCAATTGAACCAAAACCTTCTAAATGTGCAGCTGCCACATTATTCACTAATGCGGCCTCAGGCTGAGCAAGATGCGTGGTGTAATCAATTTCACCTTGATGATTAGCACCTAATTCAATAACGGCAAATTTATGTTGTTCGGTTAAACGTAATAACGTTAACGGTACGCCAATATCGTTGTTGAAAATTACCATTTAGTGAATAACACGGCTTCAGGATTGCCCTGCTGTTTGTTTGCAGAATGGATGCGGTCATCTCTTTCACTGTGGTTTTACCTGAAGAGCCTGTCATCGCCACGGTACGAGGATTAATTTTTTTCACGTAACCATTTTGCTAATTGACCAAGGGCTAAGCGCGTATCTGCAACAACCAATTGTGGAGTTGTAATTTGAGTGTTGGCTTGTTGCACAACTAAGGCTGTCGCACCTTGCTCAACGGCTTTATCTAAGTATTGATGTGCATCAAAATGCTCACCTTTTAATGCAAAAGAAAAGTGAGTTAGATACCGATTTACGCGTATCCGTATTGATATTTTCAACAACGGCCTGCTCATCTCCAATAAGATTAGCATTTAAAATTTGAGCAAGCTGTTGGGTAGTTAATTTAATCATTCTATTTTTTTATTTTTTTCGTTAAATAGGCTTTCAGCCACTTCTGATCAGAGAAATGAAGTGTTTTATCTCCAATGATCTGATAGTTTTTCATGGCCTTTACCAGCAATCACAATCACATCATTTTCAACCGCATTCTCAATGGTAAATTTGATGGCTTCTTCGCGATCCGGAATCACTCCAACATCTTCCATTCGACTAAAGCCAGTGAGAATATCTGCTTCAATTTTATTTGGGTCTTCTGTACGAGGATTATCTTGGGTTACGATCACTAAATCTGCAAACTGTTCAGCAGCTTTTGCCATCAGCGGACGCTTGCCTGCATCACGATCACCGCCACACCCAAAGATACACCAAAGTTTACCTTTACAATGTTCACGCGCGGCATTTAATGCCTTTTCTAATGCATCCGGAGTATGGGCATAATCAACGATAACCGTTGGTTTTACCTGCTTTTTTAATCAATTCCATTCTTCCATTTTACCCCTTTTAGCTGTGAAACCGTACGGATAAGATCGTCGAAAGAATAACCTAAAGCCAATAAAACAGCCGTGGCTAACAGCAGATTACTCACGTTAAAAGCGCCAATTAATGGGCTATGTAATGTGCCATTACCCCAACTTGAAGCAACATCAATCACCGCACCTTCGTGAGTAAAACGAATCTGTGTTGCATAAAGCCATTGTTTAGAAGTTGGTTGAAAATCTGGGCGACAGCTGACTGCAATACCATTTGGTAATTCACTTAACCAGGCAGCCCCAATTGGATCGTCAGCATTGAGAATTTGTAATTCGGGGGCTAAATCAATGAAAAAGCGTTTTTTAGCTTCCGCATACTTTTCCATTGTCTCGTGATAATCCAAATGATCACGACTTAAATTGGTAAAAATAGCGGCTTTAAATTTAAGGGCTTCAACACGGTGTTGAACTAAACCATGTGAAGACACTTCGATAGAAGCAAAATCAGCCCCTTTCTCTACAAAATCAGCCAGACTTTTCTTGAACTTCAACAGCTGAGCCTGTGGTATTTTTAGCTTCTTTGACTTGACCTAATAAACCATTGCCAATAGTGCCCATGACAGCGGCTTTATGACCTAACAGCGTTGCCCATTGAGCTAATAATTGAGAAACGGTGGTTTTACCGTTTGTTCCCAGTGACACCAACTAAAGTCAATTTTTTTCGGAAGGATGTTCATAGAAATTTACCTGCCAATGCAGAAAGATTGGCAGATAAATGATAATAATGAATCACAGGCACATTATTTTGCCATTGGATGCTCAAATGCTCGATTTTCTAAATCTGTTTCTAAAACGACCGCACTTGCACCAGAAGAAATGGCTTGAGGAACAAATTGACTCGCATCAAAACGATGCCCTTTTACTGCCACAAACAAATCACCTTGGGTCACTTTGCGGCTGTCTAACACCATCGCCTTCACATTAATGTCTGAAAGCACCGGAAGATCAAAAAGTGCGGTCAATTTTTTCATTGTTTTGCCTTTTCTTAATTCATTTTTTCAAATTTTTGATCGCTTAAGCGAACAGTGCGTCTTGCTGTTTTTTCTGTTGGTTCTGCATCTGGTGCAATACCATTAGCACGCAAGGTATAGCCCATAATGCTCGAGAATACCGGGGCAGATACCGCACCACCATAGTACTGCCCTGCTTTCGGATCGTTAATCAAAATAACTAATGCATAACGTGGATCGCTAATTGGTGCAATACCCGCTGTAAATGCCACATATTTATTGACATAGTGACCATTTTCAATTTTACGTGCTGTACCTGTTTTCACACGACACGATAACCTTCAACCATCGCACGTTTATTTTTTTGATCGCCACTTTCTCTAACATACCCACTACGTCTTTCGTGATTTTCTCAGAGAATACACGTTGACCAATGACTGGCGGATCGACTTTCGTGATAGAAAGCGGACGATAAATCCCGAAGCTACCTAAAGTGGCATAGGCGCGCGCAATTTGTAATGGTGTTGAAGTAATCCCATAACCATAGGCGACTGTAGCACGTCTCGATATCCGCCCAACGTTTACGGTTTGCATTTAATACGCCACGTTGCTCACCGATTAAGCCTAACTCTGTATCTTTACCCAAGCCCTGCATTTTTGGTACGTTTCCATCAATGCTGAAGGTGGCATACGTAACGCAAGACGGCTCACACCACGGTTACTGGAGTTAATCAAAAATTTCATCTAAGGTTTGTTGTGGGCGAGGTGCCACGTCCACGATTTCTTTACCACTTACGGTAAATGAACCTGTATTAATCACTTCATCACGTCTCGCTGCGCCACGTTGAAGTGCGGTCAAAACAACGAAAGGTTTTACTGTTGAACCTGGTTCAAAAGTATCCGTAATCGCACGGTTACGTTTTTAACTCATCTTTTGACATTAGCCAAAGTTATTTGGGTTATAAGAAGGCGCTGTTGCCATTGCTAATACTTCACCCGGTACGAACATCCACTAATACGGCTGTGCCTGATTCTGCTTTGTTCTCAGTTACCGCTTTTTGATTTCACGATACACCATGGATTGTAACTTTTTCATCAATACTTAAGGTGACATCTGTGCATCGTATTTTTTTCTCATCCGCAATATGCTCAACCACATTACCACGTTTGTCTTTACGAACAACACGAGCACCATCTTTCCCCACTAACATTGAGTTGAAAGCTCGCCTCAACGCCTTCAATCCTTTTACCATCAATGTTGGTAAAGCCGATTAATTGAGCCGCCTCTTCTACACGTGGATAAAAACGACGTGGTTCAGTTTCTAATGAAATACCTTTTAATTTTTGAGATCACGGATATAATTTGCCTTGCTCGCTTCTACTTGACGTGCTAAATACAAGAAGCCTGATTTTGGCATTTTTTTCTCAATTTTTCACCAACTCTGCTGGTGTCATATTTAATTCGTTAGCAAGAGCTTTGATACGTTCTTTATCATCTAATGCATTTTTCTTTTTAGCATTAAACGAGGTTCATGCCACGATCGCACTCATCGGCACACTCACCGATAACAATTGACCATTACGATCTCAAAAATTGAACCACGAACAGAAAGCACGTCATCTTTACGTAATGAGCGTTTGTCCGCTTCACCAGAAAGGATTTCAGAATTAACTGATTGCACATAAGCAGCACGAGCCACTAATGCGCCTAAGCCTAAGAAAAATAAAACTTGTCGCGATGAGATAACGACCCACGAAGAAAGCATTTCTCAAAACACCATCTTTCGGTTTGTTTGGTTTTACTGACGCAGGTTGAGCCAATTTTCTAATTGTTTTCTTTGGCTTTCCTGGTTTCTTAGAGGAATTAAATCTAACCATTTTATCTAAAATCCCTATTCAAAAATAACCACTTCTTGTTCATTTTGAACACGTTGCATTTTTAATGTACCGATTGCAATGGATTCAACTCTTGTATTATCACTTTTCGGTTGCTTCTTGTAATTGCAAATTGCGATATTCGTTTTTCAAAGGGCTTGGTGTTGTAATACCAACTGCCCGTTTTCAGAAATCAGGCCTCGTGTTTGATGGGTCATCCAAATTGTGCCCATTGCAGAAGCTAAAATTAATAAAAGTAGACGACAATTAATTTATTAGAAGAAAAATATCTTCAACGAGAATATGTTGTAAAGGATAACGTTCGCTATTTTTCTAACATCTTATTTCACCCTTTCCGCTATACGTAACACCGCACTTCTTGAACGTGGATTTGCTGAAATTTCTGCCTCACTTGGCTGAATTGCTTTACCAATGATTTTTAACTTTTTGATTACGTTGAATTTGATCTTCACGTAATGGTAAACCTCTCGGAATATCTTCACCTTTACTTTTGTTTACGCATGAAATGTTTTACCATTCTGTCTTCAAGTGAATGGAAACTGATAATCGATAAACGCCCTTCTGAGTGCCAACATATCTAATGCAGAATTTAATACACTTTCTAATTCATCTAATTCCGCATTAATATAAATTCGAATAGCTTGGAAAACTACGCGTCGCTGGATGCTTATGTTTATCTTTAAACGGTACGGCTTGAGCAATTAATTCAGCGAGCTGAGAAGTACGACTTAAACATTCTGTGCCATTTTTGACCGCACTTTTATTGAAATTCTACGATGGCAGTAGCAATTCGTTTTGCAAAAACGCTCTTCACCGAAAGGGTTTTTAACACCCAAGTTAAATCATCAACAGATACCTGTTTTAGCCACTCTGCTGCTGATAAACCTTGTGTGGTATCCATGCGCATATCTAACGGACCATCTTTCATAAAACTGAAACCACGCTCTGCTTCATCAAGCTGTGGAGATGACACTCTCAAATCCAGCAAAAATGCCGTCAATTTTACCAACTAAATCGAGTTTTTGACAGATGTCTGGAATGTGAGAAAAGCTATTATGTTCAATATGAAAACGAGGGTCTTGAATTTTTCAGCTTCAGCAATCGCACGCGGATCACGATCAACTGCAATAAAACGACCATTTTCAGAAAGTTGGGAGAGAATTAGACGAGAATGACCACCACGACCAAAGGTACCATCAATATAAATTCCGTTTTTCTTTTCAACGCCAAACCATTCACCGCTTCGTGAAGCAAAAACCGTGATATGTTCAGGTGCAGAAAAGGAATTTTGCATAGTCATAAGTAAACGTTAAATCAAAATCGATAAAGAGAAGATAGAGCGGCGCAAGCACCGCTTATCCTGCTAGTGCTGCTGTTCTATAATGACAGCATTTTTAGTTCTTCAGAAGCTCCGAATTCAGCACTTGAGCCAATTTCGATATCTTCATCAATTTGTGCATACCATTCGGTATCACTCCAAATTTCAAATTTATTCAACTGCCCTACCAACATTAAGCCTTTTTTCTAATTTTTGCGTGTTGACGTAATGGACCACTTAATAAAATACGACCTTGTGCATCCATTTCACATTCAGTGGCATAACCAAGCATAACACGTTGTAAGCGACGTTGATTTGGGTCAAAGTTGGAGAGTGAAAGTAGTTTTTGTTCGATTTTTTCCCACTCATCTAAAGGATAAAAGCAATAAACAAGGCTGACGAATATCAACGGTACAAACCATTTGGCCTTGGTTCTTTTCCATGATTTCAGCACGGTAACGAGTAGGAATCGCTACACGACCCTTCGCATCTAAATTTACCGCTGCTGCACCACGAAACATTTTTCTACCTTTAAAATGTTTATTTTTAGAAAAATTAGCAGAATTCTCCACAAAATTCCACTTTTTCACCACTTTGCGTAAGTTTATCGGTTGTAGCCCTTAACTTGCAAGCAATTAAAACGTAAAGATTGGTAAATATTTGCTAATAAAATAAACAAAAAACCGTTTGAGGTTTTCCTCAAACGGTTTTTCAATTTTTAACTCGATTTAATTAGTTATTTACATACGCTTCTTCGTCACGAGCACCCTAATGGTTTAAGCTGTGTGAAGAATAATACTAAACAAAAGTACTGTTAGACCCTAAGCCGATATAAACAGATAATTGATAGTCTAAACCGAAACCGATTTTGTTGTATGCAAGGTAAGTGAAAACATACAGTACTGATAAATGCCGCAGGGATTGTACATACCAGTGGAATTTATTATAACGATATAAGTACGCTGCTGCAGTCCATAACATAACCATCGCAGTGGTTTGGTTCGCCCAAGTGAAGTAACGCCATAAGATAGAGAAATCCACTTTTGATACAATATAACCAACCACGAATAATGGCACAGCAATAATTAAACGTTTAGCTAAGGTTTTTTGTTCTAAATGGAAGAATTCTGCAATAACAAGACGTGCCGCACGGAACGCTGTATCGCCTGATGTAATAGGAAGAACAACCACACCCTAACACTGCAAAAATACCACCGATAAACCCTAAGAAGTGAATAGAAGAATCATAAACCACTTTAGAAGGAGAACCCTGCTTTTAATCGCTTCTAATAAAGTTGGTAAAGAATCGTAGAAACTTAAACCAACCGCACACCATACTAATGCAATCACACCTTCACCGATCATCGCACCGTAGAAAATGAAGCGAGCTTCTTTTTCGTTTTCAGTACAACGTGCCATTAACGGGCTTTGTGTTGCGTGGAAACCAGATAATGCACCGCAAGAGATTGTTAAGAACAAGAGTGGCCATAATGGTAAATCAGCACGGGTTTCAAAGTTTTGGAAGAATTTCTCAAAAGACATTCCATCTACTGAGCGATAGAAAGAAATTGGATCAGCAGAATTAAGATCAGCTGTCACTAAACCATATACCATACCTACAGACATGAAGAGTAATAATGCTCCGAAGAATGGGTAGATACGACCGATGATTTTATCAACTGGAAGTAATGTTGCAAGAATGTAGTAAATGAAGATGATAGCAGTCCAAACACTGATAACTGTCGCTTTATCCATACCCCAAACAGTAATACCACCCGCTTCAACTGCATGGTGAATCTCTTCTGCATTGCTAATAGAAATACTACCTGCTGATGCGCCTAAAACATCCATTGTAATGGTACCCATTAATTGAGCTGGACTTGCAACGAATACCACACCCACTAATAATAAAAGCACAACAGCTAATACGTTAATGAATGCTTTAACTGGACGACCTAAGTATTTACCTGCAAGATTTAGGCATAGATGCCCCACCATTACGCACACTTAACATTCCGCAGAAATAATCGTGTACCGCACCAGCAAAGATACAACCCACTACAATCCAAAGCATTGCAACTGGTCCGTATAACGCACCAAGAATCGGACCAAAGATTGGACCTGTACCTGCAATATTTAATAATTGAATTAACCAAATCTTAGTTTTAGACATTGGCATATAGTCAACGCCATCATTCATGGTATACGCTGGCGTTTGACGATTTGGATTGATCACAAAAATGCGCTCAATTACACGACTATAAATGAAATAACCTGCTAGCAATAACGCCACGCAGAAGAAAAACCACAACATAAAAAATACTCCTCAGGAATAAATGAATACCGAAATTTAGTCATATACTAGACTTCGTCGGCGGTATTCTAAGTGAAAAATCATCAAAATCAAAAATTTTAATTTTTTATATTGTTTCAATTTTGTGATCCATGTCACGTTTATCATTACGTTTTTTCACTTATAATATGTTTATAAATTAAAAATAATTAAAAAGGATCATCAATGGCTCTCACCCGCTGCCCAGAATGTCGTAAAAAAATCAGCGAATCTGCTCAATTTTTGTCCGAAATTGTGGTTTTTCTTTTAAAGAAGAAGATCTTGAAATTTACAAACAAAAACTCGAAGAACGACACCAGCATAATGCAGAAATTAATCGAAAAAGCACTAAACTTCACCTTATTTGGTTCGCTATTTTCACCATCGTTATTTTGCTCGCAAGTTGGCTGACAGGGAGAATAAAAAGTGCGGTCAAAAAAACAATAAGAATTTTTGACCGCGCTTTAATCAGAACCCAATCCGCCGTGTCGTTGCAGAAAAACGCTGGTTTCACTTCACATTCACCTTGTAATGCGTTTAGCCAATCTTGCACCTTTTGAAAAGGGGAAAATTGGTGACGACGAGCCACTGCAGCAAAATCTCCAGGCGTCAGCAAATTAAGCGATTCAATCTGACTTAAATCCTCTTCCGATAACAACGGCAACCCTAAAAATTTCTGCTTGTTGTTTAGCAAAATCCAAGCGTTGTGGCAGCGTTAAATAATCAAACTTCAGTTTCAGATCAAAACGGCGTAAGGCAGCTGGATCGAGCACCTCAATCAAATTTGTCGATACCACCATCAAGCCCTCAAAAGCGTTCAATTTGTGTCAACATTTCATTCACTTGTGAACGCTCCCAGCTTCGATTTGCGCCCTCTCGAGAAAAATAAGAACGTATCCACTTCATCTAGCACCAGTAACGCTATTATCAGCTTTCGCTTGTTCAAATGCTTTGAGCAATATTTTGTTCTGTCCCGCCCACATAAGGATTGAGTAAATCTGAGCCTTGTTTTAACAACAATGGCATATCCAACTGTTCAGCAAGCCATGCTGCCCAAGCAGTTTTCCTGTTCTGCGGCCATAGCAACAAATTCGCCCCTTTTTGACTGTTTTAGGCCTTCACTAATACGATGAATATTGTCATTACAAGCTACATAATCCAAGTTATAGTCGGCTTGCCTAAAACAAGCGGTTCGATTTTTCGGTTTATTTTGCGATTTTAATGTTTGATTAAACATCATGAGCAACGTCTCCCGCAAAAATTTGACGTATTGAGTTCCTTTGCCCACCCTGAATTGTGCGGCTTAAAAATCGCCGGCGTTAATGACCGCACTTTCGCAAAAATGCTGCACATAAGCCGGACTTAATTTTCCTCAGTCAGTTGCGTAATTAGTGCCGACTTATTTTTCAACGGCAAATCTGGCATTTCTAAATTAAATCAAAGCGGCGTAAAAAGCAGGATCTATGCCAGAAACCGAATTTGATAAACCAAATCATCGGCACATTATTGTTTTCCCAATAACTGATCTCATCCAAGCTCTTTATTTTTCTGCGCCACAGAATGGCCAAAAAAATACCAGCGAAAAACATCTTCTATTTCATCAAAAATCAATAATGAAGACTGCCCTTCTAATACCTTTTTGCGCAAAAACGGCACTTATTCAAACGTTCTTCTGCTCGGATCACCTCTTCATTTTCATCCATATAAGTAATATTATGCGCGAAACACTCACTGCTTTTGCTAATAACGTTGCAAACTCTGTTTTTCCTGTACCCGGCATAACCATAAATTAAAATATTTACACCTTTTCTATGAATAGCAAATGAGGACTGAAGATAATCCAGCATCATTGTTTTTCATCTCGTTTAAATAAGCAAAATCGTCTAAAACTCAAAACTAGGCTCAATAGCTGGTTTTGTACAAACTTTTAATAACACCTGTTCATTTAATGGTTCTGAGATGAATTCATCAAAATCTAACATTTTTGCCCCAATCCAAATAGTCATGGAGTTCTATCTGGATTATAGTTTCGTTCATGCTAGCATAACCCAATAGTTTTCCTCTATCTTTTAAGGCTGAAAATAATGTCTGATTTTTGGCAAACCAAATAAATTTGATAATACCCCAGTCAATTCTTTTTAATGGCTCATCTAAGCGTAGCTGAACCGATAAACGGAAAAGCGTCTTCTCAGCAGCATTCTAATGATAATAATTGGGTCAGCGTATCAATATTTTTGTTGAATAATTGGATTCTCGTTTACGCAGAGAGCGGTCAATTTGGGCAACGTTTTATTTTGCGCTTGTAATAATTTTTTTACTTTCGCACAAAAATCATCGCTATTCTCCATTTCACTCGGTAAACCTATAGGCTTGCAATATTGTCATATCGCCAATTATTCTCACGAAAAACCTCTGAAAAATCCTCGATATTCCAATAAAAGTTGCAACATTAATTTTTCGGTATACGGTGAAACTGATGGTGGGTTAAGTTTGAATTTTAGACATAATCATTACTCAATGAAAATGCTCAAACCCTAATAGGTTTGAGCATAGTTTAAGAAGTAGAGCGACAGATTGTGTCGTTAGGCACTCTAAAGAAATATCATATCTTTCTCTAAATACTTTATCATTAAGTTTTTTGCGATACTGGATAAAGTCTATGTAATTATTCCATACTTCACTATTCAAATCAGGAATAAAAATCAAATTTTTCTTTAAGCTCTGGATGAGACAATAAAATTCTTTCGAGATTTATTCCATTTATAAAGATTTACACCAGCAGGTAATATTTGAAATTCCATAAGACATCAACTTCATTTTGATAAATCTCATCATCAATACTCTATTCATTGGAAATATATGATCAATATGAGGTTTATTTTTCCGTAAAATTAAATGCTCTTCCTGGTTGTAACATTTTTAAAGCAAACCAAGGCTGCCAAGTAAAGTTACTTTCATTTAATTCACCTACGCGATTTTTGGATACTGCAAATGCTTTGATTTCACTTAGAGGAAATTCATGCTGATTTTTGCTGCTTCTAGTAGCTAAACGAGAAAAATTCGTTGACCATTGTCTGCGTATTCCAATCCAAAAATTTGTGAAGATAAAAAGTATTGATGAACAGCTTTCATTTGCTTTTTATGTTCATCATTATAATTATCACTCCATTTATAATTATGATTAACTCATTTTCGTCTAATTAAATAAATTATCATTGGCAATATAGCTGCCCATCTAGGTATGATATAATTATGATTTATATTGAACTCACTTCTTAAATAATTAAAAATCAAGAAGAGGAATCTCTACTTCTTCTAATTTACTATTAAATAGATCAAGTTCCTCATCAGTTCCCTTTGAAGTAAGGATCATCTACGCGAATTGTCCCCTTAATCAAAAGATAAAGTAGTTGCAATAACTGTTCTGAAGAAAAATTCAATATCATATTTTTAATTTTATTAGAAAGTCCCATAATTTCTCTTCAAAAATCATAATATTTTTGCCTTTATTTTACTTTTAAAACCAATTCTACTGAAGTCAATGAAACTCCTCCAATATTTAATCGACGAAAAACTTCATTTGCCGTATCAGGACTATTTGCTTTTAATTGGGAAATAAGCAGATTTGTTTTCATTATCTTTACAAAAAAATATCCATAATCTATTAAGATTTTGACGAACAATAGTTCTTTTTCTTTATCATTCTCATATAAAGGGACCAACTGATCCTCGATGGTATATTTTTGCTTCTGACTCTTCTGAACAAGATATCGAACAAAAGCTCTGTCAACTTTAAATAACGTAATTCAGGGCTGCATCTTTATTTCTAAATAAGAAACCTGTTTCATCTGCATTTGCATTTTTAGCATCAAAAAAATAAATCATAATGTAAAAACCCGATCATTAAAATGTATATTTCAGTACAGAATATAAAGTTTGTAATCGTTGCTGCCCATCATAAACTAACGATTTACTTTTTGACCCCATCTACCTTCTTCAACCAACTTATTGAATTTATTTGATGCGTAATCAGTTAGCATAGTCGGAAAGGTACTTTAGCTGAATTTTTCCCATACAACAACGCCACCGATAGGATAACCCTTGCAATAAAGAATCTAATAATAAGCACATAATCTTCAGAATTATTGCGATTTCCCAAACATACTGGCGTTGCACTTCCGGTAAAATACCAACCGTTTGTATTGGCATTAATTTTTATCTAAAAACTTCACGAATAGAGATTCCTTGGTAAGACATAATTTTTCCTTATTAGAATGTTAAATTACAAAAGTGAATTATAAAAGTTCTATTTAAGAATAACCACAGATAAATCATCATAAAACCCTTGTTTTGTAACCAATTTACGACACAACGTCAATCTAGATTTATCATTATCATATTGTTTCCAAATCTTTTTCTTACTTCAGCAGAAAGTCCATCTGTTAATCCATCAGAACACAGTAATAAACTTTCCCTTGTTTAATTTCACCTTTTTGATAAAAAAATTTTATCTTGAAATTCGGAATAATCAGCGACTAAACAGAAGAAACGCCACCATAAATAGTGGCAAAATCTTCTTCTTTTTATCAGGGAAATCAGCTAACAATTCAGAAAGAATAGATTGATCTTGGAGTAATCTGTTGCCATTTTTCCTGGGCATCAACCAAATAAGCACGACTGTCACCTACGCTCAGAATTTTCGCTTTACGGGTTGTTTGATCAATTTCAGCTGCCCAAAGTGGTTGCTGAGCCAAAATAATCCTCCGCTAATCTCTGCTGATAAACTGGATTGTAAATCGTAGATCGTTTGGCGACTTAGGCTTTCCATTTGGCTTAATAATTGCATTGCCAATTTGCTCGCTTTTTCAGAACGATTGCTATTGGAAATACTTTATCTGCACGCCCACAATAAAGTGCGGTCGGTTTTCAAGCGTTTTTCAGCCGTTTTGAGTTTGTATTGAAACACCGCCTCGCCATTAAAAAGAGCATCTTGGTTTGTCGTTTGTTGCTGCCAATTTGTTGGCAGAAGGTAATTTCGCAAAAATTTTCCATTATTCAACCGCTTGTTGAGAAGGATTTAGAAGGCGATCAATCGCTTTTAGCGCATCTAACGCCTTCATTTCGAGACTTAAAAAGTGCATTTTCGGCACGCCTGCATCTTGTGGGTTAATACGGATAAATCCCCCTTTTTGCTTTCGCCGTACGTTCAGAAAAGCGACGCACAGTTGGAATGGCTTTCCCCGCACCCAGTTCGATGACAACGAGATTTTGCACTTCTTTTAACCATAAATCGAGCTTATTTCGTTTTAAATTTTGATAATTACTGCTGTAAAAATAATCGTCAAACATAAGCACATTTTGTCTTGCCAAACGCTGACAATAAAGGGCAAATGAGGCGGCTCACCCAATAAGCGTAAGTTTTTCGTTATCCACCACTGGTTGAAATTCTTTTTGCTGACCAACTTAAATCTCGGCAATTATGCGCACACTGCAAACGCTCTAATGTGCCATGAACTTCATAAATGCGCCCTTCTTCAAACCCCTGCTTTCTGAAAATGCCCATCCACATTGCTTGTAAAAACAAAAATAACCATGCGGTTTGTTTTCTGCCCAACGTTTTAAAAATTTGGTAGCCCTCATGTGGACTTGTTGCACGATATTGCGATAAGCGATGCCCTATAAAAACCAATAAGCTAACTCTTGATGAGTTTCATAAGTTAATGGCGTCGCAATATCTTCAAAATTGATATTGCGCCCTTTAAACATTGGATAGGCATTCCAAAAAGCCGCTAACACTTTCTAAAATCCGGCAAACCTGAATCTACACTCATTCCTGCCCCGCAGTAATTAAAATGCCATCAGCCTTGCGGATAAGTTCCACTGCATAATTTAAGTCATTTTTCATAATACTTTTCTCTGTCCATTTTTCATTGGTGAAATAATTCCAGCTTCTTCTAGTTGTTCTACAATCCTCGCAGCTCGATTAAAGCCTAAACTAAATTTGCGTTGAATCCGTGAACCAGATGTAAATTTTTTCTCTGTTGCACGAATTTTTTTACATCCTCAAAAAGCGGATCGCGTTTAAAAGTCACTTTCATTGCCATAAGTTTGCTCCTGTGTTGTTTCTATAAAAAGGGCTTAAGAGTGTTGTAAAAAGTAAAAAAATCTCTTTTATGGAAAAATTATATGGAAGGAAAGTGACAGTTCGTGTCGTTAGAGAATATTACAAGCTGTTATTTTTTAGAAGATTGTTTAAATAAGATTATCTGTATTGCAATATGCACATTTATCTGTTTATATATACATGTAATTTATTAGAAAAAGAATATGAATAACCAAAAACTGATTGAAATTTTACAAGCTCAAGATGGCACAACGCAAGTGGAAGTAAGATTTGAAAAATGACACCGTTTGACTAAGTTTACAGCAGATATTGATTTATTTAGGGCAGATAAGCTGAGTTATTTCACGTCATTTACGCAATATCTATACTGATGGCGAGTTAAATAGAGAAGCAACTGTTGCAAAAATGCAACAGTTCAAATTGAAGGCAAAAAGACAAATTAATCGAACAATTGAATACTATAATCTTGATGTAATTATATCTGAGGGTTATAGAGTTAATTCTATTTTAGGTACTAAATTTAGAATTTGGGCAACTGCACGTTTAAAAAGAATATCTGACTCAAGGCTATACCATTAACCAAAAACGTTTACAGCAAAATACATGCGAATTAGAGCAAGCACTTGCACTTATTCAAAAACGGCAAATTCATCGGAATTAACGCTAGAAAGCGGTCGGATTAGTGGATATTGTCAGCCGTTATACGCATACGTGTTTTTATGGCTGCAACAATATGATGAAGGTTTACTGAAGCGAACCACAAACACAGCAAGGCGGTACATTACCGACTTATGCCGAAGCCTGTTCTGCACTAGCAGAGTTAAAATCACAGCTGATGGCAAAAGGTGAAGCAAGTGATCTGTTTGGACGTGAGCGAGATAATGGCTTATCTGCGATTCTAGGCAATTTAGATCAAAGTGTATTTGGTGAACCTGCTTTATCCAAGCATTGAAGCAAAAGCGGCGCATTTACTTTATTTTGTCGTTAAGAATCATCCTTTTTCAGATGGTAATAAACGAAGTGGCGCATTTTTATTTGTAGATTTCTTACATAGAAATGGGCGTTTATTTGATCATAATGGACATCCAGTTATCAATGATACTGGGCTTGCAGCGCTCACTTTATTAGTTGCAGAATCTGATCCGAAACAAAAAGAAACGCTTATTAGGCTTATTATGCATATGCTTAAACATAAGTAAGAGTAGTAATGATAAATAGCGACCGAAGTCGCTATTTGTTTAAAAAGTGCGGTTGTTTTTTTCATGATTTTTAATTTTTCTCAATAACTCGGCGACCACTTTCGGTACGCCCTCACCCGCTTTTTCTTTTATTGCAATCACTTTTCATGGACAAATCCTGTATTGGGATTTGGATCAATCAAATAGATAAGTGAACCATATGGAGCGAGATTTACCAATCCATTAGCTGGATAAACTTGTAATGAAGTGCCAATAACAATCATAACATCTGCCTTTTTTCACTAACTTTTCTGCTTTAGGAAACATGGGTACATTTTCCCCAAAAAGACTATATGTGGACGCATTGATGACCGTGATTATCCTTATCTCTAACAGTTGATCACCCAAACATGGAACAATGTAATCGGTATTAAAACTGCTGCGAGCTTTGTTCAGTTCACCATGTAAATGGAGTACATTAGTACTTCCTGCTCGCTCATGTAAATCATCCACATTTTGGGTAATGATATGAACTTCTAAAACTCTTCCAATTCAACCAGCCAAGTAGCTGCATTAGGGCTCTGCAGCTGAGCATTACGACTCGTTCATTATAAAAACGCCAATACTTTTTGCTCGGTTTTTCTTTAAGCTTCAGGCGTGCAAACTTCTTCTACTTTATGCCCAGCCCACAATCCATCTTCCGCTCTAAAAAGTAGGAATACCACTTTCGGCACTAATCCAGCTCGTTACATCACGCAAATTGGTTTATTTTTCGCCGTCATTTTTCACGCTCCTTTTTTCCCTAAAATTTCATCAACCTGTCTATCTCTCGCCATCATGCCAAAGTATATTCCCTGCTTTATAAAGAGGTTGATAGCATAGCTTTCAATATGCAAGAATGGCTTATCTGAAAGACGTTGGAAATATTGTTTTAGCTGTGATTTTTGAGCGTAATAACACGTCATATTCGGCTCGTATATGAGCACACATTGCTTCAATACGCATTTTAAACTCATCGATTTGATTAAGGCTGATAATTAAATAGACCGTTTGTGTTCGGTTGCTGCTCTATCCGCATAAACACAGGCAAATTAAACACTTGCCATTTATAGCGATCAGCAAAAGCACCAATGACTCGGCTTTGATCTTCATTTTCAACTTGCACAAGTGCGGCTGATTTTTAAACAATCTTGCAAAATGTCACTTGCGTAAAAAGGCCCACAATCTAAGTAAGATAGTACGCAGTTCCAGTTAGCAAATGGTTCAGTACCAAAATGTAAGTGTTTGCCTTCGAATTTATCCGCCCCATTTTTAGATGTGATCATCAATTAATAATCACCTTGGTTCAGGTTTTTATGGAGATAAAATTAACCGCTTGTATAATGCCGAGCCTTTTTCTTCACCAAAATAACGCTGAATCCATTTTTACTTTATCGCTCCACGCTGATGGATTGTATGCAGTAGAAAGTGCGTAAATATGGTATTTTTCACCAATTCTATGAACGGCAGTAATCGCATTCGGCATGGGGTCCATTAGTTGAAAAATACCTTCGACTTTCATCATATCGACCGTCATACTCTTGCTTGGTTTTCTCATCCATTTTGCAATACCTAGACGGGAAATCAACCATCACATTATCCATATCAATATAAACAATTTTTTCTTATTTTAATGCCCTCTGTTGATGGCTTTAATGATAAAAAGATGAAGCGACAATTTATGTCGTTAGGGCATTTTTCGTCTCAAATAAGTGCGGTCAATTTCTTGGTAATCTTCACCAAATGGGCAATCCACCACTCTAGCATGACGCTCTCAATCACGGTCGCTGAAATTTCATATTCAGAGCCATAATCTTTTTACTGTTTGATTTCGGTTGATAATGGTGTTTCTGTTAAAAAGCCACCTGTTTTTTATCAATACGGAAAGTTAAACGAATCTTTCTACCGAACTAAAACCAAATTTTGGCTTTCAACATAAGCTTTTTAGATTAAATTTCGGGCGTTCAAATTGCATTGTGCTGACATCTCACTTCAGGTAATCGATGCAAGGCTAAATGTAAGATATCACCATGCTCATATTCTGCCACCACATAACTGCTAGGGCCTTGCTGAACAAGAGCGAGTGGCTTTAACGTTAGTTATGTTCTTTGCCGTGAATACTACGATAATGCAATTTGCAAAAAGCGGTTTTGATAAAGTGCGGTACTAATTTGCTTAAAAATTTCCAGGAGCAATTTTTGCAGCACTAATGGCTGGCTAGTTGGTGCAATAGCCACTTTATTGAGCCATTCTGAAGCGCCTTTTTATGCGGTTCATATGCTGAGATTGTAATCCGCTTGTTTAAAGAACCCTCCATCGATTGCATAATAATGACCGGTAAAATGCCGGCTAAATATTGCTTTGCCAACATCAACACCAACGATTGTTGTTCGTTTAAAATCGGCATATCCAAAGCCTTTTCGCATCAGGCTTCCAGCGATAGCTATAGGGCTTATCATTGGTATTGCAATCAATTTCAAACTGCTCACATAACGTATTCAATGCACGCTGAATACTGTAAATCACGCTCAATGCCCTAATGCGAGCAATTTCTCTCGCAATTCTAATGAGCTAATGGAAGAAGTTTTTCGGAATTAAACGTAATAGTTCGAGGTGAAATTTTAGGGAAGATGATTCAGACATAATTGCCTCATAAACATATTTTCTTTTAATCATGTAAAAATCGGGCAATTTTTAAACCGCCCTGATTTGTTTCTATTTTTGACCGCACTTTATGCCTTGGCGGTATCAATACGTCTCGAATGACAACACTTTATTTTCTAACTGACGGAGTAATAAAGTGGCAATACCAGTAATGATGAGGTAACACCGCCTGCACACCGTAGATAGTGAGTGCATCATATTCGGCGCCGTAAAAAGTTGGCGTGCGTATCCCATGACATCCATGATCGAATGGTAGAAGCTTAATGCTGTCCCTTTAAATACCAAGATAATTTTCATTGGTATAAGACGGGAGCGCACGTTTTAACGCATAAGGAATGAGAATTTTTAAAGTCTGCAGACGACTTAATCCTAATGCCGCACAGCTTTCCCATTGACCTTTAGAAATTGCTTTTACTGCGCCGTGGAATAATTGGGTTGAATAAGCGGCACTATTCAAAGCCAAAGCTACTGCTGCACAGAACCATGCGTTGGAGAATAATCCCATAATGGGCTGTCCCACCAACCATTGGAATTGACCAGACCGGCATAAATTAAGAAAAATTGCACTAAAAGTGGGGTACCTGTAAATAAAACAAGGAACAAATTGACCGCACTTTTCACCAATTTATTGCCAATAGAAAGCAAGAAGGTTAAGCCCAATGCTAGGAAAAAGGCAATAAACAATGCGACAACTGTAAAGCAACAGGTTAGTTGGAATACCTTGAGTACAACAACTAAATACTCTGAAACATTATTCGACCCTCGTTCAAATCTAGTGAAACGTAATTCTAATTTGCGAACTCCCCGCTTGGCTGAACAACGTAATCACTAAACAAATCAAGGCTGCAATACCATACCAAGTGAAAGGCTCATGCGAGTATTGGTATTGATGTATCCTGCTTGACGCATTAAATCATCGACACCAATTAATGATACCAACGCCGTATCTTTTAATAAGACTAACCATTGATTGCTTAAGCCCGGTAAAAGTATGTCGCCATACTTGTGGCATAATTAAATTGATGAAGGTATAAGGACGGCTTAATCCTAAAGCAGCACCTGATTCCCACTGTCCTTGGGAATAGCTTGAATCGCGCCACGTAAGGTTTGGGAAGCATAAGAGGCAAAAATCAAAGACAATGCAAAGACACCACAACCAAAAGGCGCTGAATCTGGTATACTCTCCCGTTAGCATTTCCACAACCTAGGTGAACCAAAATAAAACTCAATAATACGACTAAGATTTCTGGTAAACCACGTAATAAAGCAATAATCATCGCCGTTAGTTTTGCAATAAATGCATATTTATTAGCCTCTAGTCCTGTAAAAACAATGCTGAGTAATAAACCGACAATCAGAGAGCAAATAGCAAGCCCTAAGGTCATTAGGGCTGCATGTCCAATTAATGTAAGATAATCATAAAACATAGATTATTTAGTCATCCATTTATCATAGATTTTTGGTATTCGCTGTTTGCTTTTACCGCTTCTAAACCTTTATTCAAGCTTTCTAGCAATTCTTTACTTGATTTATTTACCGCGATACCTAAAACCGTTACCGAAATATTTTTGTCTGTCACTTTGTCACCCATAAATTGAATTTCAGCTTTTTGAAATCATATCAGCTAGCACCGCTGTATCACCGAAGATAATATCAATACGGCCATTTTTAAGTCTAAGATCGCATCTTAGGCTGGCATAAGCTTTCACATTATATTGCTTTCTGCTGCAGTATATTGTTGGAATGTTGTTCCGTTTTGAACACCAACTGTTTTTGCTGAAGCTAAACCACTTTTGCCTTTTTAACGCAACATAGCTTGCTGAACTATCATAGTAAGCATTAGAGAATGCCACTTGTTTTGCACGAACATCCGTAATATCAATCGCAGAAATTGAAGCATCAAAACGTTTAGATTTTAAGCCGAATTAACGCATCAAATGCTTGGCTTTTAAAGTGACAAGTTGCTTGAATTTCCTTACAAAATTGCATCTGCTACATCCACATCAAAACCAATGATTTTCGCCTTTTTTCATTCGTTGTTTCAAATGGTGGGTAGCTAGGTTCCATCGCAAAAAGTGATTTCTTGTGCATCTGCAGCAAAAGCTGAGCCCATTAACATTGCGTTAAAAGTAATTTTTCATGTAGTGTTTCCTTTATTCTGAGTGTGAAAGATATTGTTTAAATTGTTCGGTTTTTGGATTATCAAAGCAATCTGCACTGCCCATTTCAATAATCTTACCTTTTGTTCCATATAAACGACCTTTGTCGCCACTTTTTGTGCCACATTCACTTCGTGGGTCACAATCACCTGAGTAATACCAGTTTGTTGAAAGTTCTTTAATGATATCAACAACTTGAGCTGTAATCTCTGGATCCAGTGCAGCCGTTGGCTCATCAAACAACAACACTGTGGTTTCATCATTAATGCTCGAGCAATGGCAACACGTTGTTGCTGACCACCCTGATAAATGAAGGGGAAACGATCGGCATGCTCTTCTAAACGTAAACGTTTTAAAAGTTCTAATGCATCTTTTTGCTTCTTCCTCGCTAATACCTAACACTTTTTCGGCGCTCAATTAGGGTTTTCAATCATGTTAAATGTGGCCAAGATGTATTGCTGAAATACCATGCCAACATCTTGACGAAGTTGACGAATGGCTTTCGGATTATTATTCTTGAGACAAATCAAAATGATTATTCGCAATATGCAATTCGCCAGAGGTTGGTACTTCTAATAAATTTAATGTACGGATTAACGTACTTTTTCCTGCACCACTTTGGCCCGAGTAACACCACAGTATCACCCTTCTTGTGCATCAAGATTGATATCAAACAATGCCTGTGATGAACCATAAAAAGAAATTCAAATTTTTTAACACTAATCGCCATTTTAAGTTTACTGCTATCCTTGATTGATTCGTAAGATTGAATAAATATTACTTTTTAGTGATTATTTATGCAAGCGTTTTTATAAAAATCCCCAAAAACTTTTTGGGATCTTTAAATCATTGAATTTTTAACCGCACTTGTCGCGTATTAAGCCTCTTTCGCCATTTCAAATTCAACTAACATCATTAAAAATATGGATCACTTTGATGTGAATTTCTTGAATACGATCTGCATAACCAAAGTGTGGCACACGACTTTCAACATCAGCTAAACCTGCCATTTTACCGCCATCTTTACCTGTCATCGCAATCACTTTCATACCTTTTTGCTTTTTGCTGCTTCAATTGCATTTAAGATATTTTTAGAATTGCCTGATGTCGATAATCCAAATAAAAACATCGCCTTCTTTACCCACCGCTTCAACAAAGCGAGAGAATACATATTCATAGCCAAAGTCATTACTACACAGCTTAAATGACTCATATCTGAAATCGCAATCGCAGGATAACCCAGACGATTTTCACGATAACGCCCTGTCAGTTCTTCTGCAAAGTGCATAGCATCACAGTGAGAACCGCCATTACCGCAAGATAATACTCTCCGCCATTTTTAAAAGCTTTCTGCCAACAATTTAGCCGCTTTTTCAATGAGTTTGATGTTGTTATCATCTGAAACAAACTTATTTAGTACCTCTTAGTGCTTCCACAAGCTCAGCTTTTAATTTGATCAAAAATACATTTTTATTCTCCTTAAAAATTAAATTCGAAATAGCGTTGGCATTGTATAGCGTTCATTTCTAAATAATCTAGCGCTCTTTTCTAATCTCTATTTTTCCAGCTTACTTCTCATTATTTTTGCGATACGAATCACAAATTCAATTAAAACACGCTGTAAAAATGACCGCACTTTTAAACTCAAACAATTTAAAGGAGAGATTATGCAGTAATTTATTTATTACTTTGTATGCTATTCAGTCTGATAACTTGGGCAAATGATAGTGATTTAATGCTATTAAGCACCCATGAGAACCAAGATATTCAAGGTTGGGTAATGTCAGAAAAATTAGATGGGATACGAGGTTATTGATGGCAAAAGCGCTATTAAGCCGTCAAGGATTACCCTTACCCGCGCCCGCCTATTTTACCGCTCAATTTCCGCCTTTTGCCATTGATGGTGAGCTATTTAGTGAACGTAATCAATTTGAAGAAATTGCCTCTATCACGAAATCCTTTAAAAGGTGATAATTGGGCAAAATTAACACTTTATGTTTTTGATGTACCGAATGCCTGGAAATCTCTTTGAACGCCTCCAAATCTTAGAAGATTATTTGAAAAACAACCCTACGTCTTATATCAAGATTATTCCACAAATTCCAATCCAAGATAAAAACGCACTTATTCAACTATTTACATGAAGTAGAAGCAAAAAGGTGAAGGGATTGTGTTACGTAATCCTAACGCCCCTTACGAACGGAAACGCAGTACATAAATTTTTGAAGCTAAAACCGCTCATGATGAAGAATGTACGGTGGTTGAGCATCATAAAGGAAAAGGACAATTTGAAAATATACTCGGTTCACTCACCTGTGAAAATCATCGTGAAAAATTCAAAATCGGTTCAGGATTTAATCTGAGTGAGCGCGAAAAATCCACCACCTATTGGCACCACAATCACCTATAAATATCGAGGATTAACTAATTTGGAAAACCTCGTTTTGCCACTTATTGCGAGAGAAAAATAAGAACGGTCAAAAACATTGCTATTTTTGACCGCTCTTTTATGTTTAATAACTCAATTATAGATGTTGATTAATAAACGCCGCTAATTGATTTTTGTAACGCACCAACTTGTGTTGCAACAAGTTGGCCATTTTGAAAAATAGTAAAGTTGGGATACTACGTACACCAAATTGACCTGCCACTAATTGGTTGTCATCTACGTTGATTTTAACGATTTTTGCTTTACCTGCGAATTCAGGTGCAATTTCATCTAAAAATTGGCGCAATCATTTTGCAAAGGGCCACACCAAGGTGCCCAAAAATCCACTAATACAGGGATATCAGATTGCACAACCGCAGTTTCGAAATCTGCATCAGTAATATGTAATACTTCGCTCATTTTGTTTCCTTATTTAATAAGGTGCTGACAAATCAACACCTAGCGTTAATTGATGTTATTCATAATAGCACAAGGCATATTGAATTGCACAGATTAGTCCGATTGATAAAAACTAACTATTTAAGCTGTGCAAATGCCTGTAATAAATCGGCCTTGATGTCTTCCACATCTTCTAAACCAACAGAAAAACGCAACAATGTGTTTGTAATACCACGGGCGACACGTTCTGCTTCAGGAATATCCATATGAGTTTGGGTCGCAGGATAGGTAATAAAACTTTTGTACCGCCTAAGCTTTCCGCAAAGGTAATCAACTTGATTGATTTTAAGAACGTATTCACCCAATTTTCATCTTTCAAACGGAAAGACAGCATACCACCTTTGTTTGGATATAACACACTATCAATTTGTGGCTGTTGACGTAAAAATTCCGCAATCGCCTTCGCATTATCTTGATGGCGTTTCATACGTAATGAAAGGGTTTTCATTCCACGCACGGTTAACCAAGAATCAAACGGCGAAAGTACGGCACCTGCACCATTTTGAATATAGGCGATACGATCACAAAGTTCTTGTCCTTTTGCAATAATCAAGCCCACCAAGCTATCATTATGACCCGCAATATATTTTTGTGCCACTGTGGATTACAATATCCGCGCCTAAATCTAATGGACGAGATAGCACAGGAGTCACAGAAGGTATTATCCACAATCATTAACAAGTTGTGTTTTTCGCTAACTTCGCAATTTCTTCCACATCACACTCTTCCATTAATGGATTTGATGGCGTTTCAATAAAAAGTGCTTTTGTATTCACTGTAATAGCCGCTTCAATTTCAGCTAAAGAAGCGGTATTCACATAAACGGGTTTCACGCTGTTGTTATTTTTATAGGCAAAATCCAATAAACGATAGGTTCCACCATATACATCACTTGATAAAATCCATTCATCTGGGCCCTTGAATAGATTCATCAACACTTGAATTGCCGCCATGCCAGAGGAAAAGGCAAAACCACGATCACCATTTTCTAATTTTGCTACGGTATCTTCCAAAACACTACGCGTTGGGTTTTTCGTGCGGGTATAATCAAACCCAGTACTTTCGCCAATCCCATGATGGCCATAAGCCGTTGAAAGATAAATTGGCGTTGAAAACCGCACCAGTGCGCTCATCACTGCGATTCCCCGCCCGGGCTAATAATGTATCGATAGAATATTGTTGTGTCATAATTTTACCTCTAAATATGCAAAAATTTGACCGCACTTTTCTTGATTTAATGGCGAACAAAACGTTCCAATTTTGTCATAAAGCCACTCACGATAAAAAGTAGAAATTGAAAAACTCTGTAAAAATTATATTCTGTGTCAAATTTTGCTGTAATTTCAACCGAAACGAAGATTTTTCAACATTTGAATCAGATCTTCGATTGACAGAATTTCAAATTCCCGTAAAAATGCACCGCACTAACAGCGTATGCGGGAATAGCTCAGTTGGTAGAGCACGACCTTGCCAAGGTCGGGGTCGCGAGTTCGAGCCTCGTTTCCGCTCCAAACTAACGGCGTGTTAGCAAAGCGGTTATGCACTGGATTGCAAATCCATGTAGCTCGGTTCGACTCCGGACACGCCTCCATAACCACGCAGTTAGTTAATCACTCGATGCCCGAGTGGTGGAATCGGTAGACACAAGGGATTTAAAATCCCTCGCCTTTCGAGGCGTGCCAGTTCAAGTCTGGCTTCGGGCACCATCTAATTCCAAACCAATAATCAGCACCTAGTCCAATACTTAACTTTAATTTTTAATTATCGTTAGGTGAGGAATTATGGACTCTCTTCTCATCCACCGCAAAAGAATAAGCAAGCAAACCAATTGAGAACGTCGTCGCAAGGGTAAAAATATAACTAAGCGGCCAAGCGGCATTAATTAAAGTCGAATTTTTTTTGAATAATCCAAATTGAGGCACTAACGCAAGAAAAAACGCGCTAGCTGTTGCGAGTAAAAGAAGGAAAAAGCCAAGTTCTGGAAGCATAATGTCGCCGTTTTCTTCGTTGAGGTTCAGATTCGTCCATTGACGAGTTATTTACTAATTAAAAACACACGCCAATTTAAATCCGTATTAAAGTGCATTTTTCTCACCCGAATTCTACCGAAAATCCTAAATTTTGCACGCAGTTTGTGATTCAAGCTAACTTTTGTAAAAAGGGATTAAATAACATAAATCAGTAGAAAAACATTCAGATCATGGTTATGGTTATGGTTATGGTTATGGTTATGGTTATGGTTATGGTTATGGTTATGGTTATGGTTATGGTTATGGTTATGGTTATGGTTATGGTTATGGTTATGGTTATGGTTATGGTTATGGTTATGGTTATGGTTATTATTCTTAAAAATTTTTCTTTCTATTTCAAATAACAAAGTGGTACAATCTCTGCCCAAATTCTATTTGTCTATTTCTAGTTCAGTAAACAAATGAATTGATATATCTAAAAGTTAATTTCACTATTTATAATAAATCAGCCATAAAATGAACCTTATTCGTTGTATGACATGGAATGTTACTGGCTTTTTTAAATATAACTAAGCCGTTATTAGGTCAGTTAATCTTTTACCACTTCCTTCTTTCCAGGGCGGAAAACACTCTTTCATTTATTAAACACTTTAATTTGTATACCACCTCTCTTAATCAATAATATTAAGCTTTTCATTTTGTTATTGAACTGAGAAATTCAATTTTTCACAATAGGGAAAAATATGAATCATATATATAAAGTTATTTGGAATACGATCACACGAAACATGGGTTGCCGTTTCCGAACTTAGCCGAGTCAAAGGCAAAACAAAATCAAGTAAAACATTAAGTGCGGTAGTTTTAGCAATAGTTTCTGCTGGGGCTATTGTTGAGGAGCTGAAGCTGCGATGTTCGCAGGACAAGGCGATGGCATATCAATTCAATCACAGGAACGTAATGAAAAAGTGGCAAAAGCTGAAGGCGTCACTACTACTGCAATTGGCTATGACGTATCATCTAAAGGTACATCTGCCCCTAGCTATAGGTATGCAAACCCATGCGACAGGTGAAAAAAACAGTTGCAATCGGACATGTAGCCACCGCGACGGGGTCTGAATCTGCAGCATTTGGCGTAAAACGCAACAGCAGCGGGTAATGGTGATATAGCATTAGGTAAAACATGCCGTTGCACAAGGTGGGGCAAATGGGGTAACAGGATCTGCTGCATTAGGGGACGAGGCTCATGCAACAGGTGCACAATCAGCTGCAGTAGGTGGTAAATCAGTGCAAGTGGAACTCACACTATTGCCTCAGGTTATAAAGCTGGTGCCAGCGGCGAAAAACGCTGCTGCTTTCGGTGCTGATTCAACTGCTTCAGGAACAAACGCAGCATCTATTGGTCCGTCTTCCACAGCCTCAGGAAGTAATAGTGCAGCCTTAGGTATGCAAGCCCAAGCGAAAGGAGCTGGCTCCCTTGCGGCAGGTGCGGCAGCTCAAGCAACTAAAGATGGCTCAACGGCAGTTGGTACCGGACTGAAGCTACTGCAGAAAAACAACCGCACTTGGGGATCTCAGCCCATGCAACCACTAACAGAGCAACAGCACTAGGACACGACTCTCAGGCAACTGGTGAATTTTCAACTGCCGCAGGTGTTAGCTCCAGAGCGTCAGGTTCTGCTTCCGTCGCAACAGGTAAAAATGCAACAGCAAGTGGTGCTAATACTATTGCAATAGGGAATGCCGCAAATGCAGCTGGAACCGATAGCATAGCAACTGGACGACAAGCTGCAACAACTGGTTCTAACGCTATAGCAACAGGAGCCGACTCTTCTGCTGCAAATAATGCGTCAGCCTACGGTAATAAAGCTAAGGCAACTGGAGGTTGGTCGTCTGCTTTTGGTAATGAACTAGCTGCCGCGGCAGATGCATCTCGCCTTTGGTAATACAGCCACAGCTGCAGCACAAGATTCAACAGCTATAGGTGCACACAGTAGTGTGACGTCAGTAGCAACTGGTGGTACCGCGCTAGGCCGTAGTTCATCCGTAACTACAGCAGGCGGTGTAGCATTAGGTCAAGGTTCAGCATCTACTCGAGCTGCATTAGATGGTAAAAACATCACAATCAGCTCAGAAGGCAGTGTCGTATCATCAAATCACATTACTGATGATGATTCGAGAAATAATAACAGCAATGACGTTTATGCCCCTGTTAAATTAATCAACGATCCAAACACATTAACTACGAGTAAAAGAAACTATTAAAGGTTCTGCTGGCGCAGTCTCTTTAGGAAATGGGACAACCACTCGTCAGCTCACCAATCTAGCTCCAGGTAGTGCAGACTCTGATGCTGTAAACGTGGCGCAGTTAAAAGCTGTTGTGGGCAGTATTATATATAATGTAACTTCGCCTGATGGTTCAATAACAATCACAAACCCAACTCCGGGGGCAAGATCCTCAAAACTTCCAAATTTCGATGAACACAACTGCAGTTAAAGATGCAGCTGCATGGAAAAATCAAGGCAAATAAAGAGACTGATGATAAAGCCACTAGCGTAAGAGGTGGGATATAGTCACATTTAAAGCCAAGGACGTGTGGCAATAGTGGCGACACTATCAAAATAAGTCGCAATGAGAAAGAATTAACCTTGAAGCGAATTATGCAAACAATTAGAACAACAGGCGGCACGGAAGGAACTGTTAGAGTTGATGATAATGTTAAAGATAACTGGCTTGCAAAAAGCGAAAAATGTTGCAAGCCATCAATGCAAGCGGTTGGACATTACAGCTAACGGCGACAATGTTGGTTTAGTGAATCCCGGTGACAAAGTAAACATTGCTACAGATGCTAATAGTGGTATTACCATCACTCCGACGAATGAAGATGCCCACGGCGTATCTACCATCAAATTAAAAAGCTAACGTAACAGGTCTGACCGCAGGAAAAATGTCACTATTTCAAGCAAGGATGGCAACTACACCATTAGCGCTACCGACACCAACACTCAAGCAAGTGTATCGAAAAAGTGGCAGCCCTATTACGGTAACCAAAAACAACCACCACTCCAAATTCTCCTGATTATGCAGTCGGATTGGATATTGATGATAAAACACTTGAAATCAAAGGTGGAAAATTAGCAGCTAAGACTCAAGCACAAGCTGTCGAATCTGTTGAGAGCGGGAGATGACAACATTGCTGAAGTTGACGTTAAATCTGGAAGCACTAAAAGGTGCCGCAAATGCCGTCTACACAGTGGCTGTAACAAAAAGTGCAGTGAAAAGATGCTGCTGCATGGAATATTAGAAGGATCAGAAACGACTTCTACAGCTGTAAAAGGTGGCGATACCCTTACCCTAAGCGATACAAACACAATTGATGTTGTACACAATGGCAAAAGATTTCACATTTAATGCCAAAACTGCAACTATACAAACAGAACAAAAACAAGCTATTACTAAAATTGATGTATCAAATGAAGGCATAACCACCAAAACAACAGGGGGTAACAATACTCCCTACTGGTCGTCTTTATTGTGCCAACAGGAATAATGCAGATAAACATGCCTTAGCTACTGCTTATGATGTGGCCGATAAAGTCAATCAAACAGGTTGGAATTTATACACCAATGGCAGGGCTCCAATTTTAATTAATCCGGTGATTATGTTAACTTTTAAATCTGGCAAGGCTACTAACGCAAATATTGTGACCGAAGCAAGTGAAGGGGCAACGATTAGCTATGATGTAAACGTAGATGACACCACAATAAAAATTGATCCTAATGGTAATAAACTTACTGCAAATACTGTTGATTTAACAGTTAATAACGGCAAGGTCACAAACCAAGCACTGATGACGGCAAAAACTTGTTAACGCGACCACCGTTGCTAATGCAGTAAACAACTCATACTGGAAAGCAACCCGCGGTACAAGCGATGAGACCAATGCTGATGAAGGTGATGCAACATCAAATGTTAAAGCAGGCGATGAATTAACCTTTTGTTGCAGGCAAAAACATGGCGTTGAAAAAGCAGGTAACACCTTCACTTACGGCACCAAAAATGATGAAAGCTTCACCACCGTAACCTCTAATGGCGTAACGGTGAATAATGGAGGTTCATTAACGGTGAGTGCAGGCTCAACCATTAATATGGGTAACAATATTGTTGGCGGTGTAGCTAATGGTGTTGCAGACACTGACGCTGTAAACGTGGCTCAGTTGAAGGCGAATACCTCTGTGGTAAGTGCGGGTGATAATATTACTGTTACACCATCTACTAATGCAGAGGGCAACAAAGTCTATACCGTTGTAGCTAAAAACACTCAAGCGACAGTATCAAAAAGCTGAGGGTGACAACCCTATCACTCTTGATAACTCAACAACAAATGCTAACGGCACAACTAACTATAAAGTTGGCTTAAACATTGATGAAAAGCACACTTGAGGTTAAAGAAGGAAAATTAGCCGCTAAAGCTCAAACTAAAAGCAATCGAAACCGTTGAAAGCAAAGAAGGTGGAGATAACATTGCACAGGTAGATGTGAAATCAGGCAAAGCTAAAGGTGATGCAGGTGCGACTTATCAAGTGAACGTATCTAAAAATACAGTGAAAGATGCAGCACAAGAAGCCGTCACTGTGTCTGATGATAGAGCGACCAACACAAATAGCCCAATCACTGTAACAGCATCAAAAATGAAGCAAAACCACAGTACTGACTACAAAGTTTCATTTAATGGAAATGAAGCAGCGAAAGTTATTCCATTAACCTATAAGGCAAATGGAGAAAACGCTAAAACTGTTAAACTTTCAGAGGGGCTAGACTTTACTGATGGTAAAGGCACAAAAAGCTTCTGTAGGTGAAAATGGTAAAAGTAACCTTTGATGCAACAGTTGCTGATGTTAAACAAAGGCGATAATGTCACAATTAACAAAGATGAGACTACAGGTGTTTACACTGTAAATGCAAAAAGACACCATTACGACTGTAAAGGTAAAGATGGCAGCGCAGCAAAAGTAACCACAGCAACTCGAAAGCACTGATACCAACAAGATTTACGAAGTTGATGTCAATCGTTGATGGCACCACCATTAGTGAACGAAGGCGGTACTTTAAAAGCTAAACTACCTGACGTCTCAACTACAAACTTAACTGTTAACGAAGGTAAGGTTACAGAACCAAGCGCTGATAACGGCAAAAACTGGTTAACGCGGCCACCGTTGCTAATATAGTAAACAACTCATACTGGAAAGCGACTCGCGGTGAAAGCAACAGTAGCAATGACGATAAAGCTGAAGATGGTGCAACATCGAATATTAAAAGCAGGCGATGAATTAACCTTTGTTGCGGGCAAAAATATGGCACTGAAAAAGCAGGTAACACCTTCACTTACGGCACCAAAGATAATGTAGCTTCACCACTGTAACCTCTAATGGCGTAACGGTGAATGATAGAGGGCTCATTAACGGTAGGTGCAGGCTCAACCATTAATATGGGTGATAATATCATTCATGGTGTGAAAGCGGGTGAAGCCAATACGGATAGCTGTGAATCTTGCTCAGTTGAAAGCGAATACTTCTGTGGTAAGTGCGGGTGAAAAATATCACTGTTACATCATCCACTAATACTGAAGGCAACAAAGTTTATACCGTTGCAGCTAAAAACACCCAAGCGACAGTATCAAAAGCTGACGGTGACAACCCTATCACCCTTGATAACTCAACAACAAATGCTAACGGCACAACTAACTATAAAGTTGGCTTAAACATTGATGAAGGCACACTTGAGGTTAAAGACGGAAAAATTAACCGCTAAAGCTCAAGCTAAGGCAATCGAAACCGTTGAAAAGCAAAGAAGGTGGAGATAACATTGCACAGGTAGATGTGAAATCAGGCAAAGCTAAAAGGTGATGCAGGTGCGACTTATCAAGTGAACGTATCTAAAAATACAGTGAAAGATGCAGCACAAGAAGCCGTCACTGTGTCTGATGATAGAGCGACCAACACAAATAGCCCAATCACTGTAACAGCATCAAAAAAATGAAGCAAACCACAGTACTGACTACAAAGTTTCATTTAATGGAAATGAAGCAGCGAAAGTTATTCCATTAACCTATAAGGCAAATGGAGAAAACGCTAAAAACTGTTAAACTTTTCAGAGGGCTAGACTTTACTGATGGTAAAGGCACAAAAGCTTCTGTAGGTGAAAATGGTAAAGTAACCTTTGATGCAACAGTTGCTGATGTTAAACAAGGCGATAATGTCACAATTAACAAAGATGAGACTACAGGTGTTTACACTGTAAATGCAAAAAGACACCATTACGACTGTAAAAGGTAAAGATGGCAGCGCAGCAAAAAGTAACCACAGCAACTGAAAGCACTGATACCAACAAGATTTACGAAGTTGATGTCAATGTTGATGGCACCACCATTGTGAACGAAGGCGGTACTTAAAAGCTAAACTACCTGACGTCTCAACTACAAACTAACTGTTAACGAAGGTAAGGTTACAGAACCAAGCGCTGATAACGGCAAAAAAACTGGTTAACGCGGCCACCGTTGCTAATATAGTAAACAACTCATACTGGAAAGCGACTCGCGGTGAAAGCAACAGTAGCAATGACGATAAAGCTGAAGATGGTGCAACATCGAATATTAAAGCAGGCGATGAATTAACCTTTTGTTGCGGGCAAAAATATGGCACTGAAAAAGCAGGTAACACCTTCACTTACGGCACCAAAGATAATGTAAGCTTCCACCACCGTAACCTCTAATGGCGTAACGGTGAATGATAGGGCTCATTAACGGTAGGCAGGCTCAACCATTAATATGGGTGATAATATCATTCATGGTGTGAAAGCGGGTGAAGCCAATACGGATGCTGTGAATCTTGCTCAGTTGAAAGCGAATACTTCTGTGGTAAGTGCGGGTGAAAAATATCACTGTTACATCATCCACTAATACTGAAGGCAACAAAGTTTATACCGTTGCAGCTAAAAACACCCAAGCGACAGTATCAAAAAGCTGACGGTGACAACCCTATCACCCTTGATAACTCAACAACAAATGCTAACGGCACAACTCAACTATAAAGTTGGCTTAAACATTGATGAAGGCACACTTGAGGTTAAAGAAGGAAAATTAGCCGCCAAAGCTCAAACTAAAGCAATCGAAACCGTTGAAAGCAAAGAAGGTGGAGATAACATTGCACAGGTAGATGTGAAATCAGGCAAAGCTAAAGGTGATGCAGTGCGACTTATCAAGTGAACGTATCTAAAAATACAGTGAAAGATGCAGCACAAGAAGCCGTCACTGTGTCTGATGATAGAGCGACCAACACAAATAGCCCAATCACTGTAACAGCATCAAAAATGAAGCAAACCACAGTACTGACTACAAAAGTTTCATTTAATGGAAATGAAGCAGCGAAAGTTATTCCATTAACCTATAAGGCAAATGGAGAAAACGCTAAAACTGTTAAACTTTCAGAGGGCTGAGACTTTACTGATGGTAAAGGCACAAAAAGCTTCTGTAGGTGAAAATGGTAAAAGTAACCTTTGATGCAACAGTTGCTGATGTTAAAAACAAGGCGATAATGTCACAATTAACAAAAAGATGAGACTACAGGTGTTTACACTGTAAATGCAAAAAGACACCATTACGACTGTAAAAAGGTAAAGATGGCAGCGCAGCAAAAAGTAACCACAGCAACTGAAAGCACTGATACCAACAAGATTTACGAAGTTGATGTCAATGTTGATGGCACCACCATTGTGAACGAAGGCGGTACTTTTAAAAAGCTAAACTACCTGACGTCTCAACTACAAACTTAACTGTTAACGAAGGTAAGGTTACAGAACCAAGCGCTGATAACGGCAAAAACTGGTTAACGCGGCCACCGTTGCTAATATAGTAAACAACTCATACTGGAAAGCGACTCGCGGTGAAAGCAACAGTAGCAATGACGATAAAGCTGAAGATGGTGCAACATCGAATATTAAAGCAGGCGATGAATTAACCTTTGTTGCGGGCAAAAATATGGCACTGAAAAAAAGCAGGTAACACCTTCACTTACGGCACCAAAGATAATGTAAGCTTCACCACTGTAACCTCTAATGGCGTAACGGTGAATGATAGGGGCTCATTAACGGTAGGGTGCAGGCTCAACCATTAATATGGGTGATAATATCATTCATGGTGTGAAAGCGGGTGAAGCCAATACGGATGCTGTGAATCTTGCTCAGTTGAAAGCGAATACTTCTGTGGTAAGTGCGGGTGAAAAATATCACTGTTACATCATCCACTAATACTGAAGGCAACAAAGTTTATACCGTTGCAGCTAAAAACACCCAAGCGACAGTATCAAAAGCTGACGGTGACAACCCTATCACCCTTGATAACTCAACAACAAATGCTAACGGCACAACTAACTATAAAGTTGGCTTAAAACATTGATGAAGGCACACTTGAGGTTAAAGACGGAAAATTAACCGCTAAAGCTCAAGCTAAGGCAATCGAAACCGTTGAAAGCAAAGAAGGTGGAGATAACATTGCACAGGTAGAGTGTGAAATCAGGCAAAAGCTAAAAGGTGATGCAGGTGCGACTTATCAAGTGAACGTATCTAAAAATACAGTGAAAGATGCAGCACAAGAAGCCGTCACTGTGTCTGATGATAGAGCGACCAACACAAATAGCCCAATCACTGTAACAGCATCAAAAAAATGAAGCAAACCACAGTACTGACTACAAAGTTTCATTTAATGGAAAATGAAGCAGCGAGTTATTCCATTAACCTATAAGGCAAATGGAGAAAACGCTAAAACTGTTAAACTTTCAGAGGGGCTAGACTTTACTGATGGTAAAAGGCACAAAAAGCTTCTGTAGGTGAAAATGGTAAAGTAACCTTTGATGCAACAGTTGCTGATGTTAAACAAGGCGATAATGTCACAATTAACAAAGATGAGACTACAGGTGTTTACACTGTAAATGCAAAAGACACCATTACGACTGTAAAAGGTAAAGATGGCAGCGCAGCAAAAGTAACCACAGCAACTGAAAGCACTGATACCAACAAGATTTACGAAGTTGATGTCAATGTTGATGGCACCACCATTGTGAACGAAGGCGGTACTTTAAAAGCTAAACTACCTGACGTCTCAACTACAAACTTAACTGTTAACGAAGGTAAGGTTACAGAACCAAGCGCTGATAACGGCAAAAACTGGTTAACGCGGCCACCGTTGCTAATATAGTAAACAACTCATACTGGAAAGCGACTCGCGGTGAAAAGCAACAGTAGCAATGACGATAAAGCTGAAGATGGTGCAACATCGAATATTAAAAGCAGGCGATGAATTAACCTTTGTTGCGGGCAAAAATATGGCACTGAAAAAGCAGGTAACACCTTCACTTACGGCACCAAAGATAATGTAAGCTTTCCACCACCGTAACCTCTAATGGCGTAACGGTGAATGATAGGGGCTCATTAACGGTAGGTGCAGGCTCAACCATTAATATGGGTAACAATATTGTTGGCGGTGTAGCTAATGGTATTGCAGACACTGACGCTGTAAACGTGGCTCAGTTGAAAGCGAATACTACAACTGTTGTTGCGGGTAAAAATGTATCTGTAGATGTTGCAGAAAAATGCATCAACAGGGCAAAACATTTACTGTAAATGCAGATAAAAACCACTGTTTCTGGTACAGGTCCTGTCTCCGTAAAAGCAACTTCTGATGCTGCGAATCACACAACAAACTACAATGTAGAATTTGATTCCAGCAAAGCTGCAGAACAAACAGATTTAACTTATAAAGCTAATGGTAAAGATGCTAAAAAGTTAAACTTTCAGAGGGTCTAGACTTTTACTAATGGTAAAGGCACAAAAAGCTTCTGTAGGTGATAACGGTAAAGTAACCTTTGATGCAACGGTTGCTGATGTTAAACAAGGCGATAATGTCACAATTAACAAAGATGAGACTACAGGTGTTTACACTGTAAATGCTAAAGACACCATTACGACTGTAAAAAGGTAAAAATGGCAGCGCAGCAAAAAGTAACCACAGCAACTGGAAGCACTGATACCAACAAGATTTACGAAGTTGATGTCAATGTTGATGGCAAAACTATTGTAAATGAAAATGGAACCTTACAGGCTAAAGGTTGGAAAACAAAAAGTTGTCAAAGGAAGGTGAAGTTGAAGGAGCTTCGGAAGAAACTGTCAATGGTAGTGATACTGTAAAACTATATTGCAGGTAAAAACGTGAAATTAGTTCAAGATGGTAAAAACTTTACTATCGCAACTAAAGATAACGTAACCTTTAAAGATACGACAACAACAAACCTAAGTGTTACCCTCGGCGGTAAAGTTGACATGGGTAACAATAAGGTAACCAATGTAGCTGAAGGCACTGAAAATACTGATGCAGTAAATGTAAAACAGTTGAAAGACTTCAAAGCTGAGGTTGCTGACGGGGATTAACTTTCGCAGGTAATAGTGGTACAGCGCATAAAGCGAAGTTAAACACAACTGTTAATATTAAAGGTGGTAAAGATAATACTGATGCTACAAAAATTTGATAATGGTAAAAATGTAATGACCGCAGTAAATGGCGATACTGTTACTGTTTCCATTAAGAAAACACCTGAAGTTGAGGGCATCAACATCACTGATACAACCGGTAATGTAAAAAGTTAAATTAACTCAAACAGATGAAGGTTTAAAAGTATCTGATGGTAACAATAATGCAACACGTATTACCAATGTAAAAGCTGGTGAAAAAGATACTGATGCAGTAAATGTGAAACAATTCAAAAGCGAAAACAGAAGTTGAAGCTGGTGAAAATATTGAGATCACATCGTCACAGATACAACAAATGGTCAAAACTATCTATAAAGTGAGCGCAAAAAGGTATTAATGATACTTCTGCAGCAGTTAAAGGTGGTTCTGATCACGTTAAAGTGACAAAAAGCTGCTAATACGCATAAAGATGGTTCAACAACTGTTACTGACTATACCGTTGATCTTTCAAATAAAACGAAAGAAGATATCAAAAAAGGTGTGGATGCGCATACAGAAGTCACCACGAAAGGTTTAACCTTTAATGCAGATAAAGGCACCACCGGTGTGAAAAAACTAGGCAGCAAAGTAGTCTGTCAATGGTGATGGTAAAAACATTACCACCACTGCAGATGAAAACGGTGTAAAAGTATCGATGAAAGATGATATTAAAGTAAACTCTGTCACAACAAAAGAAGTGAAAGTGGGTAACGTTAATATCAACGAAAACGGTATCAACGCTGGTGGTAAACGTATTACCAATGTTGCTCCAGGTAAAGATGGCACTGATGCTGTAAATGTAAAACCAATTAAAATATGTTGCAGGTAATATCAGCAATCAAATCAATAATGTTGATAAAGCGCTTGCGTGCAGGTATTGCAGGTGCTTTTAGCATCAGGTGGGTTATATCATGCTACGACATCAGGTAAATCTATGGTGTCTGTCGGTGCAGGTACATATCGTGGACAAAATGCGTTGGCGGTGGGTTACTCTCGCTTATCTGATAATGGTAAAGTTGGGGTTAAATTCACGGTAAACAGCAATTCACAAGGCCATGCAGGTGCAAAGTGCAGTGTTGGCTACCAATGGTAATTAACTTGTAGTAAAAATAAAACCCGTCGAAAGTCGGGTTTTTATTATCTAAACGTAGCTATAGCGCCCTATTGGCGCTATTCTAATATCCAGAGTTAATTATTAAATTCAGCACCTAAACAAGGTCGAATTTTATTTAACATATCTTTTATTACCGCGTGATGGTGCGGCAATGATATTGCCACTGCGTAAGTAGCCGTTACCCTGCATCAAAATCACGGACTAAACCACCCGCTTCACGCACGATTAAATCGCCAGCAGCACAATCCCATGCTTTTTAAGCCCATTTCAAAAATAACCATCAATACGATTTGACGCTACATAGCATAAATCTCAAATGCTGCAGAACCAGTGCGACGGAAATCCGCGGCATCTTCAATCAAGGCATTCATCATTGACAAATTGAGTTGGCATTAATTTTGGTTGTTTGAATGAAACCGGTCGCTAAAATTGAACCTTGAATTTCACGTTTACTATCTACGCGTAAACGTACTTCGTTTAATTTTGCGCCTTCACCACGCACAGCGGTAAATAATTCATTACGGATTGGATCGTAAACAACACCAACTTCAGTACGATACACGAATTGCGATAGACACGGCAAATGAGGGAAGACCCGTCCTAAAATTAGCGGGTACCATCTAGTGGATCAATCACCCATTGGACATCGCCATCTTTTGCCTTCAAGCGCACCCGTTTCTTCACTGATGATGGTGTGGTCAGGATAAGATTTACGAATAATTTCAATGATTTCTGCTTCTGCCGCTTTTATCAACGTTTGTCACATAATCATTAATACCTTTTTGTGTGCTTTCGATAGCATCCGGCGTTCATAATTTTGTCAATCACAATGATGGTACCGCAATTTGGCATTGTCGAATTAAAGCTGATTCAGGCTGGTGCCCACCTAAAGCATTTTTCTTTACTCAGAATTAAACCGGAAGTAGCTTGGGAAAATCTTAATGACAGACCGGTATATTTTTAGGTCGAGTCGATATTGAAAATGAAGAACAATTAAATTCAGCTGGAAGATATTAAAGAAGAAAAATCTCAGTGATTATAGAATCTGAAAGTACAGCTTCCTGCAATAACTGACACAGTGAATAAACCTAGATTTGTCTGAAAATACATCCCTCTCAAAACACTCAAATCATTACACAAAACTCTGAAACCGAGACGGATATGACTGATTTGGTAATGAATTTATTTTTCACCTGTAGAAGAATCTCAAGACTCTACTGATAAAAACCATCTCAAGAAAGCGAAATAAATAAAATCGCCTCAACCCCATCTATAACCAGTGGGTGATGATACAAAAGGAAACTAAGGCTGTCTCAGGAGAGATTTTTATTGAATGGCTAAAATCCGGAATTATCGAAAATACCTCTAACTATTAATAATTCAAATGCTAAATTACATATAGTCAAAGGCAAACTTTTCCTTGTAACACCTGGAATCTTTCAGCTCTTTTTCAATAGTAAGGGCATTACCAACTTTACTAAAAAAAGATATCGAAAATTTGCAATATAGTTTCCAAGACCTTAAATTACACAAGAAATACCGTCAATCAAACAATGATAGTATTAATTTTTGGCGCTGTAAGGTTATTAGCCCCAAGAAGAACCTCTCAATTGATTGGATATTTGATTGATAAAACTGACTATTTTTCGGTAATAGAATTCCAATTGATAATTTGCATTTATCACTTATTGAGGAAAATGAAAGTGAATAGAACCACATTTGATATGTTACTTAGTAATATACCGTCATTTACGTATAGATACTATTAAAAGCTATGAAAAAGCAATTAGACAATTACAGAAAAATTGTAGTATTCAATATCCTGATGAAATATCAGACTCATTAATACTCCAATGGAGAAAGAGAGTTGTTGGACACATCTATCATTGAAGTGACTTGGAACAGCTATATTCGTCAGCTAAAGACTATTTTTCAAATTTGGAATTGAAAAACAACTCCTCCCATTTACAAAGAACCCTTTCGATGGTTTGTTCATTAGAGAAGGAAAGAAGAAAAGGAAAGTATATACTTCTTCAGATTTAAAAACTTAGCTTTGGAATCACTGAATCAAAAGCATCTTCCTCCTATTCTTCGCCCATTATGGTTTACTAAAACCATAATTATGACTTTCCGCTATACGGCAATTCGACGCTCTCAGTTAAATAAATTAAGAATTAAAGATGTAGATTTGCTGAATCAAGTTATTCATATTCCATCTGAGATAAATAAAAATCACGAGTATCATATACTTCCAATATCAACGACACTTTATCCTTATCTAAAGAAATTATTAACTGAACTAAGTAAACTGAATCAGCCTGTAGAATCTCAACTATTTAACATTAATTTATTTTCAAATGCTGTTAAACGAAAGGGAGAAAATGACCAATGACCAGGTGAGCTATATCTTCAAAGTTATTTCAAAATATACGAGAATTATCAGCTCCCTCACAGATTTAGTACATACAGCAGCAACAAATCTAATGAAAAACCTGAAAAACCTATATATAGCCAAACAATTACTAGGACATAAAGATGTCAAAGTTACATTGAGTTATATTGAAGATAATATTGATTCAATAAGAGAATATACAGAATTACTTTTAGATAGGTATGCAAGGAGCATCTAAGGGTGTTCCTTGCAAAATAAACTTTAAATCGCTCATTCTCAGCTTATTCATCCTTATAAAAATATTTTTAAAATTAGTACATTCAGGCTTTTACAAACTAGTATTTTTTTGTAAGATCTAACCTATCCACAGAGCGTTAGTGGGTAGATCATGGTGTATTGGCTAGGGTACACGGAATTGGTCTAAACAAATAGTTTTCAAACCTAAATGATGTACACAAGGGATTTAAAATCCCTCGCCTTTCGAGGCGTGCCAGTTCAAGTCTGGCTTTCGGGCACCATTTTTAATTTCAAATCCAAATCAATCTCATTTTTCACTTTTAATTTTTAAAAACTTATTTTATTAGTTGTTTCTTATACTGAAAGTATTTCTACGAAAATATAATTATTTTATTCTTATATTGCTCTTCTCATTCCAAGCAAAAAGATCAAACTTAAGTTTGATCCGGTCTACATCTTTTTATATTCAAGCATATTAAGTATGCGTTATCAGTGCTAAAACAAGAGAACCCGCTCTCATCAAAATGAAATTTATTCTTGTTTTATTCTACATTGAGATATACAATCGTTTTTCAACTTTAGTCGGGGTGCCACAAAGTGGCTGAGATGATACCCGTGAACCTGAAACAGTTAGCACTGACGTAGGAAACTAATATGCCAAAATACTTTTCATTCTTCATATCTATTTTCAATCCTCTCAAAGCCTCTAGTTATTAATCAGTAAGGTTAATGCTATGGTGAATATTCAGGATCTCAGCCTTGCTTTTTGGTAAGCAGGTATTATTTGAGCACCTTGATTTAACGCTTTTTACCTAATGAATGGGTCAGCTTTACTTGGCTGTTCTGGTGTAGGTAAATCAACGCTTTTAAGATTAATTGCAGGGCTTGATACACAAGGGAAGATATCAAGGTAATATCATCTTTCATCCTAATATTCGAGTGGCATGGCTACCACAAAAAGATACTCTTTATCCTGGCTTTCAATTATTGATAACGTCCAATTAGAAAAACGTACTATTTGGGAAAAATCCCAAAAACAACTCTTCAAGCAAAAAGCACTACTTGAACAAGTAGGCATGTCAGAACATCTTCATAAAAAGCTGTGCTCAATTATCTGAGGACAGAAAACAAAGCGTGGCGCTCGCTCGAGTATTAATGCAAAACGCTGATTTAGTTTTACTTGATGAACCTTCTCTGCCCTTGATGCGATTAGTCGTTACCAATTACAAAACTTGGCCCATGAACTATTAAAAGATAAAATCAGTGTTATTGGTTACACATGATCCTCAAAGCATTACGCTTAAGCCAGCGTATTTTTGTATTACGCTCACCGCAGCCTAATCAACCCAGCATTATCTGATGTCATAAAACCCGAAGGTAAAGCACCACGAGAACTTAACCAAGAAAAATTTGTGGATGCTCCAACAGCAATTATTAAATGAGTTATTAGAGGAAAAAGATGAAACTTAGCCTTCTTAAACCGCTCTTTATTGGAATTATATTACTGTGTCTCTGGCAACTTATTGGCGTATTTAGGTGATTTTCCCCATTACATATTTCCTTCTCCTCAAGCTGTATGGTCTCAATTAGTTTCTCATTCAGAACTACTTTGGCAGCATACACAAACCACCTTAATTGAAATTGGCTTAGGGTTACTGTTGGGGTTTATTTTCGGATTGTCATCAGCCCTCTTACTCTCTTTTTCACCCTAAAACATCATCATTACTGTTACCGATTTTAGTAATTTCTCAAGCAATTCCTGTTTTTGCTATCGCTCCGATACTCGTACTTTGGCTGGGTTATGGCATGCCATCAAAAATTGTTATGGCCATTCTCATTATCTATTTTCCCTGTAACTGCAGCTTGTTACGATGGATTACGCAATACACCTAAAGCTTGGCTCGATCTCGCCAAAACATTCAATCCTTCCCCTTTGCGTTTATTACTCAAAGTGCGATTACCTGCTGCATTGCCTGCATTTGCATCAGGCTTTCGTATTGCGGTTTCAGTCGCCCCAATTGGCGCTGTAATCGGAGAATGGGTGGGTTCATCAGAAGGGCTTGGCTATTTAATGATCCACGCCAACGCCCGTATGCAGGTGGATTTAATGTTTGCCGCGTTGCTGATATTAGTGGCAATTTCACTTTGTTTATATTTCAGCATCGATTGGCTACTACGCCGTTTTTATTTGGCACGTTTAACACTTCATGACAAAAGGAGACAAAAATGAAGAAAATCATCCGTTATTTCAGTCTTTAATTGGACTCACCGCCAGTTTTACCAGCTTTGGCAAAGAGAAATATCAGCTAATGCTTGATTGGTATGTAAACCCTGATCACGCAGCGATCATCGTGGCGCAGCAAAAAGGCTTTTTGAGATAACTTAGACGTCGACATTATCGAACCAGCCGATCCATCATTACCACCTAAATTGGTTGCCTGCTGGAAAAAGTGGACTTAGCTATTAATTATCAACCTCAACTTTATCAACAAGTCTCAGAGGGACTGCCTTTAGTGCGTGTAGCTCTCTGATTTCTAGCCCATTAAATAGCGTAGTGGTGCTCAAAAATAGCAATATCAAAACGCTTGCCGATCTGAAAGGGAAAAAGTAGGCTATTCAGTCAGTGGCTTTGAAGATGTATTACTCGATACCATGCTCCACGCCATCGGGCTCAGCAACCAAGACGTAAAATTAGTGAATGTGGAATTGGTCGCTTTCCCTTCTCTTTTAACCGGCAAGTCGATGCGGTCATAGGGGCATTTCGTAATTTTGAACTGAATCAGATCCATTTAGAAAAACAAGAAGGCGTGGCATTTTTCCCAGAACAATATGGTGTGCCTGCTTATGATGAATTGATTTGTAGTTGCTAACAAAAACAGTCTTGCTTCTAAAAATTTCGATTTTTGACCGCACTTGAACAAGCTACAACCTACCTATCAAAACAACCCAAATGACGCATGGCAAGCATTTGTGAGCTATAAACCAAAAAGAACTCAATACGAATTAAATCAATTAGCATGGAAAGATACTCTGCCTTTTGTATTAGCAACAAACCCTCGCAATTGGATGTCAAACGTTATCAACAAATGGCGGAGTTGTGCATCAGAAAAGGCTTGATTCCAAAAAGCACTTGAATTGAAAGACTATGCTGTCGAATTACAGTAAGGAAAAATGATGATTGAACAACTCATTCAGCAAGCGCAACCTTATTGGAAGCAATATGTTGAGCATGAATTTGTGCAACAACTTGCAAAAGGCACTTTGCCAAAAGCTTGTTTTCAACACTATTTAAAAACAAGATTACATCTATCTTTTCCATTATAGCAGTGCTTTTTGCCTTTGGGCGTGTTCAAAGGCAAAGAAATTTTGCCGAAATGGACATGCCGCGTAAAACGCTCGACATTCTTTGCCAAGAAATCCAATTACATTTGGATTACTGCCGACAATGGGAAAATTAGTGAACTGGAAATATTCCAAACACCAGAAAGTGCGGTATGCATTTCCTATACACGTTACCTGCTTGATTGTGGAATGACGGGCGGCTTACCAGAGTTATATGCAGCTCGTTACGCCTTGTGCTTTAGGGTTACGCACACGTCGCCCACTACATCATAGAAAATTATCCAAAACGACCAAGCAATCCTTATCAAGCATGGATTGACGCATACTCAGCACCAGAATATCAACAAGCCGCACAAGAAACGGTTGATTTTTCTTACCGCACTTTGAGAGCCACTTAATGATTCTCAACTCGCTAATATCCAACAGATTTTTACCACCGCCACTGAATGGAAATTGATTTTGGCAAATGGGATTGGATTTATCATAAAAATAAAGGCGTGAAATGAAATCTATTTATTTATCAAAAATTCGTGAGCAAAACCCGCTTATTCATAACATAACCAACATTGTTGCGGCAAATTTTAGTGCCAATGGTTTACTTGCATTAGGTGCATCACCATTGATGTCAGCCAACATAGAGGAAATGGTTGAAGTGCCCAAAATCAGCCAAGCATTGGTAATCAGTATCGGCACGCTTATCGGTAAAGAACGAGAGGCTATGTTATTAGCAGGTAAAACCGCTAATTCAATAGGCATTCCTGTCGTGCTGATCTCGTCGGAGTGGGCGCTACGAGCTACCGACGAGAAACCATCCGCCAATTACTGTCTGAAGTGAAATTTGCTCTAATTCGTGGTAATGCAGGTGAGCTAGCTACGATTGCTGGTGAAGACTGGCAAGCAAAAGGCGTGGATGCAGGACAAGGTAAAACGAATCTACAAGAAGTCGCTCAACGTGTTGCTCAACACTATGGTTGCACAGTATTAATTAGTGGAGAGGTCGATATCATCAGTAATGGAAAGCAAACGCTATCATCCATAACGGCACACCATTATTCCAGTCACCGCATCGGGTGTTTATTATGCAGCATGCGCAGCATTTTTAGCTGTTGATGAAGGTAATCATTTTTCTGCGACAGTCGAAGCCTGTGCCGCTTACACCGTTGCAGGGGAGCTTTCATGGCTAAAAACTTAACCACGCAAGTCGGTCAATTCCAAAATTCGCTTTACTTGATGAATTGGCAGCCTTAACACCTGATTTAATAGAACAAAACGCGGAGGTGAAATATGTCTAACATTCCACAAACATTGACTATTGCTGGTTCGGACAGTGGCGGCGGCTGCTGGCATTCAAGCAGATTTGAAAACCTTTCAAATGCAAAGGTGTATTTGGAACCTCAGTGATTACAGCTGTCACCGCACAAAACACACTTGGCGTATTTGATATTCACCCTATTCCACTGAAAAACAATTCAGGCACAGCTAGAAGCGGTAAAAATGACTTTCAAATTGCAAGTGCCAAAATTGGCATGCTTGGTACGGAGATATTATCGAATGCGTGCTGATTTTCTTAAAAAAATCGTCCATTCGGCACATTGGTTATCGATCCTGTCATGATTGCAAAAGGTGGTGCGCCATTATTGCAACAACAAGCGGTATCCGCATTAATCAAACATTTATTGCCACTTGCCGATGTGATTACGCCAAATATTCCTGAGACAGAAGCTTTAACTGGTTTTAAGATTTCTGATACAGCCAGCATTCAACAAGCTGCGTTAGACTTGCAGAAACAAGGCGCAAAGAATGTCATTATTAAAGGCGGACATTCGCTCAATTCACAAAGTCAGCAATGCCAAGATTGGATCCTTTTTACAAAATGGTGAGCATTTTTGTTTTGAAAGCCTGCGTTTCAATACACCACATACTCACGGCACAGGCTGTACTTTTCAGCTTGCTTAACAGCTGAATTAGCCAAAGGCTCACCATTAAAAAGTGCGGTAAAAACAGCTAAAAAGATTTTATCACTGCAGCCATCTCTCACCCATTGAATATTGGTCATGGACATGGACCAACAAATCATTAGGGCTTATAGTCGCCTTTTAAGGATTGAAAAGATGAAAAATATTCAAGAAATTTTACCGCTCTATTTTGTAGCAGGCACACAAGATTGCCGACATTTAGGTGATAATCCAACAAATAACTTGCTTTCTGTTCTTAAACAAGCTTTTAGAAGGTGGCATTACCTGTTTTCAATTTTCGCGATAAAGGCAAATTCTCATTAGAAAATTCTCCAAGAGAACAACGAGCCTTAGCCATTAGCTGTCGCGATTTATGCCGTCAATATGATGTGCCATTTATAGTTGATGACAACGTTGATTTAGCATTAGAAATTGAGGCGGATGGGTTCACGTTGGACAAAGCGATACGCCTGTAAAAACGATTCGAGCAGAAGTAATAAGCCTCTAATTATTGGTTGGTCCGTCAACCGATTGGATGAAGCAAAAATCGGAGAGGAATTATCTGAAATCGATTATTTTTGGTGTTGGTCCAATTTTTCCCACTCTATCAAAAAGAGAATCCTTCCCCGACTTTAGGAATGAAATTTATTCAAACCTTGAGAAATGGAGGTATCACAAAAACCGCTTGTAGCTATTGGTGGCGTGAAATTGGAGCATGTGAAAACGTTGCGAAAATACGCGGTCAGATGGTATCGCGGTAATAACCGCGATCAGTCAAGCCAAAAGATATAAAAGGCAAGCACCAAAGCATTAAAGGAAGCAGCGGATGCAACCACTGAATAAAGCCAAATAGTTTGAAACGTGTAGCAATGGCAGCAATGATTGGCACCGGCTATTGAATATTTCGATAACTATATTTATGCCATGGCGGCGGTGCTCGTTCTTCAATCATCAATTTTTCCACGCAGCTGACCCACTTTCGGGCCAAATTGCTGCACTTTCCACACTAGCACTGACTTTTATTGCTCGTCCTCTGGGGCGGTGGTATTATTCGGACATTTTGGCGATCGCTTAGGAAGAAAAATACCTTTGTTATGAGCCTGCTAGTAATGGGATCTCAACCGTAGTGATCGGCTTATGTACCAACTATGACAGTATCGGAATATGGAGCTACGATCTTACTTTTGCTTATGCCGTATCGGGCAAGGCATTGGTTTAGGTGGCGAATGGGGCGGCGCTGCATTAGTGGCAATCGAAAATGCACCTGAAGGGAAACGTGGTTGGTATGGCACTTTTCCACATTAAAGCGTCTCTCAGGATTACCACTTTGCCAATGGTGTCTTTTTACTCATTACCGCGCTTTTTGGACAAGCCAATGACTGACTGGCATGTACCCATTTCTTTCCTCTTTTTGTATTAGTTGCTATTGGGTTGTATGTTCGATTAAAACTTACAGAAGCGACAATATTTATTGCAGCACTAACATGCCTCAAACCTAAAGCTTTACCGATGATGGAAGTGATCGTTACTCATTTCAAAACCATTCTTCTTAGGTATGTCGATCTGCATTGCAGGCTGTGTTTTATATTATGATCGCTTTCAGCCAAATTTATGCAAAATCTACTCCCAACCGTATCGGAAGCAGGTTATGCAATGGGATTAGGTTTCTCTTACAAATTTTTACTGCTATTAATGTGCAGTGCGATTTCATTAGCCATTACAATTGCTATTTCAGGCAAATATATCGATATCGTTGGACGAAGAATTTGGTTAATTTTGGACAACCTTTGGCTGGCTATTTTCGGCAGCCTTGTCCATATTTTCTCGATAATGGAACAACTACCAGTTTATTTTGGTTCTTGATGATAGGAATGGGGTTAGTGGCATGGGGTTATGGCCCCTTGCGAGTTTCTTACCTGAATTGTTTCTCAACACATGCTCGTTTGTTCCGGTGCATCGTTGACCCACAATATTTTGCAGGCTTATTCGGTGCCAGTAGTAGCAATTATGTGCGTTACCACTGAATGCAAATTATGGCTTAAAAGGTGTTGGAATTTATCTAACCTTAAATGCTGTATTAAGTTTGATTGGACTTTGGTTTAGTGCGGAACAAAGGACAAACACTTTAGCATAAAATAAGGGAAAAGAAACTCATCGTTTTGCTTTATAGTAAATCTCAAAATAAACACATGAAAAACGACCGCACTTGCGGTCGTTTCTATTTATAGTTCAAAGGATTATTTTAATTTTTCACCTTTAAATTCACCAGTCAAACTTTTTCTAAGAAAGAGGTGATGTCCTCCACATCTTTTTGAGCTGGCTGTTGCACGTTACTTTGGTATTTCAACTATGCGCTCACAGCATCTTTTTAACTCTTTTGCTGGGCATCGCGGAAATATGGTGCAGTAGCGCGACGTTGCGCAGAGGTTGGCACTTTAAAACGATGCATATCAAACGGATCTTTAGTTTGTGCAAAACGGCCTTCATCCGCATCAGTTAATGGCGTACCACGATCTTTAAAGTAATCGCCGTAAGTCCCATGTATTCATAAGATTGTCCGCCCATTGCTACACCAGTATGACCAAGTATCGCATTTTATGTTGTTTGAATAATTCATAACCGCGAACTTGTTGCTCGGTCAAGGCTGTTTTATCCCTTTCAAATAACGGTCGAAATCACTATTTGGCGTAATTAATGTTTTTCATATTCACCAATCGCGTGAGTTAAAGTTTCTTTCGTCACTTGTGGATATTCTTTTAAGAATTCTTTTTGAACTCTTCATCCATTTCAAAACGTGCCACGATGTCATCCCAAGAGTGTGAGCCCATTTCTACCGGATTTGTTGGAGGACCTTTTCGCTTGATCCGCTAAATCGGCAGCACGACCATCCCAGAGATTGAACAAAGTTGAATGCAGCATTGAATACAGTTGGTGCGTTAATTGGGCCTTTTACCATCAATACCTGTTGAGTATCAAGTCTATCCACACCACCTTGTCTCGAATTGGTGACAGAGTATGACATTGAATAGAACCATCGCCTGATAAACGTCCATCAAAGTAAAGATCATGACCTAAGCGACTTTTTGCTTCATCGGTCGCAATACTGTCTGGAATCGGTTGAACTAAACGATCTGCATCAACATTTGCGTTTCTTTTTGGTAAAGACATTTTACGTGCTTCACGAATCAGTTAAGCAACGCTACTTTTTCTTGCTCATCTGGTTTTACTTCCCAGTGAAGATGTCTGAATTTTAGCATTGGCATTTCGTTATTTTCAAGTACACGTTGTAATTTTGCTAAATCAGCTTGGGATAATTTGATCGGATCTTTAAGCCTTCAACTAAACGATCTCAAGCGGAGGCTCTAGCTCCATTCTGAATATCCGATTGCATTTTGGTCACCCAATCAGAATTTTTGAATAAAATGGAAGAGGTGTGTTTGGACTATGGCAATATTGGCAGCTGTTATCAAACAACGCTTTTAGCCACTTTTTCTTGTTCGCCCGTATAGCGATTTTTCCATTAAAAGTTGGATCGCGTTCTCTTTTATCAAATTGATGTAGATACCCCACAACACCCAAATAACCTAATACTGCAATGGCTGCCCGCCAATAATCAGTTTTTCATCTAATCCTCCAAATGATCAATAAAATATAAAAGAAAGAAAAAGCTTAAAAAGCAGGTGATTATGCCAAAAAATTGGCTTATATTTTATGTGGTTTGATTTTGGCTATGGATGTGATTGATTGCATTACAGGTGTTTTAACTTATAAATAGAGATCTCCTAAAAATTCAGCAATAAAAATGCAGTTATTTCTAACCGCACTTTTACGTTTTATTATCTCTCGTTTATTTCTTTGGCGCTTGCATAAAGCGGAAGAAATCACTGTCTGGTTCAAGATCATCATATACCTGAACCTGCAAAGCTGCTATACGCTCTTTTAAACCACGAATAAAGCTATAAAACTGTGGTTCTTGAGCAAAAGCTTGAGAATACAATTTCGCAGCTGCCGCATCACCATTACCACGTAATTCTTGTGCAGTTTTATTGCATTCCGCTAAAATCAAGGTCACTTTTACGATCCACATCCGCTTGAATGAACGCCGCTTTTTCTTACCTTTGTGAACGATGTTCACGGGCAACGGCATCACGTTCCGCACGCATACGTTGGTAAATCGAAGAAGAAAAACTTCATCTGGTAAATTGATTTGTTTTACGCGAACATCGACGACTTCAATCCTAATTCAGAGGTACTATCCTGCCCTGAATTTAACGCTTTTCGCACCTGCCATTAATTCACCACGTGTACCTGAAACGATATCTTTAATCGTACGAGTACCTATTTCTGAACGCAGACGGTCATTCACTTTACGGCTTAATAAGCTTGCAGCTTTGGTTATAATCGCCACCACCCGTTGCAGTATAGAAACGACCAAAATCGCTGATTTTCCATTTTACGCCATAGGAATCTACCAACAAGTCTTTTTCTCGACTGTCACAAAACGAGTGGCTGAGCCATCTAAGGTACGAATACGCGCATCAAGCACTGTGACTATCAATTAAAGGCAATTTGAAATGCAAAACCTGGTTCATAAACAACCACTTTATGCTTTTCTGCATCACGTTTGGCTTTGTTAAAACGCAACATGATGCCACGGTACCCTCAGTTACAACCACGACGCTGGAATATAACACTGCAGCAATCACCACAATAATCGGGTAAAAATTTACGCATTAGTTAAATCTCCCTTGGCGAAATGCCTTCATTTGATTGAACTGGTTGAGGTTGAGCTGTTTGCGTTTCTACACGACGTTCCTGTGTTGAAACAGGTGTAGAAACTGACCGCACTCGAGGCGTTGTAGTAGTCGGTTGAGCCGCTTTTTACCCATTAATTGTTCTAATGGTAATACGGTTAAGTTGTTACCATTATTTGCATCAACATGACTTTTCCGGCGTATTTGCCGGCGTGACTTTTTCCATGGTTTGAATATAAAGACGTTCTTTTAACATCAGGCGCGAGCTTTTAAATTCAGGTGAAGACGTTGTCAAAACGTTCACTTCCCTTGCGCATCGACTGCTAACACGATCTTTGTAAGGTAGCTTCTTCTATAATACGCTGTGCGTCACCGCAAACGATTGGCTCTTCTCACGAGCATAAGCTTCAGCTTCACAGATGTAACGTTGTTCGTCTTCCTGTGCTTCCCAATCGCATCATCGAAAGCATCTTTCACTTCTTCTGGTGGACGCGCAGATTGGAAGTTCGCATCAATGACCTCAAGGCCCATGTCATAAGGTTTGATAATATCGTTCAACGCTTTCCGTATTTTCACGCACCACTGCTCGACCCGTTGTTTGGGATATCATTCATAGTCATATGGCTAATCACACAACGAAGCGCACTGTCCGTCGCTTGTCCGGGCTATTATCTGCACTTTGCTCACGCTAAACAAGTATCTGGATTTTGACACGCGATATTGTACGGTCATTTCCACTTAACCATGTTTTCATCTTTGGTTAACATTTGCACTTTGCGTTTTAAGCTCGCGAACTTGTTCATTCCTGGAACCACTTAGTCAATCAAAAGTCGGTTTCAGTTCCAAAACCAGGTTGAACGGTAGAATGAAACTCACCAAAACGTAACGTCACACCACGTTCCGCTTCTTTGATGGTGTAAAACCGCTTTGCCCCAAATAATTCGATCACTGCAGCGATCGATAAATGTTTACCTAAATTGAATGAAGGTATATTCGGCTAGTATTATTTGAACCGCCTTTTTATTACCCCCACCCTAATCAACAGATTATTGAATACTTCTTCAATATCTGGTGGTGATTCTCCTGATTTTTATTGTCTCGTGAGCCCCAGCCATTTTCATTTTGCTTATCGATGAATTATCGACTGTTTTTGCACTGCTGTTCTGTCCCGGTTTACCCCAGGATCTTGATCTGGACCGTTTTGCAACATTACGTTCTCCACTTTTGTCTAAAAATTTTAATGAGTTTATCGAAATAAATGGGGTTAGTCTGTAAAAATACAAGTGGCGAATCAAGTTTTATAAAATATCCTTGAATATTTTCAAAGTTTTCTTTTATTCATTTATGAGTAAATCAATTTTTATATCGAGTAATTTTCCATCCAGTGATAAAAGTGCGGTTGAATGACTGATTTATAAATGCTGCAAAAGTAAAGGCATCATCCGTAGAGATCAACGCACCTTTCGGACAATAATCTGAATAGATCTGTTGTGGTTCGGCAAATGCGTCACACTGTAACCCTCACTATATTCCTACGCCTTGTGATTTTCAGCAGCTTCACTGCAAACACCAACAACGATAAAAGGCCTGGTCTGCATCAGGCTGTTTAGCAAAATCAATCTTGTTCTGCTTGGCGCAAAATGCGCCATGAGCGCAAAAATTCCGTTTTTGGGAAATTCAATATCAATACCGACCGCACTCTGATTCATTAATATGCAGCAATACAGCAACCCAATCACCAGAGTGACTAATATTAAAATCAATATTCTCGACGGGAAATTGTGGTCTGTCACTACGTACGATAAATTCGCCCTAAAGGCGGTTGATTTTTCTGCTGTTTTTAGCAACTGCCAAAAGTAAAAATGCGCTAATCGACGGCATTGATGCCGTTGCGTTATCCGAGAGAATTTCCCAGCGGTTCTGTACACATTTTTCAGGGACGAGTTTCCCTAGGAATTTTCATTAAAAGGAAAAGGTTGTTGAATATTGGCGTAAGCAATAAAAAGTTGTCATAAAAATAATGAATAAACACGCAAGTTTGATTGCATTATAAAAGGAAATCCACCACACGCCAACATAAGCTAAAACTCATCAAAGCAAGGCGTTAGATTGAAACTGTGAGCGGTTTCATGGATTTTTCTCTTCAAATACGTTACATTTTCAAAAGTAATCACAGGAGGTTCTATGTTTTAAACAACTTCAACAAGTCGGTAAAAAGCATTCATGTTGCCGATTGCTATTTTGCCTAGCTGCGGGTCTTTTACTCGGGATCGGTGGTGCACTTTCAAACAAAAGCAACAGTGCAAGCTTATCCAATTTTAAATAATGAGGGCTGCAAGGTCTGTTTCAGATCATGTCAGCAGCCGGTAGCGTGAGTGTTGCAATTTGGCCTTATTATTGTGTATTGGTTTAGGTATCGGCAACCAAACGTGACAAAGGCGTTGCCTGTCTTGCTGCGGTTGTCGGTTATCTCATTATGACGGTACCATTGCCGCATTAATTCCGATTTTCTCTCCTGATGTAGCATTGATACAGGTGTGATTGGTGCATTGGTGATGGGCTTGATTGCAGATTAAGATTACGTAATCCTATACAACATCCAATTACCACAAGTATTAGGTTTCTTTTGGCGGCTCTCGCTTTGTGCCAATCGTTACGCTTTTTCAGCCATTTTTGTTGGATTGGTTTTCTTCCTCATTTGGCCAACTTTCCAGCAATGGCTCGTCTCGGCAGGTAAAAAGTATCGCTTCATGGGAACCTTTGGAACATTCTTATACGGTTTCTTAATGCGAGTTATCTGGTGCGGTTGGCTTACATCACATGATTTATCCGCTATTTTGGTATTCTGATTAGGCGGTGTGAAATGGTCAATGGTGAGATGATCACTTTGGTCTACAAAAATCTTTTTGCTCAATTAGCGAATCCAAATCACCTTATGGTTTATTTACTGAAAGGAACCGTTTCTTTGCTGGCGTTTTGATACCATGATGTTTGACTTACCAGCAGCCTGTTTAGCTATCACTGTGTACCGAAAACGTCGTGCACAAATTGGCGGCTTATTCTAGGTGCAGCCTCACTTCTTTCATTACCGGCACACCGAACCCTATCGAGTTTATGTTCTTGTTTGTTGACCATGGCTTTATGTATTCCATGCATTCTTAGATGGTGTATCTTTCTTTATTGCTGATTATTTAAATATCTCTATCAGAATACTTTCTCTGGTGGTTTATTGATTTCTTGCTCTTCGGTATCATAAGGTGAGTAAAACATCCATTGGTTGCATGTCATTTTCGTCGGTATTCCTTGGGCACTGTCTATTATTTCTCTTTCGTTTTCTTGATTCGCATCTTTAATGTGATGACTCGGGACGTGGTGAAGAAACCGAAGAAAATGTAGAACAAGAAACTAGTTCATGACAGAAAATGCACATGAAAATTATTGCAGCATTAGGTAGTGCTGAAAATATTGGAAAAACGTGGATGCGTGTATTACTCGCTTACGTGTTTCTGTTAAGGACGAAAGCCGTTGATAAACCACATTGATTGGCGCGATTGATGTGCTTGAAGTCGGCGGTGGCGTACGAGGCTATTTTCGAGCTAAAGCCGTACTCTATAAGAGTGAAGTGAATCAAATCTTAGAAAAAGAAGATTAATTCTAAAAATAAAGGGCGTTTATCCCTTTTGAGTAACTAAAACAAAAGTGCGGTCAAAAATCAACCGCACTATTTTCAAACTAAATATGCACTAATTGTGCAAAAATCGTCATCCATTTCATCGAAAGTAATGGCAATTTATTGTGTTTATCCAACGCTTCTGGCAATGAAGATCGAGCGAAAGAATACGCTCTACAGACTCTGTAAATTTGGCTGGATGTGCCGTACATAAGAAAAATGCCGGTTTCATCACTAGTTGGTCTTTCAATACTTGATAGGCGATCTGCGCCGTGTGGTTCACCTAAATAACCTTTTGCATACATCGCTTTTAAGTTTCTTCTGTTTCACCATCGCTTAACATACCTGAACCTAAATCACTTAAATTCAGCCATTACGTTTGAATAGTTCTTCTACGTGGCCAGTTGTTCGGACGACGGTACATCCATCACGATAGCGTGCTACCGTCGCTGGGTGCCCAGTTACCTGATTCTAAATAACGTGGCACTGTGTCGTTCGCATTGGTTGATGTAATAAAGCGTTTGATTGGTAAAACCTAATGTGTTTTGCAATTAACCTGCCGTTAAGTTACCAAAGTTGCACTGGTACAGAAACCACGACATTATCACGTTTTTCTGGTAACTGCGCAGCCGCTTCAAAGTAATAACAAACTTGTGCTAATAAAACGGCTATTATTATTGATGGAGTTTGCTGAATTTAAACCAAATTGCTTTGACGTAGTTCGGCATCATCAAAGCTTGTTTGACTAACCGCTTAGCACGCATCGAAATCGCCATTAATCGCAACAGTGCGGATATTCCCACCTAAAGTACAGAATAGTCTTGTAATGGGCTGATTTTTGCCTTTCGGATATAAAATCACGACATTGATGTTTTCCAACCCGTAAAATGTCATGGGCAACTGCCGCGCCGGTATCACCAGATGTCGCTGTTAAAATGGTGATTTTGCCATCACCACGCACCGCAGCGAGCGCCTGCGCCATAAACGACCACCAAAGTCTTTAAATGCTAAGTTGGACCAAGATAATTCAAGGGCATAAATATTGTCTTCCACTTTTTCTAATGGTGCCGTAAAGGTGACGCATTTTCACCATCGCATCAAAGTGGCTTTCAGTAGTTCTTCACCCGATTAAGGCGCCAAAATTTTGGCTAGTTTCAACCAATGTGGGCTAACAACTCATCAATATTGGTTAAAGCGGATCGTTTCTGGAAAAGAACAAACCTTGATCTTGCCAAGCCCTTGACGTACCGCTGAGCAAAATTTGCTGTCTTCAGGGTGTTTGATATTGTACCAAATTCATTGTATATCCGTTTAATTATAGAGTTCATAAAATGTTATTCCCTCTTATAAAAAGGATAAAAGCGATTCATTGTTTAACCGAGCTCTCTCGCTGCCATCATTATCGACCTTACAAACATGCACAAACCTTCATTGTTTTGTAATAATGCGGTTTCTAAATGAGTCGCCAGTTTTGTCGCGATTTGTAAAGTCAGGTGCGATGGAGAAAATCAGCCAGGCGCAATCCCGTCGCTAGCGCACCTCGATCACGAGTGGCATTCGCTTTCACTTGCGACATTTGGTAATATAAGCTGCACGATAAGGTTTCCGCAATCACATCTTTCCGTCATCATCGCTGCAAGGTTTTCTTGATGCGTGTGACGACACGCATGCACAAAGCCACCTAAATGACGACCATGAGAGATCACGGCATCTTGACGATGATAGCGCTCGGTAAAATTGCGCGCGATGCTTCAGCGGTTGAAACTTCAATGCCTGGATAGCTAAGACCCAATACCCAATTATCATGGCAGCAGTTTTTGGCCAAATGTTACCGAGAGATTGACATAAATTGCACACTCGCCCAAGTAACAAGGCAGCCACATTATCATAATGGATAGAACCGAAATACGACCTTCCAGCTCTCCCATCCGCATCTCTAACAATTCCATTTTGAGAATGGTTCATCGTGGAATTGTTAACGCCACTAATGCAGCCACAGATGCACGCACTTGACCCCAATCGAAACCACCGGCATATTTTCAAGGGTCAAACGTAATGGCTTTTGACTCTCTCACGTGCGTAGTTTTAATTGCTCACCAAACAGGTACATAGGCCTGATACTACGATATGTGGCTCTTTTGGCAATTTACGCACAAAACATAAGCCCGCACTTTCGGAGCTCAAAACCACTTGGAATAGACTCAATCTGTACGACGTCACCTAATAATGAACCATCAATCGGTGAAATGGCTGCGCTAATGTCAAACCCTACACTAATATTTGCACTCGATGCGGGCATAAATTCTTAACATGTTATGTCACGAGTGGTGTAATGTTCTTAAAATATCCCGCAAAGATGCACCCGCTACGGTTACTGCGTTACCTGCCATAACACGTAATAACTTAACGGAATTGGTTGATAATAACGCGTGTAGAATGCAAGGCATTTTCACCATCTTTTGCTGGTGGATTATTTGCGATCCTGGCGATAATTGATACTTTGCGGTGGCATCTTTAATTTACGGCACATGGCGCAATACTTACCTTCCCGCTTTCGCGGCAGCTTCAACGCGAGCTTTAAATTCCGCACATCTAATTGTGGCAACATCGCCATAAATTCATCAGCTGATTTTGCCTTCAGAGAAGCCTTTCCGGTAACACCTTCCACTTCCATCGGAAAGCTCCAAGTTCTAGACCAGCTTCGTGCTAAAAATCAGCAGTTACGTGCCACATCTTGACCCGATAAATCATCACGAGATCTCTGGCTACTGTAAAGCCTTTTCGTGCAAAGTGCGGTCACTTCAGAAAGAAAAGTCCTTCTTCTAATTTGCCGAATGAAAGAAAGTGAGCCAGATAAAATGCCTTCAAAATACTCAAACTCATCTGCAGCCAATAAATTCTGTAAATTTTCAATAACTGGTAAGCCTGCCCCTACGTTTGTTTCGGCCAGCAAAGATTTATATTGGCTCGCTTGTGCGTGCGACGTAATTCATGGTAATAGGCTAATTCACGGTATTCGCTTTTTTGTTTGGGGTTACCATGGAAGCCTTCTTTTAACGCACGTGCATAAAGTCACAACCGATTCAGCCGTTGTACAATCGACAAGACTGGGTTCACCACGTGATGTAATTTAATGAATAACAACACATCGAAATCGAAGGTTGGAGTTGCATTTTTCAAGATCGGCTTTCAATTATCTAAATTCAATCCGTTTTCATTTAAAGCATTTTTGTTGAATTCGTAAGGCACAAACACAGTTTAATATCCTTCTTTGCAAGGTATTCTTTTTGTTGTTGTTTGATTTGTTTAATCAATTCTGCATACCACCGACGCCGACTAGAAACATATCGACGACTTTTTATTATTAAAAGGGCTTGATAGTCACTTTCACAGCTTCAATCGCTTTATTTTTGCGCCACTACTGCTGAAATTGAACGCTCAGAAGAACCTTGTGCAATTGCTACTAAGCTGATATTTGCTTGTGCTAAGGCAGAGAAAAACGAGCTGCGATACCCATAACATTTCATGCCATCGCCCCAACAGAGATAATAAGATATTTTTGCAACTAATTGGTTTAAATCATGGGCTTTCATTCTGCAGCAAATTCTTGTTCTAAAATCGCTTTCGCTGCATCTACGGAGGATTTCACTGGTACGCGAAACTAATGCTGTATTCAGAAGAAGATTGAGGTGATTAAAATGATAAAATCCCTGCTGGGCATTGCAGAAGACGCGACATTCCCCACCATGCTTGCATACCTGGACCTGAAACGTTAAACATTGCCACATTGTCAGGAGTTGTGTCCTTTCACTTGTAATCCTTCAGATTTCATGACCATCGATTACAGGCCTGGCGCAGATGAATTGCCATATTTTTAATTACATGGAATTTGTTTTAGAAAAAATGGACCAATTGTACGCGGATGGATCACTTTCGCACCAAAATAAAGAAAGCTCCATTGCTTCACGATAAGAAAAGGCTTGGTAATAAAACGACATACGAGGTACTAAACGTGGATCACAAGTATAAACGCCATCTACATCCATCCAGATTTGCAAACGACGCGTCTAAACAAGCAGCTAAACAGCAGCTGAATAATCAATTAAACCCGGCCCTAATAACACTAATTCTGCCTTTGTCCATTGCAAGCGATGAGCCGCATTAAGACACTTTATCTTTGCCGATAGCACTGCATCAGCGCGTTTGTGATTCTTCAATATCAACTGAAGATTCTAAGTAACCGCCTTATTAACTAATAATTGTTTAACTGGATCAACAATGTGAACACTGTATCCACGTGCTTCAAACCCGCTTTCATCATGGCAATCGATAATTTTTCACCACGACGATCAATGGTTGCTTTAACTATCTTCTGCTTTGCCAGCTTGGCGGTTCTTCTAATAACCTTTAATTTGGTAAATTCTGCATCAATAAGGGCTTTGGTACCCTGAATCAAATTTAACCAATTTCCAGCAGTGGCTCATTAATGATATTTGAAAATTTCAATAAGCCTTCATTAAATTGGGTATCGGTTGGTTGGTTTAATGCAGCTTCAGAGGGCGACAAGATGATTCGGTAATTTTGGTGGACCTTTGGCTGCTTGTTCTTCTAAAATGACTTTTTCGATTAATTGAGCTGCTTGCGAAGCGCTCAGGGGTTGGCTAATGAGTACGCAAATTTCTTGCGCATGATAATATCCTCAAAGATGTTTGTGATTTTAAATATTAAAAAGCCCTTTAGACAGATGCGGGTTTTCCCTGGAACGTCCTATTTGCTTTTACTTTTTTCAACCACTTGTGTATTGTCGCCGTGGTCCTTAATAATGGTGGTAATGAAAGTGCGGTTATTTTTCATTGTATTTTTTACTTGAAAAAGATGTGTTTAGAAAGCCACCGAAAAAACGAGCTTGTCAAACCTAAAATCAAAAATGAAGATTTTTCAAAAAATCATTACTTTCGTGTAAGATAAAACAAGTTTCACATTGGTCAGGAAGAAATGATGACAATTCAACGGCTCAAAACCATTAGTAACAAATCCAAACATCCCTCAACTCGCTCATCGTCCTGAAGTGCGGTCCTTTATTAGCCGTTTCTAAACGAAACCCTAATGACAATTTTAGAAACCTATCAAGCCGGACAAAAAGCATTTGGGAGAACTACGTTCAAGAGGCGTAGATAAAATTCAGTATTACGAAGCACAGAATATTCAGAATTGAATGGCATTTGTTGAGCCACTACAATCTAATAAAGAAACCCGTCTTGTATGGGAGCATTTCGATTGGACACGAAACCTTGCCAGAACGTGCCAAGAGTATGATCGTTTACTAAATGAACAACGTCTGCCAATAAAGTGCCTTTGAACGTTTTGGTTGGAAGTGTATCCGGTGATGAAGCCAGTAAATCCAGGTGTTCAACCGAGTGAAATGACGTTGAACTTGCAAAACACATTGAAAATCTACCGCACTTACGTTTTGTGGCCCTGATGGCGATCCTGCACCCAACAGGTAATGTTTTGAACAAGAAGCGGCTTTTAACCAAAATGAAACAATTATTTAAACAACAAAGTCGCTTTCCTCATCCATAAATTGAAGTACGCTACCATGAGGAATGACCGATGACATGCAAAATGCCATAAATGCGGTTCCAACGATGGTACGCATTGGTACGGTGACCATTTTGGGGCAAGAGATTATTCGAAAAATAATGGATAGAAAAATAAAAACGGTCAAAGTGTCGCTGCACTATCTGAGGTTGATTAAGCTTCTTCGCTCTTTTCAGAGAAACGTTCAATCTTCCGCACCTAAGCAGCAGGGTTTACATCTTCAGCGCCATGGCCGATCGATGTGATAAATACGATCTACGATAGTTTTCACCGCACGATACATCCTGCTAACACAAGACTGATTATTTTTTGTCGTCTGTCGCCGTATCTGCACCGGAAAGATGCTCAACACCATGACAAACTGCCGTGTTACCTTCAATCTCAGCTTTACCGCCATACCAGAATAATTCTGGAATGTGCATAAAAGCGGTTTTCAAAAATGGTTTCAGTAATGATACGGTGCCTTCTGCCACCATGTTTTGCTGGGTGAACTGGGCTTGCATATCTGTTGGGAAAACAGGTGTGGTGCGGTACGAATGACCGAGCGACTTTCGGACGATTGCCAGCCATGTCTAATGTAATGCTATCTTCTGTGACTTCAACTTCCGCACGCCTGCTTCACGAAAGCTTATCAATCACCACATCCATGAGCAGCCGCTTTGGTATTTTTACCACGCGATATAATCGCCCCGCAATTAAGAATGTACCGGTTTCAATACGATCTGGCACAATGCTATGTTCACAGCTAATTAAACGGTCAACCTTCAACTTCTAATGTGATCGTACCAGCACCGCCCAATTTTCTTCCATTTTGTTGAGAAATCTGCAGTATCAACAATTTCGGCTCGCGTGCTGCGTTTTCAATGATTGTTGGCCCGCCTTTTGCAAGTGTTGCAGCCATCATGATGAATAAAGTCGCGCCAACGCTCACTTTCCATCACAATACGCGTACCTACAAGACGATCAGCAACCGCTTTACGTAACCTTCATCAAGCTCCAATCGTTGCACCGGTTTTCCTAAGCCACTGGCGCGAAGATCAGCCGGACGTGCGCCGATGGGGCAACCGCCGGGTAAAACTTGACCAGTTGAAACGAGCCACCAACTTGGTGCTAATGCCCAAATAAACACGCATGGTTTTGCTAATTCATATGATTGCAACGAAGTGATCAATTTTAGAACAATCTAATAATACTGCACCTTCAGCATCACCGCTCAACTACAACCAAGTTTACGTAAGATTTTTTAAAATTGGTATCAATATCTTTTAGTTCTGGTACGTTTGTTAATTTAACTGGCTCAGTTGCTAAAATTGCAGCAAAAAAAAGAATGGAAGTGCAGCATTTTGCACCTGAGATGGATTACAGTACCACTCGCGAATTGCCCGCCATAAACACAGAAATTTTTTCCATAGAAAATCCTAGCTTGCTTGATGTAATAGACGATCCATTTTCCACTTTTACTGCAGTGGTATAGGTTTTAATAGTTAAGCGTGAATTTCGCCAGTTTTGGTAAGGCATTAATGGCGCGTAGATGGTTTGTTGCTGTTTAATTTAGAAAGTGCTGAGATCTCATCTCGACAATCACCAAAGTGAGCATTTTTCACCTTGAGCATAAACCTCATCTACATTCAGAGGCTTTCTTTTTAAATACGTTCAATTTCTTGCAGTTCCATTCGGTTCCGTTTTAATTATGGTCGATAAAGGTGCTAATCAGTGAGATAAATTCACTAAATCATGAGGGTTAATAACTGTTCTGGAGGGTTTATCAACCGCACTTTTGTTGTAACTGCTCACAATCGTTAATGAAAATCACACAATAATGCAAAACCAGCAAGATCAATTCGATTGATTTTGGTTAAATCAAATTCAATGAGACTTTTGTTAGGTTTTGCTTTTCTGATAAAAGCACGTTGTTGCCATAATGGTAACAACGTGTTACGGGATAACTCCCCGATAATTGAGCTATATTATCATTATTTTGGTAAATCCCACTTTAACGCAGTCATTCAGCTTATTTGCTCAATGTCACTGGCGCTGCAGCAGATTTTTAATTTGAGCAGTTAATGCTTCAATGACCTTGTTGACGTGAATGCCACTCCATTCATTTTGTTTGGTGACAACCATGCTCACACCAACCAGCAACCATATCTTAAGCTTGCCATTCACCAGTTTTACTGTTTTGCGCCATTTGAAATCTAACGATTGGCTTGTCCTGTTTGCACGATGTTTACACGAATGTACAAGGTTTTTGTCGCCCTGCTTCTTTAGCCGGTTCAATTTGAATATTTTGATCGGTATAAGCCGTTAACACTTGCGCGTAAACGTTCCGGTAAAATACGCTGAATGCTTTAAAAATTTTCACGTTGTTCTGTTATTGGTTGATTTAAAATTGTGAACCTAACGCAAAGAACCTGCATAGTTTACTTGCATAAAGGTAATAAATCGTTACGCACGATGGTACGTGAAATAGTTTGGATCCTTTTTAATTTTTTGCTGATTGTTTTGATATCGGCAAATAACTTATCTGATGCTTGTTGCATCAACACATAAAGCTCGTTTCTGCGCGGTTTGGTCACAAAAGGTGCAGTCACTGCAATGCCATTACGCTAAACCATTTTTTAAACTGAGTAAATTTCATCATAAATCTCTAAATAAAGATTATTATTTTACATCTGATTCTGCTTTGTCCAACGTTACCGTCACGATTTTTTATCACCGTAAAGGGAACAGCCGATTCGTCTTCATACCATTGCGGATTTAGTGTCTTGAATTTATTTCGTTTTTAACATTGCGGTTTCACCATCATCAAACCCATACGCCAGGCGATATAATTGTTCGCCCAATAATCCCGATATGTTTGATCGATAACGAACTATTTTCCGGAATTTCTTTATATTCATCATTAATCGCAATACTGACTTTTGGCAAATGCAAGATTTTCGTCTAATGTAATATCAGACACGCGACCAATGACACCCTGAAGTTTAAGTGGTGCACGGACTTAACAATACGTAACCC
>BNJU01003026.1_pt1 | contig 118349 bp, 102 predicted proteins | sample 8539281 | NCBI WGS metagenome assembly BNJU01 (sample SAMD00202456, study PRJDB9452) | human saliva metagenome | isolation source: human saliva | place: Japan
CAAAAGTACAACTACAAATGCTGGTTATATTATGCTGTAATATCATTCTTTTATTCTCGAAATTCCTTTTGTTGATTGATTTTTCTTTATTAGGTCTTGTGTTTTCTTGATTTTTCTCCCATTGCCTAAATATATGTCTCTAGGTGTAGTGTCAACGATTCATGAGAATATTTTCTCGTGTAATATTTCACCCATTCATCGATAGCTTTCCTATTCAGAGGACAGAAATAATGATTTAGCTTAATTGCATTTTCTCATCGATCTGTGATATCGTTCTATCTTTCCTTGCGTCTGCGAAGCGTTTGCTGTGAATATGCCTGATATTATATTCTTACAGAGATACTATTTGAGAGAAGAAAGCAATATAGCATGGTTCATTGTTTGATAACAGACAAGGAGAGTTATTGTGCACTCCGCCCCATATACGATGGGGCGTATGACGGACAGCGGTTTTTATTCGCAGTTTATGCTACTTTCGCCCCGTCGTACGCATCGCTCAAATCATCGATATCCCGAGGGTGAAAATCAAAAGATACGAGTAATAAAAATAAAATTCAATAAATGAAAGAATTTCTTTAATAATAAGGCTATGAAATTTCAGAGTAAATAACAACATTTTGTAGTTAATGTACTTGACAACAATGACAATAATATCAGTTATTATAAGCCAACTTATCACTTACTTTACATAACCAGAGTCTTTTTAACCAGCCTAGTAAGTTATTGTTAGTGACTATTTTATGACCGTACCCTCATTTTTCAAGAAAGAAGCATTTTACAGCATTTGCTGATGTGATTTGGTATCTTGTACATCACTATCGGTAAATCTTCTTGGCATCAAATGAGGTGATGAATCAGGACTATTTCTTCTTATCTGTTTTTGTCTCTGTATATTATTCCATTTACGTATTAGTATATAATTCTCTTCATTATAGGTTTTAAGGCTTCTACTATTTTTGTTCGATAGTTAATCCAATCAGTTCTTTTCATCGATGAGTTTTAGGAACAAAAACATAATAAAAATGAATATCTTCGTTAATATCATTCATTTCTGGATAGATATCTGTATATCTAACTAATATCATTGCGACAACCAAGTAGGAGACTGTTCATCTGTACATGAAAGCAAAACAGGGTTTTAGGATAATAATAGAATTAGAATCAATTTCAAACTTGTTTTGTCAAAAATTTGTAATACGCTCTTCAAACTGAGTTATGCTTGAGTGACTTGTTCTTTTCCACTTCCCCGATGAGTAGAATTCATCTTTGATTTCCAAAGAGCAGAATGAGTATATTGTCTACTATACCACTGAGTGTAATAATGATTATTATCATCCTGTTTTAGTAAGAAAATCAAATCATCATCTGAAATATTTTTATTACAAATTGGCGTTTGGAATAGTAATACGACTATGTATAGCATCGGCGATTTCAATATCTTTCCTAAAGCAAGAGCACCATTATGGTCGTCTCTTGGATAATATTTAATGCCATTGTTTCTGCAGCCATCGTTAACAACCATTGTTCATAGCATCAGCATGATGGTTAATACATATTTTACCTGAAAATCTTTTTACATTAAGTACTCCTTCTATCTCATTAAAGAGTTGCTTTCAAAACATACTACATAATCACCATTGCCATTACGCATAATATGGAGAGCAGATATAAGCCTCCTCAAATCAATACTGGAAGTGCTATATCCTGAAGCCCATACATCTCTACATGCATAATCTAATCTATCAGCGTCAATAACTTTGACCATGTAACAAAGAAATGAAAACAATTATGAATCTGATATTATCCTTTTTGTTCACTATAATATATGCCAGTTATCATCCGTGCAACAAACCTCAGGGTTAAGATTCATTCGGTGTCTTAAACCGTCATAAAAACTGAGTATATGCAACATATGCACTCATATACTCGTGAAAGTTCAGTTCGTCTTTTGTATGGCAATATCAAGATCTTTAGAAAAATTATCGTTGTTAATACTGTTTTTCAACAATAACGCCAAATCTGACTTCTTGCCATAATAACGCTCAAAAAGAATGGGAGAATGGGGCATGTGCAATATCATGTAAGAGGCAAGCAGCAAGATAAGAGGTGTACCAAAACCATCATTGTTGTTTCTATTTGACCCCTAATACTCGTTTGCTTTCGCTTTGTTTTTCAAATGATCAACAATTAAAGAACCTATATGATATACGCCAGAGAATGTCATAAAGCGATCATGCCTTGCACTGGGGTAAACTGAGACGTATTGAAGTTTGTCTCGAATTCTTCTTAAACGCTGAAAGAGGGTGTTAATAATATGGTTGATGAATTCATCACCAACCATTATGTAACCATGAACTGTATCAAGTATTCTTTTCATCCTTTATCTTTTTGTTGATATCTTTTCAAGCAAATCATTATTCTTTGTGAAGGAAGTAATCTCTCACATTTGGGCGTATCTTTTAGCTTTATTCACAAATTTTTATAGTGGAATGTTCTATTACAACATTGGAAGTAAAACGCACCTAAACGCATCTATAGATATGCTGTCACAAAAATGTAAGAATATCTTCATTTTTCTGATTCTATTACTTTTGCTAAATGATGAATCTGGAAAAAGGAATCTCAAACTCATCATTAGAAAAGCCACTTTCTTTTATAAGAAAAGCAATGATGTCTGTTGGATCTATCTCTGTATACATTATTTTGATATTTTTTAACTTATATGGCTCTAATGTATTTTCAGTTGAAAATGACTTCGGACTTAAAATCTCCTCGACTATTGTGTCGTAAATATAGTCATACCGCATATAGGACACTCTACTGTTTCCTCTGTTCTATGATGCATCGTGATGACCTCCTTTATGCCCTACTAATGTTCCACATTGATGGCATTGTATTTCTCTGTAGTAACCCATAATGTTTGAATATTAGTATTTTTCATCCCAAGATGTTCTAAAAATCTAATTCTGGTCTCGAGCATTTTTACTGAAATAACACTGCGATCTGGATTGACTTGGAATGAACGACATTTATCTTTAGAATGATAATCTATATGAATACTCTCTCCATCAGCAAGATTTATTTTGTATTCCGGTGAAATAGATCAGCTCCTTCATTAGGCAAATCATTTACTTCTACTTTTGCTCTGTTATCTCTGGCAAATCAAACATATCACCAGTTTGTTCACATTGCGATGTTGTTCTTTTTATGCTTTTATTGTTTCTGTGTATATTCATAATTAATCCTTAATTTGTACGTTGTCAAGCAAAAAAGTGTACAACTGCAAATATAGTTATTTATTTTGAAATTTTATAGTTTTATTATAAAAAAATCTTTCGTTAATTGAATTTTTTTCTTTATTAGGTTTCGTATTTTCTTGATTTTTCTCCCCTTGTTCTAAAATATATGTCTCGAGGTGTAAGATTATCCAACGATTCATGAAATATTTTCTCATTATAATATTTCACCCATCCATCGATAGCCTTTTATATTCCTTACAGAGATACTGTTTGAGAGAAGAAGCAATATAGCATGTTTATGCTACTCGCTCCCCATCGTATGGGGTCCGTACGACGGACGGCGATATTTAATCCCGCATTGTATGGGCGAGGAGCATTTTAGCATTGTCGATAGCCGCTTGCGAGATACTACTTCCGCTGAGCATCTTCGCATTTCCTCCACACGTTCGTCCACTATTGAGGAGCATCATCGTGCTCGTTGTGCCCCTCAGCGGTCTCCTCCTTCAGCACTTTATAATGGTTACCGCCAATCGAAGCGATTTGAGGTAGGTGCGTAATACTGATCACCTGTCGGTTGTTTTGACCCATCTCATACATAATTTGCGCCATCTCTTTTCAGCCACACTACCGCTCACACCGTATCGATCTCATCGAAAATGATAGTAGGAAGCTTCACCGCACCGCTCACAAGAGCCTTTAACGAGAGCATACACGAGCGATTTCGCCACCCGAAGCCACCAAGCTTACAGGCTGAAGGTCGGTACTTTGTTAGCACTAAACAAGAAAGTAATTTTGTCGCAACCATCGTTCGAGAGCGGTTTCGCCTCGATGTTCACCTTAAAACGAGCGTTAGGAATACCCAGTGGCACTACTTCTCGAGGCATTTTTCTGTTCCACTTCAGCAATAGCTTTTTGTGCGTTGTTGGATGAGCAGAGCCGCTTGTTCGGTGCATTTCTTGAGCAATTCGTTCGCTTTTTGCTCCAGTTCAGCCAATTCCTCATCGGCATTATCAATCATAGAGAGCTGTTTAGAAAGGTCGGCTTGAATAGCCAATAGCTCGCTTTTCCAGATGTTACGTGATATTTATGCAGAATGTTGTTGAGCGCATCTAAACGCTCAGTTAGCGACCGCAAGACGTTGAGGATCGTGCTCGATGTTATCTGCCTGCTACCCAATTCTTGCATAATGTCCTTCAATTCGATGTAACAACTCTCCATACGGGCAGAGGTATCGCTCAAATCGGGATACACATTCACAATGTCTTCCACACGCTTTAGAGCCGTTTTAAGGTTGTTCACCACGCCCGAATCGTCGTTCGACAGGTTCGAATAGGCATCGTATAACGCCCCTTTAATCTCCTCGGCATGACCCAATAGGTCCACTTCTTGCTCAATACTCTCTAACTCTCCCTCTTTAATCTGCATGTTTTTCCAACTCGTTGAGCTGAAATCTCATAAAGTCTTTATTATTGTTGTTCTTTTCAATAGCCTCCTTAAACAGAGCCAATTGCTTGTTGGCCTCACGATAATGATTGTAGGCTTGAGTGTAAAGAGCCAATTGTTTTTGACTTTGAGCGATGATATCTATGATGTTTAATTGAAATCTTCTGATTAAACAATAAGTTTTGATGTTGCGAATGCACATCGATAAGACACTCACCAATAGCTTTCATGGTGGTTAGGGCGCAGGCATGTCGTTGATAAACGCCTGCTTTTGCCGTTGTTGTTCAGTTCTCGGCGAATGATGCACCTCGTTTTCGTCGTAATCAATATCGTATTCGTCGAACAAATACTCATGTCGTAGGCAGGAGATGTTGAATGTTGCTTCAACACAGTACACTTGTCTCTGTTCGCCTTGATGCTTTTAATGTCGGCACGGTTACCTTTTAATAGTCCCACAGCTCAACGATAATACTTTTTCCTGCGCGCCGTTTCTCCAGTGATAACAGAGAATCCTGAGAAAGAAAATCAATATTGAGTTCGTCTATCAAAAGTGAAGTTCTTAATGTATAAATGCTAACATCTTTATTGCCGTTTGTTGTTATTTGTTGACTGATAAATATCTTTTAGATGGAAAAAGGGAGCCATTTTTATTCCTTAATGCGGTCCCAATAGTTGCTTTGACTGGCGTTTATTTTAAAGAAAATGTCGTATATTGTTTCCTTTTCCTTAGGCGTTCCTCTGCCTTGGTAGATGTTTGCCAATTCATCTTTTTGTAGTCGCTCCATATAATGGGCCATTGGCACAGCGGTTTGTTCTCCTTGCACCTAGCGGTTGCTCTTCAATGGTTTGCGAAATGTTCACCCTTCCGCTCAGGGTTGGTCACCATCTCGTCGAGTCCTTTCCTATAATAGTTGTATTGAAACTCTCTAAAGAGTCATAGCAGGATCTAAGTATTCATTGATGAGCGCAAAGCGTTTGCGATCGTTGTCGAGATACCTTCCAACCCGTGTAGTTTTCAGGCTTTTGAGCAGCATTGGTTAGTTCATGCAACGTTGCAGAATGTCGTCGCGCCACCGAGCATCGAAAACGAGTCGAGATTGAGTGCCAATGATGAGATAAGCATAGTATGCAAAGAGCGTGGTGAGCTGATTTTGGACGTTTTCTTCGTTGAATTCGAGCTGGTCGAACTGTGCGAGTAAACTCAAAGTTGTTGTCGTAGTTGTTGTATAATACCGAGTTGTAGCTCTGAATTAAATACAGGTCGATTGGCTTGTATCAACGCGCCTTGCACTTAAAGAGATTCGAGCTGTTGTCGTATTCTTGCACCGTGATGTTGAACACACATTAGAATGCGCTCGTTTTTCGAAACTGCCAGTCGGTCCATTGCTATGTTGTTCACAAACTGCTCGAGACTTTTTGCAGGTTGTCGAACACGCTAACGTCCGTTCCTTGTATTTGATTGTGGTTGATAACGATGCGGGCACGAAGTTCTTGGGCGTACGCTTTGTGAGGCAAGAAGATTGCCAAAAGAGCTAAAAGCGATGGTTTGAAAAATGTGAAACTTCATGTCGTTAAAGTGCTTATGGTTGATGTTGCCTTGCAAGTGTAAACGCTTGTAGGGCGAGGTGCTAGCGTTGGCCATGAAAATGCGATTGATATGGAGTGCCTAAAGCCAATTGCTTTTAGGGTGCAATAGCTTGCTGCTGTTGTGAGCTAAAAGCGCACGAGTTACTGATCGATGAGAAGGGCTGCAGGTCTACTTCTTGCGTTGTAGCTGTGCTTCTACCTCGTCGATGATGTCTTTTGCCACGACGTTTTGAGGCTTCTTTTCAAATGCTTTGTTCCTCAGTGGCATGATAATGTTTAATTTGGTTGTCGTCTGTTTTTAAAGGTAGTGCCCTCGTTTCGCATACTGTTGAGGACGATAAAGTCGAGATTTTTCTTCTTCAATTTCTCCTTAGCGTGGCACTCTTCGTTGTGAGTTTCGAGCGCAAAGCCCACCAAAAAGCTGTTGGTTGGTCTTTTGTTTGCCCAACTCTGCTGCGATGTCTCGAGTCGAAATTAAAATCCAACTGCATATTGCTCTTCGCTGTGTTTATCTTCTCCTTCGCTTCGTGTTTGGGGCTTATAGTCGGCAACGGCAGCGCAAAGAATACTCACATCGGCTGTTTTAAACGCTTTGTTAGCGGCATGGTACATCTCTTCTCCGCTCTCAGCGTTGATGCGTTCGAGTGCGTTTTGAGGCCGAAAGAGCCATGGGACCTGCCACAGAGAGTGACCTTTTTGCGCCTCGTTTGGCACATTCTTCTGCGAGGGCAAAGCCCATCTTTCCGCTCGAATAGTTGCCGATAAAGCGCACGGGATCGATCTTTTCGAAGGTAGGACCAGCGGTGATCAACACTTCTTTTCCAAAGAGATTCGAGGTGGTTTCGCTGTTAGTGGGGTGGGTAATGAAATAGTTTTCGAGGGCTTCACAATCGCTTCAGGCTCTTCCATGCGTCCTTTTTCCCTCTAAACCGCTCGCCAAAAAGCCGCTTCCTGGCTCGATAATGATGTTGCCAAAGCTTTTCTATTTTTGAATATTAGCAGCGGTTGTGGGGTGCTGATACATGTCGAGATCCATTGCAGGAGCCACAAAAACGGGTGCTTTCATCGAGAGATAAGTGGTGATGAGCATGTTGTCTGCAATGCCGTTGGCCATCTTTCCGAGTGTAGAGGCGGTGCAAGGAGCAATCAACATGGCGTCTGCCCACAGTCCAAAGGTCGACAGTGAGTGCCAAGAACCATCTTTTTGAGAAAAAGAATTCGCTATGACGGGCTTTTTGAGTGAGTGCCGAAAGGGTTGCAGGGTGATGAATTCTTTGCCCGAAGGTGATCTACCACTTCACTCCCTGCGCCTTTTTGATGAGTGTTCGTATGATGAGGCCAGCCTTGTAGGCGTAATACTGCCGTTATGCTAATACTATCTTCTTTCCTTTTTAGCATTTGTTTTACAAATAATGGTTATTAGAAAATGCGATTGCTTTTTATCTCTATTTAATGAAGCAAGAGATGAGGGCTCATCTCTTGTCACTTGTTTATATCGGGGCGTTAGCAAAGGCTTTTTAAAGCACGTCTGTTGCCCCTATGATGTTTATTGTTTGCTGTTGAATTCTTTTCAAACGAGATGCGTGTAAGCACTTCTTTTGTGTTGTTGGTGAAGTCGCTTTGAGAGCATCCAACCATAGTAACCAGGGTCTCTGTTGAGCACTTCTGTTACGCTATGTCCCTTGTTGCCGAAATTGAGGTCTCTTGCAAAACAGGTTCGCCATTTTTATCGAGCAAAGGCTTATTGTTTTTGTCGAGAACTTCTTTCCAAACGATGCGTCCAGCGAAGTCAACATTGCGGGTTATTTTTCGAGAATTCGGCCAAAGCACCAATGTCATTGGGTGAATTCTGTCTGGCTCTTGTTGCTGTTCTGCGCTATATCGCTCTAGTTTGTCCCATCAGAACACGATAGGTTGCTCTGTATCTTCATCGGCACGGTGGGCTTTTAAAGTCGTCTTCCATCTTGCGTCCGCAATAGAATTTGTATGCTGCTGCAAGGTTACGGCGTTCCATCTTGTGGAAAAATAACTGTGCATCGACGAGCTTTGAACGACTAAAAATCGTAGCTAAGGCCTGCTCTTGAGAACTCTTCGGCAAGCATTGGAATGTCGAAATGGTTCGAGTTGAAGCCTCGCAAGTCGTAGTTGTGAACTTTTCGTATAGCTTTGGGGCTATTTCTGCAAGGTTGAGCATCTTTCACCATATCGTTTTGTGATGTGAGTGAGTGCTTCTACCTCTTGAGGAATGGGCTTTTTGAGGATTGATAAAGAGAGTCTCTCGCTCTTCTTTTTCCATCTGGGTGCACCTTGACATACGATATTTGAATGATGCGATCGTTAACAAGATCGAGCCAGTGGTTTCTAAATCGAAGACGATGAGGGGTCTCTGAAGGTTCTAATTTCATAATTAATCGTTTAATAGCATGGGCATTAGAAGCATCAATGCATCTGCACTTTCGGGCTGAACTGATGGTAGAACTCAAGCCAGCTCTACTGGGATCGGCAAGTTGTATGGTTACTTCATCGCTCTCAAGGCTATTTAATATGTCAGTCATTGATCCACCTTTGAAACCAATGCTCATGTTGTTTCCTGTGTAATCGCAGTTCACAGCTTCCTTTAGCACTTGTTGAAAAGTCGATGTCTTCTGATGATATTTCGAGGCTTTCCTGCCTCTAATTTGAAACGAATGAGCTGTGTGCTTTCACGCAAGGCAAAACACGACGCAATGCGTCAGCAATGACAAACGATCGATGGTGAGTTGGTTAGGGTTGCTCTCTGGAATTACAGAGCTATAGTTGGGATAACGACCCTCGATTAGACGACAAGTGAGTGTTCATCCCGCAAAGATTATCTCTGCACTGTTGGTTCCAAACTTGATAACCACATCGTTGTTGTCTTTTGGAAGCACGTTCTTTAGAAGTGTTGCGGGCTTCTTTTGGAAGAATGAAAGCAGCGGGTGTTGCACCTGTTGATGGTGCTAATGACGTTGCGAACCAATTTACGTCCATCGCGCAACGATAGATAAGCCTGTAGTTTGTAGGTCGAAGTAGAGTCCATTCATCACAGGACGCATGTCGTCGCTACCAATTGCGAACATAGAACAGTGATGTTAGCATCTCAAGATGTTTGCAGGAATGGGTGATAACACATTTCCTTCGCTCACACCTTCAGGCTTTTGGATAAGCTGTTCCGTCTTGAGCTGTGAAGTTATACTTACCATTTGATAAGTAACCTCAACGTTGAATGTATTTTGTATCAATATCGAACGCAAGTGGTTGTTCAGCAATTCTTTCACAACATCAAGGGTTGTGCGACTGGAATAGCAATCCTCCCGTTTCCATCGCTTTCTAACAATGGCAAAGTGGTGCGCATAACGTTTTCGTTATCACCACCTGTTATGGGATGGGAGAACGTTGCCTTCTACTCGAATCAAAAACGACTCGAGAATAGGCAAAGTGTTCTTACTTGCACAATGACTTTGCAAGAGTTTGTAGACTATTGAGAGGAAGTGCTCGATAATTTGAATTTCATTGCGATATGTTTTTATATGCTGTTTTCTTTTAATTTCTATGTTTCTACAAAAATCACGAAAAACATCTTGAACATCACGAAGGAAAAGTTTTATATCTGAAACTATTTTTTCAATTTTCGCAATTCAATAGTTATTGAAATTAATAAGCATTAAATTTTAAAAGAATACAAATAAAATGGATTTACAAAAGGAAAGATTATTGCAGCTCTTGGAGCCCAGAAGCGGTACTTCTGGCAAGAGGTGAGTGGAAAAGTCAAGACTTTGTGTATGAAAACTCACGACCAATACCCACGCAAAATGGTGTTTAGTGTGTTTGGTGCAGACCGCTTAGAACGTTTTAATATACAAGTTGGACAAGAAGTTACTGTGTCTTTCGACATCGATGCACACGATATAACGGTCGTTGGTTCAGCAACATTAGAGCCTTTGACGCGTGTTCTCGATCCAAACTCTGTGGGGTGATGACGCAGGTGCTCTATGTAGCGCGCACACCAGCTCTGCAGCAACTGCATCGGCAGCACTCATTCTCCCTCCAGCACAACCTGCAACACAAGAGTGAAAATAGCGCGACCTTCCTTTTCTAAGAAAAAGGACTTGAGTTGTTTAACAGCTAAGGGACAAGATGGGGCAAAACGGTGGGACAAGAGTCTTTCTTAACCGCACAATGGTTCCTCTTTGAGCCAAATAGCCGTGAAACAGACAACAGAAAAACATAAACCAACTGCTTATATTTGCTGTGTCAAAGTGTAAGCGGTTTTGCCCTAAAATCACCTCTTTTTATGTCCTTAAATCACCCTTTTTAATCGAACAGCTTTCTCCTTCTTTTTAAATCTAAACCCTTGAGACCCCTTTTGCTACAGGCAGTGCGCAATGTCGTTGCTATGTGGTGCGCAAAGGCGGTGAGATAAAGGGGCGAAGCGTAGCGATTGCGTCACTAAGAACGCTGCTTTTTATTTCGCAACTGAAGTGGGGTGAAGGGGCCGAGGACGTGTGGGAACTTTTTAGTTCATGAAAGAGATGCGAGATGGATGTGCGAGAGATAGAGAAGATGTGCGAAAGAAGTAAGGGCAGTGAGAATGCTCTATAAGGAGGCGGAGTAGGCAGGCAAGAGAATAGCGAGAAAGAGGGCGCAACATAAATGCCTAAGGGATAGGAGGTGAGCTCCACGAGTGAGTGCAGAGCAAGACAAAGAAAAGTAGCAACCTTTGCAATGAGGTTAGTTGCCACAAATTATGCTCGAGAGTTGAATGAACTACTGCTTATTGTGCTTGAGGAAGCATAATAACAGAGATTCTGTTCTTGCTCTTCAGAGAAATCTTTAACGAATGCCTTGATAGTTTCAGGTGTTTGAGCTTCAACAAGTTTTCATAATCGCTGTGAACGTCAGATCCATAGCGTTGGTTCATAGATAACCTTGCTCCAATAGCCGTTAGTCTTCAATGCATTGTCGTAGTTCTTCAACATAGTCTTCTTCACTTTGTCGAGCACGAGCTGTCACCTAGTAGTTGCAAGAGCTGGAAGTTCTTTCGTCATAATGTCGATTGCTTCTTGTTGTTTCTCTGGTTTCATTGGGCAATAAGCCACGAATGAGAAGTTATGATAGTCTTCGAGTATTCTGAACGACCTGCTGCTTGAACTGAATAAGCTGCAGTGCTCTTCACGAATCTTGTTTAAGTAAACCATTTCGAGGATTTGACCAGCGATATCGGCCTTAATTGTGTTCTCGTTAGAGCTTGATCACGTTGTGCCATACCATGTAGGTTGTTGCCTTTAGGAGTTCCATCATTACGAGTGAACTTATTGGTTACTTCGCCCCTTCACCATAAAAGGCTGTTTTGTGTCCCTTGATCTTACCCTTAGCAGGTAGCGATGCAATGTATTAGCAGATGTATTGACGAATAGCTGTTTCGTCGAAGTTACCAATGAATGTAAAAAGGTCCAACCAGCAGCGTTTGCGGTGCGTTCTTTAGCGATTTGTAGGATGGATCGTGGTTGATCTTGTTCAAATCTCGATAGCAATAGTGGTTTGAGTCGTGGGTTATGACCATATACTGTTGCTGAGATTGAGTCGCCAAAGCGCGTCTGCAGACAGTTTCTCTGTTCTTGAGTTCACCTCAAGACCCTTAATCATGCTGTCGACAAGCCTTTTTGGTCTTTTAGAGTATCTCTGTGAAATGAGAGGTATGCAAGTTGGAACATTGTCTCAAGATCTTTAGGAGCTGCGGATCCAGACATGTTGGTATATTTACCTGAAATACCTAAGTCTGCATTCGCAATCTTACCTGCAGAGTGCCTTAGTTGGTCGAGACTGGTGAATTTACCCAATCCACTGGATACGCGATCAACGCCATCGAAATTGTTCAAATTCGATGTAGTCTTGTGGACCGTAAAGCGAAGAACTGCCAAGGCCTGAGCTGTCATAGACACCTTATCTTTCTTGTAATCGGTCTTCTTCAAAATCACTGCGCACTCGTTAGACAATGTAAGAACAGTGTAATCGAGATTGCTTGCTCTTTTGTTTCTTTAACGATCTTACCAGCTTTTGGCAATTTAGCAATAAGTGGTTCGTTCTTTTGTATTGTCTACAAGCTTCGATTTTGCCTCACGAGCAGCGTTGATAGCACCAAGAATACCTCTTTGTTGGATAAACTGCGTCTTCTTTTTCGTTGTTGAAGCTCCTGCCACCAAATTCTCGTTGTCTTTGGAAGCAATTGACCCATCAATTCGTTCTGGAGCAACAGATGCCTAAGAACTTGTTTCATGATGCCATAATAGTCTTCCATTGAAGGAATTGGCTCATTTTCAAGGAAGTTTTTGTAATATTCTCTGCAGAAAGCATCGTTCGAACGTTTGTCTCTTTCGCATACATATTGTCGAGAACACTTTTGCATCTTTTGCCCATATAACGAGCGAATTCAGACTCTGTAGAAACCAAATTCTGCAGCCTTTCTACCTCTTTTGAGAACAGTGGTAATAGCCTCGTTGGTGCGTGAAGGGTCTTTAGGAACGATGTTGATAGATAGCGCATCTTTTGTTTTAGAGAAGATATCATTCCATCTTCTACGCTTGCTTTGAATGTGAGGACATTCTGGTTTAAGTGTAGCTTCAGCTAAACGACTGTTCAACATGCTCATTGCAGCCGATTTAACGGTTTTCTGTCTTGACGTACACCAAGTTGTTTTTCTCTGCTTCTGGATAGGGATCGTGGCAAAGAAAAATCATAACAGAGTTGCTTTGGCACTCTTTATCTCTTGTCGACAATAACGATAGGGTTCTTTATTGTCGGGCATATTTTCTCTTTTACGATAGGAGATAAGTTGGCTGGATTTTTGATGCCTCCGAAAAGCTTTTTAATCATAGCTTCGGTGTGGTCTACATCAATATCTCCAACAACGATAATACCTTGATTATCTGGGTGATACCATTTTTCGTAGTAATCACGCAATCCTTTGATGTGAAAGTTGTCTACAACGCTCATCAAACCGATAGGATAACGAAGACCATATTTGCTTTCCTGGGTATAAAGCAGGTAAGTTTCTTTCGAACATTCTGCTTTCAGGACTGGTGCGCAAACGCCATTCTTCGTGAATAACACCACGTTCTTGGTCGATTTCTTTAGGGTCTAATGTAAGTCCAGTAGCCCAGTCACGCAAGATAAGTAGACAAGAGTCGAGGGCTGTTTGACGTGTGGTTGGAACATTAGAAATGTTGTAAACTGTTTTCGTCGATTGAGGTATAAACATTAAGGGTCGGCACCAAAATTGAACTCCAAGGCTTTTCGCAATAGCGAGACAAGGTCGTTGCCTTTAAAGTGGTCGGTACCGTTAAAACACATGTGTTCGAGGAAGTGTGCAAGTCCTCTTGACTTTCTTCTTCTTGCAACGAACCCACTTGAGGCGATATAGAAGCTTGCTCGCTTCTCAGGCCAGTTGTTGTGACGGATGTAATAGGTTAATCCGTTACTCAATTTTCCTATCCTTACCTTAGGATCTACAGGCATGTCAGGAAGTTGTTGTGCTTGTGCGACTGTTGAAATAACATAATAGCTGCCACAAAGAGTTTCATAAGCATCATGATATACTATACTTACTATTAAATTTATGGTTTTATATTCAATTTTTCTGATATAAAAATGTAGTTTTTGTTGGTTACAAAGTTACATAAAAAGATTTTGAGTTATTTTCGATTTTTGCCGAGAATAAATCGATTTTCTTCGCTAAAAGAAGTTTTTATCTTTTTATACCTTGACAATGAGTCAAATTACCCCCAAAACGAGCATCGAGGTGATATAGAGGGCATTTGGGGTGCTTGCAGAAAAGCAATGCTTTTGAGAGTGAAAAAGAGCTGTAATTGCGAGCTAATGTCGTTGCTTTTTGAGAACTAAAGCACTGCTTTTGAAAGGGAAACGAAAGGGAATAGAAAAACATCTGCCAGTCTTTGCGGCTGAATGAGCACGCAGAGAGCAGCAGATGCGATTTATTTTTACACTAAAATTTGATGCGTCGAAATTACCAAACAGAGCGTTGGTGATTGTATCTTTCAGCCATGCATGAAGTGCATAAGTGTAGCCATAACGATCGGTATAGACGTGCTAAGCGAGTTAAACGCTTGTGGAATGCGTCGTAATCTTTTTGTTTTTACAGGCAACCATTGCACCTCTGCAAGTGCGTGCAACACGTGGAAGAAGCATGTATTCTGCTTGAGTTTCGTAGGGAACATACCGGTCCAAAGGTTTGCTTGCACGCCAATGATGTAGCTTTAGCGAGCCTCTACTGATAATGTATCAGGTAGTGGGTTGAAGCTGTAAACCTTTTCAACTGGCAAGTAACCGCCATTGCTTTAGGCTCTTTATGAATTTCTTTGGTTTGATAATGGTCGATATAAGCATACTCACCTGATGAGAAAAATAACGCAGCGACCAGCCTTTGCAGCCTTCACTCCAGGTGTAACGCCAGTCCAACTCATGATAGTTGCACTTGGATTGATGTCGCCTTCGAGGATTTCGTCCCAACCAATGATCTTCTTTCCTTTGCTATTGATGTATTTTTCCAATCTGTTAGTAAAGCCACCTTGTAGATGTTTAGGGCTAACGCCTTGCTGCGCTAAAGCTTACAACGATCGCAGTTTTGCCAACGTGTTGTTGAGCCTCGTCGCACCAATGTGGAAGTAAGGGCAGGGAAGATAGGAATAAGTTCGTCGATGATGTCTTGTAAGAAAGGATAGATCTTTTCGTTACCTAAACATAAAACGTCTTCGTAAATACCCCAGTTGTGACCCGCTTCGGTATGGACCTGGGTCAACCCATTTCAGGATAAAGCGGCCAAAAGTGCAGTGCAGTGTGACCTGGAAGGTCGATCTCTGGAATAACAGTGATGTGGCGTTGTTGAGCGTATCTCACAATTTCTTTAGCGTCTTCTTGTGTGCAGTAGCTGCCATAAGGAATGTTATCGTCTACGTCAGAGTTGTGACCTACAACAGTTCCGCTACGCTTTGAGCCTATTTCTGTTAGCTTAGGATATTTTCTTTATCTCAATTCTCCAACCTTGGTCATCAGCTCATGCCAGTGGAAAGTGTTGACGTTGTGAAGCGCAAGATGTCGATATAACGCCCTAATGAAGTCTACTGAGAAGAAATGACGACTGCAATCGAGCATCACCCACGATATCCAAACAATGGGCTATCGCTGATTTCAACTGCAGGAAGGCTCACTTCTTAGTAGATTTTGTGGAGTTTTTAGGGTTGGTTTTCGCTTATTGAAGCTTTGACTTGCGAAGGGTTTTGAACGCCAGCAGAACACACTGCTGCTGTTGAGCCAGTGATGGTCACTTGCTTGCGTTTACAACAAAGAACGTAAGTTTCGTTCCTATAGTACTTTGGGTTCAATAGTCAGCAAAATGGTGTTGGTTCCCTTTACCTTTTGTGTAGAAACGTTGGGTTTGAAAACCTATTTATCACTTGGATATTCTGAAGCGAAATTGGCATTGTCTTTCATTGCTTCGTCGTTGCCACTATAAACGATAGTGGTTTAGTGGGGTAAGAACAATGCTTTCGCCTTTTGTGCAGTTTACATTTTGAGGTAGTGGCCTTTCGTTATAATCTGCCACTCTGTGCGTTAGCACCAGAGCAAGCACATGCATAGTGCTAAAGTTGAAAGTGTGTGTAAACATTATGGATTATTACGATTAAACTTGTTCTCTACAAAGATAGGAAATAAAAGTTTGTTTTGCCGAAAACGCCTCTATTTATTATGTATATTAAAGTATTATGGGTTGACAATGGTCAGCCATTGCGTGGCGAAAGAGGTAAAGCAAAGCATGGGGGTAACATTGATGTGATTAAGGAGAGCGGGTGAGGTGGAAAGTGAGAGTGGACGAGAATTGGAAAGAGAGAGCGGGCGAGGTGGAAAAGAAGAGTGAGTGAGATGGAAAAGGAAAATGGGTCGAATGACGAAGAGGAAAGTGGGCGGGGTCGGAAAAGAACGTGGGTTGGATAGAAGAAAGTATCACCCGAGGCCTTTACGCTCTGAGTGATACTTTGGGTGTTAGTAACGCTTTCTTTAGGGTTTAAAAGCTGTGTTATTATAGGCAATGTCGTTGCTTTTACCACATGCAAAGCACCCTATTATTTTATATGCTGCTTTTTATTGGGCCTTGACACCAATTTGTTTCGATTCCGTTGTCGGCCTTCGCTTTCACAATGATGTGCGCCTTTTCTTACCATTGCTTTGTGTACTGATGAGCACCAACTACCGCTAAACTAACTCCCATTTCTTGGTTGTGTGAAAGGTTCTAACGAAGTAGCATCGCCATTGCAAGCAGCCTCAAACACTGTCCTGCTCCTTCAACGGGTGAAGCTGATAGATTGGTTGGCTGTTGGGCCATCTCGTTGCCACGTCTTTGTCGAGCACAGAAAGGGTGACGTAAGCCAAGTCACTTCGCCGTCGCTTGCAATGTACCGAACGTTCTTCTTTCATATCGAGAATCCGGCTAGGTTGACCCGCGAGTTTCTAATGTTCTTTTCAGCCACTTGCTGCGTTTTCGTCGCTCAAGCCACTACGCACTCTCTCTGCGGCATACTTCACGTCATCGTTCCAACGCACTGGCGATAGCGAGTCTGGCATTGGGTGTTGGGTTGCTTGCCAGAATGCGTCATGCTCTTGCGTTTACAAAGAGTTCGGCAGGATGGATAGCTTGTATAACAATAATAACAGGAGTGGTTTTGTCCTTCTCTACCTTCCCAGTTCCAAGTGAGGCCAATGGCGAAGGGTTGGCTCTTTTTGCATTTCCACACACTCTTTGTAAAGATCGAAGCGATCTTTGGGCAATCGTGTCAGGTCTACGGCTCAGTAGCTACTTCTTGATGGCCCAATATGATGATAAGTGAGTGGGTTCGCCAAGGTCGTCCTGGCCAGTCCTTCTGTACACAAACCATATCATAGTAAATCGTCCACCTTTTGCAGAAGTCTATCATCTGGACCAGTTATCATCCATCCGCCAGAATTCAGTGTCGTAGCTGCTGCATTGTCCCATCGTCGTAAGTTTTCATCTTTCGACGGTCACTGTCTCTGCGACGCTCACGGCTACTTACGCCGATGGTGGGCAGAGGCGTCGGAATCCTTGACGAGAGCTTGCTGTGGGCTTTTCGTAGAGTTGTATGCGGTGGTTGGATATCGAACGTCTGCAGCATCAGAAAGCGTAGGCGATCTGCTGCTTTAGCTGTTGAGAGGAGCATCCACTCCGCAAGTTACGGTGCGCGTGTAGAAGATCGAGGCGAGATGGCAATGTTCTTGTCATGGCTTTAGCACGTGCAGCACCTGCTTTGTTTGCTTTGTTTCTGGAATCTCATTACCGATACTCCACATCACGATAGATGGGTGGTTGCGGTGTCGCTGATGGGGTTTTCGAGGTCGCTCTGCGCCACCATTCGTCGCACGTAGTAGATTACTGGCCGTAGCCGTTTTCACCTAGCGTCTCCCAAGCTGTCGAAGCTCTCTGCCATCACCATCATACTTCTAACGAGGTCGCACAATACTGTCCATCTGCATTTGTGAAGGCATGTTGTGCGATGCTCGAATGGCATTAACACCCATCTTCGTCTTCATTTCGATTTGACGTATCACCGCAGTTTTATGCTAATGCTGCGCTATCTAACGCGCCTAAGTCGTGTGAACACAGACGTGCCTTTGAATTTCAAACTCTGGCCGCCGGAGGCGGAAATCCTGTTCTTTTGCTCACGTCAGTGGTGCGTAGCTCCGACCTTAGCCGTGGACTTGATGATTAGGCTTTTTGCCTTTAAAAGAGTTGTTTTAAGTATACTCGACTAGGAGTGCCGATGTCCCAAAAGATGTGGATCGTTTACTGAGTGGAAACTGCGGCCCTTGTTGTTTGATTTTTGTTGACTCAAGGTTGCCACCTGCTTTGCGCTGTGTCGTAACAGTCAACCTTTGTGGTTAAATTCTTGGCGTATTTGCTGTCTTCTATGCGTAGTGTCTCACCTTTAAGAGTGCCTTTGGTGGTTGGCGAGACAGCGGTATGGGTCTCCCACATTCGTCTATTCCGGCTCTCATTGGTGGTGATAAGCTACAGGACGATAAGCAATCCCTGCTCGGTGATACCATCCTGCTGCTCTTCAGGTTGTTAAGATGTGCCTCCAACGCTGTTTCTCCGTACTTTAATATAGGTGTAATGTTGAGTCGGAAGGCGTTATAGCCAGATCCGTCCCACGTCACTTTCGTTTGCCATGGACCTTCACTGTTGGCTCACCCATTTGCGCCATCGAAGTATAGTTGGGCGTGTTTGGTACCTTTCTTTATATTAAATGTGGTTTTGTCGTTGCCTTCTCCGTCCAGGAAGACCGCCTGAACGAGGCTGTATGCTCGATAGGACGCTCTTGTCCGTCTTGAACGGTACTGCCAAATTGTTATGTCCCGCTTCTTATCAAAGGGTCCATCAATAAGCCCAGTCGTGGGTACAGTAACTTGTTTCAATTTACTTTGTCACGCGAGAAAACCCATTTGTGAGTGAAATCTCATTTCTTGTTTTGCCCGTGGCATGACAGCGAAGGTGTGTAAGAGATGCTGCTACTAAGGCTACTTTCATGTTTATGTGCTAGCTGAGTTGTTTTATTGTTGTTCTGAGCTAATCACATACAAAAGATAATGCTCTTATATCTCACTAATTTATAGCATTATAAGCAAATAAAAGAGACACCTTTGGTCAGATGCCTCTGTTTGAATATAATTGTTTATTACTTAGCGTAATAATGATTAATATCTCAATTTCTTGTAGCCATAGCGAGCTGGTGCGCCAGTTCTTCCTCGATGCGGATCACCCGGTTGTGCTAGCCAAAACACGGTCTGTACTGACTTAGTGGTACCAGTTTTGATTTGTCCAGAGTTTGTAGCCACAGCGATGTGAGCGATAGTTGTATCTTCCTTGTTTCACCAGAACTTGGTGTAGAAGTTACAGCGTTGCATAGCGTGACGATGAGCCATTTCGATGAGCGTCAAGTGTTTGGTCGATGGAGCAATTTGGTTAACCGCTGATAAGGAATTCGAGTTACCAGCACCAGAGCTGGCTCACCCTTTTCTAAGAACTTAGCGATTGTGGTTACGAACAACAAGTCATCGCAACTAATTTCTTTGGCAACGATCTCCGATTCTATTTGCTGAGTTTACGCCCAGTTTTCCTTTCAGCGTCGTTTCCTATCAGAGAGCTATCGCTCGATTGGACGATTGGATCATTCTGTGATAAAGTTGCTCTAAAGTAGTTGATTTGCTCTTCTGCAGTAAGCTTGCACCTTCTGGATCTTTCTGCCACCGTTCTTCAATTGACTGTAACTCGCAGTGCTGGACCGTTTCTGCTGGAACAGCAAACTCAGATGCTGGGTGCAGTCCTCGCGATCTCCACATCCCTGCGCTGGTGGCTCATCACCCGTCGTACATGTCGACTTTCCTGGTGTGTGTCAGGCGTTGCACTGTAATTCCGTCGAAGTTGGGTGCAGATCCACCTTCATCTCCCACAGCAGTAGACAAGCCACGAGGCCTTAAGATTCTTTTCAAAGCGTGGAATACCTCTGCACCCATACGGATAGCTTTCTCTCTCATTAAGCTTGCACCTACGGGCGAGATCGCGAACTCTTGGGATGCAATAGGAGCATCAGAGTGAGGCACCATCTGTCGTTGATGGTCAAGTTTGCTACCATGGAACAGGTAAAAGCAGCGGCAGTGTTTTGTACCGCAATATAGCGATAAAGAGCGCTCTGACGCTGCAGCTGCGGTTTGGGCACTCGCCAAAGAAACTACTAAGAACAGGCGCGTTAGCACCTAAGCTTACTCTTTGTAGGCACCGTCTAATCTAGCATTCAGTGGTCGATACCACGCTGATCACGAACATCTAAGACCTTCCAAAGCAGGAGCTATATAATTGTGTTAACGTTTCTCAACTGCTTTTCAAAACTTACCCTGCCACTCTCCGTGGCGAGTCCTCACCCATCCACGTAGTTTCTGGTGCTTCACATTTTCACCTGTAGATGCGCAGATGGAACGCTAGCACGTCCTTTAACACCACATTCCAGTGTAACTTCAACCTCTGGCATGGTCGGGTTTACCTCCTTGGGTCAAAGAGATTTCTCTTTGCGTGAGACTTTTCAATTGTATCATAGCTAATTATCTTTATTAACGACTACGATTATCTCATTATTTATATGTGTGCAAAGATACAATTCTGTTATCGAAGAACATCTTCAACATGCAGCCATAAAAATGTATCTTTTAAAAATAAATTATTAACTTTGTACGCTGTAATATTAGGTAAAAAGGAAATAGAAAACTCTTTATAGGGGCTTATGGATGCCAAATGAACTGTGGCATGAATGAGTGACGATGCTGCGTCTGTAATGGATGATGGCTTGGATACGAGAAATGTGCGACAATGAAGCCGAAGCAGACGTCCATTTTCTATGAGCACATGTAGTGTGAACGTAGAATGCAGAGCTCAAGATTTACCGCCATGGACACCCTACCATGCAGAGCAAAAAGAAGGGCGAAAGCTCATTCTTGGTGTATGCTTTGGACGTATGTGCGAACGTGAGACGGACTTTAATCAATAACCATCACGCTGATCTTGTGGCGGGACCTGACTCTTATCTCAATCTTCCGATGTAGATTTGCAGCAGGCCGAAACCAGGCGAGTAAAGCTATTGACATCGAGGCTTTCGAAGATTGCAGAAAGCTTACTGAACATTGTGCTCCCAACGCATCTGCATTGAGCAAGATAGGCGGATCTCGTTAGCATTATGCGTGGTTGCGATAACTTTTGTCATTACTGCATAGTTCCGCCCACACAAGAGGGTCATTGAAAGATCGAGAGATCGTAGAGAGTAGTGTTGGCTTGCGCGTGATCTTTGCATAGCAAAGGCTGCGTGAAGTGACCTACTCGGCCGCACGTTAGCGGCTGATTCGTTTAAAACGAGGCTGACAGGCGAAAGTAGCTAACTTCCCGGAATGTTGGGCTGCGATTGGTGAAGCTCGTGAGGTGCCAACCACATGCGCGGTCGCTTCAGCACTTCGCATCTACCCAAAGACGCGAGCGACGACGGCTGCCGCTTCGTGTGTAGCCGAAGAGGCCAAAACGTGCAAACATTCAGGCTCTGTCCCGATGCAAAGTGGTAGCGATAAGGTACCATAAAGTTGATGCCGTGAATCGCTTAAATACACCGTTGCAGTGTGGTATCTCGACAGAGTAGAAGTGGCGAGTTATGAAATAGCGATTGTGGCAGTTTCAACCTGACATCTTTGTGAGTTATCTGCCATGGTGAAGAAGAAAGAAGACCATCAGCAAATCGCTGGAACGTTGAGGAAACAGTGGGTTACGACTCGTCTTTCATGTTCGTACATGCAGAACGCAGGAACTTACGCATCCAAAGCACCTTCGGACGACATACCAGAAGAAGGTGGAAGCTACCGTCGTTTTTGAACGGGGACCGATTCAGACTATAAGCCCAACTTTCGGCTACAGTCGCGACCACAGGAAAGACGGAAGGCAGGTGTTTGGAAGTTTTGGTTGAAGTGACCAAGTAAACTGCAGTCTGAGAACAATTGTGCGGACGCACCGACACAGAATAAGATGGTGGTGTTTCGACAAGGGGCAATCACTGCAGCTTGGAGAGCGTGTGTAATGGTGAAGATAGCGCCTCTGCAGTGCCACACATTGTTAGGCGAAGCGAGTGCGATTAAACCGCTGTTTTGGAGACACCAAATGTTGCGTCAAAGTGAAGATCAGCGACGAAAAGTGACAACCAGCATTGTCGTAGTGCTATTATTATCGAACTCTACTAATAAAAGGTCGTCCTCCATCTGGTGAGGGCGACTGCTATTCCTATCTTTCTCTCTCGTTCCTTCGTCTCTTTTCTTTCGCTCGCCAAAAGCATCAAGCTACTGAAGCGCTAGCGTTGCTATTGAGGTGCAAAATGAGGCTTATTGCAGCACTAAAAACTGTTAAGTTACCTGACGGTGCTGCCAATAGCTTGTTGTTCAAAGCGTTATGAGGTAGAAATTTGAGGCGAGTGACAGTTCGTGAAACGAGAGAGGGCGATGGCGAGATAGAAAGAGAGTGAGGCCGAGTGCCTTTGAGTTTTTCAAGTCAAAGAAGAGAGCAGCAGGATTTTACGCCGCAAATCAAAAATGAGTTTTCTCAAGTCGAAAAAGCAGGATTTTACGCAAAATCAAAAATCAGTCAAGTCGAAATTTGACTTTTCGTCGCAAACATCGTTTCTTCCCAAGTCGAGTCGACCCTTTTAAAATCGAAAATCCTCGTCACTTGCTGTTTTAGATAAAACTAGCAAAGCGCGAGCAGGCAGCCTTTCAAATCCGTCTCGTTAAAAGAGTTGCCTCGGCTTCCTTTTGAGACTCTGTCCTCAATAAACTGCTTCACCGTGTTTTATGGTCGTTATTGGCCAGCGCAGAAGCTGCGAGCATGCGTGGCGCATTGGGCACCACCAACAGCTTTTTAACGCACTTTCTTTCGCCTTGTATGGCTCTCGTAAAACCATAGGTGTTGGCACGAAAACCTGTCGTTGCCACCATGAATAAACAGCATGGGCTTTGTGCTCCTCCCGCCTCGAGGGCGAAGCCTCTCAAAATTCAACCCCAACGCAGGTTGGTTAGCCAGCTCAGTGTAGAGAAGTGAGGCAGGCAACGAAATTGTTGTTGCTCGCTTTAAACTCGCTCCAAACATCGGTATCGCCACAATCTTCACGAAACAACGAACGGAAGAGGGCATTTTTCACCTGAAACGCATCACCGTGGCAGCACATCTCGACACCCCGCAACACTTGTTGTGAGTTGGCGGTCGACGAGCGGAACCGTCATTCGCCACCTCGCTCCAACGCATCACATCTAAGCGGTCTTTCTACATTTGTATATATTCTCCCTCGTCAAACGTGCTGCTAGCTAAGTCGGGCAACAACATTGTAGCCCCAATCGCTATCATCTTGCGAAATGAAGGCATTTTTAGGGCGTTTTCTTTACAGCCATGCGCCACAATGGCGGTGTTGGTTTTGTAGGCTTTGGGGCACGCGACTGGTAGGCGTGAGCACGATGTTCAGAGGGCATTTTCGATGGTTGTCATGTCAAAGACGATGTTGTCGAACGCTGTCGAACCACCATTTCAATACTCGGGATAGCGATCACTCATTATCCTCCCAAGTGTCTTCTTGCTGTTCAACTCTGTTCGAATGAGGCTTTTAAAAGCATAGTTGGTCATAGAGCCTCCACTAACAGCAATAAAAGCACCAGAAACGACTACATGGTTATCCTTTTAAGTGGTTTTTCATTCTTAAAAACAATTGATTGTGGCAAAGTTACACATTATAGTATATGAAAAGGCGCTCATTTACTAGTAACTGTTGCCTATAATACAGCACATAACAATGAAATTTGAGAGAGCAAATATGTGCATTCTACGTGCAGTGAAAGAGTATACTGGGCAAGAAGTGCCTGTAGAATCAAGTGCAGTTACAAAAAGACTAAAAGTACTGAAGGTGCCCATTTAACCTTGGTGTTCCCTTTAGTAAAAGCTTTCGAAGAAGAAACCAGAGGACCAGCACAAGAAATTACTGTATTGCTGTAAACATTGTAGCAATTTGGTTAGTGGTTTCAATGTGGTGAAGGGCTTTTAAATTTTGTTGTTGCTAAGCATGGGTTGTCAACTCAACACCATTGCAACAGAAGAGCATTTCGGCGAAAAAGCTGTTCAAAACGACTCTCCTCTTCGTGATATCGAATACTCTCGCCTAACACTGGCAAACCTCTTCTACTTAGGACATGTGCGAAATAATCTCTTAGGTTGGTCGCTTTTCGCAAATCTTATGCAGGCAAATGGTAACAAGGTAGTAAAGACCAATATCGTCAATGATGGGGTATTCACATCTGCAAATCGATGTAGCTTGGCAAAAATGGAGAAATCCAGAAACAAACGGAAAGAAGGGCGATCACTAATTGGCGACTACTATGTTGCCTGCGCCCATAAAGCATTATAAAGACCAATGCAGGCTTTCAAAAACAATATATCGCTGAGGATTAACCGAAGAACAAAGCAGCAGAAAAGGCTAAAGAGAAGCTCCCTTTGATTAAAAGAAAGCTCGCCAAATGCTTTGTTAAATGGGAACAAAACTGACCCAGTGCTCTGCTCGGTATGATGAACAACTGGGTGTATGCTGGTTTCGACAGAAACACAAGAAAATGGGCGTAAGTTTCGATAAGATCTACTACACGATCAGACGCACCTCTGGAAGGAAGGGCAAAGTTGAAGAAGGACTTAAAGGGTTTTGTTCTTCAGAAAAAGATGATAATAGCGTGTGGGCAGACCTCTCAACGAAGGACTCGACCAAAAATTGCTCCTCCGTTCTAGTGGAACCAGCGTATATGACGCCCAAGATATCGGTGTACAGCAGACTTGCGTTTTAAAGAATATCCAATCGATAAGATGATCTATGTCGTTGAAATGAACAGAATTATCACTTCCAAGTGCTTTCAATATTGCTCGATCGCCTCGGATTTGGCTGGGGAAAAAGACCTCGTTCCTTTCTATGGAATGTAGGGATGCCTAATGGCAAGATGAAAAGCCGTGAAGGAACTGTCGTTGACGCTGATGAATTGATGGAAGAGATGATTAACGACTAAAGAAGCAAGCGACAAGGCCGACAAAGCTAAAAGACATGAGCAGAAGAACGTGCTGAAATTGCTCGTATTGTGGGCTCAGGACGTTGAAATACTTCATTCTTAAGGTCGATGCACGCAAAAACTGCTCTTTAATCCAGAAGAAAGTATCGACTTTAACGGCAATACTGGTCCATTCTTCACACTCACGCTCGTATTTGCAGTATTTTTGCGCAGCTAAAGCCTGAAAAACATCGACATTCCTGCAACACTTCAGACGATGCCATTGAATGAGAAGGAAACAGCGTTGATTCAAAAAGCTAAGCGAATATGAAATGGCAGTGCAACCAAGCTAAAGAGCTATTCACCAAGTGGCATTGCGAACTATTGTTACGAGCTAACTAAAGAGTTTAATCGATTCCCTATCACGATTACACTATATTGGGTGAGGCCGACAATAACAAGAGAAAAATGGTGCGCTTAGTGCTTGCTAAGAGTGTGGCAAAAGTTATTAAAAACGGTATGCGTCTACTTGGAATCGAGGTTCCAGAGCGTATGTAATAACCTTTATTCACCTCTCTTTCCAACCCCAAATCACCTTTACTGCACAATCCGCCTGACTATCGCCACGACACTGTGTTGCCTCTTCACTCGAAGTAAGTGCCAATGCAGTGGCTGTTGATGCTGCTTGCATGGTGGAAAATCAGTCAATGGAATATCAAGGCATCTGACCCTTGCCACAGGAGCCGTTGCTTTTAAGTTCGGACCCATGCACGGAACCAACAATATAGGCGAGTTCTTGGCCATCGTTCATGCGTTGGCTCTCATCGACAAAGAACAGGGCAAAAATTGTCTATTCGATAGCTACAATGCCATTCTTTGGGTGAAGAAGATGCAATGCAAAACGAAGCTCGAACGCAACGAAAAACTGCTCCTTTGTTTGACATTATTGCACGAGCAGAGAGCTGGTTGAGAGCATCCACAACATGCCGAGGTGAGGAAAAGTGAAACTGCCCAGTGGGAGGGTTCCTGCCGACTGGAAGAAAAGGAAATAAAGGGGCAGATCGCTCTCTTTTCCAACCAATGGCACGCCGAACATGGCTCAACGTAAAAGTGTTGATGGGAAGTCAAAATAAGTGGGAGAAAGAAAATAAGTATTGAAAAAGTCGAAAAGAAAGCCTGACCAAAAAGCTATCTTTTTAGATGCTAATATCAATAGCTTTTTAAGAGTAAAAGCAATGCTTTTTCAATAGCAATAACACTGCTTTTTAAAACGTGTCAACGCCTTGTTCTGTTGAAAAGAAACGGGTTGTTGAACAAAGCGAGTGATGAGATACAATAGAGATGAGGTGTTTTAGGCACTTCATCTCTTTTCTGGCTGTGTCGTTCAGCATGTTTGACTAACGACTTTCAGTTCCATTTATTCAGTTGTGACATTCACATCGGCACCTAATTCCATATAATTTCCTTCACCAATGCTTCTTCAGCTCCAGCGTCAACCCTTAATAGTCTTCAACGCTTTGTTACCCGAAATGATGTCGTATTCAGCTTCTTCATCAAAATAATCGTTCTTTAGTTGATGGTTTCCAACAATGGGTTGTTGGTTGCTTTCAAGCGTTCTTAAATGACTGTTGGTGCTGAAGTCTAACTCTTTCAAGTTGTTTCACCAATCATACATTCTAAAAGAAGCGGTGTTTTCAGAAGTCTGCCTTTTGTTAATACGTTCTCGTAGATAAACAAGAACATCAAAGTAGGTAGCTCGGCGAGAGAAAGAAGAGATGAGGTTGCCATACAAGGTTCAATCTTTGTAGAGCAGGAAGTTTTGTTAAATTCTAATTCCAGTGATAGCGTTGCTGTTGGCATGAAGCTCACGCAACGAAGGCAAGTTACTAGATGTAGCTCGGTTAACTTGTTTCTTCACCACTTCTAAACGCTCTAAGTTTGAGAGGTTAGAGCACACCAACTTGGTGATATTACAGTTGTTGGCGGTGATGTTGATGAGGCTGTTTTAAAACCAGTAGGTCGAGGCTTTTCTAAGCCAGTATTTTTGCAAATAGAGCTGTTCGAGCGCAGTGTTAGCACTCAAATCGATCGTTTTAAGACGTTCGTTTCTTATACAAACGCAAGTCTTTTTAGCTGAGTTAAGAGCTTTTAAGTCGATGGTTTCCAAAGTCGTTTTTCGCTCAAGGTTAAGAGTCTCTAACTTGGTGAGTTGGCTCACAAGAGCAACACATTAGTAACACTTTGGCGACGTGGATTTAGGGTCACAAGGTTCTTAAAATGTTGCAAACCATCAATTCTTCTCACTACCGAAGCAGCAGGAGCTGTGCGTCTTATCTTCAGAGATAGGTCGAGAGTGGTTACCTTTTCTGCCTCAAGAGCAGATATATTGCCATCGCCATTGGAGGTCTATTGCAGGATATCTCTCTAAAATTAATCTTTTAAGATTAGCGTCTTTAAACACTGTTGCGCTGTTTTCTCACGCTTAGAAACCACTATTAAGACATTTAGAACGACCGCTTTGCCATTTTATGTTGTTAGTTCAACCACAGACGAACCTGCTTTCAAGGCAGTTACAGCCATTGTTCACCCGTGCCACGCTATTATCGCTGTTGTTCCATTGAGTGGTGGTCCATTGGGTACGCCTGTTGCGCTCAATTCGGCTACATCTCCAACATATAACCCAAGTGTATCTGTCGATAAACCTAACTTAAACTCTGGTGAAAAGGTGTCATTATCCGAGCAAGAACTAAACAAAGCACCGATAATAACAAGCCAATAAGGTAAAAATTCAATCCTTTCTTCATTAGCATTTAATTTTCTTTTTGATTAGAACAAATAAAATGATACTCTCAATGATAACATTCTTCAGTAGAGTAGAAATGTTATTACCCTTGCAAATATAAAAGAAAAGTTACACAATATCAAAAGAAATTAAAAAGCTCACTGCATTGTTTCTATAATTCTAAATCATAACGCTTGGGCGTCGCTTTTGCATAATAATGGTATATTTATAACATTTTTAGAATCAAAATACTATTTGTAGGTATTGTATAGTATGGGTATAATATAGAACTTTGCAGTCTCGGAGAAGAACAATGAAGAATGAATTGTATTAAGGTATACCCTTATATTATTATTAAGTGGATTATCCGTTATCGTCAAAGCACAAAACACTATCACCGCACTTGTTGTCGAACAAAGAAACCAATCAGCCTGTTATTGGGGCGAGTATCACCGTTCAAGGCAATAAAACAGCGGCCGCTTTTACCGATAACACAGGGCATTTCACCATCAGTAATGCCGCTGGAAAGGACATCACCATATCTTTTTAGGCTTTAAAAGCTACAGCTAAAAGCCCATACAACGCCACTTATCGTTTGGTTTCAACGATAGCGAAAGTGGGCGAGGTTGTTGTTACAGCCCAAGAAAGCCGCTCTTTGCGCAGCATCAGTCATTCAGCGTCAGCGCAATGGAGCATCTTCAACCTCAAGTTTTAGTGATTTGCTCGAACTTTTTGCGCTGATGGACGCTCTAAAGACCCACGTTTAAACGCCCCAAATCAAATTCGTTTGCGTGAAGCAACACCCCCTTCAACAGCCAATACGCCACATCTCGTTGGGAAACAAGCTTTGTTGTGGATGGAGCACCTATCAGTACGAATGCCAATATGCAACGATTAAAGGGCGCATGGAGAGCACTACTTGCCACTGCAAGAGAACGTAAACGAGGGCGTTGACATGCGAACGATCTCGACAGACGATATAGATAAGGTAGAAATTGTCGAGGAATACCCTCTGTTGAATATGGAGATTTAACAGTGGATCTTGTAAAAATAGAGCGAAAAACGTGGTGGTAACGACCTCAATGCACGTCTTGAAGCCGATATGGGCAGTAAACTTTTCTACCTTGCAAAGGGCTGAGGGCAAATAAATGGACATTGAATTTAGCACCGATTTTCTGACTCGAAAAACCGACCCTCGAAATAAGCTCGAAACATACAAACGATTGAGCGTTTCTGGCCTGTTCTGGACGTAAACTGGAACAACGATAAGACCCTCATCCGACTTTAAATTGAACCTCGATTATGGCGGTTCTTTCGACGGAGGAAGAGCGATCAGAGCTCAAACCACGGCAATGAAGAAACCTTCCGCACTCTGCGTTTCAATCGCTTTGCCATTAGCTCTTTCATTCAATAAAAGCCAAACAGCAAGGCTGGTGGCGTGCTTACGGCTACTTTGGCATCGTCTTACGAGCGAAAAACACATCAGAACGCACCCGATTTATACAGCTTCAACGCACCACTCCTGCTGTTTATCTCAATGGAAGACGGGAAAGTGACGCTTTTCTACCCTATAACATACACAGGAACACAAAAAGGTAGATGGCAAAACCCTTTAACCTTTTCATATAAAGGTGAACACCACTCAGCGCATCGTTAGGGTTGGTATAACAGTTTGTTGTTAGGTGCCGACTGAATATGGATAAAAACTGTGGAGAAGGACAATGATTCGATCCCGCTTGCCTGTTTATCCCCTCACATCGCTGCGCAAACGTGCCTCAAAAAGATATTCTGCCAACCACACTTTCGCTATGTATAGGCGGAAGAAAACATCAAACTTCCCTATTGCAAAGAACCGACTCGAGCTGGTTGGTGGCGTTCGTTTTTCAGCGCATGTTCTAATATCGATGGCAGTTATACTGTATGCCAAACAGTTCTATCCCGACGTACGTTTTAATGCTGGCTGGACGCTTTCTCGCTTCAAAATAGCGAGATAAAAGTTCGGTACCGTGCGTCTTGCCTTTGGTATCGGCTCGCACACCGCAAAAATCCTACAATAGATCGCAACCCTGAAAATGGCTACTTTCAGATATCACCAGTTGAACTATTATCACAGCAATGAAGATGGTATCGTCGCATCAATGATCGCACGTATGTCATCGACAGAGTGAATAAAGATTTTGAAGCCAGCACGTAACTTTGGCGGGAAGTGAGCAGTGATCGAGAACTACGATGGCTATCGTTTCTCGGATCACACTGTTTGAGAACATGACATCGGCTTCCGTTCGGTACCCGCTTACGCCCTTATAGCTACAAAGAATACGATGCTACGGGCATTAATCCTAACACTCTAGCAGCATCCCATCGCTCGAAGGCTTGCTCATGCACCATTGTGAGCAGAGCTGTTCTCACGAGAACGCACCCGATGGCAGTGTAGAACGCTGAAAGAAGGTATCGAATACACCTTCTCAACCAAGCGTTTTGGAGAGATATATACACGTTTAACCATCAACGGAGCGTGGTTTAAAACCACCCATGAGAACTCTCAATCGGTGATGGTTCGCCCTCTGCGGTGCTCAATAACCTGCCAAATTGACACGTGGAATATACTAAAAGACAACGATAGATTAACCACAGAGATGGCTAATACCAACTTTTTCGCTGCCGACACAGACATACCTCGTTTAAAAGTTTAGGTTTTCTCTATTTCGGCTCAGTGTTTGCTGGTTCACTGCATCGCAACGAAAAACCGCTTAGCAACAAAGCGTCCTGACGGCTATATGGACGCCGGTAGCGAAATGTGCATCACTTGGCGAAGCAGGCGACGAAAAACGATGCAACCTTGCGTTGGTTGGTGCGAGACCACAATCAATCGCATTACAACTGAGATGTTGTTCGATCATGCAGCAAACCTCAATTTCAAAGTAACCAGAAGCTTTTTGAGAGACCGACCATCATATTGCTATGTTCTGTAATAAGCTGGGACTCACACTCTGACTGGCAGGAACCATTCTCATCTCGACGTCACGTCAAATCCTTACTTTGGTTTAGAGTTAAAATGTAAAATTATGAAGAAACAAAAGCATATCTTTTCGCTGAGCATAAAAGTACAGTGTATTGCGGTGCAAAAACACTGCTGCCAAGTCAGCTGCGCCCTTGTTCTGGCATTGGTCGCAACTCTGCGTGGCAGCGGGCATCTACTTGTCAAAGATCAAGACGAGGCTTTTACCACTGCGAGAGATCACAATGGTGGTGCGGGTACGATCTCGGTTGACGTCAATCACAAAATGGAAGTGGCAATAACTTGCTCACTAACCCTTGGTCACTAACGAGGGTGTGAGATGCCACTGAACAGCACACACACAGCTCAACGATTAGAATGTTTCAGGTAAAGGTATTTATCAGGTTTTTGCCCAAGGAACGGTAGACCTGCCCGACCATCAAGGGCAACAACGCATTCTGAGCAGTTTTAGGGTTATACAAGACTTTTGCAGATAACCGGCGAGGTGCCAACAAGTAAAAAGTAGTCTTTCGTCATTATATCGGTGGCGCAGATTTACTGATAAGCGCCATCGAGCAGCATCGTCTTGCTAAGTTGCCCATGCAACAGCATCTGCTACCGCTGCCAGGCAGCACCAGGCCTGTAGAGCATAACAGCACGTGGACGCCTGCCTCGAGCGTTGCCTCTTGCCAATCCATCAATACACGGAATGGCTATTTATCATGACACGCCCTTACGCATGGAGTTTAACCATATCAAGGTTCTTTCCAGCCACAAAACTTACTGCTTTTGTGGGCAGAAAAGGCAAAAGGGCCAATAGTCACACCCTTTTGCTTCTACCGTTCGTCGCGTCTTTCGCCCACTCTGCAGTAGTGCGTGAGGCTTCTACACCACCACTTCTCGACAAAAGAGATACGTGGAACTCTATTTCCGACTACGATTTACTGGCTCCGCACATCATTGCCGATAGCACTGAGGCAACGCTCGTCCTCGAAAATATTGGTTTAAGCTATGCTGGCTCAGTTGCCGTGCCTGCAGGTGGAGAGATATGGCGTTTAGAGCGCAACAAGAATGGCAGGAGACGAGGACTCGCGCGAGAAGTATCGTTTGGCGACGCAGCTCAACTGGCCGGATTTGACACGTCAATCAAGATGTCGAGTGGCGATGCACGCTGGAGTGAACGTATGTAAGCAAACCGTGAACATCGATTTCTATCGAGACGACCTGAACCACCCGATATTTCTGCGGCAGGTTTGGGCTCTTATCAACCTCGTTTTCAGTGGAAAAGACGGGATCGCTACGCAAGGCGGTGGAGTTGTTGAGTTTCACCCCTCGATGCACCCGCAACAACGGGCTGGCTGGCGGCGACATCTTGCCGCAAAACGATTAACACTCACGAGGCGCATTGCCACCCGAGTTTAATTCGCTGCCCATACCACTTCTTACAAAGAAAGGCGGGTGCTTTCAGGCGGTTATAAGCACGAGGGAGCATGCGGCAATACGATGTTTTGGCACCTTCGACTTACTTACCAACAGGCGACGAGCTGTTCCTGGCGGCGGATCAGAAGGGCGATTATCCGTATTATTGTGCTCTTTTCAACCTTTCATCAATATGCCTAAAAGCTCCAACTAACGGCTGTTGTAGGTCGAAATTCAAGCGCTCGCTTACGCTATCTTCTTTCGTTAGTGAGTGGAATTCATTCGGTGAGGTCTTACTGTGCTTATCCACAGCAGGAAAAACAGCCCATGCCATGTGGAATAGTGAGTTTAAAGGGTCAGGTTTTTATTCCTGCCACCAAGCAGTTAACGCTCAACACACAGCTTTCTGCCTCGCTGGCTGGCCAATCTAAAAGCAAACTAACCATGCCTTTCGGAACCGCGACACCATGCTTTCTACCAGCTATGCTGCAGCACAATCATCGTCCTTTGCAGCTGCCAACTACGTGGGCGTTAATGCATCGGTTGGGGCCAATTATGCTTTGAGGGCGGATATGCCTTGTTTTACAGCTCGAAGGCTCGTTCCTCTCGCAGCTCGCAAAAGGTATCTCGGGGCTACTGTGCACTCAAAGCAGGTGTGCGTTTATGAGTCACCTCTAAAAACACATGGTATCCGAAATTAAAGCAACAAAAACAAACATGCAATCATGACAAAGAAAAATTTTAATGGCATTGTTGTTCATCGTTGGTTGCTCAACGTTTGTGTCTTGTTCTGACAATGTGCGAAAACTATTTCTCGGTCGAAAGCCACTTTTGCAGTGAGATGTTCCAGCCGATTTAACCGATGCAACCACTTGCAGTATATCGAGCTTTCATCTCTGTGAATGTGCAAACAGGAGCATGAACTGCTTTGGTGCTACACAAAAGGAAAGCAATGTGTGGCTGATGCTACTTTAAATGTGGGTGCCTGATAGTGGTAATGAGCAGCAAGTTACAAGTTCGATAACAAGACCTAGAGTCACAAGCTCAGCGCTCAACAAACAATGTTTCGGTGGAAGAACGCTACAACTAACAGCATTACACTTGCTCCTGAGGTGTATAACACAGCAGAAGGTTGTAATTTCTGAAGTATTCTTCAATTAAATGCTTACAACTGAGGGCAACCTTATTCCTTATGGCCAGTATGTTATCACTTCACTACCTAACACCGATAACATTAATTTTATGCAGGATAGCTTTGCAGCTCCTTCAAAGTGCAAACACGTAGTTTGAAAACACGACTACACCAAAGATCAAGCACTAACAGCATGCTTGCAGGTCATTGTTTATGATTCCTTAGAAGGTGTAAGATGTTCCAGTGGCTGCAGGCAAGAGTATTGTACTTTGCTTTGACTGGAAAAGCATCACCCTCAAAATTTGTGCCCTATGGTCCTGATTTGAGCGTAAAGCTAATTTCGAACGCCGATATTAAAGGCACCAATAGAGTAGTATCGCATCAACCAAACGTTCCTAATCTTGGATCGTTGGTTTGCTAAATCGGTTTAATCACAGTGTGCTTCACAGCGGTGGTGTTGAACCATGCGTTGGCAAGAATACTGTTAGCAAAGAAATTACATGAAAATTACTGCATGACGCCAGCTATCTATTCAAATTCTAACACTACTGAGAAGGTAATGACAACTAAAGGCCATTCCTCGTTCCCAATTCTGGATCATCGATGCAGTGAACCTGCATGAAGAATGAATATATGGAATGTTATTTCTCCAAAACTTGATGCAGGATTTACCTACTGTCTTGAGGGTTTAGGCGACACAAAACAGCTTACGGAACAACAGCAGTTGTTCAGAATGGAGAACAAGGGCCATGTTGACATTAACCTCAACAAACGACTTTTACACTAAAAACAACACCTTCGTTGTTAACAACAAAGTAAGGCGAAAAGAATAAAATTCTCTTTGATAAGAAGAACGCCAGTGAACCACTTTTCTATATAAAAGAGGGGTCGCTGGCTTTTCGTGTCCACACTTTTCGTCTTTGTTAGGCTTCTCAACGCCTGCCACAGGGCAAAGCAGACATTGACGAGCAAGAGCATAGATATTGAATATCAAAAGCGTTGCTATTAGTAGGTAATAACAACAACGCTTTAAAAGGTAAGTGATAGGGTGCTTTGCGAGCGAGAGCTATCGACCTAAAAATATCGTCGACCTCTTGTCCCATTTCTTCAATGCTTTGAGTGTTTGATCCATCGTGAAACCACGTCCAAAGCGAATGAGTTTGTTGCGCACTATATTCGTTGTCGGTATCTTTAATTTGTTTGCGTTTGGTTTTGGTATTTGGAGCAGCGTTTCACGATAATCATCGTCCTCCTCCACCTCGTCTAAAAGCGCATAGCGCATAGTCGATACCCTTAAACGTAGAGAGTAGTCAATCTTTTGCGTCCCCACTTGTTATATCGAGCCTTGTCGAAAACAAAAGCACGAGCATAACGAGCGTTATCACTGATATTTATTTTGGTGAGATAAGCCAAAACAGAGGCTTGTGTGTCGGCACCACAATTTCAAAGGCGCATTTTTGTACAATCTTTGGGTGCAATATTCACGTTTAACGCATGCCGTTGAAAGCTTTAATAACTTTTTCAGTTAATTCATTTTCTTTCACCCTTTCACATGTCTTTTTCCAAAGCGGTCGATAAGCACCTCAATATCAGCGAATCCCCGACTTGGGCAGGCAAGAAGGCTCTTCGCCTCTAGAAACAAAGAGCGGATTGATTTCAAAGAATAAGGGGTCTGCCCTGCACCAACGCTCAGCATAGTGGGTGATGGTTTTATAGAAGATGAGCGATCGTCTTCAGGCACAAACAAGGCACAATTGTTCAACTGCAACACGTTCGCCTATCTCGCTTTGTTCCTTTGGTGTGAGCAGGTGATTGCTCAATAACGATATTATCCCACTTCGTTACTGTCGCAAGGCGCATTTAAGGCATCTGCTCCCCATCACTTCGAGCGCATTGGCCACATTCATCGCTGCCTTTGCATTCTTTGTTAACGAAAGAGCTTCAGGAGCTATGTCCTGCCGTTGTTTGGGCATTTTTTAATGAGTTGAGAGAGGGTGATGGCGATGCAAGTGCAAATTCAGAGCCCGTTCCGATATCTAATATCTTAATTTGAAAGCGAAGAAAGGGTGGGTTGATTGGCAATCCAATAACAAAGGTCTGTTTGGTCGAGGAATGAGCACACACCGCTATGCACCTCCTTTGAACTAAGAACCAGCAAACCACGCTGTTGAAGCTAATATATTGCACAGCTCGCTAAACAATTGTTTGCTTTTTGTAGGTTATGTGCTCTGTTCTCTTTTAGGATAATTGTGTATCTTTAGCACAATATATCGGTGAAAGATACAGGTTAAAAGCCACTCGAACACCAGTTTCGCAATAGCTTTAGCCTCATTTTCGCCATATATAAAGGCACCAGTTGGCGCCATAACTCAAAATATGCCATGTTGCAAAAAGTAATAAAGTTATGCAAGAAGTAATCGCTTTCGAACAGCTGGTAGTTAGAACGCAGTGAGACAACCAATGCGACACGAACGCTATATGCGACGTTGTATAGACTTGGCTTTGAACGCAGAGAAGGTGCGAAACCCAACCCAATGGTGGGCTCGAGTGCTGATTGTTGACGTGCGGGAATTATGAGGCGAAGGCTACATCACATTGAATACGGAAGAGGCGCATGCTGAGGTCAGTGCGTGTGCACAGCGGTAGAGGCTAAAGGGCGAGCATCTGTTGCAAGCCACGCTGTATGTGAGAGCTTAGAGCTTGCTCTCCACTTTCGAAAAGACCTGCCTGTTCCGACTTAATCATCTCGAGGTCGAAAAGGTGGTTGTGTGTGCTGTGTAGATCCTGTTCGGAGGTGAGCGGAAGAAACGGCGTAGAACACGCTGCTGCAGGTGCTGGCAGGCGTGCCTCTAGAGATATCTTCAGAACGTCTGTTCTCGGCGTCGCTGCTGTCACCTCGAACACGCTTCAACGGCGATCCAGATTATGTTGATGGGCGCAAAAGCTCGACGGCTTTAATCGATTGCGTGCTGCGAGGCAACGGCTATTCTCATTCCTTTTACTTGATGTTGGTTCACTAGCCAAGAGCCGAGAGTGACGCCATACTTGTGGGCACGTAATACAGAGGCAATGTGCAAGGTTGAATGCGCCATGCTGGACGTGGGCAAGATCCTAAGAAAGTGGTGCTGTCGAGGCAAAACAGCAACTCTCGAACTGCGTTGCTATCGTCTTTGCACGCTAGAAAATATTCAATCGCTAATGGTTGAGAAGGTGGATAAAAACCCATAACCCTGCTTTGACCAGAGGCCGACTTATGGGACGAGATACATGGGAGGAGCAGCTCCTTTTCATCTGTGAGAAGGAGCACCCGTGTGCACTCATCAATTCCTGCTACACGCACTAATTGGAGCACTTGAGGATGGGACGGAAGCAAAGCTTTGTGTTGGTGAAAGAAAGGCGCATTGTTAGGAAGTAGCTGCTAAGTAGTCGAGCTTATGCTTTCTGTCGATAGAGTAGTCGTTACATGCTGTTGTCACCCGAATGAGATATAGGCCGTAAAGCGTGCTAGGTCTCACTACCCTTTAAAGGGGTTAGAAAGATAGTCTGCTTCGGCAAAATGCAACTCAGCAAGCATCTCTAACTTCACCAAACGCTCGTTTCTGGAGTGCTTTCAAGCTCTTTCATCACTTCATCAATAGTGGCAGTGTGGTGAACTGGATGGTCTCCTATAAACTGAGTGTGCATAGGTCTTTTGATGGCTTCTTGCGCTTTTCATAGTCTTTTTAGCCATTGCTCGTTGCAAAGCAGCCGCAAACTCTTTTACTAATCGAATAAAAATAATCTTGTCTTTATCATGATGCACAAAAAGATAAGAAAAAGAAAGCAATTGACGATTTATTTTTCATTACTTTTGAACGAAGCAGCATTAAAAACGACGGCAGACGTATCCTTGTAGTGATGATAGAACCACCTGAACCAATTGCAGGTGGGTTATGGCGCTCAAAAGGAAAGCAAGTGCCCATTAAACCAATGCGCCCTTTGAGGTGGAGATAGCCCGCAATGAGCTGATTTGTTTGATTGGAAAGAACGGCGTTGGCAAAACAACTCTGATTGCGAACGCTGGCTGGTTTCATCTGCACCCGTGGCGGGAGAGAGTGTTGATAAACGGACAATTGGTGGGCAAATCACACTGCTGGGATGAGCTGTCGAAGCTGGTGAGGTGGTGCTTAACCGACAAGATAGACACGGGCGAAATGAGCGTTTTTGACTGGTTTCTGTTGGGTAGATTGCCTCATACTGGGTTCTTTGGACGTTTGAATCAGCATGACATCGAAATGGTAGACCAGGCTATTTCTCTTTGAAATATTCAGCATCTGAAACATAAAAAGGTGCAGATGATGAGCGATGGAGAGCGTCAAAAGGCGTTTATAGCTAAAGGCTATGGCTCAAGAAACACCGCTACATGTTGTTAGATGAGCCCAGTGCTTTTTGGATTATCCAAGTAAAAGTGGAACTGATGCAACAGCTCAATAGATTGGCAAAAGGAATACAATAAGATTGTGATTCTATCCACTCATGACCTCGATATCGCGTAAAAAGCCGATCCAGAGCTGTGGTTTATGTCTTCAGAAGGGCAACTTATCACGGGCAGATGCAATGATGAGGCTGATGAAAAGCAGGTAGCTGAGTTGGGATATAGCCTGTAGTGTGGTTTCAGGGTGGTTTGGGCTTTGAAAACACGTGCCCTTGCAAAAGCACCCCAAAGAATGTAACATCATTTTTATTCTGATCTATGAAGCGTGATAATCAAAACGTTTGCGGTTGGGGATTTTGTTAATTAATGTTTAACTTTGCAGTTGAACAATTATTTCAAGAGAATCTTTTGAGTTTACTAAGCGAAAAGATTAGTTGTAATAGCATTTCATTAATATTTAGGTGCAAAATCACCATTATTAAAGCAACAAACAGCATCAGTGTGTTTGGTGAAAAAGCCTCGTCCTAGTTAGAAATGGATAGAACGAAGGTTTCCTAAACCTTGATCCGAGTTCGATTCTTCGGTGGGGGTCAAAGGCAAAAAGCATTCTACTTTGAAATAAAAGTAATCGAGGATGATTATCTCAAATATCGAAGAAGGGAAAGTACTTACACAAGCACTTTCCCTTTTATTTTGAAATCCATAGGGACACATTTTAGTAGAAGAAAATGAAAGTGAATTAACGAACTTCACAGCTCATCGGAATTCTTTTACGTAACATAATGACAGATTTATTTTATTTGATGTCCTTACATGCACGAATAGCTCAACAATCGATTGTTCACGTCTTTGAACGTATATAAACCGTCATTATTAGGCGTTAATCCCTTAGAGTTTGGCTCAAACACCATTGGTGGTGTCTTTAAGATCGAGCGGTTTGAGTCTCGAAGCTGGTCTGTTGATTGATAAACGAGATTCAATGCAACGAAAACCTTTGCGTCTACCCATTTCTGAAAACAAGTTTGCATCCGATGGGCGTCAAATTGTATTAAAGCGAATAGGGTTCGATACCACATGCGCTGCGCCAACGCTGGCGCGATATTGAGAGTCGTGTCCACACAAAAGGTGAACTCTCTTGTCTGCACATTCGCCTCATCGTTGATATAAACCAACAAAGGATGAGCCACATTCACTGCCACTATGGGTGCTGCAAAGAGCACACACTCCATATACATCTTTCACTTTTGTAATCTTTTCCCAACCGATGGCGTCATCGTGGCAAAAGCCGCCTTCTTTGCGTCGCTCTTCGTAGTATTGCAAGATAAAAGCATCTGATGCAGTGTTTGCGTTTCAAAAACCCTTCATTTGAGGCTCTTCTCAAGCTCTAATAATATCTTTGTATTAGTATTATCGAACGAACAAGCATCCCTCGCTCATGCCGCTGAAGTATTTTTAAATCAAGTGTGTCTCAATGATATCGTAACTGCTTTTAGTCTTCATTGATTCCAACAATACCACGTTTTTCCTCCCATTGCGCTATTTTAGCTTCGAAAGCTTCCTGAAATTCTTCACAACTTTGTAGTGAGCCTTGAAAGAAGCATAGATCCATCTATGGCGAGAATCTATGGTGAATTGGATGTCTGGGATAGGCATAAATCCTGCAGAAAAATAGCGTGCGGTAGTCTAGTGTGCGCTGCATACTGTTGGCATATACCAATATGTCATCGCGCAAAAGGTGCTATCTCTTTGAATAATCCTTCATGAGCCATTTTCTATTGACCCATGATAGTTTTCTAAAGCACCGAGGGTTAGTCACTCGCGATGAGTCTCAATCTGTCCACTGATGTGGAGCAGTTGCTAATACTGCTCTCCACTTTGAAAGAGAGAGCGCGTATGTTGGTACGACCAAACAACGACTTCTTTGAGCGCCGAATACTTTCTTTGAAACTATCGCTACGTTTGATCGCGCTGTTAAAGTTATGGGGTTGACTTCATAAACTTAGCAGTAATAATGATAGAAAAGATGTACTTACGTTTCATGGATGTTTGCGTAGATAAGTTAATTAAAACTGGACTTGAGTCGGCTTTCGATATCTCCTACACGATTATTGTCGTATCCCGCACGACCGCCACGGTGGTGTAAGATGCACGCAAACGCCAAATCATGTATTTATTGATGTAATTGTAGTGTTAACGACCAGTCAGCCTGTGCCGTCCACCCAACATATTTGCTTTGTAGAATCTCGATAGATCTGTGTAGTTACAGCGGCTATAAGCTCCATGAGAACCAGGCATTTTGGAGTATCAATTCCGCCATCTGCATATGTGTAACTATAGTCTGGTCCCTTTAATCAGCCACGCAAAACCGCAGTATGCACCACTTGCTTTATAGTTTTTGAAAGCCGTTGTCACGTGCGATAGTTAACATAGTATTGAGCCTCACTACTCTACTTTTCCTTCGCAGCAGTTATTCTGGACTTATTTTAAACAAGCGTTTAGCATTCTTCTACCCTGCTTGTATAGCCGTGATTTTCGCTACTCGCTGGGAAGGTGATGCTAAAGTACTATACTTTGTGGTGCTGCTGTTTTTGTCGTATTGTGGAGTCTCGAATGCGCCTGAAATACCGATATGTAGAATCTTTCCGTCTTCTGTGAAAAGGCTTATATAGCAAGCGAGGACATCATTCCGAAGCCTCCGTGATTTCTAATCTGGTCTGAAGGCATCTTCAGTGAGTTCGATTCTAGAAGAAACTGAATGTTCCAAAGAACTTATCGAGGTTGTGAACATACATCAAACCCATGTAGACGAGATCGCTGAATATTCCTTGGCTCATAGGCTCTTCCATAGAGATTTTGAAGATGAACTGTAGCACTTTGTAAAACCTGAATTTGATGCACTCAGACCTCCTCTAAAGTAGCTGATGTTCGTTGAATGTATATTGAAGAAGAATGTCTTTCAATCCAACTTTGCCGTATGCGTAGCCGATATCCACCTTACATACCACTTATCGTATTTTGCTGCCACATCAACACGAGCGTCTGGGACACCAAACTGTCGTTAAAAGATCTCTTTGATTCTTTGGTGCAACAAAGCAGCATCGAACAAAATTTGCACCTGTTGGCTTAACACCAACTTTGTTCTTACCTTTACGCTATACTAGTCTCTCTGTAGGTAGGCTAACCGGCAACATGTGAGCAGCCAAGCTAGTAGCTCCTTTTTCAGCGTTGCGGTAGAGTCTGTTTGAGCAAGGACCACCCTCCCAACCGCTTGCGATAGGAGGTAACGACATACTACTCATAAAGTTATAAGTGTGAGTTGAGAGAATGAAAATGTGTCTATATTCTTGTTTCTTCTTAGTTTGCTTTGAAAGCACTTTTCTTCACCTTTACCCGCTTTCTGCACGCGCAGCAAAATTCTTCTTAGCTCTCTTTCTAACTGCTTTGTTGAAAGCGTTTCCGCACAGTATGAAGACGAGCTGCACAACAGTATATCTTGCAAACGATGCGAGCTGCATCGACATCGTCTTTGAAGTGGTAAACTCACTAAATTACAATGATTCTGGACCCATTTCCTCGAATCCACGCTGTGAGATTTGCGCTTTTGACGACTCTCATGCTAATCTCTGCCAAAACAAGAGCTGTTGCCTGCAACCAATTGCAGTGCGACCTGATGGATAAGTGTCCGTTTGTTGAAAGTTCTTGTTGTTGTTCTGCATGGCAAGTATCTTCTTTAAAGAATGCGTGAAAGGACGAATTGCTATAGTGATCTTTAGCTGCACGTGTAGCAAGGTCACCAGCATCTTCACGCATGCTAAGTACTCATGTATATTTCAAAGTGTTGTTTCTTTTGGAAATACGAATGCCGAAAGCATCTGAAAAGCGTTGGGCACACCATCACCATTTACTCTCTAGCGTTCTGCAACTCGCTTGATCTCCACGTTCAGTATTGCGTTGCATCTACCCCATTGATATTGAGATACGTCGTTTAACCATAGAATTGAACCTCATGGTGGTAGGAGGAAGAAGAAGCTTTATGTTGTTAGGCTACTGCACAATTTGTAGGAAATAAGCAAATCAGGTTTAGCTCTCATCATCTTTTAAATCTTGTCCAAGAGAGCTAGCTGCACCAAACTAGGGCTGTTAAGCAGCGCGTGCAGCAAATAGATTTCACAATGAAAGCAGTTGCTGATTTAGTGATGTTAAAATTTGACTATGTCGCAATATTATAGATATAAATCATCTTATAAAATAGTTGTGGTAATTTGTTGTTTTACTATTTTCTCCACTGCAACTATTTGCAAGAACGCCCACAATTGTTTCACTATAGGGCGTGCCTTTAGTTAGCACCCGAGCATAGTTCTACTTTATTTTCTAAAGGATAGCTCATGCAACAGCTGCTTTGTGTAATCCACTGCTTTTGCAAAATCCAAAAGCATTGCTTTTGGTGAAGAGCCATCTCACGCCAGCAAGGGATGCCAACGTGAGATGCTCTGAGTTAGAACACATGATTTATTTCAAGCAGATGTTCGCTCATATTCTTCCACAGAGAAAATTTATTTTGAGTTGGTGATGTTCATAGAAAAGCTTGCTCAAAGTGCACAGTCATCAAACGAGGCTGCGCTCGAGAAAGTGCCCACTTCGATGCTCCTCCGGCCGTCGTAACGATTACGACTTTCTTTCACCGCTAGGCACTTGCTGTGCTCGCAATCCTTGTAGCTCAGGGCGGGTAGACTCAGCGGTGCGCCATCGTGGAAGATGTCGCACGCAAACACTCCTTGCCAGTACGCTTTTGTGCGCCTCTGTCTACATAGCATAGTGGCAGTGCGAGCGCTATGGCATATGGTGACACTAAACGATGAGGTCGCCTTTTGAAAATGATGTCTTTAAAGCGTTGCCAGGTATGCCTCACAGCGCTCTTACAGAAGTCTGCATCGGCCTTAGGAAGGTAGAGAAGTTGAGGTCGAGGCCATTTGCCCATCATTGCCACATCAACTTCTAGAATTTAAGGTCAACCTTTCGGTTCCATTCAGTTACGTGAGCGCAAAATGGTTTTGGCAGGAAGATGCGAGCCCACTGGTGTAGAGACGATCAATAGGATCGGTGGTGTCGCTCGCCCATGAATTCGGTGAAATAGCGCGCGCCTGTAGTCGGTACGACCGCCACCGCCCGAGCAAAGAGCTCATAGGAATCTTGGGATATTTAGTCTTTAGGCGGTCGACACCTTGTAAAGTCCTTTTCCATGGTCGACAAACAGGTGCGACTGGTGTTCTTCTCGTAATTAGGTAGATAAAGTAGTGAGAGGACTGTGCAGTCCCATTTAAAGTAAGCGATGTCTGGACAGGTAGTAGAAGCCTCGTCAACGATGTCGTAAACATAGTTTTGAACCTCAGGATTACTAGGTCTAACACCAGCTGATTTCTGAAATAGTAACGCTCGTCATTCCATGCCACCGCCCAGTTAGGTGTTTTCCATCAACCTACCTCTTAGGGTTAATCATTTCAGCTCAATCCACAAACCAACTCCGCCTTGTTGCTTAGCATCAGTTAAGGCCTTAATTCCGTTAGGAAGTTTCTTTTTGCATTAGGTTGCCAATCGCCCAAACCAGCTTTGTCGTCGTTGGTGGATACTTGTTTCCAAAACCAGCCATCGTCGAGCAAGAATATCTAAAACCCAACGATTTTGCCTCGCTAATCAAGTCAACAATCTTCTTCGTTAAAGTAGAAGGTAGCTTCCCAGTTATTCGAAACAGTGTTAAGCGGTCGCCTTCGCCATCTTTCACATCGATATTTTGCGAGGCCCAGTTGTGCAAAGTCTACTGCTTTGCCCGTTCCTTCGTGCATAAGTGAAGATGAACTCAGGAGTTACACATGAAGGTTTCCGCCAGCCTTTAAGTCGGGATATTCAGAGTTGAAAAGGTTGATGCCATAATCACTCTTAACTCGTTTTCATCCTTTTCAAATGTAAAGCGGAAGTTACCCGTCCACCCTAATGTTCCAAGATAGCCTGTCCGTTGTTCTCATCAGCCTTTTATCGAGCGAAAAGCAAGAAGAAGGGCGATGCAAACATATTGGCTCTGGTGCCCAAGTGCTACATCGATGATTTTCTGTCCAGCGCTGTACTTTCAGTGATGCCCGCTTCGGCAGCCCAGTCGCCATTGAATTGGGTGAGATACGAGTCTTGCGCCCTGAAATGAAGCATCGAAGAGGCATATCAACCGCAATAGGTTTCGTCGTTATTGATAATCTCAGAATGAGTAACGATAACATTTTCGTTGATAGGCCTTTCGTAGAACAAACGACACGCTGTTTTGTCGCACGCTGTCGGTTAAAAGCACAACTGTTTCATGTACCGTTGCTGTCGCTTTTCTTCACTTGCGATACATATTTAAGTATTACCGTTTCTGTTTCTCTTGCTATGTGAAGTGAAAAGGCAGGTTCGAAATAGCTCTTCCGTTACCATTTGAAATACACACTTCGCCCATTTGAGGCAAAAGAGCATACTCATTTTCGTGCACGAGTCGCTTACCGAGGTGCGTTTGATACACTCGCTTGTCTTTGATCAACACGTAATACCAATGCAGTGTTATTGGTATTAATAACAATTTCTTGTGCAGAAAGTGGAGAAAGCCCACTGACAAAAGTATTGATGCTAAATATTTCATAAGTTGAGGTGAATAAATTGATATAATATTATTAGCTTAGAATTTGCTTCTGCATTGTTTCTCGAAGTCTGGGGGTGATTCCAATTGTTTTCCAAACTGCTTACTGAAGTAAGCGGGTGAGGTGACTCACCAAAGCCTACATCGGCACAGAATGGTTGCCTTCTTGAGATGAGCTGTGCCGCCTTTTTCATGCGAATGGTGCGTAGTGCCTACTGGAGAAAAGGTTAAAGAGGGTCTTTAGTCTTTCTAAGTAGACCTGAACGGCTCATGCAAAAGAGGTCGCCATAGTCTCAACATTAAACGTTTCGTCCAGTAGATGCTCTTCAATCTTCAATATTACCTTATTAATAAACTCTTCATCAGCCTTATTGGTCTTCATACTATCCATACTGAAGAATGGGTTTTGCGAGAAAGCAGTGCGCTCCTTCTTCGGCGGTTATCGAGGATAGAAAAGGAGCTGCTGATGTATTTAATAGAGAAAGGCTTCTAAATACGATTCTGCGCCTGCTTTAAACCTCTCGATCTCACTTTTTGTAGGTCGTTTCTTGCAGTGAGTAGGACAATCGGAATATGTGATATATTGATGTCGCTCTTCACTTTTTGCATAGTTCAGCCATCCATGTTGCGTCATGATGTCTGTAGGAGAATGATGTCGATATGTCTTCGCCCGCAACAGCCAAGGCTTCGTTTCGTCAGAGGCAGTTTCACAATGAATGCAGTTCGAGCTGTTCGGCAATAAATTGTCGCATCTCGTCGTGATCTTCCACCAATAGCAGCGCGTGTAGCCTTGTTGGTTAGGGCGTTTGTAGAGGCGAATCGTCCGAGCGATATATAGTTGGCTGCCTCGTTGGTTAATAGCTGTCAGCCTTTTCGTCTTTGCTTTAAAGGCAACGACAACACAAACACGTTCTCTGTGGCTGTCTGCGGCCAAAAGAGCGTTCCTCCGAGCATTTCAGCTAAAGCGACAAGCTAATAGATAAGCCCAATCCAACCCCACCATGCTTGTCGTTGGTGTCGCCTAATGAAGAAATGGGTCAATGACGTGACTCGTCGGCAGTTATCTTTCGTCCGTCGCTCATAATGCGTATTTCAAAAGTTGTGTTTCTTTTCAACTCTAACTCCACGAACAATGGTGTCAGGTATATTTTCAGCGTTGTTCAACAGGTTACTCACAATCTTTTGTAACGGCTTCTATCTATCTTTCAGATATAATTGGCTCGTCGGTGATACTGCAATAGATTCTTTCTCCTGAGTGTTATGGTGGGTTTCGAAACGAGAAACAATGTTGTTGAGTAACATGTTGACGTTGGTTTCTTCATGTGCATTTGCAAATTGGCTGCTCTAACCTTTTCGAAATCGAGTAATCTGCTCGGGTGAGTTGTAACAAACGTTTGGTCGTTACTCGAGTAACATCTATAGTGTGACTCATCTGTTTGTTCTCTATTTCCATCTCACTCATCGACTCCTAACGGAGCTTCTATCAATGTTAAGTATGCAAAGTAGCGAATTTCTGTCAACCCTGAAGAAACGCACCCACGCAAATACCTGCTTTCCTCACTGGTCAAGAGCTTTTGTGCACTTTGATATCTCTGTCTTTGTATTTTCGATACCATCTGAACCAAAAAGAAGAACAATTAATATGAGCAGGTCATAGCAGATATGCCCAAGAGGTTCTATACCAAGGCGCAAGATCACTATATTTTCGACTTTTGACGCCTGTTGGTCGTTGTTTTTCAACCAAAACTAGCGTGCTAGTGGCAGTTGGCATAAGATATTGAGGGCATTGCCTGCATGTTCACCCTCAATCCACTTTGGTCACTGTACTCTAACTATACTTTATAGTGCTTGTTGCCCATCGAAACAAAGTCGGTAGCTTTCATTTCCAATACGATATTGGCAGAGTCGTGAGGGCAGAGTGATTTGTCTTTAAACAAGATGTCGGTGCTTTCCTGCCACCCTTTGCCGTCAATGAGTAGGCGAGTGAAGTATAATCAGGCTTTTTGAGCTGAGGAATGTGTTTTAAAGGATTGAATTTTACCAGCGTCCATCGATGCTCTCCAAGTAGAAATTACCCATGTTATCACTGCCCGCAGAGTGGTAGTTAAATTCTGTTTCAGGTGAGCCCATCTTTCGTAGTGTAAACACACACTAATCGATCTAGTTTTCGTGGGTTAAATTTAACCGCTCAATCCCTTATTTCGTTCCGAACCACAAAAGCCCTTTTGCGCTTGTAAAATATCATAGGTTACATCGTCGAAGCCCTTCTGCAACGCCCCACGATGTAAAATTGTCGCTCTTTGCACAGACCAGGCTTATCTCGTCGGACGATCGGCTGAAAACCAAATGTGTGCACAGTTTGTCTGCATAATAGAACTGATAGGAGCTGGAACGAAAGTCATCATTGGGATTGGTGAGGGTCGTAAAACATATGCGTTTAGAAAGTGTTGGTCTCGAGGTGCGGTACGTGCCATATTCTATTACCCATAGTGGCCATCATCCATAGCGTGCCATCACTGGTCTATGAGGTCGAAACCCAGTCGTAGCTCACTTTTTAATGCGCTGGAAAGTCGCGTGCCTCGCTTTCGCACATAAAGTCTGATCCTGAGCCTCACGCATAGGTTATTGTTTTGGCGGTCGGTGAGCGATGCACATACGCTGTTATCGTTGGTTCAGGGTCTATTTCAGATAGATAAAGTCTTTGCCTTGCTCGACTGTTCTCAAGCCATTGCGCAACAATCCGATGTGCAAGTTGCCCTTAGAGTTGCGTATAAACGTAACCCCTGTGGTGCTGTGTGAGGCTTGATTCTTTGTGAATTGCTCTGTTTGAGATTAAAAAGATAGGTGCCATGTGCTCTACTACCCATCATCTGCCCCATTATCAAACGCGACAATCCTCTTATGCGTATACTGTTCTTTCGAAGAGGCGAAGTTAGACGATAAAAAGCTTTTGAAATAGAAGGGATTGCCCATGATATTCTTCACTCCACCGAACATAGTTCCCACCCAAACGCTTTTTATCTGGGCGTGATAGATAATAAATGACATTATCCGACAAGCTGAAACGATTCTCAAATCTTCTTTGATACCGCTCATTTGCTGTTTTTAGGTGGATAACATGCCAAACCTTGTTGTGTTCCCATCCATAATTCGTTGTCGTATGTGCAAGTCACGCAAAAGATACGTCCACCATAGAGGTAACGTGATAGGAGTGATCTTGCCAGCAGATAGGTTATAAGCGATAAAGTTCGCCAGTTTTCGCAAACCCAAGTAGCGGCATAATTCGTTGCCTCTCACTGCAAATACTGATGAGGTGTGTGTAGTTGGAAAGCATCGCCTCTGTAAAATGTAATTAAAGCAGTCTTTGGCTTTAGCATCGTAACGAAAGAGGCCCGCTCCCTGCTGTTCCTACCACCACGTCGCCCGAAGGTTGCACGCACATACCGTGTAGGGTTTTGGCTTACGCCTTTCTTTGTGTGTGATGCGATAATAACCTGACATTGCGCCCTTTGTTCCGCAACGTGAACGCACCCAGCTGGGAAGTAGCGCCGCACTGCTTTCGTTTGTCGCACACAAATCTCTGAACCCAGTTGTCGGGCTCACACCGCTCATGTGGCTTTAGGAAGCCGCCAAACCGAAAAGCTGCAGTGGTGGGATAGGAAGATATGATGCCTCTGCTGGCGCTCGTCCACAGGTTTTTCTGGTACCCTCGCATAAAGCACCGATGTTATTGTTATCCACTATGGTGCGTTGGTGGTCGTAGCAGTCGAGGTGTGTTTAACGTCACATCCGTCGTATCTGTTGAGGCCGTTTTTCGTCTCGAACCACATCAATCCTCGACTCACTCTGAAGTTAACAGTTCTTTGACGTTTCCTGACGAAAGACCATTGTTTGCGTTGATGCGAGAATGAGAAATGGCCTCTGCTTTGGGCTATGGATGGGCCATACATATAGAAACAACAAAAAGCGTTATTGCATGTTGGTATTCCTCACTGTTCTGTCTCATCTATGAGTGAATTATACCATTGATAATGTGTTTTTCTGTTGCATCCTTTCTGGTCGCTCTGCTGGTTAAATGAAAGGATGATGGTGATCTCACTTTCTAGCTTGGATAGTTGGCCTCTTAGGACCTTCTATCTCCTTTCTGAATACTAAACTCTATATATATAAACATTGAATAGTTTTACTTTACTGTCCTGGAAGCAAGTTGCAGCATTTTCAATAACTAACTATTTGCTTGTCGGGGAAACCGAAAAGAGTGGCACTGCGTATGCCAGATGCGCCATGCGTTGCTATGACGAGCAACTGACTTTCCTGTTAGGGTCGAAAGCCTCGATACATAACGAATGCCTTTCGCCGCTGAAACGTGTAGTATTGGAAAGCCGTTAAAATGTGACACCTCCACTGCAGAAGCAAGCCACGTTGTATGGTATAAATAGAGGTACTTTGTTTTAATCGATTTTCGTATAAAACGAGCACTCAAATGTGCTGGCACGTGACAGACAGGCGTCGCCTGGAGAGCTAGAGAAGCTGACCTCTGTCCAAAAGCTCGGTAACATTGGTGATGTTGTCTTACTACACCGCTTTTGTCAATGAGATTATGTAGCAGTTCTTGGATCTGGTCTGAAATCTGAATACAGCCATGTTAAAGGCCCTCAGGGTCACCCAATAGAACATACTGTCGAGCCTCACAGATGTTAGCCAATGAGCCTCTTCAACAGGCGTGAAAGAGCCAGCCCATGCTGGCTAAGGCTTGTTAACCTCTTTGAGTTACGCGTGCAGCAAAGCCTGCGGTCTGTAAGCTCTCAAGTCCTTTTGGTAATCGCTTTGTAAACCCTCGAAGTTATCAGCGTTATCGCCCAGCAAAATCATTCATGTACGACATCAGCTGTAGCGAATGCGATCTCGCTCCGTCGTTGCTGCTCCAGCAAAAACAATGCGGTCGCCGCTAAAGACAGGCTAATCTATCCTATCCACCCAGCCTAAACTCAAACCGTGTCGATTACAGTCGATTGTTCTGAAATTTTGTCTCGTGCGCACGAAATGCGCGTCTCCTGTATGACCAAAAATTAGGTAACAATGGCGAGATAGAGCGTCGATAAAGAAATCGTTTGAGCCGATCTACATACCTGCATACCCTCTGTATAGCCGGGCATGCTCAGTGGTTACAGCAGTGGCTGTGGCAGCGATTCGCTCCCTACACACCTCCGCTGCTTTCTAAGAAGTCTCAACTCGGTGAAACGATAGCAACAATGACTTGAATTGCCAGCAACTGGCTGCGCAAGCATTTGCTTGGTTCCATAGTGTTGCACTAACTGTTAGGCACCACCCACCTTTTGTGGATTGTTGTTTACACGTCAAAACACTATCTTATACTTATATTGTTCATTGGTTCCATGCGTACTGAGTCATGAAGCGACCTGACCCTTTCCCCAGACAGTGCGGAGTGAAATATAATGCTTTATGGTCCTTTGGCTGCACTGACTTTGCAAAGAGCGCAATTGGTGAATTCGCCGTAGGTTGTCCTGTAATACGAGTCGAGCACCATGTACGCCCATGACTATTGTCTTTGAGTACTGCTTTTGTAAGGCGTTGTGCAGTCGACATCCGCAGCTTTCGTAGTTCACTTTCTTTTCTCCATGACTACACCACCTCACAGCCAAAGATACCTTGTCAAGCTTTCTTTCTTTTGGACGCACCCAAAGCATTAGCGTCTGCAGTATAGGTTTCTAACGCTGTTCTCCAGTCGTCAGCAGCTCGGATAAACATCATCTTAGGGTACTCCACCTGGCGCCAGAACACCGCCATGACGTGTTGCCACATCGTTGCGTGAGCCACATAGCCCATAGAGGTGGTGTCAGCTAAAGTGTTGCTTTCCCGAGGTGCGAACTGACTCCAGTTTTCTCCATGCATCGTGTCTCAATACTTCCAAACAAAGAGCTACGAGTTGAAACATGGCTTATACAAAGTAGCTACTTCTGATGAGGTAGCACCACTGCTTAATAACGACCCATTTCGCATGGCACTGTGGGTGCGGAACTTAATCGTTGATCGAAAGGAACGTGAGCACTGTCAGTTGCTCGCCCTTTGTGTGGCAGGCAAAGACAATGCCGTTGTGGCTGTGATGTGTACGCAGATGTGAGCGCTTACTACCTTTTCACGATGAAGCATCCAACGAAAGCTCTGGTAAGCAAGCAGTTATGGTTGCTTTGGGTATACAGACAGAAAACCCGCTCCATATCGGCTTCGGCCTCTTGTCGTCCAGAAATAGCGTGTAACATACTTTGTTCTCTGTTCCAAAAAGCACCGCTTATGGCCAATCTCTGTGTGTTATTGCAGTAATCTAATAACGACAAAGTTTGCTTACGATATCACTGCTATTGCCTCGTGCAGCAAGCGTTCTTTTAGCAGCGTCTTTCCTTTATAATTGGTAGTACCCGAATGATTGGGATTGGAGTGTTGCTATCCCAATCTCATTCGAATGAATATCCGTCGCACGTACGGCTGTAGTTGGTAAGAGCACCGCGTATTAATAAAAATGTTAGATGTCTTATTTGAAATCTCATTTGCTTATTACATTTAAAAAGTCTGATTCTTTTGTTTTGTTTTGAGTCTTACGAATGTCAAAACCTTTGCAAATGGGATGTGTAGGACGGTATTATTGATGGTTTGTTGTTCACAGTTGCTTCCTGCCACATCGCTATAGCAGTAGATGTGAGCATCTGAGTTGCACTTGATTTGGAACTCCGTTTTGAGTGAAGGTGATATCTGCGTCACCTTCTCTGAACTGTTGTATTGCTTATTCCTGTGGTTTGAGCTACAGCAAAACTACTGGTGCTTTTTAGCTTGATCTATGGTTTGAGAAACAATTCCCAACTTTTCGTTGATGTCAGAGTGCAGACGCCTTTACTGCAGAGCGTGGCGTTTCAATGGCATTGCTACATTGCAAGGATCAAAGGAATCATGCATGCGATGTTGGCAGGAACCATGGTAGAATACCTGTCCGTTCTGGTCGCTTGATGTACATTGTAGCGCAAAAGCCGCAACTGAGTCTCTCTTATCTGCGGCCTGCATTCCAAGTTAACAAGGCTCCATCGGCCCTGCTTTGAATTTGCAAGCTGGTAGGTGCTGTAGGGCGAGTGTCTGCAACGCTTTTGAGGTTGCGTATTGCGGCAAACAGCGAAACTTTTCGCCGTCGCCCCAACCCATACAAACTACTTCGCGCTATCGTTAGCGTTGTAGCCGAAAAATAGAAAACACGTGCAAGCTCCACTGCGCACACAGAGCGAGTGTTGTCGCAAACCCTCGAACGGAACCACTGTCTTTCTTTCTTTCCCACGCAACAATGGTTTTAGCTTTTGCCGTCTTGATGTTTCGCCAGCATGATACTGGTCGTTCCATCAGCTAGCTGTCGCACCCGTTGCTCCACCTCTCTAACTAGATCTTCTATGAAACTCAGCAGTGTGCTGGTGAAAGCATTGTTGCCTCGGTTGAGGCGCAGCGCTTTTGCTGTTCCAAGAACAAAGGAAGAAGCCCCTGCTACATGAATAAATCCATGAGTCCCACATCAGCATTAGCATCAAACCCACACATGATATCCTCCTTTCTCTCGTGTCCTGCAACGCTACCCGCTCGCACTTGTGTCGGCTTTACTGCTCGGCAAAGGTTCCATCTCCATTGCTGTTTTTATAAAGTCGATATAGATCAGTTCTCCGCAGAATCGCCCCATCCACCTACCGCTGTTTCACGATGCATCCATCGTTGTTAAAGTCTGGCAGCTGTGGGTGTCTCCATGCGGCTGTGCTGCTAAAGGTTACCCGGAACTGGCCTTTTCTTGGTGAAAGAGCCCGTGCCTTGATTGTTTGGCGGTAGAGGCACAGGGCGCTGCCAGATTATCGATCGGTGCGGCAAGATCTCGCGTCAACCATCCACAGGCATTGAAATCTGCCACTGCATCAGCCAGTATAGCGTATTTCTTTTGTTGTCGTCGTTGTCTAATTCGTTGCTCTCTCTTTAATGGCGAAATTTGCTTTACTTTCACCATCTTTACCTTGGTCGTTGCGTAAAGTTCTGCGCCACGAGAGATGCAGAAAGCAACATATCGGATAGCCATCGTTGTTGTAGTCGAGGCAGGAGTTACAACCTTGTGCCAGCGCTGTTTGAGATCTCGAGCAGCAGACTTTTAGTGGCGTGAGCGACTGTCCTGTAGCTGATCAAAGCAGGTGCCTCCTGGATTCCGGCAGCCATTGCTGTCAAGGTTTCCGCCTTTTAACAAGCAAGTCCATTTTGCCGTCAGCGTTCATATTCGCAAAAGGCACGTATTCTGAAACATATTAGAAGGTAGTGTGGGATCGTAACCTAGAGTAGGTTGGTTTCTCACATTGTCGCGCTAAGCTTTTCTAGCCCGCAGAAGAGAGAGTTGCAAACTAAAAGCATGGTACTAGGTAACTCGATATGTTCATATTTTATAGCTTAAGTTATTTATATCCTTTCGTTTTGATCAGCCTCTTTCTTGTCTGGATTTTGTTGAATCTCGGTGAGAGGAATAGGCAGACAAAAGTTGCAAGAATGTATGGTTACGCGAAACGCTTAGACCACCTCGCTGCGTAGTCCTTTTTCACGCTTTTCGAAGTTTCCTGTGCGTACCAAACTCGATATGCGTCTGCCCATTGCTCTCCGAAGAGTTTCACGGCATGCGTCTCGTCCATGCATTTGTGCGGACTCTTCCTCACTCATAGCCAAGGTCCATTGCTTATCTGTGGCAGGCAAAGAGCCACCAAGCACGTGTTCCATGGCTAGCGTTGATTAAGTTTATCGTCTCGTTGATGCGCATTCAAAGCCTGTTTAAACATTCCAGCATTGAGAAGCAATACGTCTGCATCACGCAACCAAGGACATCCAGAGCGCGACGCGTTGTACAATGCCAAGTCCTGAGTGGCCATCTGTGCGGAAATCTTCACATACTTTCGATATGAGGAAGTTAGCCTCGTCGTGGTCGTTTGCGAAGTCCTTCCGTATTCCAAACTCCTCAGAAGAGTTGAGTCTCACCATTGAACCAAGTGGAAGTCGGTACGCATGCTTTTCGGCCATTCTATGGTCGCCATCTTCCCAAACGCCACCATCTGGTTTTGAAGCTTGAATAAGGAGATGTAGTGTGGTACTGTGTGCATGATCTGTCCTGCAGTAACAAGCACCTGTAAACTTGCTTTTAGCAGCACAGACTACCTATTTGGAACTGTGATTTGGACTGTTGTCGGGAGAGGTCTTTGATTTGGAAACCCCAAAGATAGACTCAGGGTGCATTTTTGCTTTTCTATGTGTCAGTAAAGGTCTGCAAGTCTTCATTAGCTGTCTGAACTTTCCAGCTTGATAATTTCCGTCGTGCCCACCTTTTGAGCCTTTGCATCACGCAAAACCAGTTTCTTCTTGAGCTGACATAAGCGCTCTTTCCTAAGCGCGGTAAGGCACGGCGTCGCGTGGCACGACCGCTTTTGCCTCTGCAGGACAATACTTTTGCAGCTTCTGGATGTCGTTAATTATAAACTGCCATGTCTCTTTAAGCGACTGACGTCCATAGCTCAATTGCTCTTGTTTTGCCCACATTCATGGTAGGAATGCGTCCCCAATACATCGCCAACTCGATAGTCTACACAAACGAATGATGATTTCGCCACAATTTTGCTTGTTTCTTGTTGGCTTTGAAAGCCATTGTTATTCAATGCGTGAATACCTAGCCGCAGAGGTAACGCGGCGCCAGCGCGATTGTTCCCACCCATTGCGATTCTTTTTCGTGCCGACTGTTGAGGTTTGGTCGAAAGTTTCCATCGAGCTTCGCTGTGTGCTCCCAGACTTTCAAAGCTTGATAAGCACCCGCTTGTATCTCATCGGTTGCAATGAGGAACATCCACACATGTTGTCTTTAGCAGTTATGTTGCGCCATTGAGTGTAGATACTTTCAAGGTTAAGCTTCTGCATATTGAGATTAGAATAAATCTCTGAGATAGCTGCTGAACTTTTCTTCTGTAAGAAAATCTGGAACAAGATGTACAAAGAGGATACAACCCGTAAATAGCGGCAGCATATAATGTGTTTTATTTAATTTTCATGACTCTAATTGATTCAAAATGAGGTTAAAACTAAAGTTAAGACCAAAAACAAAACATCTTTTGTTGAGGATATTTGCTATCTCCTAATTCTGGATCAAAGCCTTTATAAGGAGTGATGCAGAAGAGATTAGATGCGTGAAGTACTTCCTTCAACGAGTTAACTTTTATAGCTGAGGAGAGGATACTCTGGCACTTTGGTAACCTCAATGATAGAGTTGAGAGTCTAGATAAGACGCATTTTTGGCAGAGAAATCAAGCGCCTGAGGGTGAAAACTCTATTGAATAAGGTCACATTATCTATTACTCTGGGAATTGAGCACCGTATTTTGAGGTGTCCAACGATCGAGTACTCAGTTCGCTAGTGCTGCTACACCATTCAGTACGTTGATGAGGCTTTCGTAGTAAGAGAGCTTAAATTTCTGCTCCAACAGAATAGTTGAATACAGTGTTAAGTGTTAAGCTTCCTTCCAGTATTATCAGTAGAGAACCACCATAGTATAACTTAGGAGCTGTGGTCTCCACTCATCTCTCTATCCTTTGACCTAATCACCTTATCGTCATTGATGACTGCAGAAGTCAGGTCGCCAAGAGCCACCGTTTTCTACCGTTATAGTCTCACGTTTTCCTATTGAGAGCGGGTTGCTTCGTTACAAGCAATTCCGCCTGTGCGATAAGTATAAATAGTGTGTAGAAGCGTTCGTTTAAGAAGATGTTTCCCTTCTCTCTATAAGGCCTCGTTCACAATATCTCTCAACGCCACCATATATAGACGGGTAATCTGGCTACGATCGACTGATAAGTCTCGCACCAACATTCCATTGCGCCAGCCCTTGGTTTGATAGGAGTTGCTCACAGTGACCTAATCCACTGTTAGTCATGGTCTGGATGTTCTCCTGGCAAGTGTTGGTCTAACCAGATGTTCTGTTAAGCTGAGTGATCCATCAAAAGATCGCCGCGTTGCGTTATGAAGCGCGTCATGCCCGCGCTAGGCGGTTGTTCCACAGCGATCAAGTCCAGGTTCGTGTCGTCGTTGCTTTTCCCATGTAATCCAGGTGTGCTCTGCGTCCACTTCCAGCAGATAAGAAGCCACCCAGTAGATATTGTAAGTAACAGTGTTAGATGTTACATAGTTTTCAATATCTTGGATTACCTGTAACACCGTGCAGCCAGCACCGTATCTTTAACTTGGTGCCAAGCCGTCAGCCTGTAAGGCGCGTCGCAAACTGCTCTCCAGCCATGTTCCCAAAGCAAGCGAGAACGAAGGGCATTAAGCCCCATCAGGACCCTTACCAAAACTTAGATGAACCATCATAGCGTGCAGTGAAAGGTGGCAAGTAGCGGTTGTCGTAGTCGTAGCTCAGCATTGAGATACGAATGATGATACAGCTTATTGGTAGAAACTCAGAATCGATTAAACGCTTCTCTCTAAGTTAGCTGCTCCGGCTCAACTTGTGATAAGTTAGGTCGTTACTTGCAAATCTGCGCGTACCACCCTGGCGTGCAGCATAGTTGTTGATGATCTCTACTTGCACTTGTACCCAAAATAGCGTTGAGGCGGTGTTTGTCCCATTACTGTAACGTACAGCTCAAGAGCGTCCCATTGCCATGTTGTGGTGCTCCAACGTTCGTGCGCTTAGGAAAATGCATCTCCGGTTGTTGTTACGTTCAGCCTTCTTTGAACACCGTTGGATAGCATATTCAAAAACCAAGCCCGTAGTGGTGTGGTTCAAAGAGAAGGTCGAACGCATGTTTAAAACCCTCGATAGGATTGATGCTGGAGGTAGTTAACTCGAAGCTCATAGTTGCGTTGTCTGGTCTTGGAGAAATCTCCAAAAGAGTTGGAACGGATTGAAGTCGTTTATTGTTCCGTCTCTGCATGCGCCTCCAATAAAGAGCTCCTGTAAATCCTTTATAGGTGACGAGTTGCATCTGTTTTCGTACGGAGCATACCCAATCGCGGATTTGCCCATAAAGACGTATGTTGAATCACGCTGTCAGAAGGAACGTTATCTTCAGTGGCATGTGAAAAGAAGTATTGCGTCATTCACCCATTGATTAATACTTGCATCGGCATTATTAATACGACCAGTGTAGCTTTTTGGCGTGGTGGATTAAGAATTACACCCTTTGTGTTCGTAGTAAATGAAAGCCTGGGCATACAGGTACGCGCTTTCGGTAGCTTTCGAGAAGCGAGGAGGGAGGGTTTCTGCTTTGACGCCTGCTTGCGAAACATTGATCGAGCCAATTATAAGTTATTGGCCCAGAATTGTAGCGCCGAAACAAAGCTCTTCTTCAGAAGGCCGTTGTTCTTTCTAGTAATACACTATCTATATAAGACCATGGTCTGCTGCTGGATTATTATACAGGCTAGCCATCAAACGCCTCGTGACGTGCAAGTGTGAAAGCTGCTGTGTGTTCACGGCTGCAGGACGATGACCCATAGTAGAAGCTCTCACGCCAATCCAGCCGTCAATGCCAAGTATTTGTCCTTTTGCCTTGTTTAGCGTGGTTGTGATTACCACTGTACTACACTATTGGCTCAACATTGAGAACTCTATATAGGCAGTGGCAGATGCGTCTTTAAGTCTGAATCTCCTCAACATACGTTAGGATTGATTGAGTTAGAAGAAGCGTTGCTGGCATCGCTCATCACCATCATACCATCAACGACAGATAGGTTGCTGGCTACTGCCTGAGTTGTAGTGGTAAGTTAGTTCCATCGAATTTTGATGCCAGCACCATCAGATGGGCCGTTTGACCCGATAGGATGAGATTACACGGCAACACGTCAGTGCTTTCATTGATCGAAGTTGCTGCAGGCTTTGATTTAGTGTTTAGAGTTGGTTGCAGGAGACACGAACCTGTAAGATCGCTGCGTTTTCATCGCTGTTCCTACCACGATTACCCTCGTCGAGTGATGCGCTCGTTTCTTTCCTCAGCTGCTACTACCACAGTCATTTCTGTTGGCAGAGTTCGTTACCTTTCGAGCGGCCGTAAACACATATCCAATGCCTGAGAGCCAGGACGTCGTTCTCGTTTGCTTTGAGTTCAAAGGACCATTTGCATTGGTCACCACCGGACTGAATCTTGCTTTTTACGTACTACGCGTCATGGCCTCTTGGCATTATCAGGTCACAAGTCCTCTTTACGATCAGTTCTGTAGCGTGCAGTAGCGGATTTGTGCCATCCTAAAAGTGTCAGAATTAAACACGACTGTCTTCATGATGTTCTGGTGTGATTTTAAATATTGCTGATTGTCTGCTCTTTAGTATGAAGTTAATTCAAATCTTTGTTTGCAAAACTAACTTTCTTTTATACATAAGGATTCTTGCAGAAACTATATCATTCAAAATATAATAATTGTGGCATAGTGCAGTGATATGACGTTGTTGTCATTGACTGAACATGTGTAAGGCGAAGCAGTTAGGGCTAGAGCAGCAGTGTTTTGTTGCTCCATTTTCTCTTCTGCTGTTTTTCTGGCTCTTTAAATTGATTAATGAGTGTTTTGTACAAAATAAACAGCAATTTTTTGTTGTGTTTTTTTTTTTTTTTTGTGTTTGGTTGTTGGGGTTGTTGGGTTTTTGTTTGGTTTTTTTTTTTTTGTTAGAGTTTTTAGAAACTAAAGTATATTAAAGGTATTTAAACCATAGGGATTTAAATGCCAAAGGTTGTCGGTGATAATATTATTTTTCTGGCTTTACGACGTGCGAACCATCTGCTAAAAGTCTGTTCTTCACCCTCTTAAGTTCACCTTTTATCGTGTTGTGCTGTAACTTGACGCCACTCGCCCGACTTCTTCGCCGCCTCTTTCTGCCGTAATAACCCTGAGCTCTTCCGCCTTGACGCTTTCGCCATTCGAATTGCAGCTGTCTCTGAGCTGCTTTCGTATCTGTTGTCCGAGTCGCCACCAGCGTTTCTACCACCAGTTGAGCTGGTCCTTTCTGCCGTTAGATCCTTCTTCTTCTGCGTCGTTACAACGAACCTCCTGTCTGTCCTTGTAAATGCTTCCATACTTAGAGCCTTCATCACCTGTAGCAGGCCCCTCGGAACCCTCATCAATGCAAGTATATTTTGTCGAGAAGCATCTGATGTGACCAACCGGTTGTCTACACCCCAACATTTCTGTTGGATGAGAATTGCATTATCTTCCAGCGTGATAGCCAGTCGGCCTCCGGAGTTGGATGGCAAAAGACGCTCTGAAGCGTACTCCCACCGCACGAGGTGTGCAGCATCGCGCCCGCCACTCGTTGTCCACTGCTACCATCTCTTCTGCTACCTTTAGAGCCTCGGTCTTCGCCTCCTTCCTCTACTTGGTTTCTTCGCATACTAACAGGGTGCGTTAGCAGTAGTAATTGCAGCGAATCACCGAACTCCATACGAACAATCTTTTGATGATATCTTCTTTGTCTACGGTATTCAAAGACGACGATTGATTTCCGCCAAGAAATGTGCACTTTCTTCCTCGTTCACGTCATCGCTTTCACATATTGGTCATCCATCGCTGTAGCAGCTGCTTTACCGCATATTACGCTTTGCATCGGGTATTTCTTTCCAACGAAAGCTTTGCATAATCACCTTTCAATGGCGTGCACTACTGCGTTCGCGGGCAGTGTATAATCGAAATAGATGTAATCTTTCTTACCTGCTCCACCTGTTCTTCCGCTTTCGGTGAGTATAACTGATGTCATCGGGCAATCCAAAGTTACGGAAGATGGGTCAGATCATCAACACTTTCTCCGCTCACGTGCTGCGACGTCAGTTGCACCCATGAGAAACTGCGTTGTATGCTTTCTCAAATTTCCGGCACAGTGAGGTCCTGTTGTTGAGAGAGGTCTCCGTGCAAATGCTTCAGCGTTGTATCCGTCGTGAGCTAATATCTGCAATTTCTTGAGTCTCACGTTTTGCGCGACAGAAGATAAATGCGCAAAGATGCTGATAGTAGTCAACGATGCGCTTTAGGGCAAGATGCTTTGTCCTTTTGTGCGTTCACCATAGTAGATATGATTAACGCTTTCGGCTCTTCGTTGCGGGCTTCCTCACTACCATCCTTGTGGATTGAGTGAGATAATTGCGCAATTGCACTCATATTTCTTACTCATTGTAGCCAGAGAAGAGCAAAGTGTTTCTATCTTTTAGGAACACACACTCTAAGATCTCAGTCACTGCTTTCAGAGAAGCGTGTTCAACATTTGCGTCGTGCTTTCTATCTAGCGCCAACAACATTGGTAATATTTTCGAGCTACTACACCCACGATGCAGAATCAAACGGATGAGTCGTCCTGGTGCTGCTACAATTATTTGAGTACCTTTTATGCTATCTTAATTTGTGTCTCACTAGATGTTCACCATGCGTTTCTCAAACAGGCACGCAGTTAAGTTCTTCTTGATATATTTAGAAAATGTCGCTTGTTGCTGTCTGAAATCTGCAAACAGGCTCACGAGTAGGTGATAATACATGAGCGCTTGAGTGCGCTTTTGTTGTGGGATCTCACTTTTTGAATGAGTGGTAAACCGTATGCTGCAGTGTGCTAGTACCTGTCCGTGCAAGTGCACTAACATCGTTTCCTTCTCCCAACAAATATGGAATAACTTTTCCCGTACAGGTGTTGGATGCTCAAAACCATCTTTCTGATGGCTTATGAACTTCTTTCGCTTCAATGCCTCACATTTCAAATGTCTCAAACTTTCTCTATTATTATTAAAACTATTTGGAGCACTCTGTGTGTCCCTCGTCAGCAATAATGACACCATCTATATGCTCAACTTTCTAGATTATACAAAAGCTTCAACGCCATCTCTGCTCACTTGCAACGAGTGGGTTAAAGCTAATCGGGTGCAAAGGTAATAAAAATAATGGCAGAAAACGTGCTTTTATCGAACCTTACACTTATTTTTCATCTCGTCCCATGGCCTGACAGCCCTGCAATAGAATTGGGTCTATTCAGCTGATTCGATGCCTTTTAGGCGCACTCGGCAGTCTTCTAGATAGAGCGTATAGCTCCCCGTGTAAGCTAGCTCTTAGCATAGGGATGCGAGTTTGTTTAAAGTCTTGGGATACCTTTGAATATCGGACCTCGATGCAAAGATGACGTCGGGTGTGAAGTATTCCATTTGTTATCTTCATCGATCTTTCACACGTCATCTGAGTTGTTCTTTTTAAGATATCAGATCCTATCGTCGATAGTGGGTGAGCCGGTGCTTTGTGCCGTCAGATTCTGAATCAACCCATTCATTTCCTTAAACACCCATGCTGGTCGTCCAAAGGTCGCTCTCACTCCACCATATATGCATCACGCCATACGTTCCTGAAAGCCATTTTCGCCTTTTCTGCAGTGCGATGTCGCCACTCCGATGATAGGCATATGGAATTCTGGGATTGTCGGTTCTTCACCTCTTAATAAGCGACCAATCGGCATTTCCGTGTACATTTGAGCCCTTGTGCAGACCGTGTGTGAATGGTTGAAAGCTTCGATACCATGGTTGCAGTCTTGCAATGGCTTTCCGGCAGAGAGTGGTGGCTAACCAAGTTCTCACTGCTCCCACCTGGAAACGTGTTTTCACCGTTACAGGCGTCTAACAGCTTTGACAACCTCCTTTGTAATCTCTAACATAAGATATTATGCGTAACACCCTGATCTCAGAAACGCCTCTTTACTTGCCACACCTTTTTAACGGGCAACCAAAAGTTCGTAAATCGATCACATCTGGCGACAGTCGCTCAACGATTTTAGCCGCCTCAACCATCGATTCCACATCACGACCATATATCTGGAATGCCCACAGGTCGCTCGCTATCCGCAATAGAAAGCTTGTTGATGTAGATTTAATGTTGCGCACCAATGCTTCAGCACCAACAAATTCGGATATACCATCGCCTTCGAAACGCTTACAAAGCATTCGAAAGCTAATATCTGTAACGTCTTCCATTGGCGCAAGGAACAAAGGTTTCTCGCCAAAGTCTATATTTCTATCTTCATTGTTCAATTATTCGTGTGTAAGAGCCTTCGCCCTTTTAGTTTGATATATACAATGAGTTATCCTCAAAAGTTCGTTCTTTTGTTGGGCTACAACATCAATAAATGATAGCTTCCGTTCGCCATTGCTCCCTCACAATACCCTTCATTTCCAGCTCGGAAGAGCACGCGATAGTTCAGCAACCTGACAGGTTTGTTTGGGCAAACATATTAATTTGTAGGTTGTTGTGTTTTTCAGCTCAACCACCTGTTGTTCGTTGGCATTGAGCGGGAAACAACTTCGTTCGATACCTCTTTTGCTTCGTTACAATGAGATGTTGTCCCAATTCATATTCTCCACCAAGTCATTAGCTGAAGTGATGAGAGCCGCCCCATTTTGAGCAATAAGAGCGTTGTCAACCGCCATAAGGGGCACCTACTGCCCCGAAAGGCAAAAACCTCTCTCGAATAGTCCTTGCAATGCTTGCAGTTATCGTTTCCGCTCAAAGCACTCTCCACTAAGATACTGCGTCGCACATTCCAGCCAGCAATACGATTTCTTCCTCACAAAATCTCATCTTGTCGGCTTTTCGTGTTTGTGCAATACTTGAGAGTAAACTGCCCTGGCAAAAGCATTTGTACGCTGTTTTTATGAGCGGAGGATATAGATAATCGAGCCCATGAGCCAACACTCCAATTGTTTCGAAATGATGATCGAGAGCCATGATGCATTGATGTCTGCAATTATAAGCCGTAAAACCGCCTCACAATGAGTACCGTCGGGGCAGAGCCTTTGCAGTTCCATTATTAGATGTTTAATGAGGTCTGCCCATAATGCGTGCATCTTTCTGTTCCCCACAATCGAGATAATGCGTTGTTTATTGAGGTTGGCAGAACCCTTATAAAACAGCGTTAGAGCATCGGCACTAATCGTTGTGGATATCGTTCGTCGCCCCAGCAAAGCACCCCACACCATTGTTTTGAGTCCAAATAAATTCCTGTTCCGCCTGAATTAAAAAGCGATCAGCATTTTTGAGCGTTTCAACCAGTTTGTCTGAGGCATCGGGGAGACATCTTTATATGTTTCGATGTTCGATGATGGCAGTCTGCCGAGCCCAGTTTTTGCAGTACTGGAGCGTCAGATAGTTTGTATAGCCCATCTGTGCTCACTGCTATGGCGTTAAATTAGTTTTCGAGGTGTAGTTTCTCATTTGAAGGGTGGGTGAAGGTCGATTTTATGGTGAGTAAGAATCGGCTCTGAGAATAGCGTCTCAACTCCCTCACCCTCCGTCGGTTGTTCACAATGCACGCCACATCAACACTGGCTCTAAAGCACAATTGACGGGTAGTGGCATTGTAGATGTCTTGATAAAAAGTAACGAATAATCTTAGTGAGGTGTGAGGCATGATCTCTGAAGGTGTCGTCGCTGCGCAATGGCGTTTTATATTGCGGTCTGGCGCGAGCCACAACCGCAGTATCTATTCCGTTTTGATGAAGCTCTGCAAAGTTAGCCCTGCATGCTTTTAAGAACTCGTGTCGCATGCTCTATGTAGTGAAGATAGTTAGCGTTGTCTTCGGCAATGGTTCTCGTCAGTCGCGTATTCATAGTCACGAACGCTCATCTTCATAGTAAATACATATTCCATTTTTATCTCATTTAAATTGATATCTCATTTGTTGTTGGGTTGCCGTGCAAGAGCGCAGAAAATCGAAGCCAGCGACATCTGCACAATCTCTCGTGGCGCAATACCTCGCTGTGAAGCTGAATAAGTGCCTGCGTGTCGGCAGCCGATTCGATGCAAAACCACTTTTTCCATTGCGTGTAACGATGTGGCTTTTGCCCGGGTTCGAGCTGTCTCGCTACAAGTCGAGTGCAGGTTGCACAATACCCGCTTTGTTGCTATATTTGCAGCAAGCAAACAGCAAAGGCACGATGGTGTTGATGCGGTAATGAGCTCATATCGAGCCTTTAGAAAGCTGCTTTAGACCCCTTTGCGAGGGCAGTTCCGAACGTGTAGTGGTGTTGCCAATAACTGCTCGTTTCAAAGCAAAAGCTTTCTTGAATAGAGGCACGTCCTGTTGAGCATCGATCTCAACCCACCTGGCGCAGACGATACAACTGCCAAACTGAGCGGATGCGATGAGGGAAATTTGCGTCGAGGTCGCAAGAATTTCCAGTGCGAAGCCCTTGCATACACGAGAGAGAAATTCTAGTGAAAGATATACTCTTTTGTTTGAGCTCTTTGCGAAAACAGGCGTCGCCTCGCCACTTTGACGCTGTTCGTCATTCATCTGACCCTCGTTCAACAAGCCTGCAAGCCCCAAGAACAAAGCTTCTACCTGCAACATCGTCGGCTGTGATGGTCACCCATGTGCAAGGCACGTGAGCCCATCTCTTCAGTTGGGCTGTTATTATTGATGCCAAAGCCAAAATTTCGGGCGAGTAGCTACGAAGAAATACCTGCTCCCCCACCGACTCCTGTTACACTTTTGTCGAGTCGCTCAAAGATCGCCTCTGTTTTGCGCTCTCAACCGCTCTGTTTGCAATGCGCTGAGCCACGCTCTTGCTTAATTTTAGGTCTGTTGGCAGCATGCAGATAGCATGGCGTATGCAGCTGTGAGGCGACATTAGCTTCTGACAACACGCCCTGATGCTGCAGGAATGGCTGGTAGAATCAGTTCGCTTCAATTTGGTCGCCCTTTGCTCGTTAAGCTGCACAACAGTTCGTCTCATCTCACACACACATGAAGAATAACGTTGTCGTAGCGTTCGTCGGTGTCGGTGATGCAAAACCATTCCGATGCCTCTAGCAATGAATTCCCAACATTGCCCACCCATCTCGGTTCCAGCTAGTTCGTATTTTAGCATTGAAAGTCGGTCCAGCGTCGGTGTTGTGCCGTCCTTGATCGATTATTTTCAACGTTTTATGCAGTCGTAAACTGAGTTGCGTAGAGCGAAAATAGCTTTGTGTTTCCAAACGTAGTGTAGCAGTTGTTCCTATAGTGTTAAGACGTGGTTTAATTTGCGTTAGTTATTATTTTATTTGCTACACAACAGAAAAGAGCGATAACCTTTTAGCAAGGCCACGAATGAGCAAAGCACTTGTGGTGAGAGTGTTATCTGATCGTGCCAGAAAAAGCATTGACTTTGGGGGCGCAAAAGCACTTCTTTTACACTGAAAGAGCGGGATGAAATTGAAGCTAGCACTGCTATTGCAGGTGAAAGGTTGTTAAATTATAACAAAACGGGGCACTAATCAAGAACGTATCTTTGCTATATGTGGCGTCATGACGTTAGAAAGCTATTGATAATCTCTCACTAAAATAATAAGGTGTTGTAGTTTTTCGTATTTTTGCAATCGAAAAGTTTTAATATTGTAAAGAATTTCTTTTTGGGTCTTCCGTAGTGATACCGCACAAGGATAAAACCATGACTCTGTAACAGTAATCATTAATGACAAGAAAGAGTGCATCAAACAAAACAAGGAATCTCTTGTTTTTATTTAATGCTGTTCTCCTATCCTTTCTAATCCTTTGAATGCGGGAGCACGTTAGTTAAACATTTTCTATTTCTAAAGAAAAGAGCGTTGCTGGTCTCCTAGATTTCTATTTCAGCGCGCGGGCGAGTGCCAAGGTGAATTTACACCGGATGATGTGAAAAACGACTCGCTAACTCTTAACGATATCATTCGGATAACGTAGATGAGTTGAGTGCCATTCAAAGCGTTTTAAAGGGCACACCCTTTTACCTACAACGTAGAGGGAAAGTGCTATCAATGTGTTCGTACGCTAAAAGAACGCAGCGCGGGCACCACTCCTCCTGAAAGGTTTGGCAGGTAAAAGACAAAGATGGAGTAAGCGGTATTCCACTCTGGCAACGGCGGCAAATAAAAGGCAGCACTCGGTTGGAACAAGTGCCGACATGGATGGTAACTTCACTCTTCTTGTAGACAAAGAGCATGGCGATGTAACTGTGTCGAGCGTTGGTTACGAAACAAAAACCATTAAATACGACGCCAATAAAACCATTAACCATCACCCCTTCCTTCATCTGCTTACATGGTGGGCGAGGTGTCGGTTATTGCTACGGTAAACGAAATACAGGAACAAGTGGAAGCAGGTGGTTCAGTCTAAAGTCGAAGACCTACAAAAAGCACCTTCACCCAGTGTCGAAAACCTTCTTCATGCTCGTGTAGCTGGTGGATGTTACCAACCTTTCGCCTCCTGGCGGTAGAGGAACGAAGATTACGATTCGTGGTTTTAGCTCATTGAACCAAAAAGGTGAACGATGGAAGACCATTGTTCGTTATCGACGGTGTACCTAGTAACGAGTGGATCATCTGAAAGTACAGGAGGTATCTGAACCATTGTCGGGCTTAGGACTCAAGCATCGAGAGTACAGGGCATGAGATGCTGCTTTCGGCTTCGAGTAGGCAGTGCAAATCTTAGGTAAAGAGAGACATCGTGCATCGTGGTCATAAAGTGGCACAAACAGCCCACGCACTCTCACTATGATTATATGACCGATAACCTTGTTCACCCCCAAGTCTTATAAAGACTCATATGGCTGGGATATCGACGGAGATGAGTGCGTTACGACTACCTTTTGGAGAAATGGTAATGCGGTGGAAGGCGAACTGTCGTTTGCCTTCAATTGCACAAGACCTGTTGAACACCTTCTATAATAATAGAACCAACTGCGGAAATATGCTCAGAGTTGGACGTGTTACTAAGGCAGACGTACAGCTTTCGGCGGTACAGAAATGTGCGTTATCTTGTAAATGGTGGTATTTTACGACGAAACAGGTATCATGATTAGCTCTAACTTCCGCAGATATAGCTTGTTAACCAAATCCTGATTTCAACCCATCTACAAAGTTAAGCTTGTACCGAGAATTAACTTAACCCACACAACTCAAAAAGGCTGGATCGGATATGGGACGTGTTCAAGGTCTTACTGCCGACCCTAAACGAACCCTAACAGTGCTCCCCTGCAAAGGAAGCTATTGCTGAAAAAGAAGCTCTACAGAGTTGCGTGTGATATCGATAAAACCAACTCTAACTATAATATGAGAGCAGTTTGATGAAACCACAAACCTGCTTTGAAGTTTACCCTTTCGTTCCTGCAGACCAATACTTTTACACGTGTTTTGCTTCACCCAAGCGACTTGAAACACGACAAGTTGTCGGAAAGCATGTTCAAACATCGCTATGACTGGTGTTCAAACCGAAAAACTTGTTTACCTACAACCTAAATCTGCCTCATGAGCACAAAATTAGAGTTGTTAGCTGGTAGTGACACATAACTACGATTTGCTTCAAAACCTTAGCGGTACGCTAAAGGTGGACCAACAAATAGAGGAAAGTCATCCTGGAGAAGGCTGGCCAACTCTTATCAACGATGGTTCGGGGAACACCCAAAGCAGCTCAAACTTTCTTAGCAAACAAAGAAGATCAAGCAATGCTTGTCTCTCTTGGACGTGGCTTTATAACTATAAAAGAAATACTAGCAGAGCTATCTGTCTGTTCTGATGGTTCTATGTATTCGGAAAAGATGTGTTGGGGTACTTTCCATCGGTAGGTCTTGGTTGGGCGTTCAGTGAAGAGCCCATGTTTCAAAAAGCTTTTGGTGGTTAAGTTTCGGTAAGCTTCGTGCTCTTGGGGTAAATCAGGACAAAAGTTCCAAGAACCATACATCGCTCTGTGTGTGATGAAGAAAGCAACTCTGTTCAATGGTTCATTGGGTTTGATTCTCAATCCCATGGCTAATAAAAAGCTAACATGGGAAGAAAAGCGATCCGTCACGACTTGGGTCTCGACCTTCACTGTTTCTGGACTATCAGTCTTAAATTCAAACCGATTACTATTATAAATACTCAAGTAACTTGCCAATGCAAGCTTATCTCCTGTATAATGTCTTCCTTTCAGACCGTGTTTGGGATAACGCTTCTGCATATCTAACGAGGGTATCGAGTTCGAAGTACGCTGATTTGATTAGAACAAAAGACCTTACTTGGTCGGTTGGATTGAACTTGAGTCACAACCGCAACAAGTTGAGAAAGACATATAATGGAGAAGACCTTAATGAGAGGTGCTTGGACGTCCCAAGTCTGCGGTATTTATACACACAAAGACGAGGGCATTGTGCAAAAGAGCAGAGGACATTCCTCACTTACTATAACGCAACAGGTAAGTTGATGCCACTATACTCCAATCGGCAAAGAACCCACTTGGAGTAGGCGTGCAAAGATTAAAGACCAAAACTTGATGGTAGTGTATCGACGAAAAAGACTCTGCTATGCAGGGTAAAGCATTGCCAGCAGGTACGGAGGTATTAACTCTCACCTCGAATGGAAGGGCTATGCTGATGTTCTATTCAGTTACACTCTCGGAAGAAAGTCATGAACATGTATAGAGGCGGGTTCTGCACCTTTACTAAAGAGTTTTGATGTGATTATGAACAGCTTTGATGAAATGATTTCTGACCCTACCAACACAAATGCGAAGTATCCTTCACTTCATTACGCTGATAAAGACTATATCGGACAACACGATGGCAACGTAGATTCAAAACATCGAAAACATCAGTTTCTTACGTCTCTAAAACAGCTTGTTAGTAGCTATCAATTGCCAAAGAAAATGGCTAAAAGGGATCTTTATTAAAGACATCAACCTTTATTTAAGCGGTGAAAACCTCTTTATGTTATATAATTACCTGGCTTAGACCCAGAAATTATCAACCCATACACCGGTAAAGACGATGAACAATATCCATTGAATCGTAAAAGTGACATTCGGTGTTAATCTAAAATTCTAAAAGAGTATGAAGAAATGATTCATTATAGGTGCTATGGTTTAACCCTTGCATCGTGTAATTCTAGATATATTACCAGAAAAATGAGTTTGACTTATTCAAATCTTCGAAACAGAATGTGAGCTAATGCACACTACTTCATCAATTCTATATTACATCAATACAAATAATTGAGACAATCCGGTCTTCGCTATGGCTGGAGTTAAAAGCCGATGCATGCTAGATGGTACTCAAGTTCGTGAATGGAACGACTGTCATGAAATAGTGAATACTCATGGAAAGGCTTTACGATATAATCTTTTGAGCTCGAACCGATCGGTTAGACAATATTTTATAGAACGGCAAAGGTCCAATCCACTGAGCGAAAACTACCAAAGGCACAGGCAGAATTGGCTTAGGGTTTAGCATACTTTATGCTTGCTCAACGCTGGGGATGCTACCACTGAAAACCTGGCGGAAATAAGCCTTATCCATTGTCAACTCAGAGCGAAAGTGCTCAACACTGCGATCGAACATGCAAAGAAAGCGCGTATGACTTGTTGCTCACCATGAAAAACCTAAAGGATATGAATGGGGGCGGTAATCACCAAATCGTCAGGTTGCTTCTAAGTGTACAGCTGCTGCGCTATTGGCGCACTTGTATGCTTGAAAGGTAGCGTAACAGAGTTGTATTCAATACAAGATGTAATGCGCAAGAGGATTACCAAAACGCAGTGAAACTATGCTCGATTATTATCAATAACCAAGCAGGTAGCATGAATTAGCAGCAGTCCTGAAACACTATGCGAATATTTGTCTGATCCATGACAAATCCAGAGGCAATATTCAGTCTTTACTCGATAAAACACGTTCTTCGAATGTAACTTCGCTCAACGAAATTGTATCGAAACTACGTGAGTTGGCCCGTAAGAGAAGACCAACAGTTAGCCGATTTGCCCACAAGTACACAGTTTAGTCACACAACAGACAATAAGTAATTTATTTCCTGATGCAACTGATGAGCGTTTGCAATCGTTTTTCTATCAGTTCGATCAAAGTCATGAAAAAGATGGTATTGAATATGCAATCATGTACAAGTTCAGAAAGGCGATAATGGATCCCTGATCAGTATTCTGCAAGCGGCGTAGTCAGTATAGAACAATGGACGCAGATTATGTTTATTGGCGTTTAGCCGACATCATATTGTTACGTCTGAGTGCTATAATAAGCTCGGAAACACTGCTGTATGCCACCACAGACTTCCGAACAAAATACGCACAAGAGCGGGTGCTAACTCTATCCATCTACATAGATACAGAGGGATTAAAGAAGGCAATATATCTCGAAAGAGTGAAAGAATTCATCGAGAGAACGACGCTCGCTATGCAGATATCGTACGAAGACAATTACATTAAGGAAGTAATTGCAAGTGTCACCCTTCTTACAGCACAAGACATCAAGAATGGTGCCCTATTCTACTACTTCCTAAAGACGCTTGGCAAGATAAAAAGACGGACACATCACCAACACTTTGCTCCGTCAAAAGCCCTATTGGCAAGCTTATAACTAATACATTTGAATTTAAAGAAATGAATATGAAAAGTATGAAATATTTCTTTGGTGCGCTGTTCGTTGCTTCTACCTTTATGCGCAACCAGTTGTACCGATTATAACTTAATAGATACAGGCGTAGCAAATGGAGATCACCAAACAACTATGGGAATACTTCAAAAACCGACCCATATAATGGGACTCATTAGTGTTATGGCAGAGCGAGCAGATTTGGTTTCGGTGTTCCAAGGCACCAGTTCTTATGGCAAGACATCACCCTTCTTTGGTATAACCAACCACAGCATACGTCGCTGTTGTATGCTAATGGATTAGAAGTGTGGCTGATATCCCTGTGGCAGACTGCAAAACATCTATTCTTAACAGCATCTTGCCAAAGAGAATCATGTTAGATGATTTCAAAACAGGTGTGAAGTCTTCTGATGCGAGCAATCCAATAGGAACAGGAGGCGAAACATTACAATGGCATCTAACAACCCTTTGTGGATATATACATTTAGAGAAGATTATAATAATGTACCCAATGCAGGACCATTGCAAAATCTATTTGGTTTCAAGTTCAACAACAAAGACCCTCACATGTGTGCTCTTCAACATTCAAAACCCTAACAGGTGGTAGCATCTACTGATTATAACTTTTAGTTTAAAAGACTTTTTAAATTATGAAGAAAAGAACTCTTTAACATCGCATCGTTAGCACTTTTCGCTATATTTGCTATCTGCTTCACCTCGTGTAGCAAGGTAAAAGTGGGCTATTTGCGCACCACTGGTGCTTCATTTACACCCGACTCGATGATTGTTATTCGCAATCTCGACACCACAAGCGACCGCTATATCAACAAAAGCTCCATGGGTTTCTACACGTACTCAGGGTGTAGCTGGAACCAATCCATTGAACTATGAGTTTGCGGTGGAGTAGAGGTTTCAGAAGGCGGAGACGCTACTGCTTTCGGAACAATTAGTGAAAGAAAAGAGAATAAAAGTAGACGGTGGACTTGTTCTTGTCTTCCAAGATGCAGTCGAAAAGCTAACGAATGGCAAATATAATATCAGCATTAAAGTATACAACGACGACCATTCAAGCGTGCTCAAGAATGCCTTTAAGGTGATAGTTCAAGACTATGAATAAGCCCAAAGGGTAGAGATAAGCCCCCAATAGGTCGTTAATAAACTAATTACATAACAGAAAGAACGAATATGAAGAAGATATTTTTAATGCTTTTTGCACTCCTTTCATTGGTGGCAAAGGCGCAAAACACAAGATAAAAGCTCTGCAGACGTCAAAGGTATTATATTCTTTAATGGTACTTTCGCTGAAGCTTTAGCCGAAGCAAAGAAAACTAACAAGGCTCTTTTCGTGGACCTCTATGCCGTTTTGGTGCGTTCTTGCAGTACACATGGCTAAGAATGTTACATTAAAAGAGGTTGAGACTATATGAACAAGCACTGTTAGTCTACAGATCGACGCTGAGATAGCCAGAAAACGTAGAAATAGCTAAACAATACAAGGTAGAAGCCTATCCAACTGTAGCATTTATTGATGCAGACGGAAAGCCTTTTATCCCGTGTAAAATGTAGGGTGCTTTTGGGCAAGGAAGAGCTATTAGAAGCGGCCCAGATAGCAGCAGGAGAGAGTAGGTTTTCGACGACTTTGCATAAGAGTACAAAGCTAATCCACAAGACTTAGCCGTCTCAACAAGAACTCACTTTAAGGCTCCCAGCTTCTTGCAGGCACAAGATGGCATCGAAGCAGATATAGTGGGTGACTCGAATTCAAAAGATTTTACCAAAACTATGTGGCAACAAAGAACCCCAAAAGAGCTTATCAATGCCAACGACTATCGCATCATTCTCACTCTTTGAAGGCGATGATAATAAAGAGTACACAAGTTAGGGCACTGTGAACATGATTAACAGCAATATCGACGAGTGACCAAAGTTCTTGGCAAGGCACCAGCCTTCTATATTGTGAAGCAAAACGACGCTTTTGCAGAAGACTATGCAAAAGAAGCCAACGTAAAGTATAAAGACTATGTCGACAACGTAAAGAATCTTTATGCTAAAGCCTATAGCATTATAGCTCAACCAGGTATCAACTCTATGAGCATGCACAGTCTTACAACGACGCTTTGTATAACCTTTATAAAAACAAAGATGTTAAAGGCTACATCAAGGCAATGCAACAGTTGTTCGAAAAGATGGGAACAGCAGCTCAACCATCAGATTTTGGTAAGGCAGCTCAAAACCTTTACAATGCAGCAGCAAAAGAGTTTTGAAGAACGAAGACCATCAACAAGCTATCCAATGGGTAACAACAAAAGCCCTCCAAGGAGACGATGCAGTGATGGACAGAGTGAACTATATGGTGATGATTGGCGACTCATATCGTGCATTGAAAGACTACAACAAGGCTCGTGAATACTATAACCAAGGCTTTGCAGAGTCGCTCAGAATGGAGAATATGAATGCCACAAGCAATGGTTCAAGGTGCTATTACAAAACTTGCTACCTTGAATTACTCGAAAATAATCTTTACGACCAACGTAGTTTCCAACTAAAAGCGTTCTTTTTATATCGAGACAGCACTCAACATCTTGATGTTATTCTTTTTAATTGGCTCGTTTCTTTTTCTCAATATCCCTTTGTTTATGAACAAACAAACACACATCTCATTTGGCAAATCATTGGCTTTTAGCTGGTGTTTTGTTTTTGATAGTTTGCTGCCACAAAAAGTCTTTGGCGCAAAACAAACTGTCCTTCGACAAGGTAAGTTGTCGAACGGTTTAACCTATTATATATATAACGACGGCAGTATTCCAGGCTGAAGCACAATATTATCTTTATCAAAATGTGCAGTGCCTGGAGCAACGAAACAGGATTGGCTCACTTCCTCGAACACCCTTTGCTTTCAATGCCACAAAAGCTTCCTAAGGGTGGTATAATGTCGTTCCTTCGTGAAAAATAACTTACACGACTTTGAGGCTTATACAGGCTTAGACGAAACAAAATATGCCGTTCACAACGTTCCCACCAACGATCCAAAGCTCAACGAAAAGATGTTGTTGATGCTAAAAGACTGGTGTCATGGCATTAAAATATTGCCCCAAGACGTTGAAAAAGAACGTGGTATTGTGTTAGAAGAATGGCGACATCGTGCAGGACTTCAACGTCGATCTAACCGACAGTATCGCTGCGTGTTGTTTACAATCATTCACGCTATGCAACCCGCAATGTCATCGGTTCAGAGGCTCGCATCAAAGCTTTCACAGCAAAAGAGTTGCGTGCATTCTACAAAAAATGGTATCGTCCTAACCTTCAATACATTGCTATCATTGGTGATGTGAATTTAGATGAGACCGAAAAACAAGTGAAACGTCTCTTTGGTTCGTTGCCTTCTAAGGCAGCACCATCGCCCAATACCGCTCAAAGAACTATCGAAGACAATAGCAGACCATTGTTTTATAGCTTCGTAGACAAAGAGAATAAAGAAGCATCTTTTGGTATTTATCAACGCAAAGAGATGAAGGGTTCAGCCCCAGAAGAAGACCGTTTGCGCTTTTTCCTCTTCACACAGATGTTCAATAAGCTTGCTCCTCGTCGCTTTGCGATGATTAAAAATGCAGACAAAGAGGCGTATATCGCAGCACAAGTGAGCCTTTCTGGTTTGGTGCGCAACCAATATCAGGTGGCATTCGATGCCGTTCCTTACGCTAACAAGGCGCAAGAAGCTTTAGACCAAGTGATGAAAGTGTGGAGCGTTGTGCGATGTTGGATTTACAAAGAAGAGTTTGAAACCGAAAAGGCAGAGATGTATAAAGGAATGAAAGAGGTTTTAGAGGCAAAAGGCTTGGGAACCCCCGACAACATCATGAACCTCTTTAAGCAAAACTTCTTGTATGGCACTCCAATAACCGATTTCAGAACTCAAATTCAACGCAATATTGAAACCTTAGTAGAGTTAGAAGTAGAAGATATCAATACGTGGATGCGCAGTCTTTTAGACACCAATAATTTGTCGTTCGTCAACCTATTCGAAACGAGAAAACGAGCTTCCACTCACCATTGGCAACTTCCTTGAAACCTTAGAGTGATGAATGGCCCACGGTGGCCTGCTTGCTTACCCAGAAGATTACTCAACCCATCGACTTTGCGCTCACTTCGGTAAAGTAGGTAGTGGCAGAAAAGCAACATAAAAGAATTGAATGCAAAGAATGGAAGCTAAGCAATGGCGCACGAGTGTTGTAAAATATCTTCCAGAAGCAAAGGGACGTGTGTTCTTTGCTGCGTCTTCAGAAGGTGGTCGTCTCTGTTGTTGCACCACAAGACTTTTGCCAACTACACCGCAATGCGTGGTTTGTTGATGCAGTCGGGCGTGTATAAATATAGTAGAAAACGACCTGCTGCGTGGCTACAACACTAAGACTTCGATCTTTCTTTGGCACTCGAAGACTATTCAAATGGTATCGGTGGTAACACATCAGCAGCACAATTAGACGACTTCTTGGCGTATGTGCACCTCATTTTAACCAAGCACAACTTCTCAAAGAGCGTCTTCGATAAGTATGTTCAACGCAGTAAGTATCTCTATAACAATAAGAGTACAGCAGGAATGGAAGCTATTCAAGATTCAATTCAAATGCTTCTTTTCCCACCAAGCGCAGCTAATCCAGTGCAAAACGAAGCATTCTTCGATCAAATGCAATGGAGCGAGTTACCAGCAACATTCGATAAGAACTTTGGTAACGCTGCTCTCTTCACCTATTGTTTAGTGGGCGACGTGCCAGAAAGCACTGCAAAAGAACTCGTGTTGAAATATATTGGCTCGTTAAAGGGCGATGCAAGCGTTCAAAAGGCTAAGATTCAACCACTCGATTTCGCTTCACCAGCAAAAGAAATTACATACTTTCGTAACAGATCTCGATGGTGACATGGCAGAAATAGAGGTTTCTTATCTCAATAATGTGAAACTCAACGACAGCGAGCAAGCTGCTTTTAGAGGTGATGCGTCTGATTTTAGAGAACCGTTACTTTGAAGAATTGCGAGAGAAAGAGCACCTTACCTACACAGTTGGGGTGAAAGCCAGCTACACTTCGCAACCAGCTCCAACAGAAAACGTCAGTATTCACCTTTCAACCTCACGTCCTGAAGTAGACAAGGTGTTGACAAAGATGTATAACATTCTAAACGACATCAAGCAACAACGCTTCTCAATAGACGAGTTTAAGGCTGCTCTTGTTCCACTTTGCAGTAGACGAAGAGAACGCAGGCGACCCACAAGCGGCTCTTAATCCATCGCTTTGGTTAGGCTTGTTAAACGTATATGCAGAAACAGGTGAGCAACTAACCTCTACAAGAGAGCAATGCTGTTGAACCTGTGTTTAGTAAGCTAACTCCTCAAGACATTGCAGCTGTTGCGTAAGGTGTTAGACAATGTTACACGAGAGATTGTTGTGAAGGCAATCGACCCCTGAAAAGAAACAATGGGAAAAGTAAAACGCTTTTGTTTTAAGATCGAAACTTTTGGCTGGTTAAACAACCATTCTAACAATACACAACGGTGCACTCTTCGATGAAAGGAGATGCATCGTTTTCTTTTATCCCTCCCTTTATCCTTCTTTCTCACCCTTTTTCGCTCTCTGTGCTCTCCTTTATTTTCCTATTGCTCACCCTTTGTTTACCGATAGCCCCAACACCCGAAAAGAAAGCATTGACATTAGTGAGCAAAAAGCGTTGCTAAATTGAGGGCAAAAAGCATTGTTGTTGGCGTGTAAAAGCAATGCACTTGTTGAACAGGTGTGCAGAAAGGCTAAAGCGAAAGGGGGTGAAGGTGGCAACTGTGGAGCCAGCTGTTGGGGGCGCAATGACAAGGCTAAAAACTTGCTTTTTTGGTGGTCTTAATCAAAATTTTGCACTATCTTTGTAGCATGACAGAAGAGTTTGATATAAGAGAAGAAAAGTATTCACCAGCAGAAAAGGATTTTGAGAATGCGTTAAGACCACCGAAATTTGCCGATTTTAGTGGTCAGCAAAAGGTTGTAGACAATCTTCAAATATTCGTAGAAGCTGCAAAATATCGTGGAGAACCATTGATCACACTCTTCTTCACGGTCCTCCCGGACTTGGAAAAACCACCCTTAGCAACATCATTGCTAACGAGTTGGGTGTGGGTTTCAAAATAACCAGTGGGCCAGTGCTCGACAAACCAGGCGATTTGGCTGGTATATTGACTTCGCTCGAGCCTAATGATGTGTTGTTTATCGACGAAATTCACCGACTATCGGCAGTGGTAGAAGAATATCTCTACTCTGCAATGGAAGACTATCGAATAGATATTATGATCGATAAAGGTCCGTCGGCACGAAGCATTCAGATTGATCTTAACCCCTTTACGCTTGTTGGAGCAACCACCCGAAGCGGTTTATTAACAGCTCCATTGCGTGCTCGTTTTGGTATTAATCTGCATCTCGAATATTACGATAACGACACTATTGCACGCATCATCAAACGCTCTGCATCGATTATTAGAGTGCCTATCGACGACGATGCCGCTGCAGAAATAGCAGGAAGATCACGTGGTACGCCCCGTATTGCTAATGCCTTACTTCGAAGAGTGAGAGACTTTGCACACAGTGAAGGGTACGTGACGCATCAATATCGACATTGCTCAATATGCTTTGAGCGCATTGAATATCGACCAATATGGATTAGACGAAATCGATAATAAGATCTTATTGACCATCATCGACAAGTTTAAAGGCGGTCCAGTGGGCGTGTCTACCATCGCAACAGCTATCGGAGAAGACTCGGGAACGGTTGAAGAAGTGTACGAACCCTTCCTTATTATGGAGGGATTCATTAAGCGTACGCCTCGTGGACGTATGGCAACTCGAACTGGCATACAGGCACTTGGTCGCAAAAATGTTTAGCGGTTTGAGTAGCGAAGCAGGCTTGTTCGACGAGTACCCGCCTTCTTTGAACTGCTTATAACGTCTCTTGCAAAGCAGAGGCGGTGAGTTTCACTTTTCCATCTCACTGCGTGCATCAGTATCTCGCTCTCGTTCGTCCACAGCAAGGTGCATCTTCGTTTCATTTCTACTTGCATCTACTTTAGAAAAGATAGAAAGACGCTTTTAAATAGATAAAGAAAATCTTTGAATAGATAACATGACAAAAGCCATTTCAGGGAAGTTTCGACCCATTCACCCGTTGGTCACGCCTCTATTACACCAGTAACGCTCCCCCTTTCGACTCTATTGTCATTGCAGTGAGGGCACAACGAGCACAAAAAAGGTATGTTTTAGCGTTGAAGAACGTGTTGAACGTATTGAGAAACACGCATGCCAATGAGCCTAAAAATAGGTGGTGGCGTATAGCGATTTAACGGTAGATGTGGCGAAAAGAGTAGGCAAACGTGACGTATTAAAGGCGTTCGAAGCTTTTAAAGACTTTGAATATGAACGCCAACAAGCCGAAATAAACAAGACAATAGGAGTGCATAGAAAACGCTTCTTTTTATGCTCGGATCCATTACACATCGAAAGCATCTCTTCGAGCATTGTTCGAGAGCTTATTCACTTCGGTAGAGATGTTTCTGACATGAGCGATATAATGCAGCGAAACGAAAATCAACCCATAGTTACAACGCATAAAACAAGATATATGATAACATATAACAGCGAAAAAGGTGAAAATGCCTAAGATTTTACAAGAAAAGAGAAACCACTGCTTGATTAAAATAAGTGGCACAAAGCTATGGGTAGTGGGCGACATTGGTTATATGTTCTGTTGATGATGAAAAGATATTAGAGGTGAACAGAGAATATCTTCAACACGACTATTATACTGATATCATCACTCTGACGAATAGAAGACGAGCGAATTGAATGGCGATGCGATTTCTCCGACACAGTACGCACCAATGCTGGAGCTATTTGGAAAGACTTATGAAGAGGAACTCATCGAGTGATTATTCATGAGTGCTCCATTTGATCGGAATAAACGACAAAGGGCCTGAGAAAGAGAAATTATGAGGCAGAGAATAAGGCTTTTGGCTTTAAGAAAGCTGTAGAGCTGCAAAAACGTGTCTTTGCCACACAACACGATATTGAATAAAAACGATAGAAATAGACGAAAACCATATTTTCGTTAAAAATAAAATAACGATTGCTTTTGTAGTGTGTCGATACTGGAACTTGCACTACATCTTCGAAGATATTTATGCGCAAAGTAATAGGAATTGGCAGACAGGTCTCGACATTATATTAGAAACGAACAACCAATTGCGGTGCGGTTCCAGGTGGTTCTACGTTCAATGCACTTATCTCTTTTGTAGGCCGTTCAGGCATATCTTTGTAACTTATAAGTGAGATAGGTAACGATAGAGTAGGGATGACAATCAAACACTTTTTGCAAGATAATGGCGCAAACATCAATATTAGTAGTTTTCCGATAGCAAATCGTTCAGTGTCATTGGCCTTCTTTGATGAGCAAAACGATGCAGAATACATCTTTTATAAGAACCAACTCGCACGATCCAACTCTGATTTCTTTCCCAGAAATTGCACCAGATGACATCGTGATACTGGCTCTTTCTATGCCGTAAATCCCAGTGCGCATCAACAAGTCATGGCTCTTTTAGAGCATGCATCAACAATGGAGCGATTATTCATTACGATGTGAATTACAGAAGCTCGCATCGTAACGAGGTAACGAAGATTACCCCAATCTAATTGATAACCTTGAATATGCTGATATCGTTCGAGGTAGCCGTGAAGACTTCTGAAGTTGTGACAAAAGGATAATCCCGACACCGTGTATAAAGCCGGGAAGATAGCTTTCATTGCAAAGACTTTATCTCACACAAACGGTGCCGAAAACATCGTGCTAAGAGGCAAAAACGACTTCAAAAAGAATATCCTGTTGTTCAAACTCATACCGTTAGCACCATAGAGCAGGCGATACTCAATGCAGGCTTCATTTTTGACTAATAAAAACCATATTACTCGCCAAATGATTAGCAATGGCTTAACGAAGCACAATGGGACGACTTGATGCACTATGCAACTAAGTTCTCAGCCAATTGCCGTGAGGATATATATAACTATATTTCAAAGGATTTTATGCACAAATGAATCTAATCTTAAATAAATAACAGATATGATTGAAATAAAGAATAAAGTTTATTACGTAGGGCGTTAACGATAGAAACAAGGCTCTTTTCGAGGGCTTATGGCCACTACCTGATGGCGTACTCGTATAACTTTATTTGATAGTAGACGAGAAGGTGTGTTTGATTGACACCGTAGACGTAGCATTTTCCACAGTTTTAGACAACATTCGTGCCGTTATCGGCGACAGACCCATTGACTATATCGTTATAAACCACATGGAACCAGACCATGTGGGTCGCTTGGCTCATGAGAAAGTATTATCCTGATGTTGGAAATCGTGGGTAATAAAAAGTCATTCCACTTGCTTTAAAGGCTTTCATGGTATATCTGATAAAGAGTTAGAAGCGAAGAATGGCGATGAATTAAACTTGGGTTCGCACAACTTAAAGTTCTTTATGACCCCCATGATGCATTGGCCTGAGACCATGATGACACCTCGATACAACTGACAATATGTTGTTCTCAGGAGACGGCTTGCGCTTTGGCGCACTAAATGGCGGTATTATTGACTGAAGAAATCAATTGTGAAGAGTTCTGGTTAGAGATGGTTCGCTACTATTCTAACATCGTTGGAAAGTATGGAATACCTGTTCAAAACGCCTTAAAGAAGTTTTGTTAATGAGCAAATAGATTACATTTGCCCTCACACTGGACCAGTTTGGCACCAATATAAAGAGAAAGTGATGGCAGAACATGATCGAATGAGTCGCTATGACACAGAAGAAGGCATCGTAATATGCTATGGAACAATGTATGGACACACCGAATCGATGGCAGAATGTATTGCAAAGGCAGCTTCTTTGGCTGGAATTAAGAACATAAAGGTATACAATGTGTCTAAAACTCACCACTCTACATTCTAAGAGACGTGTTCAGATCAGAGGTTTGATTGTTGGTGCACCAACATACAACACAGGTTTGTATCATGAAATGGATGTTTTGCTCAGCGAATCGCCAATAGAGACATCAAGAACCATGCAATTGGCTGGTTTGGAAGTCACGGTTGGGCTTCAAGGCAGTAGAAAAGATTGCAGAATGGAACGAAAACCATTTGAAATTCGAGCCAGTAGGCGAACCAGTAGATATGCTTCAAACTTTAGATGAGGATTCAACTGAGCGTTGTAAAGCATTGGGAAGAGCTATGGCTGGGAACATCTAATAGCACAAAGAGGCTAAGAAAATAGCATAGAGAAGAAAGGCATAAAGCAACATATCACCTTTTTTCTCTCTTTTATTATAGTATCAATAGCTCAAAAATATTGCAACAATAGCGCAGAACATATTTTTCGCAGCGCATATTATTGCATTCACAGCGCAACGAGGCACTATTTGCTTTGTAAGCGTGTAGCCCTTCACACAAAATCCACTGACATTCTTTTTAACAAGAGCCATCCCTTTGTTGCCATCACATAGACACCCCATTGAAAAAGCGGACAAGAATTAAAAAGAAAAATATAGTGATATGATGAAAATAAAGAAGTTAGGGTTTATTGCCACTCATTATTATTTCGATTATAATAGGCATCGCCTTTAGGAAACGTTTTTGCCCTTTGGGCAGTTCGAGTGTTCACCACTTTCAATGCACTTTTCAGTCAGTTCCTCGGTTTTATGGTACCTTTGATCATCTGTAGGACTCTGTTACCCAGCCATAGCTGATGTGGGAAAAAGGAGCCAAAAAGATTGCTTTTAATCACCGTGTTGTTGGCCTATTGCGACACCGTTTTGTCGGGATTGCTCTCTTTATAGCGTTGGTTCGTGGCTCTTCCGAGCTTAATCAACACCCAAGAAACCTTCGAACAGGTAAAGAGTGCCACCGCCATCGATCCCCTATTTCACCATCAATATCCCCGCATTGTTCGGATATAATGAGCGGTTTAGTGTTCTTTTTCATCGCTGGACTTTGCATCACTTCGCAGCGTTTAAAACAACCTTTTATGGCGTGTTTAGCGACCTTCAAAGTGGTAGATGCCGTTATTCGAAACGTAATTATCCCCATTTTGCCACTCTACATCTTCGGAATATTTCTTGAATATGACCCTATAGTGGCGAAGATATCACATGGTATTGGTGTTTGCAAAGATCATAGTTGTGATATTTGCACTACACATCATCATTCTATTATATCAGTTTAGCATTGCAGGAGCTATCGTAAAGAAAAATCCTTTCGTGCTACTTAGAAACCATGCTTCCTGCCCTATTTCACCGCATTGGGCACCTCGTCGGCAGCAAGCATACCCGTTACCTTGCAACAAACCATCAATAACGGCGTATCTAAAGGCATTGCGGGCTTTGTTGTAGCCCCTTTGCGCCACCATCTCACATGTCGGGTTCAGTGATGAAGATTACCGCTTGCGCCCTCACCATTTGCATATTGAATGGTATGCCACACGATTTTATGCTCTTTTTCGGCTTTCATTTTCGCTCTTATCCATCATGATGGTGGCTCACTCAGGCGTTCCTGGAGGTTTCTATTATGGCAGCTTTAGCCCCTCTTGCCAGCGCGTTCTTGGCTTTCGATAGTGAGGCCTCGGGCGTTGATGATCGCTTGTATATTGCTATGGATAGCTTTGGAACCGCTTGCAATGTAACAGGAGATGATGCATAGCTCTTATCGTAGATAAAGTGACAAAGGATTCTGTTGAGGAATAATCTTATTTTCAACGAACTACAAAAATGCACTGCAATTAGCTTGCAATCCATTGATTTTTGAGGCGAAAAAGCATTGCTATTGCGGTGAATAACGCTGCTTTTGAAAGAGAGAGAAAGCGAGTGTGCAAAAATGAAGAGCAAGAGGTACGCTCGTTGAATGTTGCTCTGCTCGTCGAAAGTCGTAATAATAATCAATTAAAACACATCTTTTATGCAAAATAAAAATCATTTCAATTCTATTCTTGTTGCTTGTTGTTATCAATGCGAATGCGCAAAAGAAGGTAGACACTCAACACGTCAATAGAGCAACAAGGAATGGTAGATATTCATTCACTGACAAGACAATCTGAGTGAGTTTGATGTATTCTCGCTCGAATAACTCTCACAGGTGAGGTGCTTTTATACCGACCTTACAAAGGCTTATCTTCACCCTCTTGCAGCCCATGCTGTTGGTAAAGGCGCAGGCAAAGCTGAAAGAGTTGCGCCCTGATTTTGAGCTTTAATTATCTTCTGATGCAACACGCCCAATGAGTATGCACAACAAAAGATGTGGGACAAGCGTAAAGAACACTTCTAAAGACATATATGTGAGCAATCCAGCCAATGGAGGAGGGCTTCACAACCATGGTTTGGCTGTAGATATTAGCATTTAGTAGCTCAATGGCGACACGATCACAATGGGAACGAAGGTCGATCACATGTCGCTCGCATCGCATGTCGATAATGAAAACAACTTAGTGGACAGCGAATCATCACCAAAGAGGCGCAACAAAATCGTGAACTCTTGCGTTTGGTAATGCAACATGCAGGTTTTAAGCCCTTGAGAATAGAGTGGTAGCACTTCAATTTCAGTAGTCGTGCCCAAGCAAAGCAGTTCTTAAGGTGGGAAATAGTTGCCTTTTAGTGACGAGAGCCTTCTTACATCGAGAATCGAAAAGTCTTGCATGCCGAAACCATGTTGGGCATAAGACTTTTCTTTGCTCTTTAAAGCAGATTATTTTTGATATTTGCAGCAACCAGGGTGTTTATCAAGCTGCTTTCGATGCTTTCACGTCGCCAGCGTCGTATCCCTACAGCTGCAATAGCTTGAACCTTTTTCAACTGATGTGTTCTTGTCGTCGAACACCAATGCAAGTTGCTTTTGTTTTGCTATTCCAGTTGGCAGAAATAACACCCTTCACGCCCCTTTGCAGCCTTTCTCAATCTCGTTCCTCACACATCTCTACATTTACCTTCAACTTTAAAGGTTTTCTTTCACTGTTTTTGCGTTGGCAGCCACAAAAGAGCATGCTAGCAACCGCTAAAAAGAATTAACTTTTTCATATTTATAATTGTTTTTATTGATGAATACGTTTCGGCATTTTGCAATGCCATCTTAAATATTTTTGTTCTTTATTTATTGTCGAATTTTCGGTCGAATAACCATTCTGTTCATCATCGAAGGTTTGCCGTCTAACTGCGCACTTGCATCGATAGCAAAACACCCATTGGTAACAATTTCCTCGCCATCAGCCAGTCCTTCTGGTCACAATATAGCCGTCGGGAAGAGTCGGACCCGAACGTCACTTCACGCAAGTGAATATAGGATAGCCGTCGCTTTCATCTTTTAACGTACACAATAGAGCGCTTACCTGTCCATAAACAGCTCGACTTTTGGCACCACAATGTCTTCGCTATACTTATTTAAATTACGTGATAACGCCCGAAAGTAAGCATCTCTGGCTTAAAAACTCCTTTACATTGTTTCCACTCAACACGCACTCCTGCAGCGCGAGTTTGGGCATTTAGCACAGGTTCTAGCAAACGAAATGCGACCCGAAAAAGGTGGTACCTGGGGCCCTTCTGCTGTGAATTGCACTGTTTGTCCAACCTCACTGAAAGGTAAATCGGTTTCGTATGCCTCGAAAACAGCCCAAACTGAGCTCAAATTAGCTATTTGTAGCAACACATCTCCCTTGCTTAAATATAACTTCCTTGCTCTACATTTTTACTGATAGCTGTGCCTCGATACGTTCGCTTTGATAGCGGTATAAGGAGAGGCTTTCACCGCTTTTTATCATCGAATTGATTTCGCCTTTGCGACACATTTAACAGCTTAAGCTTTTCAATTGCGGCATCAACTACCAGCTTTTTCCTTGCAAATCGGGGGTACGGCATGCACAAGCCCTGAGAAGCAGTGTGTAGCTCTGGAGAATATATCAAAGCAACTGTTTGTCCCTTATGAACTACATCGCCAATGGCATTGATATAGAGGCGTTCTCACACGTCCCATTGACATATGCCGACTGTGCTTGTTGAGAGCGTTCACTGGGCCTTTTATCTTGCCAGAAAGACGTACTTTTGTTCGTTTTGGCCTGTTCCTACCACCTCAGTTTTGATGTCGCCAACGCAATAGCTCCTCACCATCATCACTGCGTTAGGATCTATGTTGCTTTTACTATCTCGATGTCTTTTAAGAGGTGTTAAATCCATACCGCAAATGGGGCATTTTTCCGGCTTATCTTGTTTAATTTGGGGTATAGAGCAGGTATACACTGTCTCTTTGCCTGCTTCGTGTATGCGTTGATGACCCTCTTTTTACTTGAATTAGAAAAAGAAAAACAAAGCTCCAAAAAGCAAGCCTCATTGCCAGTGCATAAAAGGTATATCCTAACCAAGGTTTTTGTTGTAGAATATCTTGTATTTTACGTTTCATATCGATGTAATTTTATTGTTGTGAACTATAATCATATTTAGAAATCATCTTCTTCATATTGCGCTACTAATCAAGCAAAGAGCAGCTACACTATCCGGAGCGTTTGCGCGTCATTATCGATCTGTTCTCTAGTGTTTGCAAGACATCGTCAGCGAAGACGATCCGTTGATATATTCTGTTTGAAGCAAGTTGAGCGTGTTGTTCAATAAAGAGATTTGATGATCGTAGAGCGCAATCTTCTTTTTGCGTCGCTCATTTGCTGTTGAAGTGCTTACAAACTCGGTTTGCAAAGCATCTGCGTAGATAAGCCCTTGAGTGGCCTGTATTTGCAGTTCAGCTGCCTTTCTTTCAGCATTCACTTTCTTGCGATATATGGGCAAACTAACCTTCATCATGGGCATAAAACATATCCATTCCGTTCTATGTCGGGCATTGCTCTCTGAGAGCGGATGAGGATTCTTTTGATTCACCATACATCCACCTGAGGGCAAAAGAGGGGCTACCTTTGCGCTGAGCCAATTCCTTTTGTGCCACGAAAGCCTCTGTTTGTGCTTCAACTGCTCAGAGCAGGGTGATTTTTCTGCACCTCTTGCCATTGCATAAAAGCGCGTTCTCACGAGCCAAAAGCGTGTCGGGTAGGCACAAAACTATTCTTCTGGGCAGGTGAAGCAACATGTTAAACTGCTGCTTTAAAGCATTAATCTCGTCTTGAATACTCGCCATCTTCTCTTGATAAACAGCGTCTTCAGCCTCAATTCTGAGTTGATCGCTCATCTTTGAGCCCTTTGTTGCAAGCGCAGATTTATACTGATAGAGCAGTGGCTTTGTTTGATGTTGTTCAGTAACTCGACGATTTTGAACGATGTATTTCAATTGCTCTTTTGGCAAGAAGGGCGTACCATTGTTGCTGAACCGTGTAGCTTAGGGGTTATTCCAGCCTCTCCACTGTTGAAAAGAAGCGTTAGCCTGTTTCTCTTCATTGTTCTCGTGGCTTGGCAAAGTGCCAAACCATGGGAAACATTTGCATCACTCCCACAGTTAATACTCTGTCGTCCATTCACCTGAGTCATGGGCTTTTGGGTTGACACTTTCAGCGAGAGTTCGGGATTGCTAGCACCTCACTCTGCCTCGGCATTCATCACCATGGCTTGGTATTTGTGATAGCCTGAGGCCACTTCGGGATTGTTCTTGGCAGCCACTATGATGTAGTGCGCAAGGCTATCGGGTTGAGAAGTGTTGGCTGTTGCAGTCGCCTTTAACAAACAAGTGGTTATCATTGCTATGCAACCCTAAAAGATATCTAATCACAACTAATTTTCGATTGTATTTTGTTTGTTGATCTGTTCATTTTAAAAAGCAGTGTATTAACTTGTAAAAGCAATGACTTTTGTTGTAAAGCGTTGTGTTTGTAGTGCAAAAAGCACAACTATTAGCGCCCAAGTCATCAGTCCTTTGTTCTAATAGCTTTGTCGCCTCTTCTGTTCTCTTGTAAAAACGCCTCACGCCACCAACATTGAAGTACTGGGAACCACCAACATGTCATCGTTTGAACTGAGCATTCCGCCATAAAGTAGGAATGGCCACAGGCACCATAATGTCTGCTCCTTTACCCGTAGAAGATAGCACTGGCAAGAGAGCTATTAAGGTAGAAGCAGTTGTCATGGCTGCTGGTCGAATACGTTTAAGACCTGCTTTCACCACTGTTTCAATGATTTCTTGTTTGGTTTGAGGGTCTCTTCTCGAAAACCCGATGGATATAGGTTCCCCATCAACACGCCATCGTCGGTGGCAATACCAACAATGCAATGAAACCAACCCACACTGCAAACGCTAAGGTTAATGGTGTGATGTCGAAAAAGCGTGCGCATATTCTGTCCAGCGATAGTAAAATCCATGAACCAAGGCTGCGAATAGAGTCCAATGAGAATGAATCCGCTTGCAAAAGCCACAAAACACTCCTGAGAAATGAATGAGAGATGCGGTGACAGAACGGAACTGAAAAATAGAGTATGAGCAAGATAATTAAGAGCGTAATAGGTATTACCCACGCCAAACGTTGTGTGGCATGAGCCTCTTGTTCGTATGTTCCTGTAAACTGATAGGTCACCCCTTTAGGCAGAATACTTGCTTTTTAGCCACCAAGTCGTCGAGCGTTTGCTTGGCATTGTTCACCACATCTACTTGAGCTACATTGTCTTTCTTGTCGAAAGTGATGTAACCCAGCAAGAAAGTGTTCTCACCGAAATCATAGTTGCACCCTTTTTAAAACTCAATATCGGCAGTTGTGAGAGCGGAATCTGCGTTCCGTCCGACGCACTTATCAACACATTGCCCAACGATTCGGGCTTATCTCGAAGCTTCTCTGCATACCTTACTCTTATATTAAAACGCTCTCGCCTTCAACAGTCAGTTCTTCCCGACATGCCACCGATGGCTGTCATGAGGATATCTTGCATGTTTTGAACCTTAATTCCATATCTTGCAAGCTTCTCTCTGTTGAGCTTTATCTCTACATAAGGTGCGCCTTCGGTTCGGTCGTAGAACACACTTGCATGGTTAATGTTGTCGATGTGCTTTAAAGCTTGCTCGAGTTGAAGACCCGCTTTCTCAATAGATGCAAGGTCGGGGCCATACACTTTGAGGCCCATAGGAGCTTTTAAGCCTGTAGAAAGCATCACCATTCGGGTGGCAATAGGCTGAAGTTTGGGCGAACCAGTGATGCCTGGCAGTGTAGCAGCATTGCTTATTTCTGTTCCAAATGTCGTCGGTCGTGTGTATTTCTTCTCCATTGGCGGAAATAAGAACCGCTATTGTCGGCAATTAGACTATCTTTAGGAATTATTCTAAAGCCCTTTTCGGGGTCATAAGTACCGCCCCCTTTGAGCACGAAACGTCCCTTTGAGTCGGTTTTAAAGCGTTGTCGCTGTCCCATCTCATTGAGCATGTATTCAGAACGATAGTTAATTGTGGTCTCATACATCTGTATTGGGGCTGGATCTAATGCCGAATTGGCTCTTCCCACTTCCCCTAACTGCCATCTCAACTCTCAGGTATTGCAGCCTCACACGGCGGTCTATTTGTCGGCACTAGTCAATGTTCATTTGAACCCTGAGTGTGGCATTGAGGTCGGCATAAGCATAAATGAGCCTCTCATCTAACGTGGCATGAATTCTTTTTCCCGTGTTTTTCCAAACCAAAAAGCCTGCAATGAGCGTGATAACAGGTATCGACATAAACGCCAATCGATGTGACAAACACCAGCGAAGAATGCGTTCGTAGTAGATAACCAACAGCCATAAAAAGCCCAATATCACGCCAACTATCAACGCAACAAATACAACATATCACCACACCCCGCTGTTTGTGCTTAATGGCAACCATGCGTTTGCAAGCAGATAGATGGCTAAAAGACTGCAATGGCAATCATTATTTGATTGATAGTGATGGTTTTATTGCAGCCAAGTGAAGGTGCGTTGAGGGCTTTTAAACGAATGAGTAGAGCACCCAATTTGCGGGTGTTTTTGAAACGAAAAAGACCCAATATGCCAATGTAGGAAGCACCAAAACGCCGAGTAAGAGCGATGCCACAAGGGTGCAATAGTTTTAGTGAATGCCAATGGATGAAACATCTTCCTTCTTGCGCTTGCATAGCAAACACGGGAAGAAGCTTATAATTGTGGTTGCCATAGCAGTGAAAAACAGCTCCCTCGAAACCTCGTTAACAGCCTCTAATATCAATGTTTCTAATCTTTTTCCATATATCTCTGTGGGCTTTTGAATGGGTTCGAGTCGCTTTAAGATGTTTTCCATCAACACAACTCCCACATCTACCATCACACCAATAGCGATTGCGATACCCGAAAGCGCCAACATAGCCTCGATGTTGGCTAACTCATGATAATAAAGGTCAGTTAGCACTGCAAGAGGCAACATACTGGCAATGATTGCCGATGCTCTTAGGTTGAAAAACGAGGATTAAAAACCACGATAATACATATCAAGATCCGTGAGAAAGGGCACTTTCTCCAAGGTTCCAATGGTTGCTCTTTTATCAGCTGAGTTCTATCATAAAAGGGCACAATAGTAACCTAGATATGCTTCCCATCCTTTAGTCTCTGGTAAGCTCCACCTTTAGCTCTTCAATCTTAGCCTCAACGTTATTGATAACGTGCATAGGATTACCGCCATAGCGTGCTACTCACGACCTGCACCTCACAGCCTCTTGACCTTCTTTTTATCGAGTCCTCCTCGGCGGTCTGCAGGGCCAAATGTCACCTTAGCAACGTCCTTAATGCGCACCGAAACACCATCTTTGCGGTGATAGCAGCCTCTTCTAAGTCTTTAAGATCTTTGATATAGCCTAGTCCACGAATAAGATATTCAGCCCTCATTCACCCTGCAAAAGTACCTAGCACCTACATCGATATTGGCATCTTTCACCGCTTTCATTACAGCTGTAAGGTCTACTCCATACGCCCTCATAGCGTTGGGATCGAGGTCTACTTGATATTCTTTTTCAACCCACCAATCGACGAAACTTCGGCAACTCCATTGGCAGAGCTAAGCGAATAGCGCACATAAAAAGTCTTGAATAGTGCGTAATTCTTCAGGATTCCAGCCTCCCTGAGGGCTTATTTGTTTTGGTATCACGTCCTTCGCGCGTGTACCAAAACACCTGACCAAGCGCAGCTGCGTCGGGACCCTAATGTGGGTTGAACACCCTGAAGGCAATAGGCCTGGGGGCAAAGAGTTGAGCTTTTTCTAATATTCTTGACCTGCTCCAATAGAACTCAACATCATCTTCAAAGATGATATAGATGAACGACATGCCGAACATTGATGTCGAACGAATGGTCTTTACACCAGGAATTCCGAGCAAAGAAGTGGTTAAAGGATAGGTAATTTGCTCTTGAACATCTTTAGAGAGCGTCCCATCCAGTCGGTTGCAATAATCTGTTGGTTGTCGCCTCACATCGGGAATAGCGTCTACTGCCACTGGATTTCGAGGCAAAAAGCCATGCGGCAGCTCGAAGGAGCAGTGACAACGCTCCAATGAGGATTGTAATGAGAAGGAGAGCCGTTATTAAATCGGTTCTCAATGAAATATTTAATGATTTTATTAAGCATCGTTTTATTGATATAAATGATGAAATCTATCAGCGGATATATGCCCTGTTCTGCATCTCTTATAAAGATGAATTGAGGCATAAAGAAAACCGTTCGTTATAAAACAATTATAACTAAAAACACTCGCTTAAAATAAAGGAAGAAAAGGGCATAAAGGGATATTTTTTGCCCCTTGCAACATTATTACACGAGCAGTGAGGGCACTGCTTGAGGTGCTTTCAAACCACTATTTCTGACTCGTAATCTTTGGGGTTATAGGGCGTTCGCCACCGCTGTTTGGCAGCGTGTTGCCCTCCCTCTACAACAATAAGGGTAGAAGTTTGCTTTGCAGGAAGCGCACATATAAAGCCGTTATTCTACGCTAATCAGAGGCGCAGTGCACCTGTTGACCTTGCATAAACTGAGAAACAACTTTCATATTTGTGGTGAATGGTTTTGCAATGGCTACATTGATTGTCGTCGTCCATGCAGTTTTCCATTCCTCTGCGCATCGTTAGTTGTAACGCTAACACCATTCACAATGACACCAACAAACATGTCACCACAATAGTGTACACTCAACATTTAAGCCGGTGGTGCTCACCAATAAAAGTGAAACAATGATGTATGTGAATAAGTTGCTTTCAACCTAAAACAATTTAAAATATAACGATTACAAAAAGTAGTAAATATATTATTATAATATTGTTTTTTCTGTCTAAAACAGAGAGGTGTTTTTGATGTATGTCAAATCCGTCTCGATGCGAAAAAGCAATGATATTGAGATGTAATAGCGTTGCTTTTTGAAAAGCTAATAGTATTGTTATTGTGAGCCAAAAGCATAGCTCTTGTTTACTGATTGTGTTGTGATTGATAATCAAAGAGTTAGAGGAGTGTTTGAAAAGGATAATATCTTTTAGCTCTGTTGATGATCGAGTAGAAATCAATTGAAGGTAGTTTGGAGGTAGATTTCGTCTGAAATCAATATGAGGTGTGAAGTGAAGTTCTTCTTTCATTGAAAAATATTTTTCTTTCGCAGTGCTATAACAAAAATAAGGACCACTATGCTCACGCACCAAGGTCCCTTTTAAACTTAAAAATATATTTAGTATTGAATAAAAATCTGTCCTTCCTTTATAAATTGCACATCCTCAGCCTTTAAAGGCACTTCGATAGCAACTTTAACTACATGAAATAAAGCAATCACAACAAAACAAGAACGTGTTTTGCTGCGTCTTTTATTGTATCTCAACTCGAAATAAAGACCGATATATTCGCTGTTTTTCGTGGTTTTTGGTCAATTTCAACGTAGTAGTCTTATAAGTATATCAAATTAAAAGTGGAAACTACTGAAAAGAAAATGCACTTTTTATATTAAATTTTCACCAGATAAGGTCGAGTATATGAACCATAAAAACAGAGTGAAAATGCAATCAAATCGATAAAAATCAAATCGCATTTTTATATCGTTCAAAAATTTCATTATTACGTATATTTTTTATATCTTTGCAAAGATATATTTACTGAAAAATAACATGTCAGAAAAATCAAAACATAGAAAAATAACTATTCAGCGAGTAACATTCAGGTGCTCGAAGGATTAGAAGCAGTTCGTAAACGACCCTGCAATGTATATAGGAGACATTAGCGAAAAGGGACTACATCACCTCGTTAATGAAACAGTGGATAACTCTATTGACGAAGCAATGGCAGGTTATTGTACCGATATCGAGGTGACAATAAACGAAGATAACTCGATAACTGTGCAAGATAATGGTAGAGGTATTCCCGTAGATATGCACGAAAAGCCGCATAAGTCAGCGCTTGAAGTGTATGACCGTGTTACATGCGGGCGGAAAAGTTTGATAAAGGCTCGTATAAAGTAAGTGGTGGACTTCATGGAGTGGGTGTTTCTTGTGTGAATGCCTTATCAACTCACATGAAATCGCAAGTATTCCGTGATGGAAAGATCTATCAACAAGAATACGAACAAGGTAAACCTCTCTACCCAGTAAAGGTAGTTGACGAGACAACTCTTCGTGGAACACGTCAACAATTCTGGCCAGATCCAACCATATTCACTACCACTATATATAAATGGGACATCATTTCACGTCGTATGCGTGAGCTTGCTTACTTGAAATGCAGGCGTTAGAATTACTCTAACCGACTTGTGTTTAGATGAAGAAGGCAAAACACGTAGAGAGGTATTCTATGCAGAAGACGGCTTAAAAGTATTCGCAAGATATATCGATAGACACAGAACACATCTTTTCGACGATGTTATTTATCTTTAAAACAGAAAAAGAATAATGTGCCAATCGAAGTGGCTGTGATGTACAATACTGATTATTCTGAGAACATACACTCGTATGTTAACAACATTAATACAATCGAAGGTGGTACTCACTCACAGGTTTTTAGAATGGCTTTTGACATCGCACTTTGAAAGCATACGCAGACAATGACCCTGTGATTTCAAAAGCAAATAGAAAAGCAAAGATTGAGATTGCCGGCGAAGACTTTAGAGAAGGCCTCACAGCAGTGATCTCTATCAGAGCTAGAGCCCCAATTGAAGGCCAAACCAAAAACAAAACTCATGGCAATAGTGAGGTCTCTGGCGCTGTACAACAAGTGGTTGGAGAAGCATTAGCCGATTATCTTGAGGAGCATCCAAAGGAAGCTAAGCTTATATGTGATAAGGTTATATTAGCTGCTACCGCACGTATTGCAGCCCGAAAGGCAAGAGAAAGCGTTCAAAGAAAAGAACCCACTGACTGGCGGGAGGCTTACCTGGTAAGTTGGCAGACTGCTCTAATAAGGATCCAAAAACATCGGAAATCTTCTCGTTGAGGGTGATTCTGCGGGCGGTTCAGCTAAACAAGGCCGTGATAGATATAGCCGTTGATCCTACCTTTTGCGTGAAAGATACTTAATGTCGAAAAAGTTATGTGGCATAAGGTATTCGGAAAGCGAGTCGGTAATGAACATTATTCAAAGTATTGGTGTTCGTTTCGAGTAGAAGGAGAAGACGATAGTGAAAGCAAATATCGACAAGTTGCGTTACGATAAGATCATTATCATGACCGACGCCGACGTCGATGGATCGCATATCGACACTCTTATCATGACACTTTTCTATCGTTTTCATGCCCAAAGTGATACAAGAAGGTCACCTTTATATTGCAACTCCACCTTTATATTTGTGCAGTTACAAGAATAAAAGAGAAAGAATATTGCTATACAGAGCAACAAAGACAGGCCTTTATTGATCGCCACACAGAAGGCAAAGACGATTCAAAGAGCATCCACGTACAACGCTATAAAGGTCTTGGAGAGATGAACCCAGAGCAATTATGGGAAACAACTATGAACCCTCAAACACGACTTTTAAAGCAAGTTACTACTGAGAACGCTGCCGAAGCAGATGAAATTTTCTCAATGTTGATGGGAGATGACGTTGAACCACGTCGTGAATTTATAGAACAAAACGCTACTTATGCGAACATAGACGCATAAAAGCACGCTATAACATGCCCTCTCTTACCCCCAAAGTACAGAGAGGGCATATTCGTTTCTACACCTCTTTATATAATAGTCCTTGCGCTATAGCAATCTAAAAGCATTGCTTTTGCGGTGCAATCTCATTGCTTTTGACGAGTAATATCAATGTTTTTGAAGGGCAATAGCATAGCTTTTTCAGAGCAAGAGAAAAAGTTTTATAAGATAAGACAAAAGAGGATAGACAGCAATAAAAACCCTTTTAGAAACCTACCTCACCCTTTCCAACCTTTCAGTTGGGAACGAAGGCAGTGAAACCATCGCTGTTAAGAGCCCTAAAAGGCAGGTAAAGTAGATGTGAAGTGCAATAGAAAAAGTGTATCAATTAACCTTCAAAGGCACAGGAACTCAAAACATAAAGTTATAAAGTAACGTTCTTTTCAGAAAGGCATAGGGGCTTTTAACGGGCTTACTTGCACCTTTCTTTTCTCAATCAATTTGTAGTGAAACAGAATTCAACTCGTGTGTAGATGTAAATCATTTGTAATGAGTTGCTTATCCAAATAGATGTAGATAGATGCGGGATCGCTTTTGTATCATCGTTTTATTGCTCAACTCTTTCTCGCCCTAAAAGCGCAAGAAGGTATTTATTGGATTACCCTTCACGACAATGTTTTGCCGAAGAGGTGGTGTTTGAGCGCAATTTACCCCTCGAAAGCAAGTTGTTAAAGGCGAAAAATAACCATTGCAAGCGAGCAACAATTCACGCTTTTTGTCAATCAGCGCAACGTCTCTACCGCCGTGTTAGAGCCTTATCGTCCCTCGTCTTCATTGGAGTGTCGAGCCGAGAGCTACGACATCACCCACTTTTTGCATCCAGGCAACAACACCATAGCCATCGTTTGCACCCCTCAAAGCAATGCACTTTCGCAACCAACAATTGCAGTTGATGGCGCAATAACTGACAATGGAACCACACCAAGCGTGTTATTAGTAAACTCAAGCGTGGTATTGTTTGTTTACAGGAGCATTTCTGGAACGATGATGATCAATGGGTGATGAGCCAAGGAAATGTGCTTCATCTCGCTTTTTAGAAGACACCTCGTTTCAAATCCATTGCACGCCCTCGTTGTAGCCACAAAAGCTGCTTTGCAGGCTGGTTGGTGCCCAGTTGACCTCAAACTCACACCGAAACCTATTATAAAGTGGTGAAAACCCTTTATCCCAAGACAGATCTATCTACTCATCAGATACGGCTCATTTCGTGTTCGATAAGCCTTTTTAATGGCTTTTATAAGAATCACCTTTCGAGACACAAAGTCGGGCGAATGGCTGTGCGCTAACAACGTGTTTTTACAAGTGTTTAGGGTTTACGACGAGCAACTTTCAATCAACAACGAGCGCAAACAATATCAAGATGTGGTGATTTGGGTGATAGTTTGTTTCACCCTCGCAGATAACACGAGTTGAAGGACTCATGGTTGAGCCCTCAAAAAGAAGGTCTCTTTTTCAGTTCAGAAAGTATTAGTTTCATTTGTTAAACAACAAAAGAAACGCCATTTTTATGGCTCTATAACGCTAAATTAGTATATTTCGAGAACAAGGGTATTTCAGTTGAACATACTATCTACAGCCTCAACAAAGTAAGACTTTAAACATTAAGCATCAAAAATAAAGATAATAAGAATGAAATCGAAAGTAATATTGATAAACATCACGGTAGATACTATTCTAGAAAAAGGCCGATGCAGTCATATTGATCGTGACATGGTGATGCTTTGAGCATATCGACGATGACATCAAAAAGCAACCAGCCACGTCTGCATGGGTTGCCTTTTTCTAGCTATTTGTTTGCGTGGTTCAGCCTCATACAGTGGACACCGTTCGCTAGTGACGTTAAAGCTAACGACCTAATCATTATCAGTGAGGGACAAATTATCAGCGATTACACCGTCAGTCGTGATTGTATGGGCATGGCTATTCATGCTTTCTCACTCAGTTTTTAACGACATAGTGAAAGATCATTACCGAATTAATCTCTGCTCTTCTTATTCTCAAGAACGCACCCCTGTTGTAACCTTTCATCTAACGAAGTTTATACCATTAACAGCTATTATGGCTTTATAAAGAACAAAACCGATAACACCGACCATCATTTTTCGTAAGGACATCGTTCGCTCTTTTGTTCACAGCTATGATCTATGACATCAGCAATGCCATTTATAGAATACAGATTTCGGTAGCAGAAAAGACACAAGAGCCGAAGATATATTCAATAAATTCATCTGACTTGTAGAGCTTCATTTCCGCAGAGAGCGTCGAGTTAGCTGGTATGCAGATAAACTTTGACATCACAGCTAAACATCTTTCAGAAAGTAAGTGCAAGGCAAGCGCACACCGAAATGAGTGGATAGATAATTATGTAACCATTGCGCTACGTGTTTTGTTGCGAAACACAAGCAAAAGTATCAAAGAAATTACCAAGAAATGAACTTTCCGAAACCAGAGTTTCTTAGGAACTTTCTTTAAAGAGCACGCGTTGAAATGACACCAAGTCAGTATCGAAAAGGTGGCATGAAGAATAGTTTGCAGTGCATTTAACCTGCTAGAACGAAAATATAGTAACTGAGCGAGAAGAGTATCGATAATCGATTCTTTTTCTCGCCTTTTTGATGGCCTTGCTCTATTTTTGCGGGTAGGTGGATAGACATCATTTTCAGTATGTAGTCTCAGATGCACCCATGCCTTCTTTTATTTGAAAAGAGGGTGAGTGATCGCTTGTTAACTTATTTTATCTTTAAAGGTGATAGGTTGATTGTTGCTTTGAAGTTGTTTTTGTGCATGTTTTTACTCTTCTTTTCTTTTTGGGGAGAGGAAAAGGAAGGCAAAAAGGGTGTGGGTGGAAGTAAAAAGCATTGGCTTTTGTGAATGTAGAAGAGAGAGGTTGAAAAGAAATGGACGGGTAGAGAGTGCTTTTTGATGATAAATAGGCGATCAAAAGAAGCAGTTCTTGTACAAGTAATGGGTGGTGCGTTATTCTTTATAAATAAAGGTTTTTAGTGGGTGATTTGAGACAGAAAAGGCAGTGTTTTTGTTATGAAAAAGCATCGCTATTAGGAACACAAAAGCAACAGTTATTGCACGGCAAAAAGCAACCTTTTGCATCGTTTTTCGCCCTTTTTCTTTCTTTTGCAGCGGTGCTGCTCGCACATCTCTTTGAAAAATCATTCTCCTTCTTCTTTCTAAAAATAAAAAGACAGAGAGTGTCTTGAATAAAAATCAAAAATTTTGCACCTCTTTATTCTTTTCGTTTTAAAAATATTAACCACTTAATAGAAAATAGTGCTAAAATATTCTGATTGGTGGTGTAGATGAAGTCTTGCTGTTTATCTTCTTTTGTCACTTCTTTGTAGTATTTTATAGCAAAAATACACCTATTTATTGCAGATTATTCGTTATTTTTGCAATTATACACGTGTTGTGAGTCTTTATATCTATAAAAGGCGTGGAACATCGAATAAAAACAACCTTTTGCAAAGGTTATAAAATCCAGCATGGCAACAGAAATACAAATCATCAATAAAAGCAAACATGCCTTCCACAATATGCCACCAAACTAAGTGCTGGAATGGACCCAAGAGCCAATATCGACCAACCCATTGTGTTGCGTCCGCTCGAGAGAACCCTTGTTCCTACGGGTTTGTTTGCAGCACTTCCCCAGGAGTTGAGGCGCGTGCGTCCAAGAAGTGGCTTGGCTTTTGAAGCATGGAATAACTGCTTTTGAACACACCAGGAACCATTGATGCCGATTATAGAGGCGAGTTGATGGTGCGTTAGTGAACTCTTTTCGAACGAAGATTTTCGTGATTAACGACGGCGAACGCATTGCTCAAATGGTGATTGCACAACATTGTACCGCCGAATTTACGCTGGTTGAAGAGCTCGATAGCACCGAACGTGGTAGCGGAGGAGAGGCGGCCATACGGGCGTGAAAAAGTTGCTTTGAAAACATCACAAACAACGTTTTGAAACATAACGAACGATTTAAACCTAAAGGAGTAGCGAGAAATGAAAAAGAAAAACACTGGCTTAAAAACTCTTATTGCATTGGTTGTGCTTTTGGCAACCCTGATGCTATTGAAGCGAATGCACAAGACAAAAAGACCTTAAGAAGTGAGGCCGTAGACCAATTCGCTATTGACCGAAAGCGAAAAAGAATAGTAACTCTACTTTCTTGACGCTGTTCGATATCATCTTAAAGCACAAGATGACTCGGCACTTGTGGCACTTAGTAAAGCAATTGAATTGGATAAAAAGAACGAAAACGCTCTTTTTATCGTGCAAGAATCAATGCAGAGAGCGGAAAAGATAGTCTTGCGCTCATCGATTGCATCAAGGCTGTTGAGATAAACCCCAACAATCGAGATTATAAAGACCTGTTGGGCTATTGCTATCTCAAACAACAAAAATTGATAAAGCTCATTCCTTTATACGAAGAAATGGTGAAAAACGATAGAAAACAACACGCAAACACTCAACCTATTGCTCTATATGTATCGTCAAAAAGAGCGTTACGACGATGTGTTGCGCATATTAACTGAACTCGAAAACATCAGCGAAAGACGAAGAATACATGCTTGCAAAGGTTCAGGTGAATGAGATGGGCAAAAAAAGAAAGAGGCTTACAACGTACTAAAAAGAAGTATGCGTCGAAGAGAATAAGGGCACATCGACAACCAATTGATGGTTGCCAACTGGCTACACGAACAACGACCGCAAGAGTGATGCCTTTGCTATTTTCTCACAGTTGTTGAAGAGTCACCCCGAAGATCCAGGCGTGTTAGAGTCGGTTTACGACTATTATGTGGCAACAAACAATGCTGCAAGGCGCAAGAGATACAAAACGATATCCTTTAAACGCCCAAACGCCTTATCAAACCAAAGAAAGTATCTTTAAACGCCTTATTGAAAGCGAAAAAGAATAAAGTTGACAGTACAGTGATGCTGAATCTGCTCGATAAGATGATTGCTGTTAATCCTAAAGATGCTCAGATTTTAGAGCTAAAGGTGGGCTATATGATTGTAAAAACAATGCCACAAGACAGCATTAACGCTCTTTAGAACGTAAAAGAAGCGATTAGTCCGCAGAGATAACGTGCGTTTCGAGTTGATTAAAGATGCTTGGGACCACCAAAAAGTGGGATCGTGTGATTCAATTAGCAAAAAGAAGGTTTGACAAAGTCGCCCAGTTTCTGGCTTATTACTATTTCCTTGGCTTGTCATACATACAGAAAGACCAACCAAAAGAGGCACTTCAAACTCTTTAAAGGTGTAGAACAAGTGAATAACGAAAGGAACCAAAGGTAGTTGCAGACTTCTACTCTATCATTAGCGACCTTGAGGAAAAGCAAGAGAATAGAGAAAAGGCCTTCGAAGCATACGAGAAGGTCTGAATGGAACCCCGATCACATCAATACACTTAACAACTATGCTTATTTCTTAAGCGAAAAGGGTCAGGATTTGGATAAAGCTGCATCCATGAGTCTAAAGACCGTGATGGCAGAACCAAAGAATTCGACTTACTTTTAGATACCTATGCTTGGATCTTTATTCATGCAGAAACGCTATCCAGAAGCATTGAATATATCGAAAAAGCCGTTGCAAACGACCCTCAAGAAGGCATTAGTGCGGTGGTATTAGAGCACGCTGGAGACATCGCTTTCATGGCTAATGATGTGCAAAAAGCCCTTCAATATTGGCAAAAAGCATTGGCAAAAGATGGCAATAATAAGCTACTTCAGCAAAAATCAAACAAAAGAAATATATAAAAGAATAATAAAAAGAGCATTTCTGCAATGGAAACGACCTGCAGAAAGAGATGCTACGAAATCCTGATAAACACAGGAAACGGATAGAAAGGTAGATTATGAAAGGAATAAACAATAAACAACGCAAACAACTGCAATTAAAAGCAATTACAATGTTCTCTGGTGTTGTTGCTTAGTGTTTAGTGGCGCAAAAACAGCTTAGAAAGACAATAGCACAGCTGTTACAGTGAATAACACCACAACTACAAACTAAGTAGCAAAGAAAGAGAACAACGAAGCATTGCTTAAGCTTGCCTTTTTATACAGAAAGTTGCTGACACAAAGGTGTTTAGTGACAACATAACTGGATCGATGTCGTTCTCTTTGAACACTGAAATAAAACCATAAAACCTACCTGGTTCGGTTAAAATGCGCAAGAATAAGGTCATTGTTTGCAGCTATTTATTCCTTTATTAGGCACAGAAGTGGGTCGATTAGAGTTCACCCCGACTACGTTCTCGTTGTAGATCGCTTGCACAGAGAATACATTAAGGGCGATTACCACAGATAGACTTCCTTAAAAGCCAATGGATTAAACTTTTATAGTCTGCAGTCTTTATTCTGGAACCAATTGCTTTTTGCCAGGTCAAAACAATGTAACAGAAAGCGATTTAAAGAAGTATGACGTGAAATTAGCAAGCGATAACGCTGCTCAAAAACGTTATTACTTTCGAAAGACAAATTCAACATGAATGGAAAGCCGACAAAACAGACGGCAGAATAAGTGATGTTGCAGCGTACAATAGCGACGACGGAACATCATTGCTTACATGAAGTATAACAACTTTAAAAAGCGTGGAGTAAAGGCTTTTTCCAGCTGAACAAGAGTTCCAGTTAAGCACCAATGCCATGCAAAAACAAAAGCAGGCAAACCATCAAAAATATCGATGAATGAGCAGCAGATAGCGATTGGGAAGAAACCACAACCCTATCAGATAAAATATAAGAAGATAGACAAGACGTGTTGGGACAAATTATGTCGGCAGGCTTTAAAGCAAACTCTATGTGCAGCAGAACCACAGCAACGAGCTCCAAAAAGGAGGTCGTTGGTTCGCAAAAGCCACTTTTTAAAGCACTTCTTCTTTAGATATAATAATGTAAAGACATTATAAATTAAAAATGAAAAACAACTCTTAGCACTTCTTCTGGTTGTATTTACAATGAGTTTATCGGCGCAAACACGTCGAAAAAGCAACCAACTCACGCCAGACAACCACCAAAAAGTGACGACAAACAATAAGAAACGTACAGCAACACCAAAGCGCCCTGCTGGCAAAAAGACAACAACTAAAGGCAAGGCACTCCAGCTATTCAACCCCAGCCATTAGGGTTGCAAGCCGAACGCAATCAAATTCAACAGAAAAATAAGGCAACAAGAGCAGGCATTACGTGCCAATCAGCTGACGTTAAGAAGAGATTGTAAAGACCTTTAGTGCTCAATACACAGATAGACGAGCGCCAAAAAGAACATAGAAGGCATACAAAAGGATATCCATGGCATTGATAATAACATCGGAATCCTCACTGTTCAGCTCCAAAAACCTACAGAGTCAGCCTCGATCAACACAAGGAAAAAGTATATCAAATCGCTACACTATTCAGCCAAACATCATAATGTTCAAGAGAATATGATGTTCATTTTCAGTGCCGAAAGCTTGACACAGCTTTACAGAAGAATGCGCTTTGTAAAAGAATATGCTGCCTATCAAAAGGCACAAGGCGACATTATCAAGATGAAGCAACAGCAAATTGGCGAGAAAAACCAGCAACTAAAGGTGGTGAAAGGGCAGAAAAACACCCTACTTTATAAGGGACAGCAAGAGAAAAAGGCCTTAGAAGGGCAGCAAGGCGAGCAAAAGAAGGTGGTAGCCTCATTGCAACAGCAACAAAAGACCATTCAAAGCGTCATTGCAGAACAACGCCAAAAGGACGCAGAACTCAATAAAAGATTGATATTCTCATTGCAGAAGAAGTGGCAAAAGCCCGTGCTCGTGCTGCAGCAGAGGCCAAACGACGTGCCGAAGCCGCTGCCGAAGCAAAACGAAAGGCTGAAGAATTGGCTCGAAAAAAGGCGGCTGCAGAAGCTGCTGCACGTGAGAATGCAAGACGAATTGCTGAAGCTAAGGCCTCGAGAAGAACGCTTAAAGGCAGAAGCAAGGGTGCAGAAAGAGCCGCAGATGCTGCTAAACGCAAAGAAGCAGAGCAGCTTGCACGTGAAGCTGAGGCTGCTCGTGTGGCCACAGAACGCAAAGCTCAGGCCGAAGAAGAGCGCAATCAACGAGACATTTCGAATGCAGAAAGAGCGAAGATGCTCAACGCATGAATAGTGTCGACAGAATGATGAGCGGAGGCTTTTGAAGCTACAAGGGAAGACTCGTCGCGCCGATCACAGGTAGCTACAGAATAGTGAGCCATTTCGGTCAATATAATGTCGAAGGACTTAAGAATGTGACCCCTAGATAATAAGGGAATCAACATCCAGGCAGCTCAGGCTGCTGCCAAGAGCCATCTATGCGACGGTGAAGTGAGGCGGTATCTGGATTCAGTGGCTCAATGGCTGTAATCGGTTCGACATGGTGCTCAGCATCTCAGTTTATTGCAACTTGCGCTCTGTAAACGTATCGAAAGGACAGAAAGTGCTCTACCCGTCAAACCTAGGGAGCAGGGTGCAGATAACATTTTTGCAGTTCCAACTACGCTGAGAAACAGCGAAATTGAACCCCGAAGCATGGCTCGGAAACCAAAATAAAAGTGCACCTGTAAGGCAATGGCATTGAGGTTAGGTTAAGAGTTATGCTCGTCGAAAAACAAAAAGCATAGCAATTGCACCCGGCAAAAAGCATTGAGTTTGGCACCTGCAGCAACGCATACAAAACCAATAGCACTGCTTTTGCAAAGCTCTTTTCACGTCCATCGCAAACACGGGTGCCACTCATAACGAAAAATAAATACAAAGAAATCAACAAATATGAACATTGCATTAATAGGGTATGGAAAGATGGACATATGATAGAAGATGTGGCTCTGCAACGTGGACATCAAATAGTTTGCAAGATAGATGTCGACAATCAAAACGATTTTTGATAGCGAAGCATTTGCTACAAAGCTGATGTAGAACAGAGTTTACATCGCCCCTACTGCCTATAATAATGTGAAAAAGGCATCTGAACACAATGTTAAAGTGGTGTCGGGAAGCACTGGTTGGTCTGAAGAACATAGAGATGAGTTGACAACTCTATGCGAAAAGAAGGCAAAACCTTGTTTTGGGCATCTAATTTCGGTTGGTGAAGCATATTTGCAGCCCTCAACAAACGTTTAGCGCAACTAATGAACGGCTTTCCACAATACGATTGCGTGATAGAAGAAACACATCACGTTCATAAAAAAGATGCTCCTTCGGGCACAGCCATCACTTTTGCAGACGATATTGTGAAGCAATTAGATCGTAAGAAGCAATGGAAAAAGGGTTTATGATTACCGAAGAGGGTGTAACAGAGCCTGATTACACTTTTACAACAAGCGATTTGCCCATCGATAGTATTCGTTTAGGAGAGGAAAATGGCACTCACACCATCGCTTATGATAGCGAAGAAGATTCGATAACCATCACTCACAGTGCCCATTCTCGTAAGGGATTCGCACTCGGAGCGGTGCTTGCAGCTGAATATACTCAGCAAAATACGGGTTTATTGGGCATCAATAACCTTTTAATTTTTAGAAAAATAACACACATTCAACAAGATATTAAAAAGAGAAATCATGGTTAGAAGAGAAGATATTGGAATATGAAGGTACAATGGACTAAGTTTATTGTCGTTACACTGCTCTATTTGGCCTTTTTATACTGGGTTAAAAGTTGGTTAGGACTTGTAATTGTGCCCTTTATCTACGACGCTTACATCTCAAAAAGATTCGTTGGCAGTGGTGGAAGGATGCAGAAGCACCCGTAAGGTCTCGTTATGAGCTGGGTAGATGCATTGATGTTTGCACTCGTTGCGGTGTATTTCATCAACCAATTCTTCTTCCAAAACCACGTAATTCCATCTTCTTCGCTCGAAAAAGTCACTAAACAGGCGATTATCTGTAGGCAAGTTGAGTTATGGCCTCGCATTCCTACAACCCATTAACGATGCCCCTCACCAGCACACTCTCTTTGTTTGGGTGCAAGAGTTACATCGATGTTCCACACTCAGACCATCGTCGTCGATGGTCTGGACACGTAAAGCTTTAACGATATCGTTGGTATTTAACCATCCAGCGGGCGACACTATCACGAATGATTCACGCTGGCAAGCGGCAGATTACTACATCAACAAGTGTATAGTTTGGGTAAGCAACCATATGAAGAAACAAGCCCAAACCCTGCTGATATCAACCTCGTTAACACCGAACAGCAATATAATTTCTTTAAGGAACTATATGCACTGGGTCACAATTACATTGCAAATCACCCTTCTGAATACGGCGATATCACCGCTCGTCCCACTGATAGACGTGAGAATTACGTGAAGAGATGTGTGACTGCCCGGTCAAACATTGCAAATTAAGAACCGAATTGTATATCTTAACGGTAAACCTATTAAGGAACCAGAGAATGTTCAATATACTTATTATGTGAAATTGAAGCAACCTTTGCCTGAAGAGTTGATCACCAGCCTGGAATATCTAACGAAGATATTGCTTCTCTCAACACAAATGGTTATCTTCCACTTACCTATAAGGCCGTAAAGGTATTGGCTTCGCAAAAGATTTGCTGCAAGTATCCGCTTAAACACCGATACTATCACTCGGAGATATCTATCCTTGAATGCAGTTACAGGCTGGACACGAGATAACTACGGTCCTATTTGGATTCCAAAGAAGGGTTCTAGCGTTGAATTGAATATCAATAATATCGCAACATACGAGCGTCCGATCTGTGTTTACGAAGGAAACGACTTGAAAGTAACCAACGGAAAGATCTATATCAATGGCAAATTAGCTAATAAATACACCTTTAAGTTAGACTATTATTGGATGATGGGCGACAATAGACATAACTCTGCAGACCTCGTTACTGGGGTTTTGTGCCCGAAGATCACGTTGTTGGTAAGCCAATATTTATTTGGTTCTCATCTGATCCTGATAGAAATGGGATTCAAAGCGAATACGTTGGAACCGTATATTTAACATGGTAGACAATATTAAATAACACCCTTTAAAATAGAAAGAGAAAGAACAAAAAGGCAGAAAGAAATACTCTTACAAGGGTGTTACACTGCCTTTTTATTATAAACCGCATGATAAAACAAGTGCATTCGATTTGTTTCTATCTTTGCAATAGCACTCTTATTGGTGTTTATTGTACTGCAGATGGATGTTCACCTCTATCTTGTTTCGGTTGAAAAGGGTTCTAAACCACCCAAAACACCGAGCTTGTGATGGTGAATAAGCTGCCCTGCCCCATTCAGCGTGGAGATAAGGTGTATGCACTGCAAAAACAGATATAGGGCAGATAGTGGCCTCTTCCTGGCGACACTATTACCATCGAAAAAGCAAACTCTGTGGTGCCAGTTACCCACAATGTCCATGTAGTTGCTATGTAAATGGTGGCTATCTCGTGGTGAAATGCAATGGAAATATGCATGTTGTTTGTCGCCACGACATTGAAGGAAGGGTGAAACACCCATTATTTTCTTAACTTGATGAGCAAAGCAATATTATCGTCAACATACTTCGGTCCGATTCAATGGTATCAGAAATTAGTTCGCCATTCCAATTGTTTTTATAGAGCAATACGAAAGCTTTGAGAAGCAACTTACTGCAATAGATGTGTCATTGCCTCTGCCAATGGACCCTTATCACTCACCATTCCTGTTGAAAGGGCGTGCAAACCGCAAAAGCAATGGCAAAACACTTATGAAAGACATGCGCATTAGTGACCATGCAAACTGGCGTCATGTGCATTGAATGCCTTAGTTTCGGCTTATAACGACAGTCCTTTCTTCGAGTATTATGCCGACGATTTGCGCCCATTTTTCGAGAAAAAGTATCGTTTTCTTTGATTTTTAACTGGGAGATCACCACAAAATGTGTGAACTTTCACAGATTTCGCCCAAGATTCAGCCCACAACAAGCTTTGTAGAGCCATGCGATGAGAACGACTTTAGAGAGCTTATTCGACCCAAAACGCCCCTGTTGATCCCGATTTTACATCAAAACCCTATTATCAAGTGTATCAACAGCGACATGGTTTCTTAGAAAATATGAGTATAATCGACCTCCTTGTAAACGAAGGAAACGAGTCAATACTCTTCCTTATATAGCAAAACACACATTAATTTATTAAAATTTATCGTTATGGAAAAATACATATGAAGAATCAGAACAATCGCTCTTAGGCATCAGTTTTGTCTGCTTTTTCTCCTCATTTTAGGCCTTGTTCTCGACGCAACCCATGTTTCTTGGTTTGCAAACACATCGTTCGTTATCTTGGTACATAGAAGCTTTTCATTCCAGTAGGCAAAGATGTGCTTCAAATGGCATTGCATTCGCTGTGGCATCGTGGAGTGGATGGGCGAGCAAGTGCTGATGTCTGTGGCTGCACAGAGCCTTTGCCATTGGCGAACTGCTCGAAGTTGTGGCCGTGATGTTGCTCTATTGCATTGGAGAAGCATTGCAAGACAAAGCAGTTGACAAGGCAAGAGACCATATTACAAGGATGTTTTACACTGCAAAACACACGCTGTGCGGGTGTTGAGGAACGACGAATGGGTGAGCGAAAAGCCCGAGAATGTAGAGAAAGGAGATGTTGTTGAGGTGCTACCAGGAGAGCAACTGGCACTCGATGGTTGTTTGATTACCAACGAAGCAACATTGAACATGGCAGCTATAACAGGCGAGTCTGTTCCCGTTTTTGGTGCAAAGTGGAGCCGAGGTGTTTGCTGGTTCGATTGCCACCAACGCCAAGTTACAAGTAAAGGTCACTGAAAAGCCGATCAATCCGCCATTGCTCGTATTATGAATATGGTGAAGAGCGCCGAACGCAAGGCTCCTACCGATGTTTTTATACGTCGTTTTGCCAATAAACACACCCCAATAGTACTTATTTTGGCTCTCCTCACAGTGCTATTGCCATTTGTTTATTCGCTCATCTCACCCCAATTCAACTACGAAACTCAGCACATGGCTCCATCAGTGTTCATCTTTTGGTGATATCTGCCCCTGCGCACTGGTTATTAGCGTGCTTTAACCAGTTTTTGCGGTATCGGTCTCGGCTGCAAAGGAGGTATACTGTTTAAAGGAAGTACTCTCATTGATGCCCTATCAGAGGTCGATACGGTGGTATTTTGATAAGACAGGAACGCTCACAACAGGCTCTTTTTAAAGTGAAAGAGTGGAGTTTTCGACAATCCCAATCATCTCAAAAACGGTGGCTATCATCGAGCAAAAATAGCACCCATCCACTGGCGAAAGCTGTGCAGCAAATGGGGTAGAAACAGGCGATTATAAGGTAGAAGTTGATACCTTTAAAAGAGCTTGCGGCTATGGAATTGAAGCCCTTTATTGCAGGCGGAAAAGTGGCTCGTTGGAACCACAAAGCTACTCGAAAAGTACGCAATAGCTGTTCCTCGCATCTCACTTCCTTAGCTTCTACGCTGGTTGTGTGCGCTTATAACGATGAATATGTGGGTGCAGACGTGTTAGAAGACGAGCTAAAAGACGACACCGAGCATCTTGTTGAGGCCTTAAATGCCGCTGGAGTGCATAAACAGTGGTGCTATCGGAAGCGACAAACAGGCTCTTGTGGAAAACATTGCGCAGAACATTGGTATTGAGCTAGCTACACGGAAACCTTCTCCAGAGGGCAAGGCTGCTCACTTAGAACGACTTAAAACCGACGCTAATGCTGTGGCTTTTTGTGGGCGATGGCATTAACGATGCACCCGTATTGGCCGTTAGTGACGTGGAGTTGCAATGGGAGCTATGGGTAGCGACGTTGCTATTGAAACGGCAGATGTGGTTCTTCAAACCGATAAACCAATGCTTTTTAGCCACTGCCATTGCGCTAACGAAACGCATTAAGAGCGTTGTTTGGCAAAATGTGTACCTTCTATTGGTATAAAAGTGGTGGTGATGCTGTCGGCATACTTGGAATTGCCAACATTTGATGGTTGTTTTTGCCGATACGGGCGTTACTTTGTTAGCGGTTTTGAAGCAAGTAAACTGATTTAGCAAAGAATAAGAAGAGGGCAATGTTTTGGCCCTCTTTTTGTTGTATATAGGGGGCGTATTTTTACTTTTAAGAAGCGAGTTGAGGTGTTGTTGCGTCTACATCTCGTGCATTTACTCATCGTCTGTGCTGTTGTTGCAGGATTATCTCTTTCAATATCTTAATAGGATAGTTCTTCTCATCAATATGGCTCTTTGTGCACCCTTTTGTGCCCTTGAAGTCAGTAAGTATCACCTAAACAAACTTCTTCACATTTCTGAAAATCCCCCTCAATCCTTCTCGTTTCTAATTTCTTGCTTTTTAGCGTGCAAACTCATGCTTTTAATGTGTAAACTCATTGCAATTGGTCTGCAATCTCACTGCTTTTGCACTGCACCCATCTTTGCACGCCAATGTCTCACCCCTCTTTGATTATAAAGGACTGCGGGCGGTTTTCAATAGCTAATGAAGCTGACAGAAATTGCAGGGTAAAATGTGAAGAATGGAGGAACAATTGAAGGTGAAGTGATGCGTGGGAGGTGATGAAAAAGAATCTGGAGTGATAAGCGAAAAAGGAAGTGATTTTAATGATAAGGGGTGGATGGAAGAATAAAGATGAATGACTGCTTTATAATGAGGCTGAAGGGACGTAAAAGAGAGAGAACAAAACCGCAAAGTGTTGTCCCTCCCTTTTATATTGTATTATGAGTGCTACTCAAAAATCATTTTAAAGTTGCTTTATTTCACCTGCAATCATCTTTTTGTATACGCTGTTGCTCCAGTGTGATTAAGGTGAAATGAATCTTTAAAGTATTCTTTTTCGTTGTAAAACGTTTTGTCGGTGTAGTGGTTCAGCACGGAACATTTTCCTTTTGCCAATTTTTATAATTGGGTCGAGGTCGCTATTAGGAGTTGCTCCATATCGAGGTGAGATGCAAAAGAATGACCTTGTGCCTTTTGTTTGTGCATCGTGAATCAACTTTCATACATTTTAGCTTCACACTATCGGGCTCTTGGTTGGTATATTCTGCGGTATAAGGTTCGGGTCTCGTGTTCCATTGTTCCTTCAAGAGGAGTATATCCAATTTAGGAGAAGGCCATTTTGTTCTTTATTTCACTATTCAGTAGGAAAAACCTTTTGTATTATATCGATATAAAGAGATTGTAATTTATAATGCTCCATTGCGTGACATCGTCGAAAATGCTCATTATTTCTGGTTCGTTGCGCTATTGTTTTATGCCATCAAGGGATTGAAGATGATCACTTTCATCATCATATATGTCAAATCTAGTAAAGACATCGTATATTAAAATCTTTGGAGTGTGAGTGCGAGTCGTCAGTAAAATATCGTCCATACATATTGAGAATACCCACTGCATCGTATGCACAATTGAAAGCAACTAAGCTTTTAATCGAGTCGCTAATAATTTGTGGAACATAATGGTGATTGCCTCTGATGATCCCATGATAATAATATCTTCATTACAACGAGCAGTGATATACTCGTGTAAAAGAATCCCCATATTGTGAATTTCTATCAATATATTTTATAATTCGTCCTGTAATTTGGTCTATTGTCGCAATAATTAGGAAGAAAACAATGATTTTTATAATGAATCTTTTTCACACTTTAGAAGCTACATAAATAAATTGTCCACTCGTCTAATACTCCTGCTATGAGGATACAACAAATAAAGTGATATATAACATCCAGCGAGTGATGGTGTTGTTCCACCAATATTGCTTACTAGAAAAATACCTAAATAAAATGTCATGTGCACAAGTATGGGCAAAAGTGAGCATACTGAGTGCGTTGCTCAGTCATCATACTACAACGAGGTGAAATCTTTTGCAGTGTGAACGATAATGCCTTATTGCGTCGTTTAGAGGGCATTCTAAAGAATATCCATGCAAATGAAGCAAAAAGAATGTTATGAGCACTGAGCAGCCTTGATAATGAACCCTTTTTCAGTCTCTCTTTGAGATGAAGGCTTTTTCTGCACTTTGAAAAATGCCGTGTAAGGCTCCCCAAAGAATGAAATCTCCAACTTGCTCCGTGCCATATCTCCACTCACAAGAAAGGTTAGTGAAGATATTAAAATAGCTTCTTTTAGATGAGCACCTACTACCTCCTAAAGGAATATAGATATAGTCTTTCAACCATCTTGATAACGAAATGTGCCATCTTCTCCAAAAGTTTGTAATACTAAAGGCAAAATATGGCTGTTGAAAGTTATTGATACTGTCGTATCCAAGCAGTTTTGCTATACCTAAAGCCATGAGTGAATAGCCCGCAAAGTCGGCATAAATCTGAAAGTCGAATAGAAGATAATTGAGATGAAAGGGTGAACCCTGAGTAGTTAAGATAATTGCTATAAACCCTGTGTCTACATATATTCCTAATCGGTCTGCAACGGCTACTTTTCATGAACATTCCCCACAAAAAGATAACGCAAAACCATCTGTTGCTTGAATTCTCATTGAAAGGCTTTTTGGGTTCTAATCTGTGGCAAAAGCTCTGATGCTTTACTAATAGGTCCTGACGAAACTTGTGGGAAGAACGAAACGAAAAGAACATAGTCGCTCAACGACTCTCTGCTTCTATCTTTTAAAAATATACGTCTATAACTTATTGCCTGAAAGGTGAAGAAAGAGATGCCTACTGAATGGCATAGTTAAGTCCTGGCAGTTCAACATGTATGTGAAGTAGATTTAAAGGGCGTTGATGTTATCATTGATGAAGTTATAATACTTAAAGATAACAAGTAAAGAGACGCAAGTAGAACTGTAAGTGTACAAATTTGTTTGTTCTTTTTGCTCGTTTGCACTCACTAATGAGATGTGAACCAGCAAGTTACGCCTGTAACAAACATCAATGAGGTGCAAAAAGCAGGCTTTCCAGTTCATATAAAGCAAACAACTTACAATGACAAGGAACCACTTTTAAGCTCTTTTGCTTAGAAGGAATGAGCCACTAGAATCCAAATATAAGTGAAATATTAGCCAAAAGGAGAAAGAATTAAATACCATTAGTATATATAATGAATACTGTGAATAGTTTTTCGTTGTTTTAAACAACTGATATATAGTCTTTTGTAACAAAATTGCTAGCAAAGGTACTACTTTTTAGAACTAATAAAAATAATAATTACTATTTTTATTAGTACAACCTTTTTCCTTTTCTCGTGCAACCTATGCGAAGAACATCACAAGAATTTGCTAATGACGACTCGAACGAACATTCTTGCGATCAAACATGGCATAACTCACTGCAGGAGCATCGCCTCGATGGTGTCGGTGGCGTGTTAGAGCCATTGGGTTCAGCCATTGCACCGCAAGTGATACCGCATACCGAGCCAAAGTCGAACTTTCTGAGTTTTGAAAAGCACCTGCACTCACGATCAAGATAGGCACCATTGTCAACATAGCCCAAGCAAAGCCAGCAATCCTCTGGTCTCATCACCGTTTTCGAAGAACTCTCCGCCCGCATCTAAGCCCAAACAAGCCAGATATAAAGTGATAAACCCATTTGTCGAAGCATTAGAGATGCGCGTCGAGTGGCGTAAGAAATGATGTGAAGACGAGGCATAGCGGTTCTATAATGATGCCCATTACGATTGGACCGCCTGCTATTCCCAAGTCGTAACAGGGGCGCTCATACCAGGCAAGTAGATAGGAATGGTTCCCAGCGAGTCCTAATATGATCTCCAAGGAAGATGGCTCCGAGGTTGGGTTCGTTAAGAGTTTGCACCGCATTACCCACAAATCGCTCTACACGATTAAGCGCTTTCGTGTTCTCCAACGATAGTAAGTCGGTCGCCATATTGCAGTCTTAGCTCTGGAGTTGCAAGTAGTTTGATGTCTCCACGTATTACTCTACTAACGTTAACGTCGTATATATTGCGTAAAATGAAGAGGCCTAACTTCTTTCCAGTTCATCGCTCCTCGGGTCAAACAACGACCTTGACTCTAGTTTTGTATCGATATGATCCCAATCTATCTTCTCTTTATTCCAGTCAGTGTTGCCTTTTTGCCGAAAAGGGCAGTAAGAATATCAACGTCTTTACTGTTGTTCCACCAAAAACATTGTCGCCTAGCTTCAATTCATTGGCGCGAACTGGCACAATGCGTCCATCACGCCATATTCTCGATACAATAAACTTGTTAGGGTCATCTGTCCAATCTCAATCAAGCTTTTTATTGTCTATCTGTTGATTGGTAACTTCGAACTGAGCTATATGCGTATGGTCTTCATCTGAAAGCGAATGGCTTTTTGAGATGATGAGGTTTTTACGAACCATTTACGAAGGAGAATGAGCCCAAAGATAACGCCAATAACACCAAAAGGATAGGTTACAGCGCAACTAAGAGCCATGCTTTTACTTGGAAAACCTAAGTGTTCGAGGGCTTGTTGGGCTGCTCCTAGGGCCGGAGTGTTGGTTACTGCACCGCTAAGAATACCCGTCATAGTGCCGATGTGTATTCCTGTTAGCTTCCAAAGTAACACCGTTAGCGCCGTACCAACAATGATAATGGCAAGACTCCACAAGTTAAGTGACACGCCTTCGTGCCGTAATGAACCCAAAAAGTTAGGGTCCTACGTATAAACCGAGGTAAACGAAGAGTACTAAGCCAAAGGTTTCGGCGTAGTTGAGCATCTCTTGATCGATAGAGAGGTTGAAGTTGCCCGCAACAATGCCTGTGAAAAACACAAAGGCAACGCCTAATGATATGCCTCTTATACGTATTTTTCCGGAGTATTATGCCCACGCAACAAAACCAAAGCGAGCACAACTATTAGTTTGAAGTGCAGAGTGTATGGTGAATAAAACCATTAAGTCATTCCATTCTATTAGTTATGTATGATTCTCTGCAAAGGTAGCTTAAAGAGGATGAATGACGAAACAAAAAGTGTGATAATATCTAAAAATAGAGTGCAGATGCTGCTTTGTAGATCCGAGTTGTTAAACAAGTATTGTTAATATCCGTTTACATTTTGGCCCTATTTTCGTTCTTTCTGATTGTGGATAACTTCTTATTTAAGTCTGAAAACGCTTTTTAAATCTCTTAAACCATCACTTTGTATTATGATTAGAGTCAAATTGAACGGAAAGAAATAGCAAAACGTAACGCTAAATAGTGAAAATATATGATTGTAATTTAAATAATATGTAAACCATAAAAATAATGTAAATAAAATTGTTTGCATGTTTATTATACCTATCTTTGCTAAAAATTGATATCGAAAGGACATAAAAAGGCAGAAAATAAGCTAGAAAACATCATGAAACACACAGACTCTTACACCAAAAAGAGAGCTATGTGCCTTTTGTTTTAAATAGAATTTGTATACAAAAATAATATTTGCAGAATACCGAAAGTGAGCTCACTTCAAAGAGAGAGCACTAAGGCGTAAAACACAATTACAGAAATGCTTGCAAAGACTTTAGTTTTGAGAAAGCCTGCAGAAAGAATAGAACAAAGCATATAATAATGCAAGAAAACCTTACGTAGACACTCAGAAAACGCAATTGTTTATCTTAGCTATTATTGTATTTGTGGAGTGAAACAGCTTGCTGTAGCGTCACATCGAATATGTTTTTGTTTAGAAAAACAGATTACTCTATACCGTTATTTCACAGTTTTTAGACGCCAACAAGGCGCATCTTAGCCGATAAAAGACGTTAGAAAAGAAGGCAGAAAGCTTTCACTCTTGAATGAGACATTAGGGAAGAAAGATTGTTAAAGGCTCGTAAACACACTGTTTTAGCTGGTTTTAGGTTGTGAAAGCTATGCTATTACCGACCAAAACCTATTGAATTGTATTGAAAAAGAGAAATTGCGTTGAGTTGCAAACGATAGTAAATACTGTGACAAAACAGTTTAATTGAAAACAGCAGGTAACCAATCCTGCAACACTTAATAACTCGAGATCTCGATGGCATCGAACTGAAGAGCAATTTATATCAATGTTGCAAAACAAAGCGGCTTGTTCGCAGGACAACTCGCAAGAGATGAACCCTAGGTTCGGTGTTCAGAAGGCATTTAACATATCATGCTGAACACCGAAAGCGGCATTTTCCACCTTGGAGAACTTGTCGCTTTCATCCTTTGAGGGTATGCTGAACCGCCTTGCCACCTCATTCTTCTTCTCGTGGCAATGCTTTTTCTTTTAGGGCGCAACCCATTGTTTCTTTTCTTTGATTGAAGCTAACCCATTTTCAACCACTTTTTAATTCGCTTAGAAAGTGCGTTTTTGATAATCGAAAATTACTCTCTTGCAAGTTCAACCACAATTTTTCTAAGCTGTATTTCACCTTAATTGCAGGGTTGTTCCATGCGTTCATGCGATAAATGCGGTCTTTATATGCAGTGTGCTCAACGATGTATTGGGGTGATTGTCGAAGTTCTTGGGCTCAAACTCGTTGCATGGTGAACATCTTTCTAGACCTTTGCAGCGTGTTGGTTGAGCCTGTGAAGTGCGTTGAGTCGCTTTGTCACAATCTGATGTTGTTCACCAAATCGAAGGTAGGCATAATGGCTGCCGTTGTTGAGCAACATAGATGCCCAGAAAATAGTTTCGTAGTGCGCCTTACCTGTTTGCTTATGGCGGTGGCACAGGCTAAGAAATCGTTGCGAACATTGACGCTCTTTTCACCAAATTGGTGAGCAAAAGCGTTGCCCTTTATTGTTCTAGGTGTAATGTTCGTCCCATTGGTCGATAAACTCGACGCCAAGAAGCCCAGCCCCAGATAGAGAATACAGACGTAAAGAAAACAGTCTTGCGATATATCTTCGGTCTTTTCTTCAGCATTAAAGCTCTGCAATCATCCACACCGAGGGTCGTTTTCATACTTATCGAGCATGCTTTTACAAAATGAAAGAATGCCACGAGGGCACATCATCGTCTTCTATCACGATGCATTTGTTCACAAACGAGAACGCCCAACGCTGTGCAATCGAACTCAGAAGGGTCGCAACCATAGTTCTTTTCTTGATAGTTGGCGCACTTCGCACTCCCAATCAATCTCACTCGCAACGCTTCTGCATGCCTAATGCCTCAATGTCGCCCGGAATGGCGTGCTCGGTCTTGGATAGCGAACAGCTTGAGGGTTTGGCTTTCGCACTTGTAGCAAACACTCTTTAAACTTTTCGTGCGCGATTGAAAGAAGATGAGTAATACGGCCACGTCGATTTTGTGAGCTTTCTTTCACTCTTTCACTCTGAATCTGGATTGTTCTATGCAAAGATAGGAAATGCTTGCCTAATTATGAAAGGTTTTTCAGTCTCTCTTGCCCCATCTCTATTGAATGACAGTCGAAAGGTGAACGCCCCTGCCAAATCAACAAGATAGAAACGTCGAAATAAAATCAATGCTTAGCACGCAATCTCACGTTATGCAAAGGTGTAAAGCAATGCTTTACCATGCAAAACGATAGCTGAGCTCAGGTTTTATACACTCCTTTTGCAGATAGATAAAAGTAAAGGTACAAAACAAAAATAGTGATGTTAATAGACGTGAACAACAAAAAGATTAACTTTGCATAGAACTATATGGTAGCTATGAAAATAATCACTGCACCGCCTTTTGCGTGCCAAAGTGTCATCAACGGATATGGCAAAAGCCATTGAGGTTGACGTGCAAAAGAGTTAGTAAACGAAACAAGAAAACAAATAAATAAATACGATTTATAAACAATTATGGATAAACTTAGCTAGCTTTTAGGCCTTGGAATAGGTCGACACTGGCTCAAAATGGTGCCGAACAACTTAGTATTGATGATTTTGCGCAAGCAATTAAAAGATGTTGTGGGCAGGTGAACAACTTTAAACTAGACGAGGCTGAAGCACGTTATCGTTCAAGAATCTTCCCAAAAACAAGAAGAAAAGCAAACGCGCTGCAGCTGCAGAAATGGGTAAAAAGCTAAAGAAGAAGGCGAAAAATACCTTGGCAGAAAAACGCAAAGAAAGAAGGAGTTGTTACCTTCCGCGGCTTGCAATATCTTGTTATCAAAGAAGGGAAACGGCAAACGCCCAAAGCAACTGGACAAAGGAAGTGCCATTACGAAGGAATGCTTGTTGATGGAACACTATTTGACAGCTCAGTTCAACGTGGTGAACCAGCTACTTTCCCACTAAATCAAGTGATTGCAGGTTGGACTGAAGGTCTACAATTGATGACCGAAGGTTCTAAATACCGCTTTCTTCATTCCTTATACTCTTGGTTATGGCGAGAGAGGTGCAGGCGCTTCTATTCCTCCTTTCGCTGCATTGGTGTTCGATGTAGAGCTTATCGAGGTTCAATAATCGCCCCACTGCAATAAAAAGAGCATTTTACAAAGAAAAATAAAAAGCAATAAACTATAAAAACAAATAGATCAAAATGAAAAATTACATTAGCTGCAGCTGTATTTTGCAGCCATTGCATTCTCAGCATGTGGTAATTCAACCCTCAAAGCTGACCTTAAAACTGACGTAGACATTGAGTTACGCTATGGTGTTGCTCAAACAGGTGACTTTAAGAACGTTCTTTTCTGAAAGAATGGGTGTAGATACCACTTATATCAACGAGTTTATTAAGGGTGTAGCGATGGTGCTAACTCTGGAGATGATAAGAAAAAGGCTGCATATTATGCAGGTTTGCAAGTAGGACAGAACCTTGGTGGACGCTATGTTAAAGACATTAGCAGCCAATTGTTTGGTGGTGATAGCACAAAGACTATCTCTTTGAAGAACTTTATCGCAGGTTTCATCAACGGAGCAACAGGTAAAAACGAAATAATGGACGCTCAACGTGTGGCGAAGTGGTTGAACGTTTGTTCAAAAAGATCCAAGGCGAAAGCAATGAAAAGCAATTCTCTGCTAACAAAAAGGCTGGTGAAGCTTTCCTTGCAGCTAACAAAAAGAAACCAGGTGTTGTGACTCTTCCTAGCGGTTTGCAACATAAAGTGATCACAGAAGGCTAAAAGGTGAGCTCCAACTGATACATCAATGGTTAAGTGTTCACTATGAAGGACGCACATAGATGGTAAGGTTTTGTGAAAGCAGTTACGAAAGAAAACAACCAGCAGAGTTCCGTCTTAACCAAGTAATGCGATGGACAGAGGCTGTTGCTATGCCTGTAGGTAGTGTATGGGAAGTTACATCCCACAAGAATTGGCTTACGGTGGCCAAAACTCTGGTCCTATCCAACCATTCTCTGCTCTTATCTTTCAAAATTGAATTGTTAGAGTTAACGGAAAATAATCAACTCATTCAATAAAGAAATGAAAGGGACGGATACTTTTACATCCGTCCTCTTTTAAATTATAGAAAGTCGTAAAAGAGGTGAGCAGTTGCTTATTCAAGCTCAATTTCTTTATTCTTTATATTTAATCATCTTCATTAAAATGAAAAAGACAACTTTAGCTGTTTGTGTGCTTTCTTGCAGGCTTTTGCAACAACAATGAGCGCAGGCAATACTAACAAACAAATAAAAAGAACAAAGTTACTGCAACGTAGTGAACTCACTTCGTGCCGACTCATTGAGTTATGCTTCTGGTTTGTTCTCAACTGGTCGCCTTATGGAGTATCTTAAGGCCCAATATGGCTTAACTGGAAAACGATCTAGCAGCTTTTTGTGCAAGGTTTAAAGATGCTCGTGCAAAAAGCAAGGTGATAAAGCTTTCAGTGGCATATAACGCAGGAGTAGCAGTGTTTAGCACCGTTCGAAAAACCAAGTAGTCTCCCTACTACTGCAACGTATTTAAAGACTCATCAGATAGTCTTCACTTGATTCTTTTTCACCAAGGATTCGTTGCTGGGTTCTAAAAAGATAGCACATTGTTCACCTTCGACAATGCAGAAAAGTACTTTAGTGACTTTTATAAGGCCAATGAAGAGCGCAAAGTGGCTGCTGTTAAGGCCGAAAAACGAGAAATGGTTGAAAAGACAATGCAACCAAAGAAGGGCGTGAAAACAACTGCAAAAGTGGTTTTGGTAATACAGTGATTACAGAAGGACATGGCGCTATTCCAAAGGCAACTGACATGGTAACAGTGAAGTATGTAGGTCGCACTATCGATGGAACAGAGTTCGATAACTCATACAAGCTCAACCACAAGAAACCACATTTGAGCAAGTCAGGTAATTGCTGGTTGGACAGAAGCCTCTTACTATGATGCCAGTAGAAGTAAATGGCAATTGTATATCCCTGCAGAATTGGCTATAAAGGTAGCTCTCAACTCCAGCTACAGCTCTTTTCTACTCTTTATCTTTGATGTTGAATTGTAGAATCGAAGATAGCGGTGAAAAGAAAGTGGGTTGAGCTGCAAAAGTGCAACCAAAGAAAAAGAAATAAGAATGGGTTAGCGTTTAAACCCTATAAAAGTCACGGCGCACAGTCATTGCGGGCATTTTGCAAGGCACATTGAACTGCATGCTTAGTTGTGGCTTTTAAGATGATAAAGAAAACCTCTACTTACACGAAGGGGTAAATAGAGGTTTTTGTGTTCCCACTATTGCTTATTTCTTTAATCTTATCGATCAAATCTGAACTTTGGGCATAGCCCATTCTGAGTGCAAACAAAAGGCACTTGCTTCTACAGCCAATTGGTGTGCCTCTGGAATAGCTATTCCATTGGAGAATGGCAGCCGCAAAGCTTCCTGCAAACGAGTCACCAGCGCCTACCGTGTCGGCACTCAACCTTAGAGTCTCTCTAAACGATAAAAGATTGGGCGCAAAGACGTAAGATCCGCTGGACACCACATGTGAGAACGGAGTATGTCTAAGTTATATTTCCGAGCAACAGCCAGCACCCTTATTCTCGATATCTAGGCCAGGATAGCCAAATAATCACCAATCGTTACCAGCTCTTCGTCGTTGATTTTTAGATATTAGTTTGCTTTTCAAAAGAATTGCATATAATATCTTTTGTGAAGCTTTTGACGTAAATTGATGTCAAATATCTTCAAACACGACTCAGGAGTGCCTCAATAAACTCCTGAATGGTTTGTTCACCACGCTACTACGTTGAGCAAAGCGATCCAAAGCACACGCAACTCATACCCTTTGCCACTTTCTAGCTCAGAGTAGGAACATGTGTCCTGCCAACGCCCCCTTTGGATATCGTAGTGGAGTACACCCGCATCGTCAAGTTCCACTTGCACGCTGCCAGTAGGATAGTCTACAAGGGCATAAGATGGTTAATTCCCTACTTTTCACTCTTCAAGCGTTTCCAGTTCCTAAGGACCTCTCCCGCGAGCACTCAACTGCAAGGGTGTTAAGTATCCAAACTGTCCGGTGTGTGATAAGCAAAGTTTGCAGGGCTCCACCCAGCTTCTTTCCATCAGGAAGGGTAATCCCATAGGGCCTCACTTAAGCCAACAATTACATTCTTCAT